>Ga0209890_10001311_pt1 | contig 11273 bp, 6 predicted proteins | sample OrgsoiDNA2013049_FD_185799 | JGI IMG/M metagenome (GOLD analysis project Ga0209890, IMG submission 185799) | Permafrost soil microbial communities from the Arctic, to analyse light accelerated degradation of dissolved organic matter (DOM) -... | ecosystem: Environmental > Terrestrial > Soil >... | reverse complement strand
AAAAGAGGGATGACAAACTCCTCCTCGATGTCGCACTTAGGGCTGACAGACGCCGAAGTCCTTGGTCACCTTTCTTGCTTCCCATACAAGCGTCTTGTCGGGGCTGTTCGACTTTGCTTTCTTGCCCTGCAACCTCATTCGATTGCCCGGCTTAATGTTCGTCGTGTCGCCAGACAGCGCGTAGATTTGCTTGTCTTTTTCGTCGGTGACGGTCATCCCGTTTGCTCCCGAGTTGACGCATCCCGTAACGGTTCGTTTTTTTGAATAGTGAATGGCAACGATAGCGACAACTGCCACTCCCGCGACCACTCCCACAATTACTCCGGCGATTGTCCCGTTGCTGACGATTTTGCCTGAGTTCTGTGCTTCCACAGGGACGCAGAGAGCAAAACTGAGCGCGATAATCAGAACTGCCGAGAGTCCTTTGGGGCCCATGTTGTTCTCCTCTTCGTAAAAATGTCCCGGCCCATCGTTTTAACCCTGCGTGAAGTCGGGCAATGGTAGGCGTGATGCGAGGACTAGTCAATGAAACCCATGGAGTTGGTGTGTTTCTAGAGGGATGGTTGGCGCAAAATCGTGATTGCACTCAAAATCTCCCGTCACTCGCGAAGGGGCGAACAGACGGCGCAAGCTTGTGCTAAGGCCTGGTTACGACAACTGAGAGAGAACCATCATGGCCTTTCGTTTCCCGCAACTTGCCGCTCGAAAAAACTGATGCGGACTGTTCTTTCCCCTTCCTCGTTCACACAGTTCTCATAAACCCAAAATCCGGGAAACGTCTGCAATATGTAGTCAGCGGCCCGGCATTGCTAAGTGCGCCCAACGGGCAACCTTGGACCCAGGTTCTGAGTTCACAGCCCACCACCGGGTTGTGCGAACAGACGAAGGAAGCGGGTCCGTAGGAGAATCACCTGACTTAAGTGCCGGTTCCGCTCAATTTCACAACCTGCGGGCTATTCGTCGCGTTGTCGTTGATCGTGATCGTTCCCGTGCGGAGGCCGGTCTTGGACGGCGTGAACTTTACCGTCAGGCTGCAGCTCTGGTTCTGACCGAGGCTGGAACCGCAATTGGTCGTCAAGGTGAAATCCGACCCTTTCGGAGTAATGCTGGAAATCAGCAGTGTTCCGGCGCCACGGTTGGTCAGCTTCGCGGTCATCGGCCCACTGGTGGTTCCGACTTTTTGACTGCCGAAGTTCAAGGAGTTGGGCGAAAGGGTGACGGTGGGAGCCTGCACGGTCTGCACCAGGACAGTTCCCGTCTTCGGATTGAAATTGCTGTCACCGGAGTAGATGGGAGTGATCTGGTGCTGGCCGGACGTGCTGAACGACTTAACAAACGTGCCAACGCCATTGGAAAGCGTGGCCGAACCGAGCGTGGTGGTTCCGTCTTTGAAGGTGACGGTGCCGCTGGGAAGCGGTTGGCCTTTTTCGCTGGCAGTCACGGTCACGGTGAACGTTACATTTTGCTGCAAGGTCGATGGATTGGGGGAACTGGTCAGGGTGAGGAAGGTGCCCCCGGTATTGAGCAGGATCGTAGTACCGCTGTAGTTGCCACCAAAGGCCAGATCGGGCGCGCCGTCTCCATTGAAGTCACCGATCGCAACATTAATCGGATAATAGCCTCCGCTATAAAGAATCGCCGGCTGGAAGGTGCCGTCTCCGTTACCGAAATGGACGGCGATCGGTAGAGAGTCACCGAAGCTCGGCCAAGGAACGGTGACGGCATCGAGTTTGCCGTCGCCATTGAAATCTGCCAGGGCAACATGCAGCGGATTGACTCCCGTGCTGTCGATGGTCGGCTGAAATGTGCCATCGCCATTGCCGAGCAGAGTGCTCAGGTTTCCGAAACCCGAAACGACGACATCCAGTTTGCCGTCACCGTTGACGTCTCCTAGGGCGATCGCCCAAGCGCCGGCAACTGGGTAGTTCACCTGTGCTTTGAAGGTACCGTCGCCATTGCCCAGCAAGACAGCGACGTAACCGCTGGTTGAGGCGACGGCAAGATCGACATTGCCATCGCCGTTGAAATCAGCCGCGGCAAGTCCGTACGGATAGGAGACACCCGAATAATTCACAGCCGGATTGAAGGTACCATCCCCTTTGCCGATCAGAATGCTGAAGTCGTGGGAATTCCAGTTCGCGGTAGCCAGGTCGGGCAAGCCGTCGTTGTTGAAGTCTGCCGCGACTACCGAGAAGGGATCTTTGTGGGCAGGATTGTTGCGGGGAGTTTGGAATGTACCATTCCCGTTGCCCAGTTGCGTATAGACGGTGCCCTTAGGAATTCCGTTCGCCCAGGCCAGGTCGAGGTTGCCATCACGGTTGAAGTCGGCGAAAGCGCCGGCGAGCGCGCTGCCGGCCGAATAAGCAGCGCCATTCACAAACGTTCCATCGCCATTGCCCAGCAGGATTCCTGTGCTGAAGGCGACGTCAGTGAAGCCGTCGTTATTGAAATCGGCCGCGACCACACCCGGAGTATACGTTCCGCTGTTGTAAAGGAGGGGAGCGGGGAAGGTGCCGTCACCAAAGCCGAAGACGACGCTGACACCCTCAAAGTTGGTGAGGGCGAGATCGAGTTTGTTATCGCCATTCAGGTCGCCCACGGTGACACCGGCGCTGTCGATCATCCCGGAGTAGTACACCGGCGATTGGAACGTGCCGTCACCTTTCCCGAGAGCCACGGCGAAGCCCGTAACATTTGAAAAGACCAGGTCAGCCTTACCGTCGCCATTCAGGTCTGCGGAGTGCATCTCATGGGAATAGATGTCCACCGGCATTGTTTGCGGACTTTGAAAGGTGCCATCGCCGTTGCCGAGAAGGATGGCGATATAGTTCACGTAAGTTCCGTCGACGTTGACGATGTTGCCGACGGCTAAGTCGAGCTTGCCGTCTCCGTTGAAGTCGGCAGTGGTAATGCCGAACTCGTCAAATCCGCCGGTCGAGTAAGTTACGGGAGCGCGGAACGAGCCGTCACCGTTACCCAGCATGACGTACACGCCTCCGTCGGGGTTGTCGCTGCTGACCGCGATGTCAGGATGGTGATCGCCATTGAAATCTCCGATTGTGAGCAAACCGGAGGCTGCGCCCACGCTGTAATTGACGGCGGTCTGGAAAGTGCCGTCGCCATTGCCCAGCAGAATACTGACGATGCCGACGCTGTTTGATGTAGCGACATCGAGTTTGCCGTCACCATTGAAATCGGCAACCGCAACTGACAGTGGGTTCGCGCCCGTCGTGTAGGTCGACCCGGTGTTGAACGTGCCATCGCCCTTGCCAATGAAAACCTGCACATATCCATTTACTTCGTTGTTTCCAGAGGCGACGACCACATCCAGTTTGCCGTCTGCGTTGAAGTCACCGACGGCGGTCGCGTCAGGTGACCCGCTTGGGGCATAGCTGCCCGCATTGGTGAAGGTTCCGTCCCCATTATTGAGAAAGATCACGAGCGCTTGCGAGTTCAAGACCCCGGTTCCCATAACAACGGCCATATCGGCGTGCCCGTCATGATTGAAATCGCCGAATGCGACCTGAAGGCTCCATAATCCGGAAACCGGATAGGTGGTTACGCTCTGAAATTGGGTCGCGGAAAGAAAAGGCACTGCAATGATGGAGAGCAGGGCAAAGAGAGCGAAGGCTAGACGCTTCATGGGCAGCACCTCAGAAGCCGCCAGTATGTGACTGGGGCAAAGGGCTGTCAATGTGCAGGAATTTGCAGGATCGCTCGGGGTCCTAGCGCGTGCCGGTTATGGGCAGAGGAGTCTCTGTGACGAACGGCTCAGCGCCCCAACCCTACGCTCAAATGAGTAGGCGTTAGTCGTTGTTGGCGAAGAATCGCCATTACACTCAGCTCACCGCACGCCTCAGTCCACCGTCGTCACGTCATCTGGCAGTGTCATTACGAACTCGCATTTGCCGGTGGCGATGGCGCAGGAGAGCGTGCCGCGGCGGAAAATCTTCACCGGGGTGTCGTCGGGGAAGGTGAGATGGTAGTCCGCGGTTTTGAGGGCTGCGGTGAACGACTTCAGTTTTTCGTCGCCGCTGACGAACTTTACGGCGTCGACTTTTGCGGCGGAGCCTCCGCCGCCACTCAGCAGGATGAAGAAATCGGCGTTGCTGGTTTGCGTGGCCTTGCCCAGGTCGATGGTGCTGAGGTGCTGGAGTTCGGTTTTGTAGCGAGCAACGGCGGCGTCGGCTTTGGCGTCTCCTCCGGCCAGCGAGGCGAGGCGGGTGCGCGTCTCCGGAGTGGGGCGCAGTCCGTTCATGGACAGGGCATACGTGCGCAGCGCGCGGTCTTTGTCGCCACGCTTCTGGTAGATCTGGCCGAGATGATCACCGACCTCGCCGTGGTGACCGAGTTCCCACGCGGCGGCGACGTATTTTTCCGCTTTGTTGAGATCGCCCTCACCGTAGTGGACCCAGCCGAGCGTGTCCCAGTAGGCAATCAGCGATCGAACCAACGGTAGTTCTTTGTTCGAGAGGCGATCGAGCGAGACGTTGCGCAGCTCTGCGGCGGTGGCCGAAACCGCGGATTCGGCGTACTGCTGGGCGCGGTCGAGATGAGAATCCTTCAGCGAAAGCTGGTAAGCGATGTTATTCCACACCAGCGGCGTGGCCGAGAGTTCGACGGCGTGATCGAAGGCGGCGAGTGCCTTGTCGTCCTGGCCGAGATTCAGATAGGCGTCGCCGAGGCTCACCTGCAACTCGCCACTCTCAGGAGTCAGGGAGACGGCCTTCTCCAGTTCCGCGACGGCGAGATCGTACTTGTGCCACTCGGCATACAGCGCGCCCAGGTTGGAGTGGGCGAACTTGTCGAGCGGATTGTTCTCCAGTTGTTTATTGAAAGCCTTCACCGCGTCGTCGTACTTGCGGTCGTTCCAATAGACGCGGCCGAGGTTGTTGTAGGCGAACTCGTCGTAGGGATTGACTTCAATCTGTTTCTGGAAGGCGGCGATGGCCTGATCGTTCTCGCGCATGGCGAAATACACGAGGCCCAGATTGTTCCACGCGACTTTGTTTTTGGGATCGATCTCCGTGGCGCGCTTCAAGAGAACGAGGGCGACGGGCAGGTTGCCATTTTCGGCCGAGGCGCGGGCACTGTCGACCAGATCGTCGGCCTTCATGTCGGCGGGAGGAGCCACTGCTCCGGCCACGGAGCTTTCGACCGCGAGCTGTTGCGCGAGGTCGGCGCCGACTGCGCGGCGGAACGATTCGTAATCTGACGCGCGGGAGACGGGGAGTTCGTCCTGTCGCAGGATTAGCTTGCGGCCCGCGGTGAAGATATTGCCCTCAAGCTTGTAGGTGGCCTGATATTCCGCGTAGTCGCGCTTTAGCGAGAATGCCAGCGGCGCATGCGCCGTGTATTTGGCGGGCAACTCCAGTGTGATCTGGTAGGAGTACTCCGCTTTGGGGCCCAGCTTCATGGGCTCGGCGTCCGCGTCGGTGTCGTCGCCATTGACGTCGGGCAAATTGAACTGCACCAGCGGCAAAACAATGTCCGTCTTCTTCTTGGACCAGTCGAGGAAGTTCACCTTGGAGACGTCGTACGACATGGTGAATGCCTCGCGTGTGGCCGCCGGATCGCTGACTTTGAGGTTGGTGATGTCTCCGCCCAGACCGGCGTTCACATTTTCCACGACCCGTTGCCAGTTGGCCTGCGGGACGCGACGGAACACGGAACGCAGCAGCAGTTCTTCGTCGCCACGAAACTCGTAGCGCACGTGGGCTTCGAGTTTGCCGATGTCGTTCACCTTGCCGTCGATCTGGGAGAACTCGGTGTCGGGCATGGGCGTGTCCGCCGGAGTCTCTTGCAGATGAGGAACCACGGAAGACGGCGGCTCGGCCGGAGGGATCACGAGGGCCTGCTTCTTGCGGAGGGAGTACGCCAGCAAGCGGAAGGGAGCGACCTCGCTGGTGGTGTCCATCCAGACTTCTTCTTTACTGTCGCCACGGCCCATGGGAAGCATGGTGATGACGTGGTCAAACTGCGAGGGCGAGGGAACGTCGGGATCGAGCTTGCGGCTGGAATTGATCAGCACCGAGGAAGCGTGCAGGCCTTCGGCCTCGAGCAACGAGGCCAGCAGCGTGTGCTTGTCTTTGCAGTCGCCGTACTGGTCGTGAAGCACGTCGGAGGCGGCGTGCGGCTGGTAGCGGCCGACGCCCAGCGAGAGGCTGACATAGCGGAAATTCTTGGCGACGAAATCGTAGAGGGCTTCCGTTTTTTCCAGATCGGTATTCAGGCCCTTGGTCAGCTCTTGCGCTTTGGCGCGGACTTCGGGCGAGGGCGCGCGGCGGTCCTTTTCAAGACTCGCGTACCAGCGGCCAATCTGCTCCCAACTCTCGAAGGTGGTTAATTGAATATCGGGCCGATCGTCGTCGGGGCGATGTTTCTTTTTCTTCTTGTCTTTCTCTTTGGCTTTCGCCGGGTCGTCTTCGCGCTCGAGATGAGATCCCGACCAGTGATAAATGCGGCGACCGTTTGCTTCGGTGATCTTCGGATCCATCCCGGGCTTGCATTTCAGCTTCAGGGAACGGCCGGCGGGGACATCGACGTCGAGAGTTTCATCCAGAGAGATGTTGCTCTTGTCGAATTCGTAGTCCGACCAAAACTGGGACGCGGCCAACGGCGTGTGAATGACCGTGACCATGTCATATTCGAGCACTTCGCCGGGGCGCAGGCCGGGAACGGTGATGTGCTTCTGGCGGTAGTCGGTGTAGACGGGGGCCTCGTGTTCGACGGGAGCGCTGAGATCCTGGACGGCATCCTCGCCGGCTTTGACCACGGTTCCGTCTTCTTTGAGCACGCGCACGTAAGGAATCTCGACGCGCTCGTTGGCGGAGTTGTAACCCTCCTGCAATTGTCCCCACTGCTGCACGCCGGCTTCGCTCTGCACGCGAATGCGGGCCTTGGTCTCTTTCCGTCCGGTGCCATCGGCCTCAAAGCGGTAGTAGGAGTGCATCTGCTCGATGACGAAGGATTCCTGCGGATAGTCGGGATGCTTCGCTTCGGTCTTCGCCGCATCCGCAGCTTTTTCCGCAGTCGACGCGGCAGAGGTCTTGTCGGCCTGCTTCGACTGATCCGTGGGGGTCGGTTGCTTGGATGGATCCGCGGAGTGCGATGGCTGTTGACCAGGCTGCTGGGAGCTTGCGCTGACGGCCAGCAGACACGAAAAGAGAAGAGTGAGGCAGCGATTACGCATATGTTGGGAAAGGAACCCTAGCCATTATCCCATGCAAGCGTCAATGCAGGGGAACGCTAGAGAGCAGATGCGAGTCTGGGTGACCAGGAAACCGGTCGAGCTTCGCTCGACTGGACAGCCGAGGGCGGCTGTCCCCACATTCCCCCCGGCCGGGCCCGAGGGACTGTTTTCCTTATACGATAATTATTTTTCTTATTAATACTGTGATTGCGGTCACATTTTTCTCTTCCGACCCCGCCAATCCGGGGTAAAATGCGGCCCAGATAGTCTTGCCCCGCCACGCTGCGGGGCAGGCGTGACGCATAACGTACTTGCGCCACGATCTTTCCGCTGGAGGTTTTTGCATGGAAGATCGGGCCCCTGTCGTCTCTACTACGGATAACGAGCAGTCCTCTACTTCTACTACTTCTGCGATGCGGCATCATGAAGGCCGCGGAGCTTGGGTTCTGACAGCCTACGGCATCTCCGGTCTCGCGCTGTTCGGAGTTCTCGCCTACTTTTTCTCGGACTTCATCTCTCATTAGTCCGGGCTCGCGCTGGCGAACGGGCGTGCGCGCCCGCGGAATAAGGATGAAGTGTACCTGCCGCTGATGTGAGATCCGTTCGCGATTCGGAATGCCTGCGCCGGCGGTGCGAAAAGGCTGTGCGTTGATCGTGCTACAATGAGCGGCCTTAGGTTGTTGCTTCGGCACCCGGCACTGACCCCACGCAAGGATTACGAAACACGCGGAAGAAATCTGTGGCCAAGACTCCCCCAACCAGCCCGACGCCGATCACCTACGCCGATGCCGGTGTGGACATTACCCGCGCCAACCGCACCAAGCAGCGCATCAAGTATCTGGCGCACAAGACTTTTACCCGGGGCGTGCTGAGCGAGATTGGCGGCTTTGGCGGGCTGTTCGCGGTGGACAAGACGAAGTACACCGATCCGGTGCTGGTGTCGAGCGTCGACGGCGTGGGCACCAAGCTGAAAATCGCGTTTGAGATGGACCTGCACTCCACGGTGGGGGGCGACCTGGTCAACCACTGCGTCAATGACATTGCAGTGCAGGGAGCGGCGCCATTGTTTTTCATGGACTACCTGGCGACGGGCACGCTGGATCCGTCGATTGCGGAGAAAGTGGTCGAGGGCATTGCCGACGCCTGCAAGCACAATGGATGCGCCCTGATCGGCGGCGAGACCGCCGAGATGCCCGGCTTTTATCCGGACGGCGAATACGATCTGGCGGGTTTCATCGTGGGCGTGGTGGAGCGCGAGAAGATCATCACCGGCAAAGATGTGCAGATCGGCGACATCATTCTGGGCCTGCCGTCGAATGGACTGCACACTAACGGATATTCTCTGGCGCGCAAACTTCTGTTTGAGGTGGCGCACTACTCGGCCGATACCTACGTTAACGAGATCAAGAACAAAGTCGGCAACGAACTGATGCGCACCCACAAGAGCTATTGGCCCGCGCTGCGAAAGCTGATCGATGGCCAATGCGTCGCGGCGCTGGCGCACATTACCGGCGGCGGCATCACCGAGAACCTGCCGCGCGTGCTGCCCCGCGGAACGGCGGCGGTGATCGAATTGGGCACGTGGCCGGTGCTACCGATCTTTGAACACCTGCAACAGTTGGGGAACGTACCGCAGGATGAGATGCTGCGCACCTTCAACATGGGGCTGGGGATGCTGCTGGTGATTCCGTCGGCGAAATTCAAGAAGGCGCAGTCGGTGCTGGAGCGGGTGGGCGAGAAAGCCTACACCATCGGGCGCATCGTGAAGGGTGAGCGCAAGGTGACGTACAGCTAGGTGAATTGCTGATTGCTGATTCCTGCGGGGCAGTTTTTCAATCAACAATCAGAAATCAACAATCAACAATGCACTCCCTTGGCATACTCCTCTCCGGACGCGGTTCCAACTTCGTCGCCATCGCTGACAGCACTGACGCAGGCCGCATCCCTGACGCGCGGATCGCTGTGGTCATCGCCAACAAAGCTGACGCGCCGGGGATCGCCACTGCCCGCCAGCGCGGACTCAATGCATTGGTGATTCCGTCCAAGGGCAAGCCTCGCGAGGAGCACGACCGCGAAGTCGTCGCCGCACTGAAGCAGCACGGAGTCGATCTGGTGTGCCTCGCGGGATACATGCGGTTGTTGTCGCCGTGGTTCGTGCAACAATTTCCGCATCGGATTCTGAACATCCATCCATCGGTGTTGCCTGCGTTTCCCGGCCTAGAGGCGCAGGAGCAGGCGTTCGCATATGGGGTGAAAGTATCCGGTTGCACCGTGCATTTCGTGGATGAGGAACTTGATCACGGGCCATCATTGTGCAGAAAACGGTGCCGGTGCTTGATGACGACGATGAACACACACTCGCGGCACGCATCCTCGAGCAGGAACATGTGGCTTACAGCGAGGCGATCAACATCGTGCTGGGCGGAAGATTCAAGGTCGTCGGGCGGAAGTTGACCAAGGACAGATAGCCGGGTTTTATGTGGGGACAGCCGCCCTCGGCTGTCCGGTCGAGCGAAGCTCGACGGTGTTGCGGTGACCATTCCAAGTTTAGACACAAGCGACATTGCCCCTGACGGCTAACGCCTCGCTGCGCTTGGCGGGACAGCCGAAGGCGGCTGTCCCCACATGAACCTGCCGTTATAATCGACGTGCATGACGAACTTCGCCCCAGTCGACGAGCAGCTTACCTATCTCAAGAAGGGTTCCGCGGAAATCATCCGCGAGGCCGACTTGCGCACTAAGCTTGAGAAGTCACGCGCCACGGGCAAGCCGTTGCGGGTCAAGCTCGGCATGGACCCGACCGCCCCTGATCTCCACCTGGGACACACCGTCGTGCTGCGCAAGCTGAAGCATTTTCAGGATCTCGGCCATACCGCCATCTTCCTGATCGGCGATTTCACGGGCATGATCGGCGATCCGACGGGAAGATCTGCAACGCGCCCTCCGTTGAGCCGCGAGCAGGTCGAGCAGAACGCGGAGACGTATAAGACTCAGGTCTTCAAGATTCTCGATCCGGAGAAGACCGTGATCGACTTCAACCGGCGCTGGATGGGCGCGTTCACATCCGACGATTTCGTGCGCCTGATGGCGAAATACACGGTCTCGCAATTGCTCGAGCGGGAAGACTTCCATAAGCGGTTTCAGGAAGAGAAGCCGATCTCGGTGCATGAGCTGCTGTATCCGCTGGTGCAGGGATACGATTCGGTGGCGCTCGAAGCCGACGTGGAACTTGGCGGCACGGACCAGAAATTCAACCTGCTGGTGGGCCGCGAACTGCAGCGTGCGTACGGGCAGGAATCGCAAGTCGTGCTGACCACGCCGATTCTCGAAGGCCTCGACGGCGTGCAGAAAATGTCGAAGTCGCTGGGGAACGCAATCGGCATCCACGAGGCGCCGCTGGAGATGTATGGAAAGGTGATGAGCATTTCCGACGAGATGATGTGGAGATACTACGAACTGCTGACGGACGTGCAGGTCGCGGAGATTGAGAAGATGAAGACAGCCACACATCCGATGCAGGCGAAGAAAGAGCTGGCGCGGCGCATCGTAGCGGATTTTCATTCGGCGGAGGCCGCGACGAAAGCGGGCGAGGACTGGGCGAAGCAGTTTCAGAAGGATGAATCGCCGGATTCTGTCGAGGCGGTGGATATCCCGCTCATTGAGGTCGGACAGATTAATCCACTGCCAGGATCGTCAATCAAAGTCGACAAGGTCGTCTTCAAAGCAGGTCTCGCTGCTTCGGTTACAGAAGCTGGCAATAAGAGGAAGGCTGGTTCGGTTCGATTCAATACCGAAGTAGTGAAAGATCCCATTTATGCGACTGGGATGCCACCCTTAACGATTGACGTTCGCCTGGGACATAGGATCAAACGAGTACAGATTCTGCCTTAATCGTTCTCCTCCGTGCCTCTGTGTCTCCGTCGTGAATTCTGCTACTCTCTCCCCGCGACATGCGCGCGGCCGTCATCCTCGGGTTGGGGTATTCTCCGAAAGACCTGCGGCCGTTTCAGTTGGACAAGGGCGTCGAATGGCGGATGGGCATGCCGGCATCGGGCGACGAAGCCGATGTGATCCTGCTGTT
>Ga0209890_10001310_pt1 | contig 11275 bp, 10 predicted proteins | sample OrgsoiDNA2013049_FD_185799 | JGI IMG/M metagenome (GOLD analysis project Ga0209890, IMG submission 185799) | Permafrost soil microbial communities from the Arctic, to analyse light accelerated degradation of dissolved organic matter (DOM) -... | ecosystem: Environmental > Terrestrial > Soil >... | reverse complement strand
GACGAGCGCCGCGAGCACGACGCGCTCTGGGATGTCTACCGCCAGGCCCGCCGCGCCTTCGAGGGGAACCACCTCGGGGGAATCCGGGGGGCGACCTGGGAGGACTTCCTGCACGACGCCGCGCGGACCGACGAGGGGCGGCGAGGAATCGCCGCCTGGCGCCGCGCCCGCCGCATCCTCGCCTTCCCGCGCCGCAAGCGTGAGGCGCTGGCGCTGCTGCTGGGGCATCACCGCGCCCAGCGCACGCTGGTGTTCGTGGCCGACAACCAGACCGCTTACACGGTGGCGCGCGAGCACCTGATCATGCCGCTCACCTGCGACATCGGACGCGCCGAGCGTCAGGACGTGCTGGATCGCTTTCGCGCCGGGACGCTTCGGGCGCTGGTCTCGGCGCAGGTGCTCAACGAAGGGATCGACGTCCCCGACGCCGAGGTGGGGATCGTGGTCGCCGGGCGAATGGGCGAGCGCGAGCACGTTCAGCGCGTCGGCCGGCTGCTTCGCCCCGGCCCGGGCAAGCGGGCGCTGGTCTACGAGCTTGTCGTCGAGCGATCCAGTGAAGCGCGTCAGGCTGAAAGGAGGGGGGAGCGTCTTGCTGTCCGAGCGCGATCTTCCGCTTAGGCTGATCGAGGAGCGGGCCTTCATCGACTACCTCGGCCCGCAGGACGAGCCGTGGATGCGCGTGCTGCTCGCCGAGATGGCGCGCTTCGAAGGGCGGCGCCGCCGGGAGCTGGCGGAGCGCCTCGCCGAACCGCTCCCCTGCGAGGCGCCGCATTTCAAGCGGCGGGCCGCCTCGCGCGCGCTGCTGGCGCTCTGGCGACGCGAGCCCACCGACGGAGAGCCGCGGCGCGAACCGGCGCGGTCGTTCCCCCGCCCCGCGGCGCTGCGCCAGGAGCTGTTCGGCGCGGCGGCCGCGACGGAGGCTCCCGCTATGACCATTGCCGATGCCGCCGCGGCAAGGCTCGGCGTAAACCGAGAGGCGGTCCTGGATTTGTTGTTTGCAGACCTTCCGGGGGAGCGGCCGGTTCGCGCGCCGAATCCGCCGCCCACACCCGCGGAGGCGATGCTGCGCACCAACCTGGCGATCGCCCAGGCCGTCCTCATGCGCGCCTCGCGCCTCGAGCTGCGCGTCGAGGGGGGCGTGCGCCCGATCGTGCGGCTGGCCAAGCTGCGCGGGCTGCTCTGCACGATCCTCGATGTGCCCGATCTCGGACGCCCCATGCTCGAGCTCTCCGGCCCCTTCTCCCTCTTTCAGCACACCCTGCTCTACGGCCGCGCGCTGGCCGAGCTGCTGCCGCACCTGGCCTGGTGCGCCCGTTTCGAGCTGCGGGCCGCTTGCGCGCTCCGCGGTCGACTGGCGACCGTCTCCGTCGACAGCGGCGATCCCATATTCCCCGCCGCGCCACCGACCCTCTACGACAGCCGCCTCGAGGAGCGGTTCGCCGGGGACATCGCCAAGCTCGCGCCCGATTGGGACCTCCTGCGCGAACCCGAGCCGCTGCGCGCCGCGGGGACGCTCATCTTCCCGGACTTTCTCCTTCGCCATCGCCTCCAGCCGCGCCGCCAGGTCCTGATCGAGATCGTGGGCTTCTGGACGCCGCAGTACCTGGCCAGCAAGTTGGAGAAGCTGCGCCAGACCGACAGGGTCTGCCTCCTCTGCGTCGACGAGGATCGCGCCTGCGCCACCGCCGACTTTCTGACCGCCCTTCCGCCCCACCTCCCGGTCGTCCGCTTTCGCCGCCGCATCGACGCCGCCACCGTTCTCCACGAGGTCGAGCGCCTGACTCGAGAGGAAACCTCCCACGCGGCGTAGCAACACCGCCGATGCCAGTCCGATGCTAACGTCATGGGCGTGCCAGCGCGACTCCACCACTATTCGTTCCAGGACTACCTGACGGTCGAGGAGATGAATTCCGTCCGCCACGAGTTCCTGGACGGCGACATCTACGCGATGGCCGGCGGGTCGATGCTGCACGCTGCGCTCGCCGGCGCGATCCTGGGATCGCTTGACGCGCAGCTGGCCGGACGTTTTCGCGTCTTTACCTCCGACCTTCGTATTCGGGTCCTAGCCACAGATTTTGCGGGCTACCCCGACGTAACCGTCGTTTGCGGTGATGCGACGACGGATCCAGAAAGCAAGGAAACGCTGACCAACCCGACGGTCGTCATCGAGATCCTCTCGCCCGCGACGATCGACTACGACTTGAGCGAAAAGTTCGAGCAGTACCAGCGGATCCCGTCGCTAAAAGCGGTCGTGTACGTTTGGCAGGATCGCAGGCAGATCGAGGTCCGCGCGCGGACCGGTGGGGTGTGGCAGGCCGAGACCATCGGAACGCGAGGCGTGGCGGCCATTGAAGCTCTCGCCTGTACGCTCGACGTCGATGCGCTCTACGCCCGCGCGGGCGGTTGATTCAGGGCCGGTCGGGATGGCTGCGCGCGGGAGCGGGATGTAGCCGCGGTGGACGAAGCGCCATTCAACGGGTGAGTTGTCGCGCAGGCCGAGCGCCGCGAAGGTCGCGTCCGACAGATCGATCCCCGCGCGGTTGGTCGGGCTGCGGAACGAGCCGCGTCCGCCCTCGGACGCTGGGCGACGGCCGGTGGCCCAGTAGTCGTCGTCCACGTTCCAGGGCCCGACATCGAGCACCGGGACGACCATGGTCCGCCCGCCGTAGCGCAGCTCGACGTTCTTCCGCAGTGCCACCGGGTGCGGCAGCGCCACGAACAGCGCCCCGGGCTTGATGATCTCGCCACAGGCCAGCCGCCGCCCGGTCAGCCCCTCGCGCGTGGCGAACACCTGCTGCCAGGGCCCGGGCTGCGCCGCTTCGTAGATCGCCCAGATCGCAACCGCGATGAAGGCGCACCCCAACCCCACCATCCGGACCCGTCGCCGGCCCCGCCGGCCGAGCCGCTTGCGCATCCCCTCTCAATAGCGTCGACGGCACTGCCACGCAAAATTTCCGCCGTGCAGCGCCGGTTTTCGATACGCTCACCTGGTGCATACCCAATTGCGTCACAGCGTGGGTATCGTCGCTGTTGGGCGGAGCAGCGCAGACGGTCTCCGGGCACCTCGGGTGCCTTGCTCCTCGTGGGCCGCGCGACACTTGGCCTCGGGTTGCGCGTGGCGATCGAAGCAGGGGCGGCCGCCGCCGGCGCGTCCGCCGCGCTGGTCATCCCCTACCGTGCCTCCGCGCCACTGCTTGGTCTCGAGCTCGGCGCCCGTTACCTGCGACCCTGGTCGAGCGGAGGGTCGCGCGATTGGATCGCGCCTGAGATCGCGCTCGATCTCAGCAACATTCGCTTGACCCTCACCCTGCTCGGTCTGGGTGCGAGCGCCTCCTCCCTGGGAGACCGCAGACCGGCGTTCGGGATCGGGTGGGGATTCTTCTGATCCGCTTTCCGCGCCGCCGGCTCACTCACCTCAGCGCGGCTGCCTGTCGGGTCGGACTATTTCGGAGTCAGCTTCTCGACGACGCCCGACTGGTAGTCGGTCCAGTAGATGGTGGTCGCGTCGACCGCGATGCCGTAAGAATGCGCGGGAGCGATCACCGTCGGAGAGCCGCCGACGATGGGGACGGTCATCAGCGCGCCGCCGGATCCGACATCGTCGTAGTTCGTCCAGTAGACGTTGGTCGCGTCGACGACGAGGTTGAACGGTCCGGGCTGGTTCGAGGCCAGCGCGACGGCCGCGCCGCCGGCGAGAGACATCTTCATCACGGTGCCGTCGGGTGACGTCGACGTGGTCCAATAGACGTTCTTTGCGTCCACCGCGATTGCGTAGGGCAGGCTCTGACCGGAGGCAATCATCACAGGCGTCCCGCCTCCGTCGATGGCGGCCTTCATCACCGTCCCTTCCTTCTGGTCGACCCAGTTCGTCCAGTAGACGTAAGCCGTATCGACCGCGATCATGTTGGGAGAGCTCTGCCCGCTGGCGAGCGTCGTCACCGAACCGCCTCCGAGCGGCATCTTCATTACCGTGTTGCCGTTGAAATTCGTCCAATAGATGTTCTCGCTATCGATGACCAGGGCGTGCGGGCCGTCTTGGCCTCCCACCAGCGTCGTCGGCGTGCCGCCGACCAGCGGGATGCTCACGATCGAACCATTCCCTGGCAGGAAGTTCGTCCAGTAGACGGTGGTGCGGTCAACGGCCAGGAGATGCGGGTTGTCGGTGTCGAACGGCCCGACCAGCGGCATGGGTGGCCCGCCGGCGATCGGTGCCTTCATCAACCAGGCTGGCGCCGGCGAGGTGAAGGTCGTCGTCCAATAGATGTTGGTTGCGTCGACGGTGATGCCGTAGGGGCGGGGGTGCATCCCGTCGACGTCCGAATAGATCTGAACCTGGCAGCGATCGTCGACACAGGTCCCGGCGCAGGTGTCTGCGCAGGCGATGCTCGTCGGGGGGGGCGCGCAGGCGGCCGCGAAGCTCGCGAGGGCGAGCAGCGCCACGGCCCGGGTCATCAGCTGGCCAGCGACTTTTCGGTCTGCTCTTTGCCGTCGAAGCGGAACATCTTCTGCTTCCCCTCGACGGCCGTCAGCAGGTTGACCGGGCGGCGCCAGATGCGGCCGAGCGCCGCCAGCGTCGAGCGGGCCTGGTCGATCTGCAGATCGGTCCCTTCGTGCCGGTGGCGGATGAGGAGCTCACCGCGGTTCTCGTAGTTGGCGTCCTCGACGAAGATGAAGGGGTCGCCGAAGTTGGTCAGCGAGAAGAGCATCTTGTGTTTGATCTTCTCGAACTCGCGCGAGTCGATCTCGTAGTTGCCGCTGCGGTCGTTCACCGAAAAGGAGAAGAACTTGTTCCGCTCGCAGAAGTCAGCGGTGAAATACTCGTCGATGAAGGTGACGTCGTTGTAGAGCTTGCGCACCTCGAAGATCTTCTTGCGCCCGAGGCCGAGCCGCTTGTCCCAGGTCCGCCGCTCGTCGAGGCTCTGGCACTCGTTCCACTCGCGGCCGAAGCGCCCCTTGTCCCAGCGCTCCTCGACGTCGCGCAAGAGCTCGATGCCGATCTTGTAGGGGTTGAACTGGCCGGGCGCCGTCGCCAGCACGCTGGCGTTGTGGTCGGCGTAGTCGATGATCTCGGAGACCTTCACCGCCCGCTCCGTCATGATCTTCGAGTGCCAGTAGGCCGCCCAGCCTTCGTTCAGGATCTTGGTCTGGCGCTGCGGCGCGAAGTAGTAGGCCTCTTCGCGGACGATCTCCAGGACGTCGCGCTCCCAGCCGTCGAGCGGCGCGTTGCCCAGCATGAATTGCAGGACGTCGCGCTCCGGCTCGGGCGGGTTCTTCTTGGGCCGATCCCGCTCCCGCTCCATCTTGCGCCGCTGCTCGTCCATGTAGTCCGGCGGGTTGATGAACTTGTCCATGTAGGACTTGGCGCGGATGCGCGGCAGCTCCTGCGTCTCCTTCTGCTCCTGGCGCTCCTTCTCGCGCTCGGGCGACGCCTTCCTGACGATGAAAGGGGACATGGGGTCGATCAGGTTCTCGATGCAGAGGCAGGCGTCGATGAAGGTCTCGACCTTCTCGATCCCCAGCCGCTCCATGTGCCGGCGCACGCGCGTCGCGTGGTTGGCCATCCCGTCGATCATCCGGCGGTTGGTCTTGGAGAAGAAGTAGTTGTTCTTGAAGAAGTCGACGTGCCCGAGAACGTGAGCGATGACCATCTTCTGGTCGACCAGCGAGTTCCCCTCCAGCAGATAGGCGTAGGCGGGGTTGTTGTTGATGACCATCTCGTAGATCTTCGAGAAGCCGTAGATGTGGCTCTTGGTCAGGTGCTCGAACTCCATCCCGAAGCGCCAGTGCGGGTAGCGGACCGGGAAGCCGCCGAACGCCGCCACCTCCTGCATCCGCTTGTAGTCGAGGATCTCGAACTCCACGTCCCAGAAATCGAGCCCGAACTCGCGCCCGTAGCCTTCGATCTCGCGCTGGATGTCCGACAGATAGGGGGGGAGCGAGGACACGGTTGATGTCTCCTACTTGCCTTTGCCCAGGAAGTCGCGAATCGACTCCATGATCGCTTCCTTCCCTTTGATCTCGGAGACCACCAGGTTGTCCTCCTCGTCGAAGTGCTCGTTCAGGTCCTTGATGAACTGCCCCGAGCCGTAGGGGCTCTCGACCTGGCCGTAACAGAAGAGGTTCACCTTGGGGAGGATGTGCGTCTTCAAGAGCTCCACGCACTGGACGGTGTCGTCGACCGACCAGTTGTCACCGTCGGAGAAGTGAAACGGGTAGATGTTCCACTCCGACGGGGGGAAATCGTCCTCGATCATCTTCGCGCAAAGCTTGTAGGCGCTGGAGATCATCGTCCCGCCCGACTCGCGCGTGCGGAAGAAGGTGTCGCGGTCGACCTCCTTGGCCACGGCGTCGTGGATGATGTACCTCGACTCGAGCCCCTTGTACTGAGAGCGCAGCCAGGCGTCGATCCAAAAGGATTCGATGCGGACGATCTCCTTCTGCTCGTCGCCCATCGACCCGGAGACGTCCATGATGAACAGCATCACCGCGTTCGACTGCGGCAACGGCGTCGTTCTCCAAGACCGGTAGCGGCGATCCTCGCGCACGGGCACGATCACCGGGCGTTCGGGGTTGTAGGTGCCGGTCATCAGCTGGCGGCGCAGCGCCTGGCGGAAGGTGCGCTTGAAGTGGCGCAGTGACTCCGGGCCGGCGCGGCGGATGCCGACGTAACGGTCCTTCTGGGCGATGATCCGCTGTTTGCCCTTGGGCTCGATCCGGGGGAGCTGCAGCTCCTCGCCCATGATCTGGGCCAATTCTTCGAGCGACAGCTCGACCTCCAGCGCGTGCTCGCCCGCCTGGTCGCCGGCCTTGCCGTTGCCGTCGGCGTTGGGGTCCCCCTTGCCGAGGCTGTCGCCGACGTCGCCGGCCCCCTGCCCCACCCCGCCGCGGTCCCTGCTGCCGAATCGAAACCGCGGGACGTTGATCTGCGGCAGCGGGATCGAGACCAGATCCTTCCCCTTGCGCCCTATCAACTCGCCCTGCGAGATGTACTTGCGCAGGTCCTGCTTGATCTTCCCGCGCACGATGTCGCGGAAACGCCGGTGGTCGGGATCGATTCGCAACGCCATCAGATCACCAGATCCACGAAGCGCCCCGACGCGGGGTCATAGACGCCGAGGCGCTGCCCCTTGGCCTTGGCGGCGATCGCCTGCTCCAGAACCCCGAGCGCGCGGCTCAAGACGGCCAGCGGCTGGTCCGTCTTGAGGTCACCCATCAACTTCACGAGCAACGCCGCCGCCTGGCCGTTGACCTCGACGTTCACCGCGGGAAGCGCTTCGAGCGTGGAACGATCCATGTTTGATGTTTGGAGCGACGACCTGGCGTCTAGTCTTTGACGTCGCCCCGCGCGAAGATGCTGGCCACGAAGTTGAGCACGTCCGTGGAGCAGATCTCGCAATACCCGTAGTTGCGGATCATGCGGTTCTTGACGACGTCGATCTTCTCCTGCGTGTCGCGATCGACGACCGCGCTCACCAGCGACGTCAGCTTGATCGAATCCTTTTGGTCCTCGAACAGCTTCAGCTCCAGCGCCTTCTGCAGCCGCTCGTTGGTGCGGAAGTCGAACTGCCGCCCCTCGATCGCCAGCGCGCCGATGTAGTTCATGATCTCGCGCCGGAAGTCGTCCTTGCGCGAGTCCGGGATGTCGATCTTCTCCTCGATCGATCGCATCAGGCGCTCGTCCGGCTCCTCGTCCTGGCCGGTGTACTTGTTCTTCACCCGCTCCTTCTGGGTGTAGGCCTTGATGTTGTCGATGTAGTTCGCGCAGAGCTTGCCGATCGCCTCTTCGTCGGCGCTGATCGCCCGCTGGACCTCGTTTTTGACGATGTCCTCGTACTCTTGCTTGACCAACCCCAGGAGCACCCCGAAGTGCCGCCGCTGCTCGTCATTCGTAATCAACGAGTGGTGCCGCAGCCCAGACTCGAGCTCGTTCATGACCATGAAGGGGTTCACGCACCCCTCGCCCCGGTCGGAGACCAGCGCGTTCGAGATCTTGTCCTGGATGTAACGCGGGCTGATCCCGTCCATCCCCTCGCGCATCGCCTCCTTGCGCAGCTCCTTGATGTTGTCCTGGGTGAAGCCCGGCAGCGTCTTGCCGTCGTAGAGCTTCATCTTCTGCACCAGTGTCAGCTGATGCTTCTTGGGGTCCTCGAGCCGCGTCAGAACCGCCCACATCGCCGCCATCTCCAGCGTGTGCGGCGCGATGTGCTTCCCCCGGATCCGCCCGGCGTTGTAGTCCTTGGCGTAGATCCGCTGCTCTTCCGAGACGCGCGTGATGTACGGGATGTCGATCTTGACCGTCCGGTCGCGCAGCGCCTCCATGAACTCGTTGGAGAGCAGCTTCTTGTATTCGGCCTCGTTGGTGTGGCCGAGGATCACCTCGTCGATGTCGGTCTGCGCGAACTTCTTCGGCTTGATCTTGTGCTCCTGCGACGCGCCCAGGAGGTCGTAGAGGAAGGCCACGTCCAGCTTCAGCACTTCGATGAACTCGATGATCCCGCGGTTGGCGATGTTGAACTCGCCGTCGAAGTTGAACGCGCGCGGATCGCTGTCGGAACCGTACTCGGCGATCTTCCTATAGTTGATGTCGCCCGTGAGCTCGGTCGAGTCCTGGTTCTTCTCGTCCTTGGGCTGGAACGTCCCGACGCCGACGCGATCCTGCTCGGAGAGGATCATCCGCCGGACACGAATGTGCTTGATGACCTGCGCCCAATCACCTTTGTACTCCGCCATCAGCTCGCGGAAGATGAGCCGGCACGCGGGGTCGAGGTCCCCCTCGATGTGGACGTTCCCCTTGCCGGCCTGGTTGATCCCCAGCTCGAGCAGCGCCTTGTCACGCCACTCGGGCGGCATGAGCCGCAACGGCTCCTCGTGCATCGGGCACTTGAAGGTCGTGGCGCCGGCCGTGATGTGGGTCAGCTTCTCGGGCAGCACCCAGTCATAGGTATAGAGCGCCCCCTCGGCCGTCCGCGAGTACTCCTCCAACCCGCGCTTGATGAGGCGGGCGATGGTCGACTTCGAGCTGCCGACCGGTCCGTGCAGCAGGATTACCCGGCGCTCGGTCCCGTAGCGCTGGGCCGCGCTCTGCAGCACGCTCACGAGGCGCATGAGCGGGATGTCGAGTCCGAAGATGGCGTCGCGCCCCGCGTGCTGCTCGTCCTTGAAGAAGTTGTAGCGGATGAGCCGCTTCTTGTTGTCGATGTACTCTTCCTGCCCGTACGACAGGATCATGTCGTAGACGCGCTGGAAGGCGCTGCGCGTGACGGCGGGGTTCTTGCGAACGAGCGCCAGGTAGTCCTCGAAGCTGCCGCTCCAGTTGAGCTCGGCGAACTCCTTGAGGTTCTGGAGCGCGGCAACTTTCGCGATCAGCGCGGGCGTGTCACTCGCTTTGCCGGTCGATTCGGAAACGGCCATCGGGAAAATCTCCTTTCAGGCTCGGCAGGCGCTGGGTCACCCACCTGGCCCAGAGACGGCAAACAACACGAAAACAGCGAGGCCTCATCATAGCACGACGCATCGTGCTCCGTACCTCGGAGATCGTCTGTTTAATAGTGAGAAAGTGAGCCGTCGATGCGGGCGCGGCGGAGGGCGTAGGCGAACATGCCGGCGCCGACCGGGGCCAGCGCACCGGCAAAGACGAGCAGCGCCAGCAGCGACTGGCGCAGATCGCCCGGCCCGGCGCCGACCAGAAGCGCTCCCCGAAGGACCGCCAGTGCGTGGGTGAGCGGCAAGAGCCGCCCGACCTCGCGCAGCCATGCCGGCAGCACCGTCACCGGATACATCACGCCCGACAGGAAGAAGGAGAGCGAGCCGATCACCATCGCCACCGGGTTCAGGCGGCGGACCAGCATCGTCGTCGCCGCCGCCAGCAGGCCGAGCCCCGAGAACGCCGCCACAATCAGGGGCACGGCGACGAGCAGCGAGGACCAGTTGGCATGGGAGAGGTCGAGCCCCAGGATCAGCTTGGCCCCGAGGAGGTAGGCGGCGGAGCGGATGGCGGCGACCACGAACTCGTAGACCGGCGGCGCGCCGAGGACCATCCAGGGGGCCGCCGGGGTCGCCACCTCGGCCTCCAGCGTCCCCATCACCTGGGCCATGCGGATCCGCTGCGCCAGCACCGAGACACCGACCTGCTGGAACTCGGTCCCCAGAAGTCCGATGACCACGAAGCCGAGGTAGTTACCGCGGTAGAGGGCCAGGTGGGGGTTGACCGCCGCCCCCACGAAGCGCGACAGGAACAGCAGCGAGCCGATCGCCAGACCGAAACCGAGCACCCGGATGACGAACGCCATGCGGTAGCCGCCCAGCGCCGCCAGCTCCCGCCGCACGAAGGCCACCAGCACGCGCGCGAACCAGGGGAGCCGTGGCACGGCGGCGGCGCTCACAGCCCCAGCTCCGCTTCGATGCGATCGGGCGACGTCGAGGCGTGCAGCCGCCCAGCCTCGAGGAACAGCACCCGGTCGGACATCGCGCGGGCCTCGCCGGGGTCGTTGCTGCAGACGATCGCCGTGCGGCCGGCGCCCCGGATGATCTCCTCGCGCAGGAAGGCGCGCAGGTCGCGGGCCCCTTTGGGATCGAGCCCCAGCGTCGGCTCGTCGAGCAGTAAGACCTGCGGATCGCCGAGCAGCCCGCGCGCGATCGCCAACCGCTGCCGCATCCCGCGCGAGTATTCCTGGTAGCGGCGGTCGGCGGCGGCGCCGAGGCCCACCCGTTCCAAGAGCTCGCCCGCTCGGCGGCGCGCGACGGCGACCGGCAGCCCATGCAGCGCCGCGAAGTAGTGCAGGTTGCCCCGCCCCGTGACGCGGTAGTGAAAGCTCCGCTCGTCGCCGACGACGAACGCCACCCGCCGTCGAAACTCCGCGGTCCCCGCCCCGGCGTCGATGCCCGCGACGCGCGCGCGTCCTGACGACGGCAGCAAGAGACCGCCCAGGATCCGCACCAGCGTCGACTTGCCCGCGCCGTTCGGCCCCATCACGCAGGCGATCTCCCCCGGCTCGATCACGAACGACACGTCGGCCAGCGCCGTCACCGGCTTGCCGAACAGGCGCCCGCGCAGCATGTCGCGCAGCCCGGCCGGCGACTGAAAGACCTTCCCCAATCCCTCGACGACAATCATTCGGGACCCTCAAAGAGTCCCGCGGCCCCCGCGATGGGCTCGCGCGAGCAAGGCTCCCGCTCCCCCGACGCGATCACTTGCACTTCGGGACCCTCAGAGGGTCCCGAGCCCCCCGCGATGGGCTCGCGCGAGCCAAGCTCGCGCTCCCCCGACGCGATCATT
>Ga0209890_10001308_pt1 | contig 11284 bp, 6 predicted proteins | sample OrgsoiDNA2013049_FD_185799 | JGI IMG/M metagenome (GOLD analysis project Ga0209890, IMG submission 185799) | Permafrost soil microbial communities from the Arctic, to analyse light accelerated degradation of dissolved organic matter (DOM) -... | ecosystem: Environmental > Terrestrial > Soil >... | reverse complement strand
GAAAAGTATAATGTGAAGCGCCAGGTGGCGCCGGCCGGCGCCAAGTTCATCGCGTTCTCGGCGACGACACGGATGTCTGGTGTCGATATCGGAACCCGCAAGGTGCGTAAGGGCGCGGTCGATTCCGTGCTCAAATTCGTCCGCGAGCAGGCTGGCCAGAACGTAGCCGAGCCGCCGGCATTCCGCGCAGCGGTCGACAAGATCGCCCGTTCCGGCGGCACGCCGCTCGGCCTCGCCGACGGTGGCCGCATCCTCGGCGTCATCCACCTCAAGGACGTCATCAAGCCGGACGTGAAGGAGCGCTTCGCCGCGCTGCGCCGCATGGGCATCAAGACCGTGATGATCACCGGCGACAATCCGGTGACGGCGGCTGCGATCGCCTCGGAAGCCGGCGTGGACGATTTCATCGCCCAGGCCACGCCCGAGGACAAGCTGCGCTACATCCGCGGCGAACAGACGCAGGGACGGCTGATCGCCATGTGCGGCGACGGCACCAATGACGCGCCGGCGCTCGCGCAAGCCGATGTCGGCGTCTGCATGCAGACCGGCACACAGGCCGCACGCGAAGCCGGCAACATGGTTGATCTCGATTCCGATCCGACCAAGCTGATCGAGGTGGTGGAGATCGGCAAGCAGCTCTTGATGACGCGCGGTGCGCTCACCACCTTCTCGATCGCCAACGACGTAGCGAAATATTTCGCCATCATCCCGGCAATCTTCCTCGCCTTTTACCCGCAACTGGCCGTGCTCAACGTCATGCAGCTCGCCACTCCGCAGAGCGCGATCCTGTCGGCGATCATCTTCAACGCCCTGATCATCATCGCGCTGATTCCGCTGGCGTTGAAAGGCGTCGCCTATCGTCCGATCGGCGCCGGCCCACTGCTGCGGCGCAATCTGTTGATCTATGGGCTGGGCGGCATCGTGCTTCCGTTCATCGGCATCAAGGCCATCGACCTCCTGGTCAACGCCTTGCACTTGGTCTGAGGAGAAACTGTCATGCTCAAAGAAATCCGTCCGGCCATCATCATCCTCGTCGCCCTGACGCTGATTACTGGCTTGGCCTATCCGCTCGCCATGACCGGCATCGCGGGCGTGATCTTCCCGTACCAGGCGCAAGGCAGCCTGATCGAGAAGGACGGCAAGGTCATAGGCTCTGCCCTGATCGGGCAGGTGTTCGCCGACGATAAATACTTCCATGGCCGGCCTTCCGCGACCAATACGCCGGATCCGAAGGACGCCACCAAGACCGTCGACGCGCCCTACAATGCCGTGAACTCCATGGGCTCGAATTACGGCCCGACCAGCAAGGCGCTGGTTGACCGGGTCAAAGCCGATGTGGAGACGCTCAAGAAGGAGAATCCGTCGGCGGCGGTCCCGGTCGATCTGGTGACCACTTCGGGCAGCGGCCTCGACCCGGACATCTCGCCGGCGGCGGCGCTATTCCAGGTGCCGCGGGTTGCCAAGGCGCGCAGCCTGCCGGAAGCGCGCGTCCGCGCCCTGGTGGAGGGTCAGGTCGAGGGACGTACCCTCGGTCTGTTGGGCGAGCCGCGGGTCAACGTGCTCAAGCTCAACCTCGCGCTCGACGGGCTGAAGTCGTAGATTGGCTCCTGTAAAGGAGCCATATGCCCACCGACGAAGCGCAACGAGCTTCGCCTGACGCCCTGCTTGCCCTCGCCAAGAAAGAGGGCCGCGGGCACCTGAAGATTTTTCTCGGCGCCGCGCCCGGCGTCGGCAAGACCTTCGCGATGCTCACATCCGCCCGCACCGAGAAATCGGGCGGGCGCGATGTCGTGGCGGGCCTGATCGAGACCCATGGCCGGCGCGAGACCGAGCAACTGATCGACGGCTTCGACGTTCTTCCGCGCAAGCCGATCGTCTACCGCAACCAGGTCATGAAGGAATTCGATCTGGACGCGGCGCTGGCGCGCCGGCCGAGCCTGCTGCTGGTGGACGAGTACGCCCACACCAATGTGCCCGGCAGCCGTCACCCCAAGCGTTGGCAGGATATCGACGAATTGCTGGCCACCGGCGTCGACGTGTGGACGACGCTCAATATCCAGCACCTCGATAGCCTCAACGACGTGGTGCTGAAGATCACCAAAGTCCGGGTGCGCGAGACCGTGCCCGATACCGTGTTCGACAAGGCGGACGAGATCATCCTGGTCGATTTTCCACCCGACGAATTGCTCAAGCGCCTGGCTGAGGGCAAAGTCTATGTCCAGGATACCGCCGCGCGCGCCGTCGAAAGCTTCTTTAAACCGCAAAATCTGACCGCCTTGCGCGAACTGGCGCTGCGGCGCGCGGCCGAACGTATCGACGCCGATCTGATCTCGCGCATGCAGGCGCAGGCGATCGAAGGACCTTGGGCGGCAGGCGAGCGAATCCTGGCCTGTATCGGGCCCGATCCAATTTCTCCGACCGTCGTGCGCACGGCCAAACGGTTGGCCGACTTGATGGACGCGCCCTGGATCGCGGTCACGGTGGAAAGGCCGGGTGCCAACCTTGACGAGGCCGCGCGCCGGCGGCTGGACGACGCCATGAAGCTTGCCGAAGCGCTCGGCGCGGAAACCCAGACGCTGACCGGCAGCGATCTGCCGGCGGAACTGCTGCGCTTTTCGAAATTCGAGAATGTCACCCAGATCGTGATCGGCCGTCCGCACGCTGGCTTTTTCAGCGAGTTGCTGCGCCGCTCGCTGCCGCACGAGCTGGTGCGGCGGACGCAGGACATTGCGATCCATCTGGTCACGCGCGAGAGCGAACCCGTTCCGCGCCGGCGGCTGACGCTGCGCTGGCCCACAGCCGCGTTGGAACCGTTACCGTTTTTGTATGCGACGGCCGTCGTGACCGCCGCCCTCGGTATCGGCGAACTGATCACGCGGTTCACGCCAATTCCCAATCTCTCGATGCTGTTCCTGTTGGCGGTACTGTTGACCGGGGTGAGTTTTGGGATCTGGCCGGCGATTTACGCATCGGTTCTGTCTTTCCTGGTTTACAACTTCTTCTTTATCGAGCCGATCTACACCTTCACGGTTGCCGAGCCTTACGAACTGCTCGCGCTGGTGATTTTTCTGGTCGTGGCGGTGATCACATCGGCGCTCGCCGGCCGCGTGCGCGAGCAGGCCACGATCTCGGCCGGCCGCATGCGGGCGATGCGGCGGCTCTACGAATTCACGCGCCGCTTGTCGGGACTGGCGTCGTTCGATGCGGTCGCCGAGGGCGCCGCCAGCGAAATCCACGCCAGCCTCGGCCGTGCGGTGGTGGTGCTGCTGGATTACGACAGCGATTTAGACTTAACCGCCGCCTGGCCGCCGGAAGACGCGCTCGACGCCGCACCGATGATGGCGGCGCGCTGGGCGTTTAGCCATTCCGAACCGGCCGGCGCCGACACCAGCACTTTGCCGATCATCCCTTGGTATTTCGTCCCGCTGCGGATTGGCAGCAAGACGCTTGGCGTCATCGGCGTGGCCAAGCCGGAAGGGATGGCCCCGCTCGATTCGGAAGCGCGCGCGCTGCTTGATACTTTATCTGAACAAACTGCCGCCGCGCTGGAGCGCGCCTCGCTCGCGCGCGACATGGTGAGTGCCAAAACCGCGACCGAAACCGAACGGGTCCGCAACACGCTGCTGGCGTCGATTTCACATGACTTCCGCACGCCGCTGTCGTCGATCCTCGGTTCGGCCACCAGCCTGATCGATTATGGCGACAAGCTCGATGCGGCAGCAAAGAAAGATTTGCTGGCGCAGATCAAGCAGGAGACCGAAAGCCTCGACGAGATGGTGCGCAACCTTCTCGCCATCACCCGGATCGATTCTGGAGCTCTGGAGCTGCGGCGCGATTGGATCGATTTGCGCGAAATTGTCGATCGAGTCACTAATGCCGCCCGGCGGCGCGGCGCGCGCCAGCGCATCGAGATCGCCTTGCCTCCGGATTTGCCGTTGGTGCGTGCGGACGCCACGCTGGTCGAGCAGGCGATCGGCAACGTGATCGGAAATGCGATTGTCCATACACCGGCCGAGACCAGAGTGTTGGTCGACGCGCTGGTCGGCCCGCGGCAGATCGCGCTCCGCGTCACCGATGACGGCCCCGGCATCCCGGCACAGGCGCTGCCGCAGATATTCGACAAATTCGTCAAGGCCGATACAACGCAGGCTGACGGCGGACAGGGGACCGGTCTTGGGCTCACCATCGCCAAAGGCATCATGGAGGCGCATGACGGTTCGATAACGGCCGAGAGCCCGCATGAGGGCGGCCGCGGGGCCCGCATCGTGCTGACGTTTCCGCGCCAGGACGTGCCGGCATGAGCGCAATGACGCATGTTCTGGTCGTGGACGACGAGGCGGCGATCCTGCGCTTCCTCAAGCCGGCGCTCGAGGCGAACGGCTATGAGATGACCAGCGCCGGTAGTGTCGCCGAGGCGACCAAGCGCATCGCCGCCGATTCTCCGGATATCGTGCTGCTCGATCTCGGATTACCGGACGGCGACGGTAAGGACGTGATCAAAAGGGCGCGCGAGTGGTCGGACGTGCCGATCATCGTGCTGTCGGCACGCGAGCGTGAAACGGAGAAGATCGAGGCGCTCGATCTGGGCGCCGACGATTACATCAACAAGCCGTTCAACGTCGGTGAACTCCTCGCGCGGATGCGCACTGCGCTGCGTCATCGCATGCAGCGTAAGGCTGAAATCCCGGTGCTGAAGGTCGGCGGCCTCGAAGTCGATTCCATCCGCCACCGCGCGACGCGCGCGGGCGATGAAATCAAGCTGACACCGAAGGAATTTGAGTTGCTGTCGTTTCTCGCCCGGCACGCTGGCCGCGTGGTCACCCATAAGCAGATTCTCACGGCGGTCTGGGGGCCGGCGCATACCGAGGACACGCAATATCTGCGTGTCTATGTCGGCCAACTACGGCAGAAGATCGAAGAGCACGCCGACGATCCGCGCATCATCCTGACCGAGCCGGGAATTGGTTATCGAATAGCTGAGAGCTAGCTGCTGTGCCGGCGCGCGGACCATGAAGTCTGCCTTTGGCATATCGCGTGAATTCGGACTGGGCGCTTCAATGTCCGCATCGATCGGTAGCGGACCTGACCTTCTCAATGCTGTGGCAAAAATAGGGGAGTTTAGGACAGTTTTGGGCCGCCATTTGACACAAGGCTCGTTGAAATCATTGAGTTTACCTACAATCTTCTAAGCTAAAGACGAGGGTTCGATTCCCTTCACCCGCTCCAATCTTTTTTCGCGGATTTAGAAACTTAAGGCTGCTGCAGCGCCGGCACCGGAATTGGCCGGCCTATCGTGATGCCCTTGACCAACGCGTAGATCGCCGGAATGACGACGAGCGTGAGCACCGTCGACGACACCATGCCGCCGATCATCGGCACCGCGATGCGCTGCATCACCTCGGCTCCGGTGCCGTGGCTCCACATGATCGGCAACAGCCCGGCCATGATGGCGGCGACCGTCATCATCTTCGGCCGCACGCGTTCGACCGCGCCGGCCATGATCGCGGCATACAGATCGTCCAGTGTGAAGACACGGCCTTGCGCCGCGCGCTCGGTCTGCAAAGCGGTGAGCGCGTTGTCGAGATAGATCAGCATCACCACGCCGGTTTCGGCGGCGACGCCGGCCAGGGCGATGAAGCCGACGGCGACGGCGACCGAAAGGTTGAAGCCGAGCCACCACATCAGCCACAGCCCGCCGGCGAGCGCGAACGGGACCGAGAGCATGACGATCAAGGTCTCGGTCACGCGGCGAAAGTTCAGAAACAGCAACAGAAAGATGATCAAGACCGTGATCGGGACGACGATTTTGAGCCGCGCCTTGGCGCGCTCCATGTACTCGAATTGGCCGCTCCAGGTGACGTAGTAGCCGGGCGGGAACTTGACCTGCGCCGCCACCGCCTTCTGCGCGTCGGCGACGTAGCCGCCGATGTCGCGGTCACGCAGATCGATATAGATATAGGCGGCAAGCTGCGCATTCTCGGTTCGTATGGTGGACGGCCCCTTGGCCAGTTCGACCTTGGCTATCTCGCCGAGCGGTACCGTGCCTCCGTTGGCCAGCGGGATGAGCACTTGGGTGGCGATCGACTGCAGGTCGCTGCGTAATTCGCGCGGATAGCGGATGCTCACCGTGTAGCGCTCGCGGCCCTCGACCGTCGTCGTCACCGCTTCGGCGCCGAGCGCGGTGGCGATCACGTCTTGCACGTCGGTGATCATCAAGCCGTAGCGCGCCAGTTGCGCGCGGTTGGGCTCGATATTGAGATAATAGCCGCCGATGATGCGTTCGGCGAAGGCGCTGGTCGTGCCCGGCACCGTGCGAATCGCGGCCTCGATCTGGCGCGCGACATTTTCCATCTCGGCGAGATCGGTGCCGTACACCTTCACCCCGACCGGCGTGCGGATGCCGGTGGCGAGCATGTCGATGCGCGCCTTGATCGGCATGGTCCAGGCGTTGGACACGCCGGGAAACTGCAACGCCTTGTCCATTTCCGCGATCAGCGTGTCGATGGTCATGCCGGGCCGCCATTCGCTTTCCGGCTTCAGGTTGATCACGGTTTCGAACATCTCGGTCGGCGCCGGATCGGTCGCCGTCGTCGCGCGTCCGGCCTTGCCCCACACCAATGCGACTTCGGGGAACGTCTTGATGATCTTGTTCTGGGTTTGCAGCAGCTCCGCCGCCTTGGTGACCGACAGGCCGGGCAGCGTGGTCGGCATGTAGAACAACGTGCCTTCATTGAGCGTGGGCATGAATTCGCTGCCCAGCCGCATCGCCGGCCATAGGCTGACGATCAGCACGGCGAGCGCGATCGCGATGGTGGCGGCCTTGTAGCGAAGCGCCGTGCGGATCACCGGCCGATAGATCCAGATCAGCGCGCGGTTCAACGGATTCCTGTGCTCCGGCACGATACGGCCGCGCACGAACAACAGCATCAGCGCCGGCACCAGCGTCACCGACAGCAAGGCCGCCGCCGCCATGGCGAAGGTCTTGGTGTAGGCGAGCGGCTTGAACATGCGGCCTTCCTGCGCCTCCAGAGCGAAGATCGGCAGAAACGACACGGTGATGATGAGAAGACTGAAAAACAGAGCCGGGCCGACCTCGACGGCCGCCTCGATCAGCACCTCGCTTCGCGGCTTACCGGGCGCGGCGCGCTCCAGGTGCTTGTGCGCGTTCTCGATCATGACGATCGCGGCATCGACCATGGCGCCGATCGCAATGGCAATGCCGCCGAGGCTCATGATATTCGAGCTCAACCCCAACAGGTACATGCACAGATAAGCGATCAGCACACCGAGCGGCAGCGTGATGATCGCCACCAGCGCGCTGCGCACATGCAGCAGAAACACCACGCAGACGATGGCGACGATGAAGCTTTCCTCGAGCAGCGTGCGCTTGAGCGTGTCGATGGCGCGGTAGATCAGGTCCGAGCGGTCGTAGACCGCGTCGAGGGTGACGCCCTTCGGCAGGCTGGGGGCGATTTCGGCGAGCCGCTGCTTGACGTTCTGGATGACGGACAGCGCATTCTCGCCGTAGCGTTGCAGCACGATGCCGGTCACCGCTTCGCCTTCGCCGTTGACCTCGGTAATGCCGCGGCGCTCGTCCGGCGCCAGTTCGACGCGCGCGACGTCGCGCAGCAGAACCGGGACGCCTTGGTTGCTCTTGACGACGATCTGCTCGAGATCCGCGAGACCATTGATATAGCCGCGCCCGCGCACAACGAATTCGGTTTCGGCCAGTTCGATGGTGCGGCCGCCGACGTCGATATTGCTCGAACGCAAGGCGTCGCGAATCTTCGACAGTGCGATGCCGAGCGACTGCAGCCGGCGCGGGTCGATGATCACGCTGTATTGCTTGACGAATCCGCCGACGCTGGCGACCTCGGCGACGCCATCCGCCTTGGCGAGGCCGTAGCGGATGTACCAATCTTGAATGCTGCGCAGCTCTGCAAGGTTCTTTTGCGCACCGCGCACGACGTATTGGTAGACCCAGCCGACGCCGGTTGCGTCCGGACCGAGGCTCGGCGCCACGCCGGCCGGCAGCCGGCGGGCGGCCGAATTGAGGTATTCGAGCACGCGTGAACGCGCCCAATACAGATCGGTGCCGTCCTCGAAGATCACATAGACAAACGAAACGCCAAAGAACGAGAAGCCGCGCACCACCCGCGATTTCGGTACGCTCAGCATGGCCGTGGTCAGCGGATAGGTGACCTGATCCTCGACGACTTGCGGAGCCTGTCCGGGATATTCCGTGTAGACGATCACCTGCACGTCGGAGAGGTCGGGAATGGCGTCGAGCGGCACCCGTGACACCGCATACAGGCCGGCCAACGTCAGAAAGACGCCGGCAAATCCAACCAGCAGCAGATTACGCGCCGACCAGCGGATGACAGCCGCGATCATTTGGCCTGCTCCTGCTCGGTGAAGGTCTTGAGTGCGGTTTGCAGGTTGCTCTCGGCGTCGATGAGGAAGGTCGCCGTGGTGACAATCTCTTCGCCTGGCTTGAGGCCCTCTGTGATTTCAACATGGCCATCGCCGCGGCGGCCGAGTTTGACCGGCCGCGGCTCAAAACGGCCATCGCCCTTGGCTACCAGCACGATTTGCCGGGTTCCGTTGTCAATGATGGCGCCGGTAGGGACGGCGGTGACCGGAGAGCCGTCTGCCCCGGCGTGAAACACCACGTCGGCGTACATGTCCGGCTTCAGCCGCTCGTCCGGGTTAGCGACTTCGATCCGCACGCGGACGGTGCGCGTTTCCGTCCTTACTTCCGGATAAATGAAGGTCACGACGCCTTCGACCGGCTGGCTGCGATACGCCCTGAATGTCACGGAGGCGGGCGCGCCCAGCTTGATGTCGGCGAGATCGCCTTCGGCGACGTCGGCGATCACCCAGACATTCGTTAGATCGACGATCCGATAGAGTTCGTCGCCGGCGACGACGCGCTGGCCGTTGATAATGCGCTTGACGATGACCGTTCCGTCCGCCGGCGCCGGCCAGTCGATGGTACGCGGGTTGGCGCCGCTGTCGCGGATTTCGCGGATGCGGCTCTCGGACAAACCGAGATTGCGCAACCGTTGCATGGCGCCTTCAATGGATTTCCCCGAGCCCGCTTCCGCCGGCCCCCGCTGTGACCAGTTCTTGGTCACCAGCAAATCGCTGATCGCCTGTTGAATATCCGAGCTATAAACCCGAAACAGCGGCTCGCCCGCGCGCACGTGCTGACCGGTGGTATTGACGAACAAATCCTCGACATAGCCATCCGACCGCATGGTCACGATGGTCGCGCGGCGCTCGTCGATGGCGACGGTACCCACCGCGCGTAGCGGACGAATCAGGACGCGCGCTTGCACCGGTTCGGTGCGCACGCCGCTGCGCTGGACTCGATCGAGGCTCACTTTGATGGTCTTGCCGTCGCTCGGTTCGTCGCCTTCATAGACGGCGATGTAATCCATCCCCATCGAGTCCCTCTTAGGCGCCGGCGAGGTGTCGGGCAGGCCCATGGGATTGCGGTAGTAGAGAATCTTGCGCTCGCCTTGCGCGGTCTTCGGCTGGGCCGGGGGCGGATCGAACGTCGGCTCCGCGTCGTCGTAGACCGGAACGAAGGCACGGCCCTGCGCGTCGTTCTTCGGCGTCGCCGACCAGAACGGCGCACCGGCGGGATCGCGATAGTACAGGATCGTGCGCTCGGCCGCGGCTGCCGGCGGCGCGACGCTCAGCGTCGCCAGTGCGCCACCCGAGCGATGGGAATATCCGTAGCTCGCGACGGCACCGGCCGCGATGACGAGCGAGAGAATGAGGACGGCTCTGGTCTTGGTCATGGCTGTCTCGATAGGTTCAGGCCTGCCGTGAAGGCGGGTAACGGGGCGGCGGCCATTGGCATGGCCGCCGCTCGGATTGCTGTCGGCGCGCGCCGGCTCACTTGACGGCTTTGAAAATGACCTTGCCGACGACGGTCTCCGGCTCGCCTTGCACCTTGACCGCCAGGCTCAGCAGGTAGCGCCCCGCCATCGGCAGATCGGTCTTGAATGCGTAGATGCCGGGCTCGCTGCCCGGCAGCGCTGCGACCGGCGATGGCATGTCCGCCATGCCATCGGGTGCCATATCGACGCGGGTGCGCACGATGACGGCGTCGCTTACCGGCTTTCCGGTCGGCTTGTGCAGCAGGCGGACGGCAATCACCACGTCGTCGCCTTTCTTCAACTCGGCAGCGACGGGTTCGAACGCATAGTCTATGGCGCCAGCCCAGGCAGCAGCACTGGTAAGGCTCATTGCACCTGCAATGGCGAGGTTAAGCCAATATTTCGTAGCCATGATCTCGATCTCCTGATGAGTCCCTCATCGGCAGCGCACCCGATGTTCATCGAGCGGTGGCCGAATACGCGCGCGAGCTTGCGGCACGCGCGTTGCTATGCAGCTTGTGTGGGATCAGGAACGAGGCGGTCGGAAGGGCGGACTGCCCATTTGGGAGGAAATATTGCTGCTCGTGCGAGCAGGCTTGAGCGCGGCACTGGCCGGCGTCGAAAACGCAATGGCTGAGAAAGCAGCCGCGATGACATTGAAACAGTTGAGCGCACAGGCAGCCATGCACGCACCATCGTCCACGGATTTCTGCGTCTTGCCGCCCGGGGCGTTGTGGTGGTGGTGGTCACAGTCCGGCATCGTCGGGGAGGCCGAAATTTCCATCGCTGTCGTCGTGCCGGCCGCAAAGCCAATCGCTGCCGGCAGCGTGGCGACCGACAGGGCGACAAGAGCGGTGAAGATGGTTCGGCCGATCCGCATGAATTCTTTAGTATCCGTCAGAGCGTCAACGATGAATCTGCGAATTCAAAGCCTATGTGGCAGACAATAGCGCGCTAACGCTTTGATCTTCATCAAAGTGGCCGCCTAGCGCGATGCATTGCAAAAATCGGGGATAAATGATGATTTTGGGCTGCCATTTGCCACAAAATACGACTTTGCTACCCTTGCATTGGCGTCCTGTATAATGCATGACATCGCGGCGGCGGACCTTTATTAGGTTCGCCGTATCCGCTTCCGGAGGAGTGTAGCTCAATGGCTAGAGCACCGGTCTCCAAAACCGGGGGTTGCAGGTTCGAGTCCTGCCACTCCTGCCAGGCGGAGACCCGGGCAAAAGCCGCCGGTCGTGACTAGGTAGTGAAGCGTTGGATCAAGATTTGGGTACCCGGCTTTGCAATCAGGACTGAAATGAATGGCGACGTCTCCGTTCAAATTTCTGCAAGAAGTGCGCGAGGAGACCCGCAAGGTCACCTGGCCGTCGCGCAAGGAAACCATG
>Ga0209890_10001305_pt1 | contig 11293 bp, 8 predicted proteins | sample OrgsoiDNA2013049_FD_185799 | JGI IMG/M metagenome (GOLD analysis project Ga0209890, IMG submission 185799) | Permafrost soil microbial communities from the Arctic, to analyse light accelerated degradation of dissolved organic matter (DOM) -... | ecosystem: Environmental > Terrestrial > Soil >... | reverse complement strand
AGCCGTGCGCATCCCGGAATCCGGCAGCTACCTGACGATCAACGATGCCTATAATTTCGGCGGCGATTCGGCGATCGTCGGCGCCAATCCGTTTGCGGCCGCAGTACCGGGCTCGCCGGCGCTGTTGCGGGCATGGAATACGCAGACCGTGCCACCGTCGCGCTACAGCGGCAGCCTGGGCGACTGGGGCCTCGCGGCGCGCTGGAGTCCCGCGTGGCTCGATGGCACGCTGGGCTTTTACGGCCGCAACACGACCGACATGCTGCCGCAGACCTTGCTGACGGTAGGCTTTAGTGCGTTGCCCGGCCCGACCTGCACCGCCATCGGCGGCATCATCGTCGCGCCCGGGGCCTGCATCATCAACCCCCAAGCGACCAGCGTCGCCGACCTCACCCAGAAGGGCAAGTTCGGCACTTACACCAACGTTTACGGCACCAACATCCACATCTACGGCATCACCCTGGCCAAGAGCATCGGCGGTGTGAGCGTCGGCGCTGAATTGTCCTACCGCCAGAACATGCCGTTGCTCGCGACAAACAGCAGCCTCATCTCGGTGCTGCCGCCGCCGCTGGCGGCGCAGACCCCCGGCTCGGTGGCCACGACTGCGGTGCCCGCCAACGGCACGCCGGGACCGCTCGGCGACACCTATCACGGGCTCATCAACGCCGTGGCCGTCGTGCCGAAGACGTGGGCGTGGGATACGGCTTCGTTGCAAACCGAACTGACATGGATGAGATGGGCCAGGGTCACGCAAAATGAGGCGGCGTTCAAAGGCAACGCCACCTACAACGGAATCGACAAGGTTTCACGGACCTTCTTTGGCCTGGCCGTCAACTTCACGCCGACCTGGTTCCAAGTATTTCCGGGGGTCGATCTGACGGCGCCCGTCACGTGGAGCCAAGGCATCAGCGGCAACGCGGCCGTGCTGCTGGGAGGCAACGAGGGCGCCGGCAACTGGAGCGCCGGGATCGCTGCCGATCTTTATCAGAAGTACAACGTGAAGCTTGCGTACAACGGCTATTTCGGCAACTACACGATCGGCGCCAATGGCGCGATGAATGTGCCTAACGGAACCTTTGCCTCGTTGTCGGACCGCGGCTGGGTCTCGCTGACGTTCAAGACTACATTCTAAGGAGGAGCAACATGATGTTTCGCAAAACGCTATTGGTCGCGGCGCTCGCATCATTCTGCGCGCCCGCTACATGGGCCGCCGTGTCGGCGGATGAGGCCAAGCAACTCGGCACGACGCTCACGCCGATCGGCGCCGAGAAGGCCGGCAACAAGGACGGTACGATTCCCGAATGGACCGGCGGGCTGACAACGCCTCCGCCGACCTTTCAGAAGGGCAGCGGCATCCGCCCGGATCCGTTCGCGAGTGAAAAACCCCGGCTCGTTATCGACGGCAAGAATGTGGCGCAGCACGCCGATAAGTTGACCGAGGGCACCAAGGAGCTGTTGAAGCGGTATCCCACGACCATGCGCCTGGACGTGTATCCGACTCACCGCACAGTCGCTTTTCCCAAGAAAATTACGGACAACGTCGCGAAAAACGCCGTCGGCGCCAAGAGTGTGAACGGCGGTCTGGGCGTCGAAGGCATGGTGCCCGGGCTCCCGTTCCCGATTCCGAAGACCGGCAACGAGGCGATGTTGAATCACCTGATGCGTTACACGACCTCCGCCACCCGCCAGAAATATGACAACTGGAACGTGGATTCGTCGGGTGTGCCGACGTTGGCCACCACAGGCGATCTGTTGAGCGAGTTCCCGTTGTTCGACGCGAAGCGCGTGGACGTGGCCGCCAAGGAATCCGATGTCTATTACAAGATCAAGCTGTATTACGTCGGTCCCGCCCGCCGCAACGGTGAGGCGCTTCTGGTGATGGATTCGGTCAACCCGACCGTACAGCCGCGCCGCGCCTGGCAATATCTGCCCGGGCAGCGCCGCGTCAAGCTGGCGCCGGACCTCGCCTATGACACACCGAACCCCGGCACTGCTGGTACGTCGACCTACGACGATGCGTTCGTGTTCAATGGCGCGATGGACCGCTTCGACTTCAAGCTCGTCGGCAAGAAGGAGATGTACGTCCCCTACAATGGCTATAAGCTGTATTACGCCAAGCCATCGGTGGCACCGGCCAAACCGAATCACGTCGATCCGGACTTCGTGCGCTGGGAATTGCACCGCGTCTGGGTGGTCGAAGCGACCCTCAAGCCCGGCGCGCGCCACATCTACAGCAAGCGCGTCTTCTACCTCGACGAGGATAGCTGGGTTGCGATTGCCTCCGACCAATACGACCTCGCCGGCAAGCTGTATCGCTCGACCGTCGGCAACATGACATTCAACTACGACGTCGGTGCCGTGAACAACGAGAATTACACGTTCTACGACTTCATTTCAGGCGCCTACTCGCTCGTCGGCGGCGTGGGCAGCTACGAGGGTCTCCGTTTTATTGACCCGTTGCCGGAGATCCAGTGGTCGCCGGAGACTCTCGCCGGCGCCGGGGTACGCTGAGTCAGGGCCCCAAACGTCCCTGGCGCCCCGTGCGCCGGGGACGGTGCTGGAACAACTGCGGCGATCATGAGCATGCCCGGCGGCATGACATGGTTGCAGTTGACGAGATCCAGCGACCTGCTTTAGCGATTCGCGCTGGATCCCATCTCTTCGTCACGAAGGCATGCCGATGAAAGCGTTCCACTGGTTGTCTCTTGGACTGACCGCATGTGTCGCTGGCCTGCATCCGCTGCCGGTACAAAGTGCCGCGTTCATCGACGTGCTCGATTCGCCGGCGCAAATCTCCCCGCTGGCCAGCAAGAGCCTGCTGCAGTCTGTAACCCGCGCCGGCACCAAGCTGATCGCCGTCGGCCAGCGCGGCCACATCGTTATTTCGAGCGACGGCGGTACGTCGTGGAAACAGGCGCCGGTACCTGTCAGTTCGGATCTCACCTCGGTATTTTTCATCGACGACAGGCAAGGCTGGGTCGTCGGTCACGACGGTGTCATCCTGCGCACCACCGATGGCGGTGACAAGTGGGAGTTGCAGCTCAACGGCATTACCGCCAATGATCTGCTGCGTGTGGCCATGGAGCGCAAGGTCGCGGCCGAGCCTGCGTCCGAGGACGCGAAGAAAATGCTGGCCGAAGCCAAGCGCTACGCGGAGCAGGGCGCCGACAAGCCTTTTCTCGACATCTGGTTTGCCGATGAGAAGAACGGCTATGTCGTCGGCGCCTACAACCTGATCTTTCGCACGGCGGACGGTGGCAAGACCTGGGAACCGTGGTTCGATCGGACCGACAATCCAAAATTCTTCAACCTGTATGCGATCCGTCCTGCCGCCGGTGGCCTGTACATCGCCGGCGAAGGTGGATTGGTGCTCAAGCTCGATCCGGCGGCGCAACGATTCAAGGCGCTACCCGTCTCCTATAACGGGAGCTTCTTCGGCGTGGCGGACGCCAAGACGGCGGTATTGGTCTACGGCTTGCGCGGGAATGTCTTCCGCAGCGAGGACGGTGGCAAGACCTGGGCCAAGGTAGACGCGGGCCTGGCCGCCACGGTGGTGGGCGGAACGAAGACCGCACAAGGTGCTACCCTCCTTGCCGACGTCGGTGGCCGCGTCGTGACCAGCGCGGATGCCGGGCTGACATTCAGCCAGGTGACACTCAAGGATGCTATGCCGCTGACCGGCATCGTCGACGCCGGCGAAGGGCGACTCGCGCTAGTCGGTCCGCGTGGTGTCGCGGTCACCGCGATGACGCGCTGAGCGCCCATCGGATACCCCAAGAGGAAAATCATGGCAGCCGTTTCCACCGATCTCGACCAGATGCCGGTCATCAAGAAACTGGCTGACTTCGACCAGAAGTCAGGCAACATGCTCGAGCGCCTGGTGTTCAACAACCGGCTGATGATGATGCTCGTCTGCGCGATCATCACGGTCGTCCTCGGCTATGTCGCGGCGACGAGACTCGTTCTCAACGCGAGCTTCGAGAAGATGCTGCCGCAGAGCCAGCCGTACATCAAGAACTACCTGACCTACCAGAAAGATCTGCGCGGCCTGGGCAATGCCATTCGTGTCGTCGTCGAGAACGCCGACGGTGACATCTTCGATCCGCAATATCTGGAAGTTCTGAAGCAGGTCAACGACGAACTTGTCCTTACGCCGGGGGTGGACCGCGCGTGGGTGAAGTCGATATGGATGCCGGGCGTGCGCTGGACCGAGGTCACCGAGGAAGGCTTTCGCGGCGGCCCCGTGATGCCGGACTCGTACAACGGGTCGCCAAAGGCCGTCGAGCAGCTCAAGCAGAACATCGCACGGTCGGGCATCGTCGGCAGCCTGGTCGCAAACAACTTCAGGTCGAGCATGATCTTCATCCCTCTGCTCGAGAAGGAAGCGGGCACTGGCAATCGCATCGATTATCACGGACTGTCGCGGGTGCTCGACGACAAGATTCGCGACAAGTACGAGCTCGCGAAGAATATCGAAGAAAAAGTGCGCGCCAAGGAAACACCGAAGGTCAAGATCCGGGTCATCGGCTTCGCCAAACTCATCGGCGAATTGATCAGCGGCCTGGTCAAGGTGATGATGTTCTTTGGCGCTGCCGCGGTCATCGCCACCGCCATCATCTTCTGGTACACGCGCTGCGTGCGCAGCACGGCGCTGGTCATCGCGTGCTCGATTGTTGCAGTCATCTGGCAGCTTGGCCTGGTCGCCTTGCTGGGCTTTGAGCTCGACCCCTATTCGATCCTCGTTCCGTTCCTCGTCTTTGCCATCGGCGTTTCACACGGGGCGCAGAAAATGAACGGCATCATGCAGGACATCGGGCGCGGCACACACAAGCTCGTCGCCGCCCGTTATACATTCCGGCGGCTGTTCCTTGCGGGACTGACCGCGCTGCTCGCCGACGCCGTCGGCTTCGCGGTGCTGATCCTGATCGACATCCCGGTGATCCGCGATCTGGCGATGACCGCGAGCATCGGCGTGGCGGTGCTCATTTTCACGAATCTGCTGTTGCTGCCAGTGCTGCTGTCGTACGCGGGGGTGAGCCCGACGGCGGCGGCACGAAGCCTGCGCGAGGAGAAGGAAGAGACCCGGGGAAAGGGCCTCGGCGCCATATGGTCATGGCTGGACAAGTTCACGACGCGACCGTACGCGATCGGCGCCATCGCCGTCTCGCTGGCTCTGGCGGTGATCGGACTCGTCGTCAGCCAGAACCTCAAGATCGGTGATCTCGATCCGGGCGCGCCCGAGTTGCGCGCCGACTCGCGCTACAACCAGGACAACGCCTACATCACGGCGAACTACGCGCTGTCCAGCGACCAATTCGCGGTGATCGTCAAGACCGACAAGGAAGGCTGCCTCAAGTATCAAACGCTGGTCGAGGCCGATCGGCTGGCCTGGTTCCTCAAGCAAATTCCGGGCGTACAGACCACCGTCTCGCTGGTCGATGCGGCGCGACAGATCACCGCCGGTTCGTTCGAGGGCAATCCGAAATGGCTGACCATCAACCGCAATCAGGATGTACTGAACTACGCGGCGCAAAACGCATCGGTCAACAATCCGGACCTTTTCAACACCGACTGCTCGATCATGCCGGTGATCGCCTACCTCGCCGATCACAAGGCGGAAACGCTGAATCGCGTCGTGGCCGCCGCGGCCGATTTCGCCGAGAAGCACAACGACAAGGACCGGCAGTTCCTGCTTGCGGCAGGTAGTGCGGGCATCGAGGCAGCGACCAACATCGTGGTCGAGCAGGCCAACCGCACGATGCTGCTCTACGTCTACACGGCGGTGATCGTACTGTGCTTCATCACGTTCCGGAGCTGGCGGGCGGTGGTCGTCGCCGTCGTACCGCTGATGATCACGTCGATCCTGTGCGAGGCATTGATGGTGGTGCTTGGCATCGGCGTGAAAGTTGCCACTCTGCCGGTAATCGCGCTTGGTGTCGGCATCGGCGTCGACTACGCACTCTATCTGCTGTCAGTCCAGCTCGCCCAGCAACGTGCCGGTCTATCGCTCACGGAGGCGTACAAGAAAGCCGTACAGTTCACCGGCAAAGTCGTGGCGCTGGTAGGCATTACCCTGGCCGCCGGCGTCATCACGTGGGCATGGTCGCCGATCAAGTTCCAGGCGGACATGGGCATCCTGCTCACCTTCATGTTCGTGTGGAACATGATCGGCGCACTGGTGCTGATCCCCGCGCTGTCCTACTTCCTGTTGCCGACGGAGATGGTCGCCAAAGCCGCGCAGAGAGTAGAAAAAGTCAAAAAGGCGGCGAAGGCCGCAGCGCGCACCTGACGTCGCCGACCCTGCCCCCCCCCCGCCAAACCCCTCCTTGCGGGGGGCTGGCCGGGAGCCGCCTTTCGTTACGATCGAGTCTGTTGGAACCACCAACGGAGGAGACTCATGATGCGTACATCGAAGGGCAAGATTGCGGGGCGCTGGGCTGTATGTGCGGCGACGCTGGCCGTTGCCGCATGGTCGCTATTTTCTCTGGTCGAAGGCCGGCAGAATGCCTCCGCTCAGCAACTCGCGCACGAACAATACGAGTCGCAGTTGCAATATCACTACAGCCACAACGGCCAATTACCGGTCGGCAACGTAGAAGAGTTGTTCGCGCGAGTGCGCTGAAACTCGCCGCCAGCCTGCCGGTCAGGGCAGGTCGAATACCAGGACTTCGGCCTCTCCAGCCTTGGCCGCGACGGTCAGCGTCCACTCGCCCGTCATGGCCACGCCATCACCGCTACCCAGTGGCTGGTCATTCGCCTCGACACTACCTCGGATCACCTGCAGCCACGCCTTACGTCCGGTCCGCAGGCCGTGGGTGACTCGTTCGCCGCCGTCCAGAATGCCCGCTCGAAGCTCGACATCCTGGTGAATGACGACGGACCCGTCGCGACCGTCGGATGAACCCACCAGGCGCAGCCGGCCGCGCTTGTCGGCATCGGCAAACGTTTTCTGCTCGTAGCGGGGCGCGATACCTTCGCGGTCGGGCACGACCCAAATCTGCAGAAAGTGGACCGGCTCCGTCTTCGAATGATTGAACTCGCTATGGCGGATGCCCGTACCGGCCGACATCACCTGCACATCGCCCGGCCGGATCACCGACCCGGTGCCGATGCTGTCCTTGTGCTCCAGCGCACCTTCGAGGACATAGGAAATGATCTCCATGTCCCGGTGGCCATGCGTGCCGAACCCCTGACCCGGGCTGACGCGGTCCTCATTGATCACCCGCAACGGGCCGAAGCCCATGTGCGCGGGATCGTGGTAGTCACCGAACGAGAATGTGTGCCGGCTGTCGAGCCACCCGAAGTTGGCAATGCCGCGATCGTTGGAACGTCGAATTTGAAGCATGTCAATCCACCTCGCGCAGGGTGATGGATCAGTGCAGTCGTGCGACCAGAGACGTCAGTGCGTCAGCGCACGCTGTTTCGACTTTCAACGCAAGCAAATCGTCGGCACGGGTGCGGCCGAGGTTGACGGCCGCGATCGGCTTGCCCATCCTGTGCGCCCACTCGCAAAAGCGAAAGCCGGAGTAGACCATCAGCGACGAACCGATGACGAGCATCGCATCGGCGCGTTCAAGCGCATTCGCCGCGGCATCCACGCGCTGCCGAGGGACGTTCTCGCCGAAGAAAACGACGGCAGGCTTCAGGATCCCATCGCATTGCATGCAACCCGGCACGCGAAACGTGTCGATGTCATGAGACGCGAGATCCGCATCCCCGTCCGGCGCTGCCGCGGCAATCACATCGCAAAACTCCGGATTCTCGTCCTCCAGCGTGCGTTGAATCGACTCCCGCGAATGCGTTGCACCGCAGCCAAGACAGGTCACGTGACTGATGTTGCCATGGAGTTCGATCACCGCCGAACTACCCGCGCGCTGATGCAAACCATCCACGTTTTGCGTGACCAGCTGCTGCACGCGACCCCGGGATTCGAGTTGGCGCAGCGCGATGTGCGCCGCATTGGGCATCGCCTGGGCAACGAGTGGCCAGCCGGCCATGCTCCGCGCCCAATAGCGTCGGCGCGTGCCTTCGGCGCGCAGGAAATCCTGTAACTGCACGGGCGGTGGTCGCTGCCATCGTCCGTCCCGGTCGCGGTAACCCGGGATACCCGAGTCCGTGCTGATGCCCGCGCCCGACAATACAAACAGCCGCGGATGCTGCCGTACGAATCCTTCGAGCCCGGTCGTGACGTTCGCGTTTATTTGCCCGGGTCCTTCTGGTCTGGAAATTTGTCGAACTCCACGTTGTACAGTGCGCCGTTGACCTTTTCGACGCGACGGATGTAGACGGTTTGCACGATGTCGCGCGTTTCCGGATCGATCATGATCGGGCCACGCGGGCTGTTCAGCTTCATGCCCTTGAGAGCCGCCAGAAATTTATCGGGATCGGTCGAGCCTTGCGTTTTCTTGAGCGCTTCGGCGATCGCGGCCATGCCGTCGAAACCGGCACAGGCCATGAAGTTGGGTCGCAGGCGCGTGCCGTTGGTTTCCGCGTAGGCCTTGATGAACGCCTTGTTCTCCGGCGAGTCATGCGCTGCCGAATAGTGGAAACTGGTAATCAGGCCCAGGGTCGGTTCACCCATGGCCTCCAGCACGCCGTCGTCGGTGAGGTCGCCGGTGGCGATGATCTTGATGCCTGCCTGCTTGAGGCCGCGCTCTTCGTAACCCTTGATGAACGCGATCGTCTGGCTGCCCGGCGGCAGGAACACGAACACTGCTTCGGGCTTGGTGTCCTTGATGCGCTGCAGGAACGGCGCGAAATCCGGATTCGCGAGCGGCGTCCGCACGCTGTCGATGATTTCGCCGCCGGCCGCCTTGAACGCCTTGATGAATGCGCCTTCGGCGTCGATGCCCGGACCGTAGTCGGAGACCAGCGTAAACACGCGCTTGATGCCGTTCTTGGCCGCCCACAGCGCAATCGGCTGCGCGTCCTGGGGGAGGGTGTGCGACACCCGGACGATGTACGGTGAGCGCGTCGTGATCACCGATGTCGCCGCGTTCATGATCACCATCGGCTTCTTGGCTTCGGTCGCGACCGGTGCGACCGCCATCGCGTTGGGCGTCAAGCCGAAACCGGCGAGGATATCCACGTTGTCACGCGTCACGACTTCCTGCGCGAGGCGTTTGGCAATGTCCGGAGCCGCACCCGTGGTGTCCTTGATGATGAGCTCGATTTTCTTGCCACCGAAGACATCGCCGTTCATCTTGAGATAGGTCTTCATGCCGGCGAGAATCTGGCCGCCGTAATCCGCAAACGGGCCGGAGAATTCGGCGATGACGCCGATCTTCACGGTTCCCTGTGCAAGCGCCGCGCCTGCGAACAGCAGCAGCAACCCACCCGTGACGCATCCCAGAACCTTGCGCATCCCTTGTTTCATTTTTGTTTCCTTCATGCCGCTGTCAATATTGAGTTAGACGATTCGAACATCCGATCAATCTGCGCTCGCCGCCACTGGTGCTTCCTCGCGCCACAGGTCGAGCGCCCTTTGCACGGGGCGATCGGAAAAGCTGAACAGCACGGCATCGTCGATCGCCTGATGCGCGACCTTGCACCACGAGGGCACGACGAACACGTCGTGCGGATTCCACGCGAACGTGCTCTCGCCGACGACGCTGCGTCCATGGCCTTCGACGACGCAATACACCGTCCCGTCCGTCGCACGGTACGGCGCGCCGGCGAAGCCCGAGGGCAGCAGTTGGATGAACGCGCCGATGGTCGGCATCGCGAATCCGCCGGTCGCCGGATTGGTGTACTGCATCTTGAATCCGTGACAAGGATCAGGAGCGCCGCCGTGACTCAACTGCTCCAGCGCCTCTCGACTGCGGGCATAGGGGTAGTTGAAAATCGGCGTGGTCCGCGAATCCGCCGCATGTCCGAGCGGCAGCATGTTGGCACCATAGCGCGCGAGCGCGTGACCTTCCGGCTTGGTGACCGGTTGCACTTCCTGCGGGTGGCGCTCGGCGAAACCCGCGTCGAAGAATGCTACCAGCGGGATGTCGAGTCCATCGAGCCAGATGACCGGATCGTCGCCCGGATTGCCGTGGTCATGAAAGGTCCACGACGGCGTAATGATGAAATCGCCGGGATGCATGGTCGTGCGCTCACCGTCGACCGCGGTGTAGGCGCCTTCGCCTTCCACGACAAAGCGCAGCGCCGATTGCGAATGGCGATGGCTCGGCGCGACTTCGCCCGGCAGGATCAGCTGCAGACCCGCGTAGAGGCTGTGCGTGATTGACGACGCGCCGCGAAGGCCGGGATTCTCCAGAATGAGTACGCGCCGCTCCGCTTCGCGCGCAGTGATCAGGCGTCCTGCCTCCAGCAAATACGGACGCAACTGCGCATAGCTCCAATATGCGGGGACGCAGGGCGTGGACGGGCGCGGCGGAACGAGATTGCCCAGCACTTCCCACAGCGGCGCGAGGCTGTCGTGGTCGATGCGATCGTAAAACGCCTTGCGCTCGTCGGTGACTTCAGGTGTGGCAAATAGCATGTTTCGAAACTCCTGCATCCGCTTTGGTTCCGGATTTGCGCTCAGACGCCGTCGTAGAGCCAGCCAAGGCCTTCGAACTCCTGACCGGGCTTACGGCTGCCGAGCATCATATTGCGCAATTCGGCGGTGACGCCACCCGCATGGTACGCCTCACCGTAATAGCGCGCGGTCAGCTGCACGCGGCCGGTGCGCAGATAGCGGGCTTGCTGATATGCCTGAAACGCGGCTTCGAAATCGCCCGCGGCGGCGGCGACCTGGTCGGCGAGAACGACCGCATCCTCGACCGCCATGCACGCGCCTTGAGCCAGATACTGCAGCATCGGGTGCGCGGCGTCGCCCAGCAGCGTGACGCGACCCTTGCTCCACAGTTTGACCGGTTCCCGATCGCACAGAACCCACATCCGCCACGCCTCGATCTTCTCCAGCAGGCCCTTGACCTGCGGGTGCGCGTCTTTGAAGCGTTCGGTGAGTTCAGCCGGGTCACCATAGGTGTCCCAGCCTTCTTCGTAATGATCGCTGTGGAATACGGCGACGAGGTTGAAAATTTGCCCCCGGCGCAGCGGATAGTGGACGAAATGGTGCTTAGGCCCACCCCACAACACGACAGAATTCGGTCGCCAAGCTTCCGGCACGGCGTCGATCGGCAACACTGCCCGGTACGCGATGTGTCCGGACACACGCGGCGCCCCGTCGTTGAGGATCTGCGCGCGCACGCCGGACCACAGGCCGTCGGCGCCGATCAGCGCCGCACCCTCGTAGCTCTTGCCCGATTCGGCCGTTAGGACAACATGATCTCCGAGGTCG
>Ga0209890_10001302_pt1 | contig 11325 bp, 17 predicted proteins | sample OrgsoiDNA2013049_FD_185799 | JGI IMG/M metagenome (GOLD analysis project Ga0209890, IMG submission 185799) | Permafrost soil microbial communities from the Arctic, to analyse light accelerated degradation of dissolved organic matter (DOM) -... | ecosystem: Environmental > Terrestrial > Soil >... | reverse complement strand
TGAGCCATGCCGATCATCGTCAACCTCGACGTCATGCTGGCCCGGCGCAAGATGCGCCTGACCGAGCTCAGCGAGCAGGTGGGCATCACCATGGCCAACCTCAGCAACCTCAAGACCGGCAAGGCCCGCGCAATCCGCTTCACCACGCTCGAGGCCATCTGCGCAGCACTGGACTGCCAACCAGGAGACCTCATCGAGTACCGTCCGAGCGAGGACCCCGGCGCACTGGCCAGGGCGGGCGCGAGCCCTGCCACTCCTGTCAGAGATAGCCGGTTGGTCAAGCGCGGGCCGGGGATGTAATGGGCCGTCGACTTTGGCTCGTCATCGGCGGGCTCATCACCGTAGTTCTGGCCGCGACTGTGATAACGCCCAAGATCCCTGGTGACCTGACCTTCAGAAACGAAAGCCGCACCGACGTGACGGTCTTGACCGGGGACGAAGAGCTCACAATCACGGCGGGGGGCGGAGCCTCCATTCTCGACTACGGATGTACGCCGGGGGATGTCACGGTCAGGTTCACCTCCGGCCAGGCGGTGGTGGTCTCCGGGCCGGTGTGCCCAGAACAGCAGATAGTGGTCTACGACGGCAAGGTCAAGCTGCAAACTGCCTCAGCGAATGCTCCCTGAGCACGACCGTGCCGTGACATGGCACACGAGGCTTCATCCTCCTTCTCGGGCACCCGCTGTGTGATTCGCGGAGTTCCCCGGAAGAACGGGGTGAGCAGTGTGTCAGTGTTGGCCTCTGGCACGCCGATGGTTGTCTGTCAGCGTCGAGCTCTTGGGTGGCAGGGGGGAGCATTTGTGGCCGTATCCGGGGCGGGTCTTCGCCGTCGGCCCGGCCCACACCTACGTCTTCGACCTTGGCGACGACCGGACCCGCTGCTGCACTGTCGACGAAGGCAACATCGACCCCGCCGACATGCTGGGCGTCATACCTCCCACACCGACGGCGTACTGGGGATGGGGCACCATTCCCGACCAGCTTGCCGCGTCTGTGGCCAGTGTTCCTACCGTTCAGCCGGATCATGCCAAAGAGGTCACGGCCACGACGCACATCCGCGCAGCCATGGCGAAGTTGTCACCTCGGGACGAGGAAGTCCTACAGCTGATTGCCTGGGAGGACCTGGACATCGCCGATGCCGCCACAGTGCTGGGCTGTTCGAACACCGCGTGCAAGGTCCGGTTGCATCGCGCCCGGCGCCGGCTGGCATTGATGCTGTACGTCGCCCCAGATCTGAGAAACGACCAATTGAGCAAAGCCGAGCTACCGGAGGTGGTTGTGTGAGCAACGACGTAGACATGACACGTGAACTGCTTCGGGGTTCCGACCCCGTCCCGGTCGAGATGACCACCGGCACTGCAGGTGACCCCAATGCAAGGGCCGCGTTCGCGCGGATCTTGGCCGTTCCCCGCAAGCAGACCGCCCCCCGTTTAAGGTTGCCGCGTGGTTGGCGTCTTGCCTCGGTCGCCGCCTCAGGAGCTGCTGCGGCAGCTGGCTGGCGTGGCCGAGCGGCAGTCGCCGAAGCCGGCGGGGCGCTACGACTACGTCAAGACCCGCGGCTGGTACTACGAGGTGTCAGTGGATGAGCGGGGCGCCGTCACCGGCCAGCTGGATCCGACGTTCCTTCAGCAGTGGATCGCACCCGATGGGTCCGGGCGCATCGAGGAGACCCGCAGCGGTCGCACGACTTTGAACGACAACTTCGCCGCCGGAGGCCTTGCAGGTCCCCAAGCGTGGCCAACCGATCCCGCCGTTCTACGCGCAGAGCTGGGCAAGTCTCACCCCAACTACAGCACCTTTGAATGGTTCACGGCGGTGGGCGACGTCTGGAACGTGCAGGTGGTTTCGCCCCGGCTGCAGGACGGGCTCCTGCGGATGCTCGCAGGCGAACGTGAACTGACCAACGCGGGCACCGTCACGGACCGCATGGGCCGGACCGGCGTGGCCGTCAGCACCGAATCGAGCCACAGCGGACTCAACACCCGGTACACCCTGATCTTCAACCCCAAGACTGGCATGCTGCTCGACTTCGAACAGGTCCTGCTCGAGTCCGGGAAGCTGCCCGTTAAGGTGCCCGCGACGTGGAGCTACACAGTCTGGATCACCACCGGACACGTGAAAGGCATCGGCGAGCTACCACACGCGACATGAGGAGCAACCGCCGTCAACGCGCCATTCGCGTGCGTCATCTTTCCCGTAGGACGGCACCGCTATGAGCGGCCATATGCTGTGCAGCCTCCACCATCGCGACAGTGGAAGGCGAGCTCAATCGGGGATCTTGCAGCCCGTGGCGGAGAGTTAACGATCGAACTCAACGTGATTCAGCAGTCCGGTCATCGATCTGGGTGATTCAATGGGGTTGACGTGGAGATTGCTAGGGGAAGCGGGCACGGTTATGAGCAGCAGGCGAGGCTTTGTAGTCCCGGTGGGCGCGGGCGAAGGACAACTAGGCGGAGGCCTGTGGGTTCGACGGTTCGGGCGCACCGAGCGGTTCGCACACTGGTGGACCGTGGTGATGTTGGCGACCGCGCTTCTCACTGGACTTGCGATGGGTGATGACGGCGGATCGGGCCCCTTGGTGTGGATGCACGCCGGCTCGGTCGTCCTGATCGGCGTCGGCCTCATCGCCGCAGGCCTTTTCGGCAACCATCGAGCCCTCATCAGGTCGACGCCTCGGCTCTTCAGATTCGACAAGCGCGACCGGGCCTGGCTGCGAGGCCTGTTGCGGCGTCCCGCGGATCGCGGCCCGGAGCCTGAGTGGGGAATGTTCAATACCGGCCAGAAGATGCTTGCCTGGGCGATCGGCGCGTCGGTTTCGGCTGTTGTCATTACCGGTGTTCAGGCCTGGCTTGCCCACTCAGAGGAGGGCGGTCTGCACGGGGCGGCAGTCGTGATGACCGGTGTTCTGCTGGGTGCTCACGTCTTCATGGCTGTCGTGAACCCCGCGACACGACCAGCGCTGCGGGGAATGGTGTTCGGGCCCGTTCCCCGGTCCTGGGCGGCCGAACACCATGGTGAATGGCTCGACGATCTTGAGGAATCGGGCCGTTCAGGTCGGGACCTCAGCCCGACCTCTGGCCGCCCCTAGACACACGACCGGAGAATCGCCTTGGCCGGGAGCTCTAGTGCAGGTACGACGCGCCGTTGAAGTCGACGATAGAGCCGGACGCCCACTCCGCCTGCGGCCCGGCCAGGGCCTTGATCGCCAGCGCCACCTCGACCGTCGTGGCCACGCGACCGAAGGGGCTCTGAGACCGGATCGCCTGCCCCGCAGGGCTTTCGAGCAGCTCGGCGGTCATGTCGGTGGCTATGAACCCTGGGGCGATCCCGACGCAGGTGATACCGCGGGGTGCCAGGGCGACGGCAAGCGACTGCGTCATGGAGTGCACGGCAGCCTTGCTGGCGCCGTAGGCGGGGACGTCCGGCTCACCCCGATACGCCCCGCGGGAGCCCACGGTGACGATGCGCCCTCGGGGGAAGCCTTCGGCCGGCTCGACATCGATCATGTGGCGGGCGACCTGATAGGTCACGTTGGCGGTCCCGAGCAGGTTGACCTCCGTGGTCCGACCCCAGGCGCCGACCCACTCTTCGTAGGACGACCCTGCTACGTCACAGCTCAGCCGGCGCCCCTGCGTCGACGGATCGTCGGCGAACAAGGCAGCGTTGTTGACCAGGACGTCGATGCGGCCAGGGCTGTGATCGCCTCACCCACGAACCTCTGCACGTCCTCCGGTGAGGCCAGATCACCCTGCACGACGACGTGCCCGCCGCCATCGAGGGTCTCGCGCACCGATTCGGCCTCTGCCCGGCCCCGACGGCAGTGGATGGCGACCCGGTCGCCGCAGAGGTTCGCGAACGTGCGTGCCAGTTCGGCGCCCAGGCCGCGGGAGGCGCCCGTGACGAGGACTCCGCGCCGGTGCTGGCGCTGCCCGCTTCCCGCAGCCTGGTCGGTCATCTGCGCAGCCTAGAGCGAATGGCCCGACCCCGAACAGAGGTCACGTTCCCGTCGACGCATGTCGGGAAGGTCTTCTGCCCGACCCCCTTGGGGACGCAAGGCGTCAGCGTCAGTCAGTCACTCGACTGGCAGGACGTCGATAGTCCAGGTCCAGGTACTCCGGGTGCCGCGACATCCACTCCTGGACGCTCAGCATCGCCCTCAGTTGCGATGGGCTGTAGCCGTCAACGGCGGGCCGTCGACGGGGCAGCAGCGCCGCATGGGTTCCGGCTCTCGAGCGGGAACGAGACGGGCTTCGCCGGGTGAGGGCTCTGGGGCACGGACGAACACCGCTGCGAGCAGTCCGCCGGTGACAAGGAGGGCGACACAGACCCAGATCACCGTGCGGAAGGCGGGTTCGAGAACGGCTGGATCGGAGTAGCTCAGTCCGGTCAGCCCGACAACGAGGGGCAGGACCGCCACTGCCAGTAGACCGCCTATCCGCGCGATGGCGTTGTTGACCCCGCTGGCGAGCCCGGAATGGTTGCCCGGCACAGAGGCGAGTGCGGTAGCCGTCAGGGGGGCCACAGTCAGTGCCAGTCCGCAGCCGAACACCGTCACGGGCGGCAGAATATCGACAAGGTATGACGAGCCCGGGCCGATGCGGGCCATCCCGGCGACACCGAGCGCAGCCAGGATCGGCCCGAGGGTCATCGGTATTCGCGGTCCGGTGCGCTGGCTCAGAGTCCCGGCACGCGCCGAGAAGGCCAACATGATCAGCGTCACCGGAAGCAGGGAGACTCCAGCCTGAAGGGGCGTGTAGCCGACCACGACCTGGAGGGTCATGACGAGCCAGAAGAAGATCCCGCCCAGTGCGGCATAGACGGTGAAGGTCACTGCGTTGGTCGCGCCGAACACCCGGGAGGCGAAGATGCCCAGGGGCAGCATGGGTTCTCTGGCGCGTGCCTCCCATGCGAGGAAGCCGGCGATCGCGACGACGCCCGCGGCCAGCGACCCCCAGACCTCTGGCGAGCCGAGTCCCTTCGTGGGCCAGGCGATCAGCCCATAGGTCAGGGCCGCCAGACCCAGGGCTGCCAGCTCCGCCCCCGTGACATCTATGTGGTGGGACGCGTCGGGGTCGGACGACTCCGGGACGTGGCGTCGGGCGATGACGAGCACCGCGAGGGCGATCGGGACGTTGATCAGGAAGATCCAGCGCCAGGACGCGACCCCGATCAGCCAGCCTCCGATGAACGGACCCGTGGCACCAGCAATGCCGGCAAGCCCCGACCAGGCGCCAATAGCCCGTGCGCGGTCAACCGGGCGGAACGACGCCTGCAGGATCGCGAGGCTGCCAGGTGTCAGCAGGGCGCCGCCGATGCCCTGCAACGCGCGGGCGGCCACCAGCGTCTGGATGTTCGGCGCCAGTCCGCAGAGCATCGAGGCCAGGGCGAACCACAGCACACCCACCATGAAGACTCGCCGCCGACCGAGGCGGTCCCCCAGTGACCCGCCCAGCAGGATGAGGCAGGCAAGCGTCAGGGTGTACGCGTTGACTGTCCATGTCAGGGCAGAAAGCCCGGCGTCGAGATCCTTGCCGATAACAGGCATCGCGATGTTGACCACTGTCGCGTCAACGAACGTGAGACTGGAGCCGAGGACCGTGGCCACGAGCACCCACCGAGCCGCCGGCTCACCGTAGGCAAGCCCTTTGCCGGGCGCCGTGCCGGTCGTCCCGGTTCCCATGGCTCAGCCCCTCCCGGTCGCACCAGCAGTCGCTCTCGCCGAGGGGGCACCCGCTGAGCTTGTTCCTTCCACGATGAACTCATCACAAGAAGTGCAGGTTCGGCAACCCCAGAACACCAGCGTGCTCCTTCAGTGTTCGCGGTGTGGCTTGCCCTGGTCCCGGCGCCTCGTGGTCTCAAACCGCGAAGCGCCGGGAGCCTTGGTCGTCGATCTCGTCGGTCGCTACCTCATCAGCTGCATAGCGGCGAACATGTAAGCCATGCTCGCGGCCATGACGGCCATACCGATTCGGGCGGTCAGAGAGTCCTGAGCCAGGTACACGAACGCCTCGGTTGCTCGAAGCTCAACAGCTGTTGCCGGCTTGGAGTTGACGAGAAGTGCGCCAGCCGCGGTCGGCTTGGAGTCGATGCCAGGTCCGACTTCGGTCGCCGGCATGACGCTCTGGAAAGATCCGACGGCCATCGCCGGTTTGGAGTCCTCGAGAAGTCCGGCGAGCCAGGCCACCGTTTCGAGGCCGAAGTAGACCACCAGCGTCCAGGTCAGCGCCGGAGCCCAGCTGGGCATCCACATGTAGATCATCGACGCCTGCATGATGAGGGCCAGGATCCACAGGGCGCTGAACGGTCGACGCTGGACGATGCGCAAGACCATCCACCCGAGTATCGCCGCGGTGGACAGCCAGAAGATGACGACCCACGAGCTGGACGCGAACCACTTCCACTTGAACTCCATCGAGGCGTACATGTACAGCATGCTGACGAGCATCAGGATGTGGCTGGCGTGGTACCACCGATGCTGACCGCCCATCCGGACGAGGTGGCCGCAGTGGACGACCAGGACAGCGGCCAATGCCACCAGCCAGAGCCAGGTCACCCACGGTGGTAGGAGACCCTGGCTCATCACCTTCATGCCACCCATGGCTGGGTTCCCGACTACAAGTTCGATCATTTTCCTTGCCTCCGTTGTGATGTTCATGGCTGACGCGCATCTGCGTGCGCGGCGGGGAGTGCGCTGTTACGGGGAGGCAGCCATCGGGCTGCCTCGAGCGGGCAGGCGTACGCCTGCCGACCGTTCAATGGTTCAGAGGAGGGCGATCAGCCCGTGCCGCGGCGGACCTCGACGGCCGACCCCGCCATCCGCGAACCGTCCGCGGAGCGACCGTGTCTGGCCCGCAGGGGTGAGGCTCACTGCGGACAGCTCCGGCATATCCATCCGCGGCCACCGGATCGGAATCACAAACCCGGCCAGGAACCACAGCACCTTCTCGCCGGCTGCGAGCGCCGCCGCCATCATCGCCGTGGCTGCCACGTGTGCGCCAACCATCGCCATATCCGCCCACGGGGACCTCTGACCCATCCCTGCGTCGGCCATCCCGGTTGCGCTAAGCCGCATGAAGGCCTCGTGCAGGGTCACCTGCATGACGATCAGCGACAGCCCAACGCGGACCGGGCTCAGTCGAACCCCGGTCAGCAGTAGGGCTGCCAGCCCGGTCAGCCCGCCAAGCAGGAGCAGGGGGGCCGGTCCCGGCACGACACCATGGGCGGCCTCGTGGGCGATCAGCGCGAGGACAAAACCCCCCACGCCCAGCGAGCCTGCACGCAGCCCGCGAATCAACCCCCTGGTCGGCGACGACACGGTCCTCACTCTAGGGCGACGGACGCTGGAAGGTGATCTGAAAACCTCACCCGCTTGGGTCTGAGATGCACACCCCTTCATCGGGCAGGCAGTGCGCGGACTCGCCTTGCGTCAGGACCAGATCGCGTGGCTGATGGCCACACCGAGGAAAGCCGCACCGACTCCGGCGACGATGCCGCCAACGACGTTGGCGGCGGCAAACAACCGGGCGTCGCCCTCGAGCAGGCGAAGCGTCTCGTACGAGAACGTGGAGTACGTGGTCAGCGCGCCGCAGAAGCCGGTCCCCACCGCCAGCTGGACCTGCGGGGAGGCACCGCCGGCGCTCACGGCACCGGTGATGAGACCCAGGATCAGCGATCCGATCACGTTGACCGCAAACGTGCCCCACGGGAATACCGTGTCGTGACGGGACTGGACGGCCCGGTCGCTGAGGTATCGAAGCGGCGCTCCGATGGCGGCGCCGGTGATGACCAGGAGCAGGCTCACCGGTCGGGTCCGGGGGATTCCGGGGGATCGTTGTCGAGGGGATAGGTATCCGGGTCGCCGTCGAGCGGGGAGTGGCCGCCACCGGTCCCGTCCGGGTTCGTCCCGACATACCGGATCACCTCGCAGTCGTCCAGGATGACCAGTCCCTCGCCCACCAGCTCGTCGAGCTGGGGAAGGAAGTCGCGGATGCGGTCATGGCTGTCGATGATGATGATGACCACCGGCAGGTCCTCGGACAGGCTGAGGATCCGTGAGGTGTGGATCCGGCTCGTGGCGCCGAATCCCTCGATGCCGTGCAGCACGGTTGCCCCCGCCAGACCGGCTTCGTGGGCGCGATGGACGATCTCGGTGAACACCGGCCTGTGGTGCCAGTGGCCGGAGTCCCCCACGATGATGGTGAGCCTCTGAGCGGTGCCGGTGAGCCTCATTCGAACCTCCAGTTGACCAGACCTCGTGTTGCGGTTGCCGCCGCCCATACGGCCAGAAGTGCTCCGATCGGGGTGACGGCGAGATAGAGCAGTGCGGTGCCCACATGAGCACCTTCTGCGAGCCGTTGGATGTCGACCGCGTAGGTGGAGAAGGTCGTGAACCCGCCGAGGACACCGGTGCCCAGGAAGGGGCGGAGCAGGCGTTGTCCGCTCCACACATCGGTGATCAGCACCATCAGGACCCCGATCAGGGCGCACCCGAGGACGTTGATCGCCAGGGTGCTCGCGGGGAAGGCGCCGATGGGCGTTGGCCACGCCAGCCCGATCAGATACCGCGCCGCGGCGCCGATCGCCCCGCCGGCGGCAATGACCGCCAGCACGGGGGTGTCAGTGGAACGGCGGGCGAACACCGCCGCAGTTTAGGCCCATGCCCCCGCGATTGGGTCCATGTTCCACAGCGACTTCACGCAGTAGTTCGGCCGGCGCTCTGTTTGCGCCATTCGAATTCGCTCATAACGCTGAAGGCACGTCTGCAGGAGAGTCCACAGCGCCAAAGTAGCTCCAAACCTTTCACTGCGCAGGAAATCTGGAAGGCGTCGTGCTTGAATCGCTGGGGGGCGCTCATGGTCGTGGGCGCAAAGACTTCGGCGCTGTCAGGACGCCGCCAGATCTTGGAGCCAACCATGACGAGCAGAATCATGGCACGGACGAGCCGGGGGGCTGCTGTACCACCCATGTGGACGTCCGTGCTTGCCGTGATTGCCCATCCGGATGGCGCTTCATCCGGGCTGGCTGCGGTCCTGGATGCCTTCGTCCTCGCCGGGGCCGATGTCGATGTGCTCTGTTTGACCCATGGCCAGACCTGGACGCTCGACGAAGCCCCCGGAGACCTCGCCGTGCTGCGCGGGGCTGAGATCGCCTCGGCGGCCGATGTGACGGGTCGTCTCCGGGCGAAGATGGATGACTTCCCGGTCGGGGCTCTCGGGGGGCTCTGCCAGACCAGGATGGCCGCGGCAGTGGTCGACGTCGCCGACTTCTGTCACCCCGACGGTCTCCTGGTGTTCGATACCCCTGCGGTGCCAGGACACCTCGACCATGCCTCAGCGACCTCGGTGGCGCTACTGGCAGCGGAGACCCTCGACCGGCCGGTTCTGGGCTGGAACCTCTCGGAAGCAGCCACCGAACAGCTCAGAGGCGAGTTTGGTGGCAGCTGCCCCGGTCACGACGACGGGCAGATCGACCTGCGGGTGACCATCGACCGCGCCCGTCAGCGTGTGGCCATGCGGGCAGATACCGGGCAGGCGCTGCCAGGTAGCGTTCGGCGCCGCAGGCTGGAGCTGCTCGCCGAAACCGAGAGCCTGCGCTGGCTCCGGAAATAGGCGACTGAGGAGCTCGCATGGATGGCGCACGGCCTGGCCGGGACCGCAGCCCATTCCCATGTGGGCATATCCGGCTGGCGTTGCGTCTTGACTCACCCCAGCCCGTCGGTTCGCTCATCAGGACAGGGTCAGGACCGCCGCGCCCCGGACGCGCCCCTCGGCCAGGTCGAGCAGCGCCCGATCCGCCTGCTCGAACGGGACGGGGGTCGTCGTGACCTGGACTCCGAGTCGCTGCGCCAGCATCAGGAGCTCCTCACCGTCACGTCGGGTGTTGCTCGTGACGCTGCAGACGGAGCGCTCCCCGAACAGGTGGCGCTGGTAGTCCAGAACCGGGATGTCGCTCATGTGGATGCCTGCCAGGGCGAGCGTCCCGCCCGAGCCCAGGGACTCCAGCGCGACCGGGACCAGCTCTCCCGCCGGCGCGAAGATGATGGCTGAGTCGAGGGGCACCGGAGCAGGGTCCAACGGCCCGCCCACAGACGCGGCACCGAGCTGCCGGGCAAGCTCCTGGGCTTCCTCACCGCGTGTCAGGACGTGCACCTCGACGCCCTGGGCGATGGCCACCTGTGCGGTGAGGTGCGCGCTCGCCCCGAACCCGTAGATCCCGAGCCGGCCCCCTGGTGGTACCTGTGCGCGCCGCAGGGAGCGGTATCCGATGATGCCTGCGCAAAGCAGCGGCGCGGCCTGCTCATCGGCGAACGAGGCTGGTATCCGGTAGGCGAAAGCCTCTGGGGCCACGGCGAGCTCGGCATACCCCCCATCCGCGTCCCAACCTGTGTATGCCGACTGCGGGCACAGGTTCTCGCGGCCGGTGCGGCACCATCGGCAGACGCCACAGGTGTGCCTCAACCACGCGATGCCAATGCGGTCGCCGGTGGTGAAGCGGTCGGCGCCCGGACCGAGCCGAACAACCTCGCCGACCACCTCATGCCCGGGAACCACGCCCCGGTGCCTGGGCTGAAGCTCACCCTCAGCGAGGTGCAGGTCGGTACGGCACACCCCGCAGACGTGGACCCGGACGAGCACCTCGCCGTGCCCCGGGACGGGCACGGGACGCTCGAGCAGGGCAAGTGGGGACTGGTCGACCGTGGAATGGCGGAGTGGCCGGGGGTCGGAGACCACCCAGGCACGCATCATGGTGGTCACGAGACACCTCCACATCGTCCCCGATCGATGACACCTCTCATCGAAGAGTATCCGGCAAGATTGTCAACAAATGAGTGTCTAACCGTTGATTGGGGCAACCAACCTGCCTAGGCTCCGCTCATGAGGAATCTGGCCAGAGCCGGAGAGGGGCTCATCACCAACAGGGGGCATGACCAGGCCCGCCAGCGCCTGACCCGCGAGTACGCCGCGATACCTGCTGGTTCCCCGGTACGGCTCACCAAGCGCACGTCCAACCTGTTCCGATCCCGCGAGCGCAGCAGCGGCCCCGGGCTGGACGCGTCGGGCCTCGATCAGGTCCTCTCGATCGACCCGGTCTCGCGCACCGCCGACGTCCAGGCCATGACAACCTACGAGCGGCTCGTGGACGCCACCTTGGCCCACGGACTGATGCCTCTGGTCGTACCCCAGCTGAAGACCATCACGATCGGCGGCGCGGTGACCGGTCTGGGCATCGAGTCGAGCTCCTTCCGCAGCGGGCTTCCGCACGAGTCGGTGCGCGAGCTGGAGGTCCTGACCGGAGCCGGTGAGATTGTGGTGGCTGGCCCGTCAG
>Ga0209890_10001301_pt1 | contig 11326 bp, 11 predicted proteins | sample OrgsoiDNA2013049_FD_185799 | JGI IMG/M metagenome (GOLD analysis project Ga0209890, IMG submission 185799) | Permafrost soil microbial communities from the Arctic, to analyse light accelerated degradation of dissolved organic matter (DOM) -... | ecosystem: Environmental > Terrestrial > Soil >... | reverse complement strand
AGGTGTTTGGCGTCTGTTGGGAGATTGCAGGCCTTACAGCAAAAGGCCTCGCCAAGTTCTCCGCGAACGATTTTGAAGCCTGCCGAAACGCCTTCTATGCTCACGTCATAAACGCGTCCTTCGGGCTGAGAAAGGTGGACCGTCCCCGACTCGCGGCAGTTCGGACATGTCAATAATTCGATCCACTGATCGTGGGCTGTCCTTGTGTGCGTCGACCGTCCCGTTTTTAGTACAGAGCCGGCTCCATTTACCGACGGTCAAAACAGCACACACGCGCAGCAGTCGTCTGTTCAGAATTGCTCACTTTCGGGGTTTCAACACGTCGTTCCGTCGGGGCCTTTTTGAGCCGCTGGCCGCGTGAACGCGCTCATGTCCGATCCGGGTCTTGGTCGTGTAAAAACACCTTTGGTGACGATCAGCGACTTGACCCCGACGATGTTCATGGCCCGTGTCATGTAGGCTAGGACCGAGAGTGCCATTTCAGCGGCTACTTTTGGAAGCGCTTTGGTGAGGAAGCGCGTCGCTCCATGCGGGCCTTCAACTGCTGCACGCGAGTTTGAGGCGTCGGAGGGCGTCGTTATGCCGCCGGTCGGCGACGGGGCTACCGGACCTATATTGCGCCGCCTGCGGATGGCCTTGAGCGCTTGGTCTTCGCGCTACGGTGATCGGACCTAAACTTTCCTTCAAAGCCATCCTGCGCTCTGAGCGGCCCGGAACGGCCAGCGCCATCCCAACGACGGTGATTGCTCTCGTACCTTGCTGAGCACCCTATCCAGGTCTAGCATTTGCTCACAGTGTGGAGGCTTCAATGACTTCAACCTTCAATGTCTATGATGCGGCCGGCTATGAGCAGCTCATGGGCCGCTGGAGCCAAAAACTCGCGCCCTTGTTCATTGAATTCGCTGGTCTCGCCAACGGCGAAAAGATTCTTGACGTCGGTTGCGGCACTGGCAGCCTGACTTTCGCACTGGCCAAGGCCGCCGATCTCAGGGAGATCAGCGCCATCGACTATTCGCCAGTTTTCGTAGAGGCGGCGAATCGGCGCAATACTGATCCGCGCATTAAGATCGGGCAGGCGGATGCCTGCGCTTTGCCCTTTGAGGATGGTGCGTTCGACCGCGCATTGGCGCTACTCGTGCTCCACTTTGTGCCGGATGCCGGCAATGCCGTGGCCGAAATGTGCCGCGTCGTGCGGCCGGGCGGCGTGGTTGCAGCCATCGTGTGGGATCATCTTGGCGGAATGCCCGGCATGCGCATGATGATAGACACGGTAGCGGTTCTAAGCGAAGGCGGGCGCCAGTTGCGCAGCCGATATTGCTTCCAGCCAATGATGCAGCCCGGCGAAATGAAGCGGACTTTTATCCAGCAAGGGCTTTTGGATGTCACGGAAGCTGAGTTAATGATCCGCATGGACTATCAGCACTTCGACGACTATTGGGCGCCAATTGCTGCGGGCGAAGGTCCGCTGGGCAAATATATGGCCACGCTGGGCGAAGCGGAGCGGGCACGCACCGACGTCGCCGTGCGCGATGCCTACGAAGCTGGCCAGTCCGATGGCCCCAGGTCATTCGCAAATGTTGCCTGGGCTTGCCGCGGCATCGTTCCCTGACCAGCAACCAGCCGGACGCTAAGCTACCGGCGCCCCCCTGTCGAAATGGCTGCGGCTCCTCCGCTACTTCGTGCGACACGGGGGGTGCGCTCGGCTGGGTTTGTATGACCTCAGGAACGGGCGACGCTAAGGCCTGCTTCTGGGGCTGTAAGAACTCGAATTGAGTATAGCTCTTCCGCTGCGTCGGACAGTGCGACAGACCTCAAACCGAGCACGAACCGGCCTGGTAAGATCGGCGGTACTTGGCGGGGGCCTTTTTGGTTTTCACCGATTTTGAAAACTAGCCCCTTACCCCACCCCCGGTACTCCTCATTCACCGTCCGGTCTCGAGCCGGGCATAGAGCGTCAACGCTCGGCTCGGGACATGACGTTCCGCGCGTTGCCCGGATACCAGCTGCCACCACGAGCTGTCGCCACGCCCGCCCCGTGGTTGAGCGCGTCGGGGCTGGCCTGCAACGTCGTGGCGCCTGCCTTCCTGGCCTGCTTTATGATCGGCAGCACCGTGCCTGCGAAGCGCTAGGCCTCAGCGTTGCCGGCCTCGCCACCACTGCCGCGGACAGCGTCGAGGTTCGGGTTGCCCAGCTTCAGGCGTCACAGAAATCCGTTCAGAACGCCGCCATCAGACGGCAGGGAAAACGCCCTGGGCTGCGGCATGGGGGGTGAGCTTTGCGCACGCCACACTCGCGCCTCACGAATGGCCGATTCGCAAAACCTAAATGTGCCAGTTCGACGCGAAACAGGGGGATACTGAATGCGCCGCGATGACCAAGATGAACCCAAGGAGCCAGTGGCCTTCGTTTTCCATTTTCAAATTGCGAACGGATCCGGCAGGAAAGCCTGCCGCGTTCGAATAAATGCGCCGAACTATCATAACGCCAATGATCTTTTTCGACAAAACTGGCCGACCATTGAACTGGCAGCTCGTGCGCCCTTGATCCACGCGATAGACGGTGAGGAAATCAAGCTATTATAGCACGTCCTCAAAGCAACCCAGCCCCCGCGTGATCCTTGAATAGTTCTGCATCACGAACGTAACCGCGCAGGGTGTCGATCGACTTGTGCCCGGACTGATCCATCATCTTGAAGATTGATGCACCCTTGGCTGCCGCAGAGGTCAGAAACCCCGATCGCAGGGAGTGAGCCGAGAAGATAGCGGCGTCGAACCCAGCGCGGCCGGCGTATTCTTTGACGATGTTGGCAACGGATCGGCAGGTAAGCCGCTCGCCAAGTTCCTTAAGCAGGTAGGCGAGCGCGATAAGGCAGACAAATTTTACCAATTTGCGGAGGCGCTACAAGATCGTGTCGATGGCATTCGGCATCCAATGTTCGAAATCGAGAGGCCTAAAGGGAGGGTTGGTCGTGACCGCGACACCAGCGCCGTCTGGCGAGTACGAGCGAGCCTCTCCATCGGCCTTGAATTTATGATTGCCGGCGGCATGGATCCAGAGGCCGCAATCGCTCTAATAGTGAAACAGCACCAAAGGAAATTGGCAAAGCTGACGCGGCCCGGAGCCGACCTGAAACGCTCGATCCAGACATGGCGGAAATCGTTCGCAAATGATGCTGTCAGCAATAATACGGCTTTAAGCATCTACAAAGATGGCATGAAGAACTTGAAATTCGCACTGTCGAAACACCCTGGAGATAACGTCAGAGCAGCCGGCGAGAGGTTAGTAATGGGCGCGGCAGAACGGTCTACGCGTCTGCCCCGAATCTAATTGCCGAATTAGATTCTGGATTATTCTTCTAAAGGCTGAATTAGCCCCAGCGATCCGCAGCTACAATCTATCCATTGAAAGAGATGGATAGAGGTTTCGGCTGATGGCAGACAACGCAAAATATCTCACGCGGGACGGGGCTGCGACGTATCTCGAAGAAACCTGGGGCATCAGGTGTTCCAAGGCGTCGCTGGCCAAGTTCGCCGTGAGTGGCAAAGGTCCAGCATATCACAGATCGGGGCGCGACGCCCTTTACGCTCCAATCATCTTGGATACCTACGCGAAACGGCGTCTTGGATCGGCTGCATCTGCCGCAACTGACCATAAGGCAGATCAGGGTGTGACCTTCGGCAATCGCGGGAGGGTCGTATGATCCCGCCCGCCTACAACAACGGTACTCAAGGCGAGAGTTATGCCGAAGACAGGAGAATAGGACAGGATGTCCTGGGCACCACACCCGAAGCAGATCTGACACTCCCAAATGGTGAGCTATACGCTTGCGAATGCGATCTTTGCACCCTACTCGACCGGCTCGATGGCGAAGCACAGGCCGGTTTTCAATCTGCTTGTGGCGATAACGCAGCGATCGGCTTTAGGCGCGGTACTGCTCAGGTAGCCGCAGTAGGTATTTCGCAGGAAACTGTCGAACGTAATGCGGTGCAATGCCGTGATTATTGACATCTGCACCATTGTCAACGTCTTGGGCGGAGATATCACGGGCCGCGATAGCGCCAACGTTCCCGGCCCAGGTCATAGCAAGAACGACCGTTCACTGTCAGTAATCATTGACAGGCGTTCTGGTCGGATCGTCGTTTTCAGCCATGCAGGCGACGATTGGAGGACTTGCAAAAATTATGTTTTCGAACGCCTTGGGTTGGAGAGAGGCGGCGGCGACTGCGAGCAGCCGCACCACCACTTCGAGGCTGCGCCGGACGCGGATAAGAAAAAGAAAACGGACGTTGCCCTAAAGATTTGGTTCGATTCGATCGATCCGGCGGGCACTATTGTTGAACAGTATCTCCGCGACCACCGCGGTCTTTCCATCGCCGATAATCTAGCCGGTAAGGTTATTCGTTTTAATCGATCCCTGTACCTCGACCCGTCCACCCGCGCACCGGGTATGGTGTGTCTATTCCGGAACATCGAAACGGACGAACCTTGCGGGATCCACCGCACTTTTTTGAATTCTAAAACTGCCGAGAAGCTCGAACGAAAAATGCTTGGCGTGGCCAAAGACGCGGCCATCAAGCTCGACGCAGACTCCACGATCTCCTCTTGTCTCATCATTGGCGAAGGTGTGGAGACAGTGCTCTCCGCGAGGGAAGCCGGCCTTGGGCCGGCGTGGGCATTGGGATCCAGCGGCGGCGTCGGTCGGTTTCCGATCCTGTGCGACCTGGGCAATCTCAATATCCTTGAGGAAAATGATTTAACCAGCCGGCGCGATGTCAAAAAGTGCGCTCTCCGTTACCGTGGAGCTGGGAAGCCAGTGAACATCATCACAGCCCAAGGCGGCAACGACTTTAACGATGCCTGGAAGGCGGCGCGCGAATGAGAACCGCAAAGGTTGCTACGGTCGTCACAGAGGACAATGCGGCGCTGGCTTTCCTCGAAATTCAGCAGGGTCGGCTGCTTTATTGCCACGATGAGGGCACTTGGTTTGTTTGGACAGGATATCACTGGAAGCGAGAACGCACCGACCTTGTCTTCGAATGGATCCGGCAGCACGTCCGCGTGCTGACGATCAATCAGCCAACATCGATCCTCCAGAAGTGCAACAAGCCTAGCTTCGTTTCCGGCACCGAAAAATTCCTGCGGGCTGATCGAGTTTTCGCCATGCAGTCTGCTGATTGGAATGTGGATCACTTCCTTCTCGGAACCCCCGCTGGCACCGTCAACCTGCAGACCGGCGAAACATACTCGCCGCGCCCAGAAGATCGCATTACGCGTCTGACGGCAGCCGGGGCGGCCGCCAACGCTGATTGTCCTCAATGGCTGAAGTTTCTCGACGACAGTACCGGCGGCGATGTCGATTTGACCCGATTTCTACAGCAGTGGTGTGGCTACAGCTTAACTGGCGATACGCGAGAGCACGCGCTGATCTTTGTGTACGGTGGCGGCGGCAATGGCAAAAGCGTGTTTATGAACACGGTTTCCGGCATTCTCGGCGACTACGCCACGATAGCCGCGATGGACACCTTCACGGCCAGCCGCAATGAAAAGCATCCGACCGAACTCGCACGGTTGGCGGGCGCCCGACTGGTAACCGCGTCCGAGACGGAAAAAGGTCACGCATGGGCCGAAGCCCGGATCAAGTCATTGACCGGCAGCGACGTGATCACCGCCCGCTTCATGCGGCAGGATTTTTTCGAGTTCCTGCCCGAGTTCAAGTTGGTGATCATCGGCAACCATAAGCCTGTGCTGCAAACCGTCGATGATGCTGCACGTAACCGCTTCAACATTGTTCCATTTATTCGGAAGCCGGTGTCCCCGGATCGACAACTCGAAAAAACGCTGCAGAGTGAATGGCCTGAAATCCTTCGCTGGATGATCGACGGATGCCTGGACTGGCAAAAAAACGGGCTTGTTCGTCCAGCGAGTGTCAAGGAAACCACTGAGACCTACTTCAGTGATCAGGACTTACTTGGGCAATGGCTGGTCGAAAAGTGTGATGCTGGTGACCCGCTGAATATCTCCAAATCCGACTATACCGGCGCCCTGTTCATGTCTTGGGGTGAATATTCCAACGACGCCGGCGAACCACCCGGCACCAAAAAAGCGTTCAGCGAAGCCCTTTCTTCCCGAGGCTTCGCGGCGAGGCGTGGCACCGGCGGCCGGCGGATGTTTGCCGGACTGCGGCTCCTTGATCAGGGGGGTCGGTGATGAGTGACGGGTGGCGGATAGTGACGCGTAATCCGGGGTCATTCTTCTGCGCGCATGCGCGCGCGCGGAGTCTATAATAGAAAAAACCTGTCTTTGCCCGTCACTCGTCACTCAATAGTTTTGAGTCATTTTCCGCTTTATGGGGCATTGCACGGCTTTTCGCGCCTGAAAAAGTCGAACCGTGAGCAGGAATTGCGATCGGGTCGCGCGATGACCCGCTCTCCCAACCCCTCCAGAATCGGCTTTCGCTCCCAGTGCCGCGCAAATTTGCCCATTTTGATGGGTCGTGACCGATGACAGTGCGCAAGACGGACAACTTGCTTCGAGGCGATCGAACACCCGCCTACGTCGATCGCGAGACCGGCGCCGGGGAGCTGGTAATATCGCCGGATACTTGGGACCAGTGGGTGAAAGAAGGCCGTCTGCCCCCGCCGCATGGCACTTTCCCCGCCAGTACTCCACGGTGGCGCTGGGAGGACGTAGACCGTAAGCTGGCCCGTACACTGACGACGGCCACGAACGCAGCGGTGCTGGGAGCAACGAACTTTGGCAAGAAGAAGGAAGGCCGCCGTGACGCTGCCTGAGGGCGTAGAGAGAGTCGAAGTCCGCAAAAAAGGCGGCAAGGTCTATACCTATTTTTATTGGAACCCTGGACGTGGCACGGATCGCGAAGGCGATCGCATCAAGCTGCCGAACGCTGAGACTGAGCCGGCGAAATTTTGGGCTGAAGTTAAGCGCAGGCAAACATCCGCGCCGACGGTGTATCCAGCCGGATCCATCGGCGATCTTGTCGCGCGATACCGGATCAGCGACGAGTTCACGCGTCTTTCAGCAGGCACGCAATCGAACTACGGAGTGACGATGCGCCGGTTCGAGGATGCCGAGACTTGGGGTCTCGTGGCGGTCGGCGACCTGAGCCCTCTCGCCGTCCAGACCGCGCGCGACGCGATGAAAGAAACGCCCGTGATGGCGAACCAGACGCTTTCAGTCGGCCGCACGATCTGGGACTGGGCTATCCCGCTCGATCTCGCCAAGCTCAATCCGTTTGACAAAGTGAAGGACTTCGACATTCCGGATCGGGGGCATGTGCCCTGGCCGTCATGGGTGGTCGATTACGTGCGCGCGCACGCATGGCCCGATTTGGTCCGTATGGAACGGCTCGGGATCATGACCTGTCAGCGCGGGAGCGACCTGATTCGAATGGGTCCGGAGCATAGCGATCGCAACGGAGTGTGGTGCCGGCCGAAGAAGACCCGTAAGCGGCGCCGCGCCTTTCACATTCCGCTCGCTGCGGCCGACGTTTTTGAAATCGAGCGTTGGGCTGAATCGCCCGTAGTCTTTACGAACTCACGTTGGCTTAAGCCGATCGAGCGCTACCGTGAGGATTTGTACCTGTATTCGCCCAAGGGCGCGCAATATACCGCCGACGGCCTACGGGCACGCTGGGGCCGCTGGCTGGCCGATACTCCGGAGGGCCGGCAAATCTGCCGACGCTGGAAGGAGTGGGTTGGCACCCAGATCAAAAAGTACGATTGGGACATCGACCCAGACGACGCCAACCATCCGACTATTCACGGGCTGCGTGGCACCGGGATTCTGGCGCGGTCCGAGCAGGGCTATGAGGTTGACCAAATCGCCAACGACATCGGCATGTCCCGCCAAAACGTCGAGCACTACATGCGCTTCCGCGATCAGATGAAAGTCGGCGCCGATGGTCAGAAACGGCTTCGTCTTGTTAACGCACCCGAAGGCGGGGACTAGACCGCGAACGCCAGCGCGGCTATACGGGCCTTGCAAATCGCTGGGTTTGCAAAACTTCCGGCTCTAACCGCAAAACTTTCTGAAAAAGCCATGTAAATTCAGACGCTTCGGTGGGGAATGGTGTAACGGTAGCACAACAGACTCTGACTCTGTTTGTCTAGGTTCGAATCCTAGTTCCCCAGCCAGCCAGAATGATCGGCGAAGTTTGCCCCATCTGATGAACCGCCGCCGGAAGTAAACCTCGCCATTTCAGCAATAAATCCAAATGGTTCGCGCAAGTTAGCTTTCAGCTCTCCATTCGCCCATGTGGAGTTCGAAACAACGAAGTTGAGGAGCCGCCGCTTCTGCATCGGCTCCTCGCTGTCGAACAGGCGTTGGGCGTTCCTCGCCATCTCAAGGATAGTGACGCCTTCCTCAAGGTAGTGTTGATCAGCTGATTGGCGCTGCTCGATCTCGCGCAAGCACCGGTCCTGCTGCTTGCGCCAGTCCGCAGACAGGTGCTCGAACATGCCGGGGTCCACCTTTGCGTCCAGCTTATCGACGTACATCGCCTGGATGCGCGACTGGATGCGGTCGTATTCTACCTGCAGCCGCTTGATTGCTTCCGCGTGCTCCTTGGCTTGATCCACGTGGCTGGACCTAAGGCCTTCCGAGACAAGCTGAAGAGCGGGCTCGCCAATGTCGAGTTGGCGCAGCAATTCCGAGAACTTCCTAGACAGAACGGCTTCCGGGACATAGGGCTCCGGGCAGCGGCCTTTGTAGCCCGTGCAGCGATAGTAGATGTAGCGACCTTTCTTGATATCTCCGGTCAGGGCGCAGCCACAATGGCCGCAGCGCACGAGCGTCGAGAACGCAAAGTCATTCTTCGCACGGCGAAGCTTCTTCCTCTGGCGGCTGTTTAGCGCGTCCTGAACCCGCTCGAACAGGTCCACAGAGATCAACGGCGTGTGGCGTCCCTTATAGATGCGGCCTTTCCAGACAAACTCACCAGTATAGATGCGGTTGTGCAGAATGGTATGCACAGCGCTCACAGGAACGGTGGCACCCGTCCGCCGATACAAAAGGCCCGCCGCTTGCGCCTTGCCAGCAATTTCCTCAAGCGAGAGGACGCCCGGCGCGTACCATTCGAATATCTTGGCGATGATGGATGCGACGGCGGGATCGGGCGCGATAATGCGCTTCCCGTCCGCGCCCTGCACGTTGAGATAGCCGAGTGGGGCCTTGGTCGGCCAGATGCCCTGCTCGGCTTTCTCCTGCTGGCCCTTGCGAGCTTCTTCCGAAAGATTGTCGATGTAGTTCTTTGCCATCAGCACCTTGATGCCGTGGAAAAATTTTTCGGATGATTTTGAATCTTGCGAGAGAACAACACCTTCCTTCACGAGGTGGATTTCGATGTTAAGCTCGTCGAGGAGCACCCAATCCTTGAGGTTGCGATAAAGACGGTCGGTCTTCTCAACCAGCAAAGTACGGATGCCGGGATGCTTCTTGAGGTAATTCACCATCTCGTTGAAATTCAAGCGGCCGCTTGCCTTCGCCGTCTCCACGTCGATAAATTCCTTCTCAATGATGAGGCCGTTCCCGCTAGCATAGGCTTGCAGGAGCTTCTGTTGCGCGGCGATGGAAAATCCCTCCATATCCTGCTCTTTGGAGGAGACGCGCGCATAAGCCAGCACTGTATTTGATTTTGAAGCGCCGTTATTTGTGGTTCTGAGCTTACTCATGTGCGGCCTCGTGCGGCGACGGCGCATTGAATCAGCCCGCGTTCGAGAGAGCAAATCAATTCGGCATCAAGACTGCATTTTATCTTTTGTCGCCGCACGCGTGCGTGGTCTTCCACGCTTCCGCCGTGGGGTTGACGAAGCTGTCTCAACGACTCCGCATCTAGCACGCTCCCGCTCTCTGCGTGTCCACTCGCGCAGCACGGTGAAAAAGCCAATAAGGTTGCGGGCCATTTCGCGGGCATCTTCACGGGTGAGCTCGCGCTCAGCATAGGGTTGCCAAAACGCACGGGTCGTTTCGAGGTAGTCGCGAGTCGGCCGATCCTCGGCGGTTTGCTTGTCCTCTGCGGTGGCTTGCATCCGTGCGGGCATGGGATGGCGCTCTACCCTTCGCTCGTAAGGGGATTCCGATTTCGCGAAAATTAGGGTATTGTCACGCAGCGATTCCGCGCCATGAACGAACGCCGGAAAGCTGTCTCTCACTTTGCAATCTTCTTTCGGGGTTGAGCATGCAATCCGCAAGATTCGAGGATCGAGCGACATGCCGTTAGGCGATCCGTGGTCGTTGGCCGGACGAGGTCCCTGCCGTTCCTCTTCCTCATCCTCTGCCATGCAGACGCTCCCTCGCAAGGATCCATCGGATGGAAACAGCGCGGAGCCCCACAGCGAAAGTCAGAAATTCCAGTCATCGACTTGCGGCGTAGAATTGCTTGCGAGCGGCGGATTACCCCATCCCGGGGATTGGCAGTGACACGCAGCGAAGCGCGCGACTCCTAACCTTACCAGCATGGCGAGCCCTTGCCGGGCCGGCGACATCCGGTCAAGGCCGCAAGCCGCGCAGCGGGGGCGCGCGATGCGCGCCAGCCTTTACCGGATGGCGCCGGTTTGGCCCCATGGCGACCAGCGGGTGACTGTGTTGGTGATGTTCATAGCCCCTTGGGACACTCACAGCCCCAGCCCCCGTTTCCTGCCGAAATTCCATTCGATGCCACCAGCATCGCGCATCGTGCCGGCGATGTGCTGGCCGATTCGCTTGTCGAGAACGGGCTGCCACGGCACGAGTTGGAAGCCGATGCCGTCATCGATCATGGCGAAGCGGCCGCTCGCGAGCTGGGTCGAGCCGACCAGCGTGCCGCTGACATATTCGCCGGTCTTGGCGGCGGTGAATGTCAGACCGCGTTCGGCAGCCATGGCCTTGCCGACACGGGTCACCTCGGTACGCTCCAGTTTGGCGACAAAATCCTTGGACACACCGATACGGCCGTCCTCGAGCCGGACGGCGTGGCCCATGTTCACGAGGCTTTGCTTGCGGCGCTCCATCGCCTTAGTGACCTCCCGGCCGAACCCGGTATCGGCAAGCGTCGTACGGCCGGGCGACGCCAGTTCCCGGTCGAGCCAGGTCGCTCCGTCATAGCCAATCTGGCTGTCGAGGCCGGAAGGAGACAGGATGCTGATGCGGATGTTGGGGGGGTCCCGCGCCAGATCGTAGGCTTGACCGCGCGCGGGGAGGTCGGCGGGGACGCGCCAGTGATCGGCGTCGATCCGATCGGCATGGCCGGCCCGACGCAGCGCCTCCAGCCGGCGGACGTGAGAGCGAACGAAGGCCTCGGGATCGCCGCCTAACCGGTCGATAGCGGATC
>Ga0209890_10001300_pt1 | contig 11332 bp, 8 predicted proteins | sample OrgsoiDNA2013049_FD_185799 | JGI IMG/M metagenome (GOLD analysis project Ga0209890, IMG submission 185799) | Permafrost soil microbial communities from the Arctic, to analyse light accelerated degradation of dissolved organic matter (DOM) -... | ecosystem: Environmental > Terrestrial > Soil >... | reverse complement strand
TGTGCTACTGCTTGGCCAGCTGAGGGCCCGCATAAATCCAAAAAACGTTTTTGCCTTACGGAGGAACACATGAAGACAAACGGCGTACTTGGCGCAGTCGTTATTGCGGCACTGCTATTGGCTGGCTGCGGCGGTGGCAGCGGCGGCGGCGGAAGCGACTCTCAACCTGTTTCTCTCAAGGCGATCATCGGCGTTACCGGCGTGGGCGCGACAACCAATTTCTCGTTCGACATCAGCGCCGTCGACACGGTCCTAGGCCGGTACTATTTCACCGACAGAAACAATAAATCGGTCGACGTTTTTTCCATCACCACCAACACGTTGATCAAGCAGATCACCGGCGGATTCGCGGGCTGCGACACCGGTCCCACCTGCGCCGGCGCGAACAACGATAAATCGGGTCCCGACGGCCTGAACATCATCCCGGGAACCACATTCATCTACGTCGGCGACGTCAACTCCGTGAAAATCATCGACACGCAGACCGATACCGTCGTCAAGACGATAGCGATCGGCGGCACGTCGGGCTTGCGCGCAGACGAGGGTTGCTACGATCCCGACCACAAGATATTCATGATCAACAGCCCCGGCGAAAGCCCGCCCTTCGCCACCTTCATCGACACGACGACGCAAAAGATCATCGCAACCGTGCTTTGGACCGACCCTGGCACCGGACCGACAGGCCCCGCTTCGGCCGGCCTCGAAGCGTGCGTCTATGACCACGCGAGCGCGAGCTTCCTCAACAACAACGATGGATCGACGGCCAACCCGCACGGGGAGGTCGACGTCATTCCAGCAGCGTTCGTGCTCACCGGCACTCCCACAGCTCCCGTGACGTTGACGCTGCCCGTCCCCACCGCTGGAAACGGATTCAAGATCTTCCCGCTTGGCAACTGCGATCCGACGGGGATCGACCTCGGACCCGGAACAGACATGGGCGTCATGTGCAGACAGGGAACGACCGGAAGCCTGCTGACGTTCCTGATCCTGGATCGGACTAACGGAGCCGTTCGTGCAACGCTCAATGCCGGCGGCGGTGACCAGATCGCCTATGACGCCGCGACCAATCGCTACTACCTCGCCGCGAGTCGATTCACTGCGAGTGGCTTGGCCGCGGTCAATGGTGCCTGCAGTGCCGCGGTGCCGTGCACGCCGCTTCTGATCGTGGTCGACGCCGCGACGCGACAAATCGTCGCCACTGCAGTGACGGGAAACAACGCACATTCGATCGGGGTCGATCCCGTGAACCATCAGGCATACCTGCCCTTTTCGTCGGCTGGTGCTCCGGCAGGTTGCGCGACCTGCGCTGCAACGTTCCCCAGCGGCGGAGTAGGCGTGTATTCCACGCAATAGCGACTGAAGCTCGAATAATCACGCTCGTCGCGTGGCGCGGCGCACCGTTCTCGCGCCGGCCCGCGAAGAGCACACCCGCAGCGACGATAGGCGAACGCGGCGGCATGCGGAAGCTCGCGTATCGATAGTCGCGGGCATCAAAGCTGCACGTTCCAATATCTGATGCAGGCCGACGCGAATCGCCCGATCAACGGCGTCTCATCGATCGCAATGGCGCCGCGCGCTAAGCTAGAACGAGCCTCGCGTAGATCGCGGCGTATGCTTGCGCGGCACTGTTCCAGCTGAAGTCCCGCCGCATGCCGTTTCGCTGCAGCGCATGCCACGCGTCGGTATCCTGGTGCGCGGCAACGCAGCGCCGGATCGCGCCCATGAATGCGTCGGCGGTCGGCGCGAAGAACTTGAAGCCGGTCGCGGTTCCGTCGTCGAGCGACTGCGCTGTGCAATCGACGACCGAGTCGGCGAGACCGCCGGTTGAATGGACGACAGGCGGCGTTCCGTACCGCTGACTGTACATCTGGTTCAGGCCGCAGGGCTCGAAGCGTGATGGCATCAGGAAGGCGTCGCTTCCAGCCTCGACCAGGTGCGCGAGCGTTTCGTCGAAGCCGATAAAGCTCCCCAGCAAGTTCGGATGCGCCGGCGTCAGCGCCAGGACGCGCTGTTCGAGAGCCTTGTCTCCCGATGCAACGATGACGATCTGCGCCGGCAGCGCCACGACTGCGTCAGCGATATCGAGCAGCAGATCGATCCCTTTCTGCGCGGTCAGTCGGGTCACCATGCCTAGCAACGGAATATCGGGCAACGGCTCGAGGCCGAAACGGATCTGCAACGCCTTCTTGTTTACCGCCTTGCGATCGAGCGCATTCGCGTCGTATCGCGCGGGAATCAGTGGGTCTTTCGCGGGATCCCACACTATCGTGTCGATTCCGTTCAGGATCCCGGTGAGCCTGTCGCGCCGCGCCGCGAGAAGACCGTGCAGCCCCACGCCCGTCGCCTCGTGCTGGATCTCCGCGGCGTAGGTCGGACTCACCGTGGTGATGGCATCGGCGTAATAGAGGCCCGCTTTGAGGAACGAAAAGCGTCCGTAAAACTCGACGCCGTCGACCGCGAAGCTCGCCGCAGGCAGCCCCAGGTCGGCGACCCAGTGCGGCGCGAAGACGCCCTGGAACGCGAGATTGTGAATGGTGATGACGCTTGGCGTCGGTTCCTTGCCGACGAGCGCTGCGTACGCCGGCGCCAGCCCGGTTTGCCAGTCGTTTGCGTGAATGAGCTGCGCACGCCATCCGACGGGACTGTCCGGCGCAGCGAGCTGTGCCGCGACGCGTGCGAGCAGGCCGAAGCGCAGCGGATTGTCGTCCCAGTCGGCACCTGCGGCATCCTGGTACGGGCCTCCCTCGCGCTGGTAGAGCGTTGGGCAATCGATCACGCAGGCCGGAACGCCGTTGCCCAACTCGGACTCGAGCAGGCGCGCCGCGGGAAGGCGCGCGAAAGCATCGACATGCCCGGCGACGCTCGCACCTCGCAGCGCCGCGAGCACCGCGGGATAACCGGGCAGGAGCACGCGCACGTCGAGCCCGCGCTGCCGCAGCGCGAGGGGCAGCGCGCCTGCAACGTCGCCGAGACCCCCGGTCTTGACCAGCGGCGCGCATTCCGGCGTAGCGTAAATGATGCGAAGCGGCGGCAAAGGACAAGGTCGGACGGTTCGGTCGCGGACGGCGTCGGGACGGCGCGAAAGCGTCGCTTGTTCCAGGTCAGCGCCCTCTGTTCCAATATAGCAGATCGCCCACGCGGATTCGGCCATGCTAGCCTGCATGTGCGCGGCGCGCGTGCCAGGCCCCGGTGACCAAGGCATTGGATGAACGAGCCATGAACATCGATCAGGAATCGGCGAAACTCGGCTACGGTCCGGCCAAGCGCGACCCGCAAGGCCTGCTCATGACGCAACTCGCGCGGGACACGCTCGCGATCGTGCTGGCCGGCGGCCGCGGCAGTCGCCTCGGTCCGTTGACCGACTGGCGCGCGAAGCCCGCCGTGCCGTTCGGCGGCAAGTTTCGCATCATCGATTTCTCGCTGTCCAACTGCGTCAACTCGGGCGTGCGCCGCATCGGAATCTGCACCCAGTACAAGGCGCAGAGCCTGATCCGTCACGTGCAGCGCGGCTGGAGTTTTCTCGACGGCCGCTTCCGCGAGTTCGTCGAGCTGCTGCCGGCACAGCAGCGTGTGACGTCGGACTGGTACAAGGGCACCGCCGATGCCGTGTATCAGAATCTCGACATCCTCCGCCGCCACGCCCCGGAATACGTCCTGATACTTGCCGGCGATCACATCTACAAGATGGACTATGCGCGGATGCTCGCCGAGCACGTGACACGCGGCGCCGACGTGTCGGTCGGCTGCGTCGAAGTGCCGATCGAGATCGCGACCGAATACGGCGTGATGGCGCTCGACGACGAATTCCGCATTGTCGAATTCGATGAAAAGCCTGCACAGCCGAAGCCGGCGCCGGGCCGCCGGGACATTGCGCTGGCCAGCATGGGGATCTACGTCTTCAACGCGTCGTACCTGTACGAGCAACTGATCCGCGACGCCGCCGACTCCGGATCGAGCCACGACTTCGGAAGGAATGTGATCCCTTACCTGATCACTCACGGCCATCGCGTGTTTGCGCATCGCTTCGCCGACTCGTGCGTCAACATGGTCGAGGGCCGGCCCTATTGGCGCGACGTCGGTACGATCGACGCGTATTGGGAAGCGAACCTCGATCTGACTCATGTCACGCCGGACCTGAATCTGTACGACGAGCACTGGCCGATCTGGAGCTACCAGGAGCAGCTGCCGCCGGCCAAGTTCGTGTTCGAGACTCCGGACCGGCGCGGCGCGGCCTTCGATTCGCTCGTCTCCGGCGGCTGCATCGTCAGCGGTTCATCGGTCCGCCGCTCGCTGCTATTCTCCAACGTCCACGTGCATAGCTACTGCAACATCGAGGACTCGGTGATCCTGCCCGATGTCGAGGTGCAACGTAGCGTCGTGCTCAGGAAATGCGTCGTCGACCGCTATTGCACGCTCCCGGAAGGACTCGAGGTCGGCCTCGATCCCGCGGAAGACCGCAAGCGTTTCTTCGTCACCGACCGCGGCGTGACGCTGATCACGCCCGAAATGCTCGGACAGGACATGCATCATTTGCGATAGGCCCGGAACGGAGTCCGAATCGAGCACGGCTTCCGGTTTCAATTGTCTGCTTTGGCGAGGATGCGGCTACCCGTCGAGCCGGGCCGCAAGGCTTGTCCTGGTTGCCGGATTTGCCGTCCGCATCGCGTTTTTTCCGCCCTCGAGACGTACCGTCTCCGGCGCCGGTCCAAACGGGGTAACATGAAGGGTTGGCTGGCGCCTGTTGCGTAAGGCGCTGGGGCCGATTAGGATAGCCGCCAAGCCTTATAAGACCGGCTCCGCAAGGTTGACCTGATCGAGGCTTTTCCGCGAGCGCCCTGCGACACAAACGCGGGGTTCGGCCGCGGGCGCGGGCGTAACTTTGGCACCCGAGACCAAAGGATGACCGGGGGCTTCCCGGCCCCGGCCCGTTCCTGTTCGAGCAGACTGAAGAATGCACGACGACGAATGATTCGCCGCCGTAGCGGCAAAGACTGAAAAAACCATTTTGGAGGAATTCATGAAATTTGCTGTCAAGTCACTTCTGGTTGTAAGCGCCGCGACGATATCGTTCGCGGCGATCGCCGCCGACACGATCAAGATTGGCGTTTCCGGCCCGTTCACGGGCGGATCGAGCCCGATGGGCGTTTCGATGCGTGACGGCGTCAAGCTCGCGGTCGACGAAATCAACGCCAAGGGCGGCGTCATGGGTCGCAAGATCGAGCTGATCGAACGCGACGACGAGGCAAAAAACGAGCGCGGCGTGCAGATCGCGCAGGAGCTGATCAACAAGGAAAAAGTGGTTGCCACGGTCGGTTTCATCAACACCGGCGTGTCACTGGCTTCGCAGCGGTTTTACCAGGAGGCGAAAATTCCGGTCATGAACAATGTCGCGACCGGCACCATCGTCACCAAGCAGTTCCTGCCGCCGGAATTTCCTGACAATTACATCTTCCGCACCTCGGCCAATGACACGATCCAGTCGGGGATGATCGTCGACGAGGTCGTCAAGCGCAAATACACCAAGGTGGCCATCCTTGCCGACTCGACCAACTACGGCCAGCTGGGGCGCGAAGACCTCGAGCGCACTCTGGCCACCAAGGGTATCAAGGCCGTTGCGACCGAAAAATACAACATCAAGGACGTCGACATGACGCCGCAGCTGTTGAAGTCGAAACAGGCCGGAGCCGATGTAGTCATCACCTACGGCATCGGCCCCGAGCTGGCGCAGATCGCCAACGGCATGGAGAAGCTGGGCTGGAAGGTGCCGCTGCTGGGCTCGTGGACGCTGTCGATGGGCAACTTCATCGACAACGCAGGCAAGAACGGCGACGGCGCGCGCATGCCACAGACCTTTATCCAGGAACCCAACACGCCCAAGCGCAAGGCGTTCATCGATGCGTACGTGAAAGCGTATAAGCCGGCGAACGGCCGCATTTCGTCGCCGGTGTCGGCAGCGCAAGGATACGATTCGGTCTACATCCTGGCGGCAGCGATCAACCAAGCCGGCTCGACCGATGGCCCCAAGGTGCGTGAAGCGCTCGAAACTCTGAATGGGAAAATCGAAGGCGTCGTGGCGAGCTACGACAAGCCGTTCTCCCACGACGACCACGAGGCCATCAAGGCCGGCATGCCGGTGATGGGGGAAGTGGAAAACGGCCGGGTCATTCGCGCGAAGTAATCCTGGCAGCGTTCTAAACACGTATGAGGGAAGGCGGTAGCGTTGCGCTGCCGCCTTTTTTTTGCTCGAGTCGGGCGATTCGAGCTTGCCAATCGCGCATACTCTTCGGCGAGCAAGCATCAATGAATGCACTTGCCGTTGCGGACGGCCCTGATTAGAAGGCGACCGATGGAAATTCTGCTGCAGCTTCTTATCAGTGGCATCTCGCTGGGAATGATCTACGCGGTGATCGCGTTCGGCTACCAGCTCACGTTCGCGACTTCCGGCACGCTGAATTTCGGACAGGGCGAGGCGTTGATGCTCGGCGCGCTGGTGGGCTTGAGCCTGGTGAGCAACATCCACGGCGGCCCCTATCTGAATTACTGGCTGATGATTCCGTTGGTGCTGGTGTTCGGAGCGCTCCAGGGTGTGGTGGTCGAGTGGATCGGCGTGCGGCCGTCGATCAAGACCAAGTCCGAATTCGGCTGGATCATGTCGACCATTGCGCTGGCGATCATATTCAGGAACCTCGCCGAGAATATCTGGGGCAAGGACGACCTGACCTTTCCCTCGCCGGTATCGGCGGCGCCGTTCCAGGTATTCGGCGCCAACGTGCTGCTCATGCAGGTGCTGGTAGTCGTCGGGGCGATTGCCATGATGCTCGCCGTCGAACTATTCAACCGCAAGTCCATCTACGGCAAGGCGGTTGTCGCCACTTCCAACGATCCCGCGGCGGCCGGATTGATGGGCATCAACACCGGAATGGTGATCACGTTTTCATACGCGCTGTCCTCGGCGACAGCGGCGTTTGCCGGCGTGCTGGTCGCGCCCCTCACGCTGACCGGCGCAACGATGGGCACCTCGCTCGGCCTCAAGGCGTTTGCGGTCGCGATCATCGGCGGCCTGACGTCCGGCATGGGCGCGGTCGTGGGAGGCCTGATTCTCGGCGTGTGCGAGACGCTTACCGGTTTTTACATTTCGACTGGCTACAAGGAAGTGCCGGGACTCGTGCTGCTGTTGCTGGTGCTGGCAGTCAAGCCGGCGGGCCTGTTCGGCAAAGCGGCGATCAAGAAGGTCTAGCCGATGACCCGCAAGCAATGGGGACTGGGTATCGCGAGCATCGCCGCCCTGGCGCTGTTCCCGGTCGCCGTCGGCGGCAATCCGTATTACATCCACCTTGCCGAAACGATTCTGATCTACGCCATCCTGCTGTTCGGACTCGATATCGTTGTTGGATACACCGGTGAGGTTTCGCTGGGCCACGCGGGACTGTTCGGGATCGGCTCTTATACCGCGGGCATTTTTTTCTTCAAGCTCGGTGTCCCGTACGTCCTGGTAATCGTCGCTGCGAGCGTCGGCGTCACCGCGCTGTTCGGTGCGATTCTCGCGCTGCCCGCGCTGCGCGTGACGGGCCCCTACCTGGCCATGGTAACGCTGGCGTTCGGCACCATCATCCAGATCCTGATCAACGAAATGACCTTCCTCACCGAGGGTCCGCTCGGAATCAAAGTCCCCAAGCCATCATTGCTCGGTTACAAGCTCAACGAGCTCGAGTATTTCTATTTCGTCGCCGCCCTGATGCTCCTTGCGCTGGTGACGGTCAACCGCATTCTGCGCTCGCACCTCGGGCGAGCGTTCCAGGCGCTGCGCGACAGTCCTGTCGCGTGCGACTGCATGGGAGTGTCGGTTTACCGCTACAAGGTATACGCGTTCGTGATCAGCGCGGCGATGGCCGGGCTGGCCGGCAGCCTTTACACCTATTCCGAAGAATACATTTCACCGAACACCTATAACTTCGAGCTGACGATTCTGTTCTTGCTCGCGGTCATCATGGGCGGACGAAAGACCCGGAGCGGTCCGCTGCTCGGCGCATTGATCGTCGTGACGCTGCCGAGCCTGCTTTCGGACATCAGCCTGTTCCGCGGCATTGCGACCGCCGCGGCGGTTCTGGGCGTCATCCTGGCCGCGGTCCTGCTGCTCAAGCGGCAAAAGACCTGGCGTGAAGTGATCGTGCCGGTGACTTCGGTCGTCGGCATGGCGGTCTTCTCCTACTATCTCGAAAACATCGTCGACTGGCGCCTGACGATTTTCGGATTCATGACGCTGTTCGTCGTGTATTACCTGCAGGACGGCATCATCGGCTATTTGCGAGGCGCCGCGGATCGATTATGGCCGCATCGCGCCACGGCGAAAGTTGCCGAGGGTGCGGATGCCGATGGATCCAGGGCCTGGGCACCGCCGGCGAAGGCGGCGCTGACGTCGGGCAATCTCCTCGAGGCGAGCAACATTCTCATGCAGTTCGGCGGCCTCAAGGCGCTGAACGCGGTGGACCTGTACGTTGCCAAGGGCGCGATCCACGGGCTCATTGGCCCCAACGGCTCGGGCAAGAGCACGATGATGAACGTGCTGACGGGCATCTACCGCCCCACCGATGGGAAAGTAGTGTTCAACGGCAACTCGATTGTCGGCAAGACGCCGTCCGAGATCGCGTTGGCGGGCATTGCGCGGACGTTCCAGAATGTGCAGCTTTTCGGCGAAATGACCGCCACCGAAAATGTGCTCGTCGGCCTGCACCATACGTTCCACAGCAATCTGTTCGATATCCTTTTCAACACGCGCCGCTATCGCGAAGAAGAAAAGGCCGCGCACCAGCGCGCCGCCGGCATCCTGCAATTCGTCGGGCTGGCGGACATGGCAAACGAGGAGGCTCGAAACCTTCCGTACGGGAAGCAGCGTCTGCTGGAAATCGGCCGCGCGCTGGGCCTGGACCCGAGCCTGTTGCTGCTCGACGAGCCTGCCGCGGGCCTGACTGCGCCGGACATCAAGGAGCTGATCCAGATCATTCGCAAGATCCGCGATCATGGCATCACGCTCATCCTGATCGAGCATCACATGGACGTGGTCATGACCATCTCCGATTTCGTCACGGTTCTGGACTTCGGCCAGAAGATCGCCGAAGAAAAACCGTCGCTGGTGCAGTCCGATCCCAAGGTCATCGAAGCGTACCTCGGCAGCAGCATGGCCGATCCGGCGCACGACGCGGCAGACCCTGCTCCGGCATAGAGAGATCGAGGCGCGGCATGCTATCTATTTCCAATCTTTGCGCGGCGTACGGCAAGGTCGAGGTGCTGCACGGAATCTCGCTCGATGTCCCCAAAGGCAAGATCGTGACCTTGATCGGCTCCAACGGCGCGGGCAAGACGACGACCATGCGCGCGATCTCGGGGATGATCAAGCCGGTCTCCGGCACGGTCACCTTGAACGGCAAGGACATCACCGGGCTGGATTCGCATCGCATCAGCCGCGCCGGCCTCGCGCATTCTCCCGAGGGCCGGCGCGTGTTCTCGACCATGAGCGTCAACGACAATCTGCTGCTCGGCGCTTTCCCGCGCCTGACGCGCGCGCGGCCGAAGGGCGACGTGAAGGGCGACCTCGAGAAAGCGATGGAATTGTTTCCCCGCTTGAAGGAGCGCCGCACCCAGATTGCGGGCACCCTGTCGGGCGGCGAGCAGCAGATGCTGGCGATGGCCCGGGCGGCAATGCTGAATCCGGACGTCATTCTGCTCGACGAGCCGTCGATGGGCCTCGCGCCTATCCTCGTCGAAGAGGTTTTCCGCATCATCCTCAGCCTGAAGGAGCGCAGCGTGACCATGCTGCTGGTCGAGCAATTCGCGGCGGCGGCGCTGAAAGTGGCTGACTATGGCTACGTGCTGGAGAACGGCCGCATCGCTGTCAGCGGTCCGCCCGAAAAGTTGCGCAACGATCCCGCGGTCAAGGCGGCGTATCTTGGAGGCTAGCGGGTACGTTTCCCTCGCGGCCGCCCGTCCATGCGCACCGGATCGGGCGTGCGCGGTCTCCTCGCTGTTCGCGGTGAAGAGCTTGCGCCTGTCCCGAAGAGCGCTGGTTCGCGCGATCGTCCTGTCGCTGGTCGCGATGGCCGGCACAGGCTGTGCGCCCGTCGCTCCCACCATGGCGATCGACAAGGACCGCGACGCTGCGCCGCAAAGCGCTCTCTCCAAAGCTCGCGTGAACGGAGTCGAGCTGAGCTACATCGACCGCGGCCAGGGCCCCGCGCTGGTGTTCGTGCATGGCGGACTGACGGACTACCGGGAATGGGACTCCATCGCAACGCTGCTGTCCTCGGAACGGCGGACCGTCGTCTACAGCCGCCGATACAATTTTCCGAACGACAATCCCCTCACGGCGAAGGACCATTCGGCGGTCGTGGAAGCAGCGGACCTCGCCGCGCTCGTCCGCCATCTCGGCCTGAGAGACATCGACGTTGCCGGTGTCTCCTACGGCGCGTACACGGCGCTCGATCTCGCCTTGCGCGAGCCGCGAATGGTGCGGGCGCTGACGCTCGTCGAGCCTCCGCTGCTGCGTTGGCTCGCTGACATTCCGGGTGGGGCGCCCTTGTTCGACGAGTTCTATTCCGGAAGCTTTCGGCGAAGCGGCGAGGCATTCGAGCGCGGAGATTCGTTGGCCGCGCTTCGGATCACCATGGACTACTTTGTCGGGCCCGATGCGTTCGACGCGCTGCCGCCGCAGGACCGCGCGGACCTGCTCGGCAACGCGCGCGAGTGGTAGGCGCTTACGACGTCACGCGATGCGTTTCCGCCGATCAGCTTGCAGCAGATCCGGAGCCTCGATATTCCGGTGCTGATGATCAGCGGCGGAAAGACTTTTCGCATGCTGAAGCTTACAGACGCCGCGCTGGAGCACGCGCTGCCTCATGTCACGCGGCTGATCGTTGCGGACGGCACGCACGACGTTTGCAGCGAGCAGCCCGCGGTCTGCGCGGACGCCATCCGCGCATTCCTGGCGCCTCAACGCAGCCGCTGAGCGTGGCCGGAGAGCGGAAGCGCTACTGGCAGACCGTTCCCGGCGCACGGAATACCTGGCGCATGATCGCCTTGCTCTGGGTCGCCTTGTTCACGCCGTCGCCGAGATCGACGCTGTAATTGAATGTGCCGTTGTTGCCGTCGGTAAAGGTAAACGACGCGGTACCCACCGCCGTTACAGTCACCTTGGTCGGATCGAACGGCACCGCACTGAACGCAGGCCCGCCGGTCAGGTACAGCGTTCCGGAATATGCTTTCGTTCCGGTTTGCGGAAGCGTCGCCGACAGCCATAGCGGGTTGTGATTGGCGTCGTAGGTGAACCAGGTCGCGAATA
>Ga0209890_10001299_pt1 | contig 11333 bp, 6 predicted proteins | sample OrgsoiDNA2013049_FD_185799 | JGI IMG/M metagenome (GOLD analysis project Ga0209890, IMG submission 185799) | Permafrost soil microbial communities from the Arctic, to analyse light accelerated degradation of dissolved organic matter (DOM) -... | ecosystem: Environmental > Terrestrial > Soil >... | reverse complement strand
GTCCGGCTCCCAGCAGCCGACGTTCACCCTGACGCTCCCGCCCCCGAACGTCACCGGGAACCTGCACATGGGGCACATGCTCGAGCACACTGAAATCGACATTATCGTCCGCTGGAAACGCATGAGCGGCATCCCTACGCTGTGGCTGCCGGGGACGGACCACGCGGGGATTGCGACGCAATTGATGGTGGAGCGGCAACTGGCGACCGAGGGCAAGAAGCGCTCGGAACTGGGGCGGGAGGAATTTATCCAGCGGGTGTGGCGCTGGAAACAACAATACGGCAGCGCGATTCAGGAGCAGATGCGGCGGCTGGGCGCGTCGGTGGACTGGAGCCGCGAATACTTCACGATGGACGAGAATCTTTCGCGCGCGGTACGCGAAGTTTTTGTCCGGCTGCATGAAGAAGGGTTGATTTATCGCGGCAAGTACATCGTGAACTGGTGTCCGCGATGCGAGACGGCGATTTCTGATCTTGAGGTGAAGCACGAGGAGATTCCGGGAAAGCTATATGAGATTCGTTATCCCATTGTTGGCACGGACGAATTTATTGCGGTGGCGACGACCCGTCCGGAGACCATGCTTGGCGATGCGGCGATTGCGGTGAATGAGCGCGACGAACGCTACACGCATCTGCATGGGAAGAAAGTTTTGTTGCCGCTGATGGGTCGCGAGATTCCGATCATTACCGACGAACTGGCGCAGTCGGAGTTTGGGACGGGCGCGGTGAAGGTGACACCGGCGCATGATCCGAATGATTTTGAGGCGGGGCTGCGTCACAATCTGCCGCAGATTGAAGTCATGGACGCGCGCGGGCACATGAACGAAAACGCCGGGCCGTACGCGGGCCTGGACCGCTATGCGGCGCGCAAACAGGTGCTGGAGGATTTGCAGGCGCAAGGATTTTTTGTCGGCGAAAAGGCTTACACGATTGCGATTGGCAAGTGCGACCGCTGCGGGACGGTGGTCGAGCCGCGGCTTTCGACGCAGTGGTTCATCAAGATTAAGCCGCTGGCCAAGCGGGCGATTGAAGTGGTGGAGAAGGATTACATTCGCTTCACGCCGGCGAATTACCGCACCATTTATTTGAACTGGATGCGGAACATTCACGACTGGTGCATCTCGCGGCAATTGTGGTGGGGGCACCGGATTCCGGCGTGGCATTGTTCGTGTGGCGAAATTATTGTGGCGCGAGAGACGCCTTCGTCGTGCGCGAAATGCGGCGGGGCTGAGTTGAAGCAGGATCCAGATGTTCTCGATACCTGGTTTTCTTCCGGGCTGCTGCCGTTTACTTCTTTGGGATGGCCGGAGGCTACGCGCGATCTGGAAGTTTTTTATCCGACGTCGCTGTTGATTACGGGATTCGACATTCTTTTCTTTTGGGTGGCGCGGATGATCATGCTGGGATGCTGGTTCATGGCGCGGCCGGAAAAGCCGGGATCGTCACAGGAAATGACCGAAGACGCATTGCGGGATTCAGTTCCCTTTCGCGAGGTTTACATTCATGCGCTGGTGCGGGACGCGGAGCGGCGGAAGATGTCGAAGACCAAGGGCAACGTGCTCGATCCGATTCAGGTGATTGAAAAGTACGGGACTGATGCGACGCGATTTACGCTGGCGGCGATGTCGTCCCCTGGGACGGACATTGCATTCAACGAGAGCCGGACGGAAGGCTATCGGGCGTTTGCCAACAAGATTTGGAATGCGGCGCGGTTCATGTTCATGAACGTGGACCGGATTGATCCGGGCCTGCGGCCCGGGACGGGCGAGGACCTCCGTCGCTCCACGGGCGTTGCTGGGTTTCAGGCTGCGACTCTGGAAGACCGCTGGATTCTTTCGCGGTTCAACGGCGTGGCTCGAGGTGTGAACGAATCGCTAGCTAACTATCGCTTCGATGAGGCGGCGAATTCCATCTACGACTTTTTCTGGGGAGAGTTTTGCGACTGGTATCTCGAGTTGATCAAGCCACGGCTGGGGCCGGAGAGCCACGATGCCGGCGCTCGCATCGCGGGCGGAAATCTGGTGGCGCTGTTTGAGGCTTCGCTGCGGCTGCTGCACCCGGTGATGCCGTTTATCACGGATGAAATCTGGCATGCGATTTACGATGGCAAGCCGCCGCAGAAATCGCTGGCGCTGGCGGAATATCCGCAGGCGGATGAGAGGCAGATTGACCTCGCCACCGAGACGCAGATGGCCGTCTTGCAAGATTTGATCGTCAGTGTGAGAAATCTGCGGGCGGAGTTGAAGGTTGAGACCAAGGTCAAGGTGCCGGTCGAGATCTACACGGCTGAGCCGGGGATTTGGACGCTGATGGAGCAGAATCTTGGCTCGGTGGAACGGCTGGCGAACGCTGAGACGGTCACGTTTGCGGAAAAATCCTTTAGCAACCTGCCGGGGGCGCGGAGTACGGCCCGGTTTGACGTGCACGTGATTTATGAGAAGAAGATTGATGTTGCCGCGGAGAGCGAGCGGCTGAAGAAAGAGCTTGAGAAGATGGAGAAAGAAACGGCAAACTTGCAGAGGCAGTTGGGGAATGAGCAGTTCCTGGCTAAGGCGCCGGGGGCTGTGATTGAGAAAATGCGGGCGCGGGTGGCGGAGTTGGAGATATTGCGGGGGAAAACGCAAGGGCAGTTAACCGAACTGGGCGTGTAGGCCCGGACGTTCCCATCCGGGCGTCGAGCGTACGCTCGACCGGTTTGGTTTTGGTGAGCCGCAGAGAAAAGCCCGGAGCTGTGCTCCGGGGCAGGTGGGGGCGCCCGCCCCTACACGAGCAGGGTCGAGAAGAGTATCTACTTTTATGGATTGGAATAGCCGGCGCATTACTACGATTCTGGAGAACGCGTTGCTCGAAGACCGGGCTACGCGGGATGCGACCAGCTATGCCTGCATCGATGCCGGGCAGCGCGCGGCGGGGACCATTCTGGCGAAGCAGGACTGCATTCTGGCTGGCCTCGGTTGTGTTTCGCGCATTCTTGACGTTTATGCGGCGCTCGACGGCGCGGTGGTTTCGCATTACGAAGTTACCAGTCATCCGGAAGTTTTTGATGGAGTGCGGCTGCACAAGGGGCAACAGATTGCCGTCATTTTGCACAACGCTCGCGTGATCTTGTCCTGTGAGCGGGTGATGCTGAATCTGTTGCAGCGGTTGAGCGGGATCGCGACGCTCACGCGAAGATTCGTGGAGACGGTGCACGGCACTAAGGCGAGAATTCTGGATACCCGCAAGACCGCGCCCGGCCTCCGCATGTTGGACAAATATGCGGTGCGCTGCGGCGGGGGGCAGAACCACCGGCTTGATCTGTCGGACGGGGTGCTGATCAAGAACAATCACATCGCGCTGGCGGGCAGCCTGCGGACGGCGCTCGACCGAGCCCACCGGAACCGGCGCGGGACGCAGCCGATTGAAGTCGAGGTGCGTACCCTGGCCGAGTTGGAGGAGGCGTTGAGCTGCGACGCCGAAGCGATCCTACTCGACAATATGCCGGTCGCAGAGGTAAGAGCGGCGGTCGAGCGATGTTCGAAAGAGGACCGCCGGATTCCGCTGGAATGCTCGGGCGGCATCCGGCTGGAGAATGTTCGCGAATACGCTGAAACCGGGGTGGATTTCATCTCGGTTGGGGCGCTGACCCACTCGGCGCCGGCGGTGGACCTGAGCTTGAGGATTGTGCCCGCGTAAGTCGCGCAGGGCCTGAGATTTGATAATTTCCGATCTTCCTATCTAAAGCGTTTCAGGCTAAAATTTACGGTGTGACCGAACTTCAGCGGGCCAATCGTTTTTGCAACCTCTCCTTAGCTCTTTTACTTTCAGCATTTTTTGCCGCCTGCGGAGGGGGTTCTTCGAGCGGTGGCGGAGGTGGCGGCGGAGGAAACCCACCGGCTACACCCACCGGCCTCACTGCGACACTTGGGAACGCGCAGGTTTCGCTGACCTGGAATGCCAGCACGGGAGCGACCTCATACAGTCTGAGCCGTTCGACCGCGAGTGGCGGACCTTACACCAGCATTAGTAATGGACTTGCCACCAGCTTCACCGATAAACCATTAACGAACGGGACGCCCTACTACTACGTCGTATCGGCGTCCAACGCCCACGGGGCGAGCGCTAATTCGAGTCAGGTATCGGCTACGCCCGTGCTGCCGAGTCCGCCCCCAACTCCGACGGGTTTGGCGGCGAGCGCTACATCAGGACAAGCGGTTTTGACCTGGAACAGCAGCGCTGGTGCGACCTCGTACAAGGTCGGCCGTGCGACCACGAGCGGAGGGCCGTACTCAACGATTGCATCTCCGGCTGGGAGCCCGTACACCGACACGACGGTGACGAATGGGACTACTTACTATTACGTGGTGGCGGCGACAAACGCCAACGGAACCAGCGCCAATTCCGTGCCGGTTTCGGCAACTCCGCCTGCATCGACGACCGCAGTGAGCGTGAACGTGGACGTGATGACCAACCGGCATCCGATTAGCGCCTATGTTTATGGAGGAGCTTTTCCCAAGGATGCGCCGACTATTAGCGACAGCAATACCAGCGTTGTGCGCTGGGGCGGCAACGGAGCGTCTACCTACAATTGGAAGCTCGGCACGACCAACGCCGACAATGACTACTATTTTGAAGACTTTAACTTTGGCGCGTTGAACAGTGCCGCCGACAGTGACTCGATCCAGTTCATCAAGGACGTGAAGGCGGCGGGGAGCAATCCCCTGATGACAATGGTGATGCTGCCGTGGGTGGCGCAGACTCCAGAAACCTCTCTTCAGCAGGGAGGCGCGTCGAACAACTTTCATTGGAGTTACTCGGTCACCAAGTACGGAGCGCAGTGTTCGGTGGACCAGTACAACACTGATGCCGGGAACGGTGTTGCTTTGGCGAACTGCGGCAGCGGTTCGCCGCACATCGCAGCCAATCCCAACGACGCCTACTTCCCGCTGCTCGATGGCCCGCCGCGGGGGGGCGATCCGGCCAACAGCGTTTACCGCAATCAATGGGCGGCGGCGATGGCGACGGCGTTCGGCACGTCCCAGCATTTCTACGACATGGATAACGAGATCGATATCTGGGGCGGGACGCACGTCGATATCCATCCCAATGAGTCGGGTTACAACGAACTGCGCGACACCTCTCTGACCGAGGCGCACAATCTGAAGGGCTGGGATCCCGCGGCCATTCGCCTGGGGCCGGTGAGCTGCTGCTGGTACTTCTATTGGAACCTGAACTCCACCACCGATAACAAGAACACACACGCCGGGATTGATTTTCTGCCGTGGTGGCTCAACGAGGTTTACTGGAACGACCAGATTGCGGGTGCGCGGTCGCTCGAAAGCTTCGACATCCACGCCTACCCTGACGCCGACACCGGGGGACTTACACAGACTCAGTTACAGGCGCTGGCGGCGAAGATTTATCGCGACTGGTGGGACCCTAGCTTCACCAGCGCGGCCAGCTACATCGTCAACGGCGGTTTCAGTATTGAGCCGGTAGATTCGAAACCTTTCCGCATTCCGCGGATGAAAGCGATTATCAATTCGATTTATCCGGGGACGTCGATGAGCGTGACGGAGTGGAGCGCCGAATTTGCGGGCGGATCCGATTTCTCCACTGCTATAGGAGATGCGGACGCTTACGGCGTTCTGGGGCGCGAAGGCGTGTTCCTGTCAACGCGATGGACGTCGCCCGATCCCGCGAACCCGAATTATCAGGCGCTGAAGTTGTTTACGAACTACGACGGCTTGCAGCACACGTTTGGTCCGATTTCGGTTTCGGCGACGCACAACGCTAACCCTGATCTGTTCAGTGTTTACGCGGCGACCGTTCCCAGCGGGGCGTTAGAGACCATCACAGTGCTGAACAAAGACCCGGTGAACGCGGCGCAGACGACCTTCACGCTGAATGGATTTACGCCGTCGCAGGTGACTGCGTACACGCTTTCGACAGCTTCGCCCAACAGCATTGTTGTGGGCGCGACACACGCCTGGTCTTCCACTATGACGTTCCCCCCGTATTCGGTGACGCTGCTGCAGGTCAATGGGACGGCGACCCCGCCAGCGGTGGAGTGGGGCCTGAATCCGGCGACCATCATGGTTCCGGCCAACGGCAGCGTGACCTTGAGTCCCAAACTTCTTACCGGTTCGGCGGGTACGATTACGCTGGGTTCGCCGAGTTCAGCGGCAGGGATTACGGTAACGGTCACACAGTCCACGGTGAGCTCGAGCCAGCAAGGGTCGGTGATGGTGACGGCGGGAGGCACTCCGGGCTTTTACCAGTATTCGATTCCGGCATCGGACGGCACCACGCAAGACGGATACATTGTGGTGGGCAAACCTGCCGCGACGCTGGCGAAGACGGCGGCCGGCGACAATCAGACTGGGACTGTCGGCACTGTATTGCCGATCGCGCTGACGGTGACACTGACTCCGGGATCGTCCGGGGGAACAAAAGTGGGGGCGAGCGTTTTCTTTACCACCAGCGCGGGATCGCTTACTAATGTCGTGGTAGGAAGCGAAAAGGTTTTTACCGGGTCTAAGGTGATCGCCGTTACGAATGCGTCCGGCGTTGCCTCGGTTAAGTTGACACTGCCTGGGTCTCCGGTCACGGTCACGGTGACGGCGGAAGGGCCTTTCGGGCTGGGGCATCCGTTGGTGACACCGTTTACCGAAACGGCGCAATAGCAAATTTCTTGTCGGGCGCGGAGCCGGATCCCTTCTCCAGGGATCCGGATTTGCCGCGGCGGCTTCTCTCCCGCATAATTCCAGCATCGCCAAAACAATTTCAACTCGGCGTCTGCGGGCTGGGGCAACTCCCGACTCGGCTCCGGGAAGGTCCGCGCAGCAACAGACTGCGCAACAGACGGACGCTCGTCTGGGCAAAATTGTCCGCGTGCTGATGAGCTTTCCTACCGTTGTCATCAGCGGGACCAAGCTGGCGCAGGAGATCGGGACCAATCGGGCTGAAGTCTGGCGACTGGTGCAGCAGTTGCGGGCTCTGGGCGTGGAGATCGCGGGACATCCGGCGAGCGGGTATCAGCTGACGGCGGTACCTGACCTGCTGCTGCCAGAGATGCTGGAGCCGCTGGTACGAGGGACGATCTTCGGCGACGACCTTCATCACACATATCATCATTACTATCGCGCAGGTTCAACCAACACGCTGGCCCTGGAAGCGGCCGCGGAGGGCGCTCCTGAGGGCAGTGTGTTCCTTGCCGAGCAGCAGACAGCGGGACGCGGTCGCGGCAGCAATCAATGGCATTCGGAGCAGTCGGCGGGGATTTACTGCTCGGTGGTGCTGCGTCCGGCGTTGCCTCCCTCGGAGGTGCTGACTCTTTCGCTGGCGGCGGGGCTGGCGGTGCAGTCGGCGATTCAGGAGACGGATTCGCGAGTGCTTGCTGATCTGAAGTGGCCGAACGATGTGCTGGTCCAGGGCAAAAAGGTTGGCGGAATTCTCACCGAGATGAGCGCTGAAGCTACGCGGGTGCGACACATCGTTGTGGGCGTCGGCATCAATGTGAACCAGGCAAGTTTTCCCGGCGACCTGGAGCAGACGGCGACTTCATTGCGTCAGGCCACGGGCACGGAATGGTCGCGGGTGGAATTGTGCGCGGCTTTGCTAAAATCGCTCGACCGCGAATATCGGGAATTGCTCGGGCATCCGGAAGCGCAGACGGAAATTCTGCGAAGATTCGAGGCGCACTCTTCTTCCGCGCATGGCAGGCAAGTTCGCATTGAAGAGAATGGCGGGTTTGAAGGGGTGACGGACGGCCTTGATCCACGCGGGTTTTTGCAGGTGCGAACGAGCGAGGGTGTGCACATTGTTTATAGCGGCACGGTGCGGTTGAAATAAGTGGCTAGTGACTAGTGGTTAGTTGCTAGTCAAAGCCGGTTCAACTAGCCACTAGTCACTATTCACTAGCAACTGACTTTCATGCTTCTCGTCGTCGATGTCGGCAATACCAATACGGTGCTGGGAGTGTTCGCGAAGTCGTTGACCGACTCCGGCGCGGCGCCGAAGTACGACAAATTGGTTGCAAACTGGCGGGTGACGACGCGTGCGTCGCATACGACAGATGAATATGGCGTGCTTTTCCGCAATCTCTTTGCGATGCAGGGACTCGAGCCGAAGGATATTGGTGGGATCGTGGTTTCATCCGTCGTGCCTCCGCTCGATTCGACTCTGCGACGGGTGTGCGAGCGCTACTTCAATCGCAAGCCTCTATTCATTGAGCCGGGAGTCAAGACCGGGATGCCGGTGCTGTACGAGAATCCGGCGGAGGTGGGCGCGGACCGCATCGTGAATTCAGTTGCGGCATTCGAGAAGTACGGTGGGCCGTGCATTGTGGTGGACTTCGGGACTGCGACCACGTTCGACTGCGTCACTGCGAAGGGGGAATATCAGGGCGGTGTGATTTCCCCCGGCATTGGCATTTCAGCCGACGCGCTTTTCAGCCGCACCGCGCGCCTGCAGCGGGTGGACATTCGCAAGCCGGCTCGGGTGATTGGGACGACGACAGTGGGCAGCTTGCAGTCCGGGCTTTATTACGGATACCTCGGCCTGGTGGACGGGGTGCTGGAACGGCTGATTGGAGAGCTGGGGAAGTTCGTCAAAGTGATTGCCACTGGAGGACTGGCGGCGCTGTTCGGGTCGGGATCGAAATATATTCAGCAGGTGGATGAATTTCTCACGCTGGAAGGGCTGCGGATTTTGTGGGAGAGGAATGCGCCGGCAGATTCCGTGAAGGTGAAACCGCGCTCGAAGAGTAGCTTTTAGCGATTAGCGTGAAACCCTTTGCGCCAACGGCGCTTAAGGCCAGCGGCTAAAGCCGGAAATCACTCTGCGGCCTTAACGGCACGGCTGAGGCCGTGCCCTGATACGAACCTGGATTCCGACACCAAACGTGGTTTCCCAACCGCTAACAGCCAAGAGCCAATTTCCCCGTGGACAATTACTTCAATTACTTCACCGAAATTGAGGAACACTTCCAGCAGCGGCGGGGAGGCATTCTGCTGCTCTCCACACTAGATTGGGCGCTGATCGAAACCTGGAAGGATGCGGGAATTCCACTGGAAGCGGCGCTGCGCGGAGTGGATGCGGCGTTTGACAAGTATGACCAGCGTCCGTCGAAAACGCGGAAGGTGAACAGCTTGGCGTATTGCGCACAGGAAGTTCTCGCGGCGGCGGAGGATATGAAGGAAGCGGCGGTGGGCAGCGTCCGTGAGCCGGGGAGCAATCGCGGATTTGATCCGGCGGAGATTGCAGCATTTTTGCGGCGGAGTGCGGTGGAGTTGGAAGCGGCGCGGCTGCCGTCGCGGGCCGGCGTTTCGCCGGGGGCGATGGCGCGCGAGATTGCCCGAACTTTGGAAGAGATGGCTGCAGGGATCGAAACGAAACTGCCGCGACTCGAGGACCTGGAGCGCAGACTGACGGTGCTGGAAGAGAAGCTGTTCGCGGTTTTGCTTGCGGCGATTCCTGACGACGAGGTTGTAGCGGCGCGCGCGCAGGCTGACCGCGAGCTGGCTCCGTATCGAAGCAAGATGCCGGTGGCGCAAATCCAACAGTTGCAGAAACAGTATGCGCACAAGAGGCTGCTCGAGAAATACGGAGTTCCGCGACTGAGTTTGTTTTACATGTGAGTTTGGGTCTCGCGAAAAAACCCGGGCGCCTGAAGGCGAGACGAAATTAGCATCTGTTCTGCACGCCTGAAGACGTGCCCTGATACGAGCCACACCTGCCTTTGCAGTATTCATATCAACCATTCTTCGCACTCTCATCACTTCTTGATCTGCCTTTAACGTCACCGTAACAGGCCGCCGATAGAATCCGCTGTGTCGAAATCCCCGCCGTGAAAGCGATGTGAGCGGGGGCGACACTCTTGTCTCAAAAAGGAAATCAAAAATGAAAAAAGCCGCCACTCTGCTTTTTTGTGCTCTAACGTTGGTGGGTGCCGCGTTTGCCGGGGAAGGTGCCACTCCCTCGGGCATTCCGCATCTGGACCACGTATTTCTCATCATCATGGAGAACCACGGTTATGGCCAGATCATTACCAACCCGAACGCGCCATTTACCAACCAGTACGCGAACTACGCCAACAGCGCCACAAATTATTTTGCAATCGGCCATCCCAGCCTGACCAATTATCTGGAAATTGTCGGGGGATCGAATTTCGGGGTGCGAAGCGACAACAATACGGATTGGCACAACCTGACATGCATTCCGAATATCGTCGCCAAGACGGTAAACACGGACAATCCTCCGAGCCCTAATATTTGCCCGATTTCTGGCGTGGGGCGGGATGCCGAGACTCCGGTGGTCGATAGCACAAACGAGACTACCGGTTTCCCTCCTGAAAACGACATTGATGGAATCCAGCACGTTTCGCCGGCATGGGGCACATCGGGAAAAACGATTGCCGACCAATTGGTGGCATGGGGACACAGCTACAAGAGCTATCAGGAAAGCCTTCCGCTGGCCGGGGCCAACAACGTGGCCTACAGCGACGGGTTCTATGTGGACACCACCGACTTCACGCAGATATTTCCGACGCTGAATCCGCCGCTTTCGCAAGCCGACGTGGTGCATCTCTACGCCTCGAAGCACAATCCGTTTGTCTATTTCCAAAATGTGCAGGAAGGGACGCAGACTGGCAATACGCTGGCCAATACCGTCGGGTTCGAGAGTCTTTACGGTGACCTGGGCTCGGGCAACGTGCCAGCGTTCTCGTTTATTGTGCCCAATCAGTGCAACGACCAGCATGGGCGCGGCAACGCTGGCGCGTTCTGCAACTTTGATCCGAGCGATGTGGGCAACCAGGCGGGGTTGAATCCAGCGTTGATCTACCTGGGCGACGTCACGCTGCAACGGATTGTGACCGCAATCAAGGCTTCACCGGCGTGGGGGAACGGGAAGAATGCGATCGTCATCGTGTGGGACGAAAATGACTACAGTCTGGCGCCGAATATCAACCAGGTGCTGCTGACCGTGGATACCAACTACGGCACTCACGGGGCGAAGAGCGCGCAGTTTTACACTCACTTTTCACTACTGAAATCGCTGGAGAGCGGCTTCGGGCTACCCTGCCTGAACCATGCCTGCGACGAGAAGGTCAGTGTGATGGGCGACCTGTTCAAGTAAGTGTGGGCCTGACTTGAGGACAGGAGAACGAGATGGTCGAGGGTGGAGGACTCTTGCGGCGCAAGCCGTCGGGGTCTCCCACCCTTTCGCAAAGGACGCGAAAGGATGGGGCACCCATCGTTTGCTAGTCGCTACGGATCGATGATTACGGCCGGTGACGAGCCTCCGGTGGCAAGTTGGTCGTCGACGTACACGTCATACAACACCAAACCCGGG
>Ga0209890_10001297_pt1 | contig 11344 bp, 10 predicted proteins | sample OrgsoiDNA2013049_FD_185799 | JGI IMG/M metagenome (GOLD analysis project Ga0209890, IMG submission 185799) | Permafrost soil microbial communities from the Arctic, to analyse light accelerated degradation of dissolved organic matter (DOM) -... | ecosystem: Environmental > Terrestrial > Soil >... | reverse complement strand
ACAACTCGAGCGTGAGGCTCGACGTCGATCGCAGCGCGTCACGCAACGCGGCGAGCGCGAGGTCGTGGCTCGCGGCAACGACCAGTGCGTCGACCTGGGCGCGATCCTGCCGCGATGTCGTCCCACCGAAGTCGAGCGCAAGGCTCGTGAAGATCCGGGCCAGCCGTTGTTCCGCCACGCGCTGGGCATGCAACAGCCGGGTACCCGCGTCAGCGAGCTGCGCACCTCGGCCGCGATGCAGCTGCACCAGCGGCGACCCGAAGTCCTGCTCGGCGTCACGCAGCAGACCCCATGCGGCACGGTATGACATCCTGCGCTCCGCCACGGCTGCGGCGAGCGATCCGGTGGCCGCGATCGCTTCGAGCAGCGGCACGAGTCGCGCGTCGAGCGCCGCGCCCGCTCCGTTCGCCATCATCCACGTCAGCGCAGGGACCAGGCGCATTATGTACCGACGTGCATATTTTGGGCTGCCATGCGATCGGCTATTGTTGCGGTCCTCGTATGTCGCATTGTCGACCTATATGCACGTGAATACATATTATGCAGCGACGCGGGCGCGATGAACAGCATCGGCGCGGCAGGGTCGCAGGCGTTGCAGTTGATTGCCAGCGGCGATCCGACGCTGCTTGGCATCGTGTTGCTGAGCCTCAAGGTCAGCATCTCCGCGGTGCTGATCGCGTGCGCCATAGGCTTGCCGATCGGTGCGATTGCCGCCGTCGGCCGCTTTCCCGGGCGGCATGCGCTGATCGTCGTGCTCAATGCCATGATGGGGCTGCCTCCGGTCGTGGTGGGGCTTGTCGTCTACCTCCTGCTCTCGCGCGCCGGCCCCTTGGGCGAGATGGGGCTGCTGTTCACGCCGACGGCCATGGTGATTGCGCAGGCCATCCTGATCACGCCGATCATCGCGGGGCTCGCGCGCCAGGTCATCGAGGACGCCTGGAGCGAATACCGCGAACAATTGCGCTCGCTTGGCGAAACGAAGCTGGGCGCCGCCATCACGCTGCTCTGGGATGTTCGCTTTTCGCTGGTCACGCTCGTGCTGGCGGGATTCGGCCGTGCCGCAGCGGAAGTCGGGGCCGTGATGATCGTCGGCGGCAACATCGCGGGCGTAACCCGCGTGATGACCACCGCGATCGCGCTGGAAACCAGCAAGGGCGATCTGCCGCTGGCACTCGGACTCGGCCTGGTGCTGCTCGCCATCGTGCTCGCCCTCAACGCCGCTGCGTACGTGGTCAAGGAAAACGCGCAGCGGCGGTACGGATGACCACGGCATCGGACATGCGCGCGCCATTGACACTGTTGCCGTTGCGCCTCGAAGACGTGATCTTCGCGGTCGGTAGCCGGCGCATCATCGACGGCGTGTCGATGACGCTGGGCGCGGCGACGCGCACGATGATCATCGGCCCCAACGGCGCCGGCAAGAGCGTGCTGCTGCGGTTGTGTCACGGGTTGCTGCGTCCCACCGCCGGTACCATTCGATGGCATTCGCCCGAAATCGGCGGTGCGCCACGGCGACAGGCGATGGTGTTCCAGCGCCCGGTGCTGCTGCGACGCTCGGCGTTGGCCAACGTGATCTACGCGCTGCGTGTGGCCGGCATCGCGCCAGAGAAACGCGAAGAACACGCACGCGAAGCGCTGCGCACGGTTGGCCTCGAAGCGTTGGCCGGGAACCCCGCTCGTGTGCTGTCCGGCGGAGAGCAGCAGCGCCTCGCCTTGGCCCGCGCGTGGGCGCTGCGTCCGGAAGTCTTGTTTCTGGATGAGCCGACCGCGAGCCTCGATCCCGGCGCAACGCACGAAATCGAGAAAGTCATCGGCGGCATGCACGCGGCCGGCACCAAGATCGTCATGGTGACGCACAACCTCGGCCAGGCGCGCCGTCTCGGCGACGAAATCGTGTTCCTGCATCAAGGGCGAATCGCCGAGCGGGCGCCTGCCGACCGTTTTTTAAAACACCCCGAATCGCCCGAAGCCGCCCAATTTCTGGAAGGAGAATTGCCATGGTAATCACCCGCCGCGCCTTGCTCACCGCAGTCCTTTGCGTCGTCGCCTTCGCATCACCGGCACAGGAAAAATTCATCACCGTCGCCTCGACGACGTCGACCGAGCAATCCGGCTTGTTCGGCTATCTGCTGCCAATCTACGAACAGCAGACCGGCGTCAAGGTTCGCGTCGTCGCGCTGGGCACGGGTCAGGCGCTCGACGTAGGCAGGAGGGGCGACGCCGACGTCGTGTTCGTGCATGCCCGCGCGGCAGAGGAAAAATTCATGGCGGAAGGGCAGGGCGTCAGACGCTATCCGGTGATGTACAACGACTTCGTACTCATTGGCCCGAAGAACGATCCGGCAAAGGTCGCGGGCAGCAAGGACATCCTGGCCGCGCTGAAAAAGATCGAAGCTGCGCAGGCGCCGTTCGTGTCGCGCGGCGATCGCAGCGGCACGCACATGGCCGAACTCGATCTGTGGAAAGCCGCCGCGGTGGACATCGACAAGAGCAAAGGTCCCTGGTACCGCGACACCGGGCAAGGTATGGGACCGGCGCTGAACACGGCAGCGTCGATGGGCGCCTACGTCCTCGCCGATCGAGGAACCTGGCTGGCGTTCAAGAATCGCTCCGACCTCACGATTCTCGTCGAGGGCGACAAGCGACTGTTCAACCAGTACGGCGTGATGCTGGTAAATCCCGAGAAACATCCGAACGTGAAAAAGAATCTGGGTCAGCAATTCATCGACTGGCTCGTGTCGCCGGCCGGGCAGAAGGCGATCGCGGACTACAAGATCGGCGGCGAGCAGTTGTTCTATCCCAATGCGGCGGATGCCAACGCATGAGCGCGACGGGCCGCCCCGAGCGCGAATACCGGAGCGCCAGCGCGAAGGTACCCCAATGAGCATGCGTGGCTTGCTGTTCGCCGTCGCGATGATCGCTAGCATCGCAGCATCTGCGCAGGAACCGGTCCGCGTCTTCGCCGCCGGCAGCTTGCGCGCTGCCATGACGGAGATGGGGCAGGCCTTCACCGCGTCGGGCGGAGCGACGGTCGCCACCACCTTCAGCGCGTCGGGCCTGCTGCGTGAACGCATCGAGAAAGGCGAGGGCGCCGGCGTCTTCGCGTCTGCGGACGTGGGCAATGCATCGACGCTGGCGCGGGCGAACCGCGCTGCGGCACCGGTGGTATTCGCGCGCAATCGCTTATGCGCGCTGCTCGCGGCATGGCTTTACCGCGGTCGCGCTGCCGTAAGCGACCTGGATCGTCAGTCTGTGAGCGCTCGCACTTCGATCGTTCGGAGCCATTTGACGTGGCGCGGGCCGGGTCGCGTGTCCTTGAGCGAGACGAGCGCGAGCGGGCCTTCGGTGTCGGGCAGCGCTGCCCCGTCGCGTTCGTAGACGATCAGCACGCCGTCACCGATCGGCGAGAGATAAAGCTCGGCCCAGGAAAACTCCGCGCGGTAGCCATCGCTGGCCGTCACGATTACGACACTCTTGCGCAGGTCCATGCGATTCTTTTCGACCAGCTTCGCCCGGTCGAGCACGTCGCGCAGCAGGCAACCGGTATAGCGTCGCGCCATCTCCTGCGCGCCTGTCGCAGCACCCTGTTCGCGCACGACACGCACGTCCTCGATGCGTTGTGCCGGAAGCTGTTTCAGTTCATCCAGTGTGAATGCCTGCGTGCGTTCGACGTTGCCCTTGACCGTCAGCGCCGGCGCGCCTGGCGTCTGCGCGAGCAACGACTGCGCGACGGTCAGCAGCGCCACGGCAGCGAACGCGAGCGCGCGCATCCTGCTCACGACCAGTCGACCGCGGCGTAATTCAAGGCGACGCGTAGTCCTCATTGCCCGAAAATAACGATCGTCGTGCTGCCCGTAAGCGGGATCGAACCACCGCTGCTGCCGGACGCCACCGCGACGTACTGTCTGCCTTTCCGCTTGTAGGTGACTACGCCGCCGGCAATCGGGCCGCCCGTGTTGAAGCTGTAGAGTTTTTTGCCGTTGCGCGAATTGAGCACGAGGAAATTGCCGCCGAGATCGCCCGTGAACAGCACATTGCCGGCCGTGGGCGTCAACGCCGCGTACATCGGCGCCGGTGTGTGCACGCGCCACGCCATCTTGCCCGTTTGCGGGTTCACCGCGTTGATCCAACCCGTCCACTTGCTGATGGGATCGTTGGTGCCCCAGCCGTTGGCGAGCCCGGTGTAAGGCACCGTCGCCACCCACTTGGGATCCGGTCCGGCCTTGAACAACGTGCACCAGTCGATGGCGTTCACGTAGAGCAAGCCTGTCGTCAGACTGTGCGCCGCGCCGTTCCACTGCACGCCGGCCACGGGACATACGCGGACCCCTTCCGGCGTGAGCGGCACGTCGTGGTTGAGCATCGTGGTCATGGGCAGCTTGAATGCGAGCTTGCCATTGTCGCGGTTGACCACGTGCAGGATGCCTTCCTTGCCCGCGGTGGCAACAAGCTTCTTCCCGCCGGCATCGAACAGCGACACCACCGTGGCGTCCCAATCGTGGTCGTCGTTGGCGCGAAGCTGATACCACCACTTCAATTTTCCCGTGCGCGCATCCAGCGCCACCGTGGAGATCGTGAACAGATTGGCGCCGGGGCGCATGTCCTTGTTGTAGTCGGGCCCGGGGTTGCCCACCGGAATGAACAGCGTTCCGGTGTCGCGGTCGAGCGCATAGGTCACCCAGGTGGCGCCGCCGCCATGCTCTGCGGACTCGGAGTTTTGCCACGTGTCGGCACCTGCTTCGTTGCCCCTCGGGATGAGATTGAAACTCCAGGCGGGCGATCCATCGGACACGTTGAATGCCATCATCCGCCCGCGGATACCCCAGTCGCCCCCGGCCTTGCCCACATACACGATGTCGTTCCATACGATGGGCGCCGCGCCCACACCTTCGCCGATGCTCCAGTCGGCGGCCTGGCGCACCCACAGGGGCGCGCCGGTCTTGGCATCGAGCGCGTAGAGGAAGCCGTCCTGCGTGCCGCGTATGACGCGGCCGCCGGCAATTGCGACACCTTTGTTGGTCGCGTTCATCTCCGGACCCTGCGCCACGTGCTGATGGCTCCATAGCTTCTTGCAGGTGGTCGCGTCGATCGCATAGGTGCCGAGGTGGGTCGTCGCGTACAGAATCCCGTCGTACACAACGGGGCCCGTCGAGAACGTGCCGAGTTCGCCGAGCTGGAACATGCACACCGGTCGCAACTTGGCCGCATTGCCGGCGTTGATCTGTTTCAAACGCGAAAAGCGCTCGCCCCGATAGCCCTTGTTGTACATGAGCCAGTTGGTCGTGGCGGTATCGGAGGCGTCGAGCTCGGCCTGCGTGGGCCGGTTCGTGGTCGGCTGCGCGAGTTTTCCGTACAGCTCGCCAATCTTCACTTCGCCAGGTGCGGCGCTCGGCGCCGCGCTGTCCGCGGCCGCCGGGGCGGCCAGCACAAGCACGCGATCCATGGGCGACATCGGCGTGAATTTTTCGTCACCGGCCGGCAGTCCGTTCTGCGCCAGGACGTAGGAGACAATGTCGGCGTACTCCTGGCTGCTGAGCTCGCCGCCCTGTCCCAGCGGCATGTTGGTGTGAACGTAGTTATAGAATTCCTTGAGGCTCTTTCCGTTCCACTGGACATTGAAAATGCGTCCCTTGAGTGCGGGCGCACCGCCGCCCTGCAATTGCGCACCGTGGCACACCGCGCACTTCTGCGCGTACTCCCAGCGACCCTGGCTCAGCTGCGCGGGGTTGAAAAAACCCGTGCCGTCGGCGAGCGCGCCTTGCGCCGCAAACAGCAGCATGCCCGCCCCGAACGCTACCGCTTTGCCCCGTTTATGGAATTGCAAACTGGTGCTCGACATTGTCGTCTCCCACGCAAACAGGCCATGCAATCGACCGGCGCGAACGTGAATTCTAATAGCTTACGATCAACTGCGTGCCGAAGAACCACCAGCCGCTCGCGCTGCCGCCGCTGGCCGAGTAACTGTCTTTTAGACCGGCGCCGGGTGCCGCATAGGCAACGAACGCGTTGACGTTCAGGTTCTTGTAGATCGTGTACGTGTAGCTCACGTCGAACTCGCTGGCGAGCGCCTTGCTGGGCACTCCACCGCCGCCCGTCGGAATCGCTCCCACAACTGGAATGAAAAGAGGCGAATTGGTCTGATCGGCGCTGAAATATAGATAGAGCATTTCGATGATGTTCTTGTTATCGGGTGTGAGCGTGAGCGTGGCGCTGGCGACGTTGAGATTGGTATTGTTGAAGATGGACGAGCCGATTTTCCCCTGATACCAGTTCGGATTGCCCCCGGAGAAATACAGCGGGTCGAATCCTTCCCACTTCGGCGTGCCGGACTTGTCACCCGACAGCGATGCGTAGCGCAATGTGAACAGCGGTTTCCACGCGGTATCGAGCGCGTTGTAGTTGGCCTGCACATACCAGCCGTCGGCGGCGACGTTGCTCTTGTGCTGCGCCGCGTATTCGCCCTGCAGCCAGAACTGCGGCAGCGAAGGGAGCGGATGCACGCGCGCACGCAGGTCGACGATGTTGAGTTTGTCGCGGGTCACGATGTTCGAGTCCGGAACGTAAAGGTACATCGCGCCCAGGCGCACCGGGCCGGCGGGAAGCCACTCGACGTTGATGCCGTTGAAAATCGTGCCCGTCGCGGAATTCGGCGACTCGTTGGGCTTCAGGTAGAACGCCTGCACGTTGAAATCCTGCCAGGTCGCCTTGAGGATCCCCGCGTTCACCCACGCGTTGCGCGGCCCGAGCTGATTGGCGCCGCGCTGCGCGGTGTCATCGCTTGCGCCGCGGCCGATCAACATCTGGTTGCCCACCGTGAAATCCTGCTGGCCGTACGAGGCGTCAAGTGCGAGCCCGCTGCTCGCGTCACGCCAACGAACACCGCCAAAGAGCAGCTCGCGGTTGCCGTAGTAGACGTTGCCCGCGCCTGTGTTGTCGGTCCCGCGCGTGCTCGCTTCGACGTAGGAAAAACTGCCGTAGAGGCTCGCTGCCGGGCTGAGTTTGTACTGCGCGCTCAATCCCGGCTCGATGAAGAACTCGCCCCACCCCGGGTTTTTTTGAAATGCGGAAGGTGCGAGCGAAGGCGGCGGCCCGAACAGATTCTCGGTCATTCCGAACAGTCCGACGGCGCCATTGAGAAGGCCCGTGACAAGAAGGTCGCTGTTGCGGTACAGACGCGGCCACGATTTCAGGTCCCCCGTCTGCAGCGCGCCCGGTTCGGTGTCCGCATCGGGAATGGGCTCGCGCTTTTGCGCATACGTGCTGCCCTCCAGTATTTTAGCCGTCGCGCTGTTGCGTCGCGGATCGACCGTCGCGCGATCGAAGGCGTTGTCTGGCTGCGCAAGGCTAGGCGTGTTTTCGAACTGCGCGTGCGCAGATCCCGCGACCAGGGCCGCGGTGAACGCCGCCCATGCCAATCGCCGACGGAATGTATCGACTGTCATGAGCGCTCCATGGTTAACCTCTCGCCAACCGCGGTCAAGGCCGAGAGCGGACGCACCCGGAACTGGATGCGCGGCTTCGTGGGACTGCCACTTGGCCAGATTTTCATCGCTTCGAAGCAGTTGCGGTATAATGCGGCTGCGGCCTTTGTTCCAGTCCCCTGCCGCAGTCGATTCTGACCTCCGCTGTTTCTTCCGTTTGGCTGTGACTGGCCGCCCGTTAGGGCGAATGGCCGAGCACTCCTTTCGAAAGTTCTCATGTCATTCTCTACACTCGGGCTGTCCGAAGCGCTGATGCGCGCGGTCGCCGACGAAGGCTATACCGCACCCACCCCGATTCAGGCCCAGGCCATTCCTGCGGTACTCGCGGGCGGTGATTTGCTGGCCGGCGCGCAGACCGGCACCGGCAAAACCGCGGGCTTCGTCCTGCCCATACTGCAACGGCTGTCGACTTCGCCGTCGCCCTACAAGAACGGTTCGCGCAAGCCGCTGCGCACGCTGATCCTCACGCCGACGCGTGAGCTCGCGGCTCAGGTCGAGGCGTCGATCCGCGTCTACGGCAAGCATCTCAAGATCACGTCGATGGTGCTGTTCGGCGGCGTCTCCCTGGGCCCGCAGACCGCGCAGCTCAAGCGTGGCGTCGATATCCTGGTCGCGACACCGGGCAGGCTGCTCGACCATCACGGGCAGGGCAACGTGGACTTTTCGCGCATCGAGATCTTCGTGCTCGACGAAGCCGACCGCATGCTCGACATGGGCTTCATTCCCGATGTGAAGCGCGTGCTCGCGCTGCTTCCGAAAAAACGCCAGAACCTGCTGTTCTCCGCAACCTTTTCCGACGAGATCAAGGCGCTCGCCGACCGGCTGCTCGATCGGCCGCAAACGATCCAGGTCGAACCGCGGAACTCAACCGTCGAAACGATCCGCCAGCGAGTTCACCCGGTGGATCGCGATCGCAAGCGGGAACTGCTGTCGTGGTTGATCGGACACCATGACTGGCGCCAGGTCCTGGTCTTCACGCGTACCAAGCATGGCGCGGACAAACTGGCGCGCGCGCTGGAAGCCGACGGCATCCACGCCACCGCGCTCCACGGCAACAAGAGCCAGAACGCGCGCACGCGCGCCTTGGCGGGCTTCAAGGACGGTGACGTGCGGGTGCTCGTCGCAACCGACATCGCGGCGCGCGGCATCGACATCGACCAGCTGCCGCATGTGGTTAATTACGATCTGCCCAACGTGCCGGAAGACTACGTGCACCGTATCGGTCGCACCGGACGCGCGGGCAACGAGGGCGAAGCCATCTCGCTGGTATGCATCGACGAGCACGTGTTCCTGCGCGACATCGAGCGGCTGATCAAGCGCGAAATCCCCGTCACGGTAATCGCTGGATTCGAGCCGGATCCGCGCGCCGTCGCGCAGCCGGTTTTCCAGAAGCAACAGCGCGGACGCGCTCAACCCTCGGGGCAGGGGCACCGCCCGGGAGGAAGCTACGCATCTCCAGGCCGCAACCCGGCCAAGGGCCGCGTACCCGTGCGCGGGCAGCCGGCGGATCAACAGGCGCGGCGAAAGCAGCAGCAATCGCAGCCGCGCAGCGCAATCGCTTCGCGCCAGGACGCGCGCAGTCTGGCACCGCCACGCGCCGCGCACTCGCACGGCAACGCGGCAAGCACGCCATCGAACCGGCAATATTTCAAGACACGCTGAACCGACGTTCCGCTACGTCATCCAACCTCTCGCTGCAGACGTTAGGAACGTCAATGGACAAGACGAATGCCGGATTCCTGTTCCTCGCGGGCGCGCTGGCCGCGGTGGCGCTGCCCGCGTGCGCGGCCGATCATCTCAAGCCGGGCCAATGGGAAGTGGCAGTGAAGGTGAGTCAGAAGGGCGGCCCGCAGATCCCGCCCGAGCAGCTCGAGCAAATGAAAAAGATGGGCATCTCGCTGCCCTTCGGCGGCCAGGCGATCATGACGTCGCAATGCATCACGCCGGAAATGGCGTCGTCCGACAAACCGTTCGCCAACGACGAGCGCGATCCCAACAAGTGCCAGCTCACCAACTACAAGCGTGTCGGCAGCAAGGCGACCGGCGAGATGGTCTGCACTGGAGAGTTCAAGGGCAACGGAGCTTTCGAGATGACGATGGATAGCGAAACCGAATACCACGGCGGTTGGACCGTGAAGGGCGTGAGTGTCGACGTGGGCCCCGTGGAGCAGACCACGCAGCTGCGCGGCAAGTGGACCGCTGCAGCATGCAACACGTCGAGCAAATAGGCGCAGGACCCTTCGTTACGGGTTCGCAATCCGGTTGACCAGCGCGCTCGCGAATTGCGCCGTGCTGGCGCGGCCGCCGAGATCGCCGGTCCTGACCATGTCGACGTTCATCGTGTCATCGATGGCCTTGCGCAAGCGCATCGCCATGTCCGTGAGCTTGCAGTGATCCAGCATCATCCCCGCGGCAAGAAGCAGCGCGGTCGGGTTGGCGATGCCCTTGCCGGCAATGTCGGGTGCCGAGCCATGGACCGCTTCGAAGATGGCCGCGTCGGTGCCGATATTCGCACCGGGCGTCATGCCCAGTCCGCCGACCAGCCCTGAGGTCAGGTCCGACAGAATGTCGCCGAACAGATTGGTGGTGACCAGCACGTCGAACTGCCACGGATTGAGCACCAGTTTCATCGCGCAGGCATCGATGATGACGGTCTCCAGCACGAAGCGCCCCTTGTACTTTCGTTCGTACAGTTCCTGCCCCGTTTCCAGGAAAAGTCCGCTCAGCGCCTTCATGATGTTGGCCTTGTGCACGATCGTGACTTTCTTTCGCCCCAGCGCGATGGCGTACTCGTACGCGTATTCGAGCAGGCGGCGGCTGCCCTGACGCGTGTTGATGCCGGTGGCCATGGCGACGGCATGCGGATCGTCGTCGATCCGGACGAAGTGTTCGTGGCCGATGTAGAAGCCCTCGAGATTTTCGCGAACCACGACCAGATCGATCTTGTCGAATCGGCCTCCCGGGATGATCGTGCGCGCGGGACGCAGGTTGGCGTAGAGCTTGAATTCCTCGCGCAGGCGGACGTTGGACGAGCGATAGCCACCGCCTGAGGGCGTTTCCAATGGCCCCTTGAGCGCCAGCCGGGTGCGCCGAATGCTGTCGAGAGTGGCCTGCGGCAACGGATCGCCGTCGGCGTGTATGCCCTCGAGACCGGCGATCTGGCGGTCCCAGGCGAAGGGCGCATGGAGCGCATCCAGCGCTGCGAGCGTGGCATCGACGATCTCGGGACCGATGCCGTCGCCGGGGATCAGGGTGGCGGGAATTTGGTTCTTCATGTGTGTGGGTCTCGCGTGAGTATCACGGGATGCACAGACGGCGCGGGCGCCCGCTGCGAAGTTTGGATGCGTGGGTTGACAGTGGCGTCCAGCATAGCTGCACGAATGGACACGACGCTGACAGTTCTGGGCAGTCTTCTGGCCAGTTCGCAATTCCGTGGGCCAGCCGGCGGCGGTCATGGCATGGGGTTGAGCTCCAGGACGAACCAGCATGGCCAGCGGCAGATTCATCCTGACCATGACGCGCAAGGCTGGACCGTGCGCCGAATCTGCCGAGGCCCGGTCCGACGGTTGAGCGGGCGAGCAACGTCGCCGCGTCCAGACCCGCTGGCGTTGCCGGTCAAGCCCGAACCTGACCCCCGACTCAGCGAGACCTAAGCGTCGGGGGTCGACCCCCGACGCGACCTGTGGCGGACGAGTGTCTTGCGCAGTTCTTCCAGCACGATCATGCCGATCGCTAAAGGGAGCATCAACACCCATGTCGACGGGCTCAAGGGTGCGGTTGCGAGCAACGCATGGCCCCATGGCGTGTAGTTGATCACGAGCAGCGCGCCCACTTCCGTGAGCACGCCATAAAGGATCAACGGG
>Ga0209890_10001294_pt1 | contig 11352 bp, 8 predicted proteins | sample OrgsoiDNA2013049_FD_185799 | JGI IMG/M metagenome (GOLD analysis project Ga0209890, IMG submission 185799) | Permafrost soil microbial communities from the Arctic, to analyse light accelerated degradation of dissolved organic matter (DOM) -... | ecosystem: Environmental > Terrestrial > Soil >... | reverse complement strand
TGGTCTTGCTCGAGGCGTGCGGCGCCGGAGCCGGTGGCAGGTGCTTGTCCGTCACATCGGTGATCGCCGTCGATTGGGCGACTTCGACCGGAACGTCGATGTTGATGTCCGGCGGCGGTACCTCCACCGGAGGACGTTCGAATTCGGGCGGCAGCGGCGGTGGCGGCAGATCGTGCTGCTGCACCTCTTCGATGATGTCACTTTGAATGGGCGGCGCTATGAGCTCGATGGCTTTGCGCGCGAGTCCCGTCGCAAGCCCATAGGCGAGCAGCACGTGCAGCACGATAATGACGACTAAAACGATGGCGCGGCGCGAAAGAAACGTAGCGTCTTGTGCGTAAGCGGGCATTGTTAAACGTTACTATTTAATGTGTACGGATAACCGAATCTGAACGCGGACCTGTCCAAGACTCGGACCATTTTCTAATCGCCGTCCCCGAGCCAATGAGCGGGCGGCCTGCTTTCGTCGTCCCCAGGTCACTTCATCTCTGTGCAGCACGCAGGCAAGCCAGAGCCGTGCCTGCACCGACAGATGGGCGTGAACTTTAACCGCTGCCTCTCGCACTGACAACAGCCGTGCGCTCGGTGCGTTTCAATCGCCACCGTCGGTGACCGCACCGTATGACGCACTGCCCACGAGCCGCGCGTATTTCGCGAGCACCCCTACCGTTGCGTACGGTTTGCGCGGTTTCCAGGCGGCACGCCGGCGCTTGAGCTGTGCAGCGCTGATGTCGACTTCTAGGGTGCGCTTGGTGGCGTCAATACTTACCCGATCGCCCTCGTTAAGAAGTCCTATAGGTCCGCCGATGGCCGCTTCGGGCGAAATATGTCCGACGACAAAGCCATGACTGCCGCCCGAGAAACGCCCGTCAGTGATTAGAGCGACCTTGTCGCCAAGACCGCGCCCCACGAGAGCTCCGGTGGGGCTTAGCATTTCGCGCATGCCGGGTCCGCCCTTCGGGCCCTCATAGCGGATCACGACGACGTCGCCCGCCTGCACGGCGCCACTGAGAATCGCGGCGGTCGCGCGCTCTTCGCCGTCGAACACGCGCGCGGGCCCTGCGAATGCAAGGCCCTCTTTGCCGGTGATCTTCGCGACCGCGCCATCCGGTGCGAGGTTTCCGTACATCACGACGAGGTGGCTCGTCTTCTTGAGCGGGTTGCTGATCGGTCTGATTATGTCCTGGCCGGCCGGGTATGCGCCCACCCTTGCAAGGTTCTGCGCAAGCGTGGCGCCGGTCACGGTCATACATTCACCGTGCAGCAAGTCCGCATCGAGAAGCGTTTTCATGAGCGGCTGGATGCCGCCGACGGCAATCAGGTCGGACATGAGATAGCGGCCGCTCGGACGTACATCCGCGAGCACCGGGACGCGTCGTCCGATACGTGTGAAGTCATCAAGACTCAGTCTTACGCGGGCTTCGCGCGCAATGGCAAGTATATGCAGCACCGCGTTGGTAGAGCCACTTAATGCAATCGTGACAGTGATTGCGTTCTCGAAGGCTTTGCGCGTGAGGATATCCGCCGGACGGATCCCCGCCTGCAGCAGGCGCACGACCGCCTCCCCCGCCCGGCGGCAGTCGAGCCGCTTGGCCTCGCCGACAGCTTCCTGGGCGGAGCTATCCGGCAGCGACAAACCGAGCGCCTCGATCGCGGAGGCCATGGTATTGGCGGTGTACATGCCCCCGCAGCTGCCCGGCCCCGGGATCGCGGTCAGCTCCACATCGCGCAGCTGCGCATCGTTGATTTGGCCCGCCGCCCGCGCGCCGATGGCCTCAAACACCGTGACGATATCGCGGCGCTGCGCGCCGGGGCGGATGGTGCCGCCATAAACGAACACGCCCGGTCGGTTGAGCCGCGCGATTGCCATGGCGCAACCGGGCATGTTCTTGTCGCAGCCGCCTATCGCGACTACACCGTCGAAGCCTTCGGCTGCGACCACGGTCTCGATCGAATCGGCAATGACCTCGCGCGACACGAGCGAGTAGCGCATCCCGGGCGAGCCCATGGATATGCCATCAGAGACCGTGATCGTATTGAATAGGACGCTTTTTCCGCCGGCGGCGTCCACCCCGGCGCTCGCCTCGTCGGCAAGCTCGCGGATGTGCATGTTGCAGGGGGTGAGTTTCGCCCAGGTGGATGCGACGCCAATCTGTGGCTTGCGAAAATCGGCGTCCTCGAACCCCACCGCGCGCAGCATGGCGCGCGCACCGGTTTGCTTGAGGCCATCGACCACCAAGCGTGAGTGCGCGCGGATATCGATTGCAGGCTGGCTCTTGGTTTTTTTCGCCGTCATGTCATCCGAGCTTCGAGTCGCAGTGCAAGACTACCATCTGCGCGCTCATCTGCCTGTATCGACGATCTGCCGCTCACGCAGTGTAATAATGACGACTCCTGCGAGCGTAATGGCGCCGCCGAGCGCGAGCCGCGCGGTGAGCGTCTCGCCCAAGAACACGACGCTCAACAGTACGGAGAAGATCGGCGAGAGTGTCGTCACCGGAGCGACGCTCGTGACCGGATAGCGCTGCACGAGATAGAAGTATCCCGTATGCGCGACGAGGCTTGCGCCGAGCGCGGTAAAAGCGAGCGCCGCCCAGCCGCTGAGGGACACGTGTGCTAGCACCGTAAGATCCGGGCGCTCGAACTCGACCGATAGCACCAGGAGCACCGGTAAGCTCAACCACGCGATCCACGCTTGCAGTTCAAGGGGCTTGAAACCTTGCAGTTTCTTGATCGCAATGAGTCCCACGCTGCCGATGAACGCGCCGCCGATGACGAGCGACAGGCTCTGCCATTGCGAGCTCATGCGAGAATCAAAGCCCATGACCAGGACGCCCGCAAACGCCAGGAGGATGCCGGTCCAGCGCCGCCAGTGCACGACCTCGCCCAAGAGCGCAACCGACAACAGCGTCGTGAACGGGACGCTCAGTTGGCCCGCGATGGCAACGGCCGACACGTTACTCGAGATCCCGAGACCCCGGAAGCTGAGCGCAAATGACAGCGCGCCGGTAAATATCGCTGCCACCGCAAGTGCCCCCATTTGGCCGCGCTTGACCCGCAGGCGCGGCACGAGGAGCACAGCGAGGATGAGGAAGCGCAGGAACGTAAAGAGGATCGGCGGCATTTGCGCAAGCCCGATCTTGCTGACGACGAGGTTGACCCCCCAGATGAGCGTGATCCCGAGCAGTAGGGTGAGATCGCGCGGCGCGATCGAATGAATCGCGCGCGCGGGGCGCTTCTGCGCCGGGGTGAGCGACAGCTTCTCGGCGGGCACGCGATCAGGCTCAAGAGGTGGGTGCGCGAAGCTTAGCGAATCCGCGCCGCTTGCGGGCTAGTCTTTGCACCTATTTGACAAGCGCGCGCCGGTTGTGATGACATCGGGAGAGTTTAGGATTTGGTTCCCGCGCAGCCGTGGCATTCGACGCAAGCGACAATATGATTCCGAGCGTTCCGGAGGCAACCGGAATTGTCGGCGTTGTTCTGCTCGTACTGTCCCTCGGGGCGCTCCTTATTGGGAGCGGCCGGCGCGGGGCGCTCGCAAAAGCCTGATCAGGCAGACGCGAGAAAAAGACAAACCCCGCACCGGCCACCGAGCCGCTGCGGGGTTTTTTTTGCACGCCTGTACCGCTGCGGCGGTCACGCGTGTGCTTTGAGAGGTCTAGAGCCAATTGGGAGTGTGACGATGCGACTGTACGGGCAAAAAGATGTCGACCGCAAAGCCTTGAAGGGCGCACGGATCGCCGTGCTGGGCTATGGCAGTCAGGGGCGCGCGCACGCGCTCAATCTCAAGGACAGCGGCTTCGACGTTGTGGTTGGCCTGCGCAAGGGCGGCAAGAGCTGGCTCAAGGCGCGCCGCGACGGGCTTGAAGTCGCGGCGCCGGTCGCGGCGGTCGCAAATGCGGATCTCGTGGCGATGCTGGTGCCAGACATTGCGCAGAAGGATTTGTACCTCGCGGTGGCTTCACACCTTAAGAAGGGCGCGACGCTCCTCTTCGCGCACGGCTTCAACATCCATTTCAAGCAGATCCGCCCGCGCAAGGATTTGGATGTCGTATTGATCGCGCCGAAGGGCCCGGGCGATCTTGTGCGCCGGCAGTATCAGCAAGGCCGCGGCGTGCCGTGCCTGCTTGCCGTATCTAAGGACGCGAGTGGCCACGCCCGCGCCCGTGCCCTCGCCTATGCGCATGGCATTGGCGGCACGCGCGGCGGCGTGCTCGCTACCACTTTCGCCGAGGAGACCGAAACGGATCTTTTTGGCGAGCAGGCGGTGCTGTGCGGCGGCGCGACCGAACTCGTCGTACGCGGCTTTGAGACATTGGTCGAGGCGGGCTATCAACCCGAAGTTGCTTACTACGAGTGCATGCATGAGCTGAAGCTCATCGTCGACCTTTTGCATGAAGGCGGACTTAAGAAGATGCACGAGTTCATTAGCGACACCGCCAAATACGGCGATCTCACGCGCGGCCCGCGAATCGTGAACGCCCGCGTGAAGAAGGAAATGAAGAAGGTGCTAAAGGAAGTGCAGAGCGGCAAGTTCGCCCGCCAGTGGATCGCCGAGAGCGCCTCCGGCGGGCGCAAGTTCCGGCGCCTGCTGAAGCAAGATCTCAAACACCCCATCGAGAAGGTCGGCGCCGCGCTGCGCGCGCGCATGCCGTGGCTCAACAATCAGCGCGCCTGACAGCGCAAGGCCGATACGATGCCGATAGAAATGCAGGTGAGCGAGCAGACGCCGATGACGGATCGCTGTCTCGGAGGCGTGCACTTCGATGACATCGTGGCGGCGCGTCGCTTGCTCGCGAAGTCCCTGACGCCTACTCCACTCGTGACGCACCCGCTCCTGTCGCAGCGGTTGGGGGCCGAGGCGCATGTGAAGCTTGAGAACACCGTGCCGCTCGGGTCATTCAAGCTGCGCGGCGGACTGCATCTGCTCGCCTCACTGACCGCCGAGCAGCGTGCGCGCGGCCTCGTCACCGCGACCCGCGGCAATCATGGGCAGTCGCTCGCCTGCGCGGCGCAGCGTCATGGGGTGCGCTGTGCGGTGTTCGTGCCGCTGGGCAACAACGCTGATAAGAACGCCGCCATCGCCGCGCTCGGTGCAACAGTGAGCTCTGCCGGCGAGGACTTCGATGCCGCCTGGGAAGCTGCGCTCGCGCACGCCGCACACACCGGCATGATCGCCGTGCACCCGTCGCGCGAGCCAAAGCTCATGGCGGGCTACGCGACGGTTGCGCTTGAGATGCTTGAGCAGGCGGCGCAGCCGCTCGATGTGCTGTTCGTGCCCGTCGGCGGCGGTAGTCTCGCGGCGGGAATGGGCCTGGTCTTCAAGGCGCTCTCGCCGCATACGCGACTCATTGGCGTGCAGGCCGCCGCGGCGCCCGCGCTGGCGCGCGCCTGGCAAAGCGGTGAGATGCGTGAATTCCCGGTGGGCGAGACTCTTGCCGATGGATTGGCCGCGCGCGTGCCTGCGCCGGAGACGGTCGCCATTCTGCGCGAGGTGCTCGACGACATGGTCGAGGTGAGCGAGGCGCAAATCGCCGACGCGATCCGCTGCTTCGCCGAGACGCTGCATCAAATGGCCGAGGGCGCCGGCGCTGCCGCTTTAGCAGGCGCGATGAGCCTGCGGCGGCGCATCCACGGTGAGCGCGTCGGCATCGTGCTCTCCGGCGGCAACATCACCTCGTCACAGCTCTCGAAGATCCTGCACGGCGAACTCCTGCCGCACGCGGAGCGCAGCGCATTCCTGGCAGCGCAGCTCGCCGATATGGAATACGGCGCGCGTGGCACGTGAAGGCTTTTACTGAGGATACCCACATGGTGACCCAGCCTGAATCAGTAATCATCTTTGACACCACCCTGCGTGACGGCGAGCAGTCGCCCGGCTGCAGTATGGCGCGCGGCGAGAAGCTGCGCGTGGCGCGCGCGCTTGCCGAGCTCGGCGTCGATGTCATCGAGGCGGGCTTTCCAGCGGCCTCGCGCGGCGACTGGGAGAGCGTCAATGCCGTCGCGCGCGAAGTACCAGGCGCGGTCATCTGCGGGCTCGCCCGCTGCAACCGCGAGGATATCGAGCTTGCCGCGCAGGCGCTGCGCGATGCGCCGCGCCATCGCATCCATGTGTTCCTTGCAACCAGTGCGATCCACCGCCAATACAAGCTCAACATGGCGCAGGAGGAGATTCTGCATCTCGCCGTTGACGCGGTGCGCATGGCGCGCGACCTGTGTGCCGATGTCGAATTTTCTCCCGAGGATGCCTCGCGTACCGAGCTTGAGTTTCTCGCGCAGGTGGTCGAAGCGGTGATCGATGCGGGCGCAACCACGGTCAACATTCCCGACACCGTCGGCTATACGGTGCCCGATGAGTTCGCGGAGCTGTTTCGCTATCTGCGCAAGAACGTGCGCGGCATCGAGCGAGCGACCCTCTCGGTTCACTGCCACGACGATCTCGGCATGGCGGTGGCGAACAGTCTCACCGCCGTGGTCGCAGGTGCGCGTCAAATTGAGTGCACCATCAACGGCATAGGCGAACGGGCTGGCAACTGTTCGCTCGAGGAAGTCGTGATGGCTTTGAAGACGCGCGAAACCTTTTTCAACGTGCGCAACCGCGTGCAGACAACCAAGCTGTACCCGACCTCACGCCTTGTTTCGAGCATTACGGGTCTGCCGATTCCGCGCAACAAGGCGATCGTCGGCGAGAACGCTTTTGCGCACGAATCCGGGATTCATCAGCACGGCATGCTGAAGCATCATTCGACCTACGAGATCATGCGCCCCGAGGATGTCGGCCTCACGCGCAGCCACCTGGTACTCGGCAAGCACAGCGGCCGGCACGCCTTCCGCGAGCGCGTGCAAGAGTTGGGCTTTGCGCTCGACGAGTTGGAATTCAACCGCGTATTCGAGGAATTCAAGGCGCTCGCTGACAAGAAGAAGGAGCTCTTTGACGGCGATATCGAGGCACTCGTACTGCGCGCCGAAGGCTCGGCAGCCGGGCCGTGGAGCCTGCTTGCGCTGAAGACGGTCACTGACAGCGAAGCGACCGCGGAGGCGCATGTGCGTCTACAGCATGCCGATGGGCACAGCGTAGAGCGCTCCGCGCGCGGCGATGGCCCGGTGGATGCGGCCTTCAAGGCAATCGAGGCGGCGACCGGCATCGTGGCATCGCTGCGCAAGTTTGAGTTGCGCAGCGTTTCCGAAGGTGAGGATGCGCAGGGCGAGGCGATCGTGTATGTGGAATACAATGAGCGCAATTATCGCGGCTCGAGCGTCAGCACCAATATCGTGGAATCGAGCACCAAGGCGTTTCTTGAGGTTTTGAACCGCATTGAGCTTGCGCAGGCGAACTCGCGCGCGCGCGAGGAACGCACCGGCAGCGTGCCTGTGCTGCCCGCTGCGGTGTGAATCTTTTCGAGGAGTCAACATGCCCATTCAGGCCACTCAATTCATCTGGTTCAACGGCAAGCTCGTGCCTTGGGAGAAGGCTACGGTGCACGTGCTCTCGCATGCGCTGCACTACGGCTCTTCGGTGTTCGAAGGTGTACGGGCCTATGAAACCCAACATGGGCCAGCCATTTTCCGCCTGCACGACCACACGCGGCGGCTATTTGATTCGGCGAAGATCTACCGCATGCCGATGCCCTTCTCCATCGAGCAGCTGAATGACGCCTGCCGCGAGGTCGTCGCCGTCAATGGTCTTGCGCGCGGCGCCTACATCCGTCCGGTCGCGTTTCGTGGCTACGGCGAGATCGGCGTGACGCCGAAGAATGAGCCGCCGACGGAAGTGGCGGTTGCCGCCTGGGAGTGGGGCAAATACCTCGGCCAGGATAGTGCGGAAGAAGGCGTCGAGGTGTGCGTGTCCTCCTGGAATCGTGTCGCCCCGAACACCCTGCCGGCACTTGCCAAGGCAGGCGGTAATTACCTCTCGAGCCAGCTCATCGGCCTGGAAGCGCGGCGCCTGGGATTCGCCGAAGGCCTCGGGCTTGCTCCCGACGGCACGGTGAGCGAGGGATCCGGGGAGAACATCTTCGTCGTCAAGGACGGAGTGCTAATGACGCCGGCGCTTGTGCATTCGGTGTTGCACGGCATTACGCGCGATACGGTGATGCGGCTGGCGCGCGCGCGCGGCATCGAGGTGCGCGAATGCGCAATCCCGCGCGAGTTTCTGTATCTCGTCGATGAGGCGTTCTTTACCGGCACGGCGGTGGAGATTACGCCGATCAAGTCGGTCGACCGTATAGCGGTGGGCACAGGCAAGCGCGGCCCGGTCACGGCGGCACTGCAGAGCGCTTTCTTTGGACTCTTCTCCGGGCAGACGGCCGATCAGTGGGGATGGCTTGACCCGGTCGACATGTCGCAGGCGCGGATCGCGGTCGCACAGTAGGCGTCAGGCCGATGCAGCCTGCACCGCGGACCATGCTCGAGAAGATCTGGGATCAGCACGAGGTCATCCCCGAGAGCGCCGACACGCCCGCCGTCTTGTATATCGATCTGCATCTCATCCACGAGGTGACCTCGCCGCAGGCGTTCGCCGTGCTCGCCGAGCGCGGCCTTGGGGTGCGCCGCCCGGAGCTCACGCTTGCGACCATGGATCATTCCACGCCGACGCGCAGCGAGCAGATCTTCGGCGGCGCGCCAATTGCCATCGAGTCGGCCGCGAAGCAGATACGCCAGTTGGAGAAAAACTGCGCGCGCTTTGGCGTTGAGCTATTGGGTTTGAAGAGCGAGCAGCGCGGCATCGTGCACGTAATCGGACCGGAGCTCGGCGCGACCCAGCCGGGCAAGACCATCGTCTGCGGCGACAGCCACACGAGCACTCACGGCGCCCTGGGCGCCCTCGCCTTTGGCATCGGCACGACGGAAGTCGGGCACGTGCTCGCCACACAATCGCTGCTGCAGAGAAAGCCGCGCGGCTTGGCCATCGACGTCGACCACGCCTTGCAGGCGGGGGTCACCGCCAAAGACCTCATCCTCGCGATCATCAGCCGTATTGGTGTCTCGGGCGGCACGGGTCACGTCATCGAATACCGCGGCGCGGGGATCCGCGCGCTCGACATGGAGGAGCGCATGACCGTGTGCAACATGTCGATCGAAGCCGGCGCGCGCGCCGGCATGATCGCACCGGATGAGACCACCTATGCGTGGCTTGCCGGGCGGCCGCGCGTGGCGCACGGCGACGCATGGGATGAGGCGCTCGAGCGCTGGCGGCAGTTGCCGACGGATGCCGCCGCGCGCTTTGACCGGCGGGTAGAGATCGATGCTGCCGCAGTCGAGCCTATGATTACCTACGGTACGAACCCGGGCATGGTGATGGCGATCAACGCTGCCATCCCCGAGCGCCCCGATGATGCGGCATTTGAGCAGGCGCTCGCCTACATGGGATTTGAAGCCGGCGCGACGCTCAAGGACAAACCCGTCAACGTGGTGTTTCTCGGCAGCTGCACCAATGGGCGTCTGTCGGATCTGCGTGCCGCGGCGGCAGTATTGCGCGGCGAGAAGATCGCAAGCGGCGTGACGATGCTCGTGGTGCCGGGCTCGCAGACCGTAAAGAGAGCCGCGGAAGCCGAAGGCCTGCACCGGATATTCATGGACGCGGGCGCAGAATGGCGCGAGTCCGGCTGTTCCATGTGTCTCGGGATGAATGGCGACCTTGTCGGCAGCGGCGAATACTCCCTGAGCACGAGCAATCGGAATTTTGAGGGACGCCAGGGCGTCGGCGCCCGTACCCTGCTTGCAAGTCCGCTGACCGCGGCGGCGAGTGCGGTGCGCGGTCGGGTGACCGACCCGCGCGAATTTCTGAATCACTAACGGGCGAATAATCTCATGGAGCCTATTCGCGCCTTGCGCTCGCGCACCGTGGTCCTGCCGGCGGCCAACATCGACACCGATCAGATCATTCCGGCACGCTTCCTGACGACAACCACGCGCGATGGATTGGGAAAGCATCTGTTTGCGGACTGGCGCTACGACGCGCACGGCGCGCCGCAGAGCGAATTCGTTCTCAATCGCCCCGCCGCGCACGGCTGCCAGATCCTGGTCGCCGGGCGCAACTTTGGCTGCGGCTCCTCGCGCGAGCATGCGCCCTGGGCGCTCCTTGACTATGGCTTTCGCGCCGTGATCAGCACACAGATCGCCGACATCTTCCGCAGCAATTCTCTAAAGAATGGCTTCTTGCCGGTGGTCGTCGACGCGCCGACCAGCGACTGGCTCATGGGGCATCCCGGCGCCGATGTGAGCATCGATTTGCCGTCCGCGACGCTTACCCTGCCGAGCGGCGCACAAGTGGCATTTCCACTCGAGACATTCGCCCGCTACTGTCTGGTGAACGGCATCGATGAGCTTGGCTTTCTGCTCGAGCGCCAGGGGCAAATCGAAGCGTTCGAGCGTCGCCGGCCGGCGGCATGAAAGCCCGCATTGCGGTGCTCGCCGGTGATGGCATCGGGCCGGAGGTCATCGCCGAGGCCGAGCGCTGTCTGCGTTCGGTCGGTGAACTCTTTGCGCACAGCTTTGAACTCATCGCGGCGGCATTCGGCGGCGTTGCGATTGACGCCGTCGCCGCGCCATTGCCCGAGGCGACGCTGCAGTTGTGCTTGCGCAGCGATGCCGTGCTCCTCGGTGCGGTCGGTGGACCGAAGTGGTCGGCCCCCGGGGCAAAAGTGCGGCCCGAACAGGGCTTGTTGCAGTTGCGGCGCGAACTGGGTGTCTACGCCAATCTGCGCCCCGTGCGCGTGCACCCGGCTCTTCTTGATGCATCGACCATCAAGCCTGAGGTGGTAGCCGGGGTTGACCTCATCTTCGTGCGCGAGCTGACCGGCGGAATTTATTTCGGCACCAAGGAGCGCACGGCGGATCGCGCGAGCGACCTCTGCACGTACAGCGCCGCCGAGATTGAACGGGTGACGCGCGTCGCTGCGCACCTGGCGCGCGGCCGGCGCGGGAAGCTCGTCTCCATCGACAAGGCCAACGTGCTCGAGACCTCGAGGTTGTGGCGCGAGGTGTGCGCGCGCGTGATGGCGCGCGAGTTTCCGGATGTCGCGCTGGAACACATGCTGGTCGACGCCGCCGCGATGCATCTCATCCGGCGGCCGCGCGACTTCGACGTACTCGTCACGGAGAACATGTTCGGCGACATTCTGACGGACGAGGCGTCGATGCTCTGCGGCTCGCTGGGACTGTTGCCGTCCGCATCTCTGGGCGCTACGCGGCGCGGCTTATACGAACCCATTCACGGCTCGGCACCCGATATTGCCGGCCAGGGCATTGCGAATCCCTACGGGGCAATTTTGAGTGCAGCGCTCTTGCTGCGTCATTCACTTGAGCTCAATGCCGAAGCGGCAGCGCTCGAAAAGGCCGTCAGCCGCGCGC
>Ga0209890_10001293_pt1 | contig 11354 bp, 7 predicted proteins | sample OrgsoiDNA2013049_FD_185799 | JGI IMG/M metagenome (GOLD analysis project Ga0209890, IMG submission 185799) | Permafrost soil microbial communities from the Arctic, to analyse light accelerated degradation of dissolved organic matter (DOM) -... | ecosystem: Environmental > Terrestrial > Soil >... | reverse complement strand
ATAAACTATACCCGTGGGCCCCACACGCTCAGCCAGCGAAAAACTGACATAGCCAGGCCCCGCGCCCACTTCGAGCACTCGATCACCGGCTTTGAGGTGGAGCGCATCCAACCAGGCGCTGACCAACTCAGCCCGCAGCGCCTGGTGGTCGTGGTCGGCCACCGCCGGGACGAGGTGACCGCGCACATCGCCGCCGAGGCGCCGGAGGCGGAAGTCGTGGTCCAGGACCGGCAGGGCGGCACGGGTCATGCCGTGCGGACCGTGATCGAGGCCGTCGGCCTTATCGAGGGCCAGGTCATCGTCACCTACGGCGACATGCCGCTGCTTCGCGGCAGCACCCTGGACGAGCTGGCCCGCGAGCATGAGCGCGCGCGCAACATGGTGACCGTGCTGACCGCGGAGGTCGATGACCCCGGCGGGTACGGTCGCATCGTCCGCGACGCCTCCGGCGCGATCAGCGAGATCGTCGAGGAGACGGACGCCACCGCCGGGCAGCGGCTGATCCTCGAGATCAACTCCGGTTGTTACGCCTTCGACGGTGCGCTGCTGGCTGACGCGATCAAGCGCATTGCCGCGGGGAACGTCCTGGGTCAGGAGTACCTCACCGACGTGGTGGCGATCCTGCGCGGCGACGGTCACCGGGTCGGCACCCGGCGGGCCACGGACGCCGCCGAGATCCAGGGCGTCAACGACCGGGTGCAGCTGGCCGTGGCCCGGCGGCTGTACAACGACCGGCTGCTCGAGTATTGGATGCGGGCCGGGGTGACGATCGTGGATCCCGCCACCACCTGGTTTGACGTTGGCGTGACCCTTGAGCCGGACGCCGAGGTCGGGCCGTCCACCCAGCTGGAGGGACGCACCGTGATCGCTGCCCGGGCGCGGGTCGGGCCGGGCTGCGTACTCCGCGACACTGTGGTCGGCCCCGGCGCAACGGTGATCAACGCCGTCTGCGACTCGGCCGAGATCGGGCCCCGGGCCAGCGTCGGTCCCTTCACCTACCTGCGCCCCGGGACCAGGCTGGGGCCCGGCACCCGGGCGGGCAGCTACGTCGAGATGAAGAACGCGGTCGTCGGCGAGGACAGCAAGGTGCCGCACCTCACCTACGTCGGCGACGCCGATATCGGCGCCGGCTCCAACATCGGGGCGGCCACCGTCTTCGCGAACTACGACGGGGTGGCCAAGCACCACACCACCGTGGGCGATCACGTCCGGATCGGAAGCGACACCATGCTGGTCGCCCCGATCGAAGTCGGTGACGGTGCCTACACCGCGGCAGGCTCCGTCATCACCGAGAACGTTCCGCCGGGTGCGCTGGCCATCGGGCGAGCCAGCCAGTACACCGTGCCCGGCTGGGTGAGCCGGCGCCGGCCGGGCACGCCGTCCGCGGCGGCCGCCGCGGCGGCTCGCGACGCGGAGGCTGCTCAAGGAAAAGAAGGACCCAGTGAGGGAGTGACCCAGTGAGCGGCATCATGGCCACCAGCGAGAAGAAGATGATGCTCGTTTCCGGCCGGGCATTTCCCGAGCTGGCCGAAGAGGTAGCCTCCTGCCTCGGCATCGAGCCCACCCCGACGAAGCTCTTCGACTTCGCCAACGGCGAGATATTCGTCCGTTTCCTCGACTCCGTGCGCGGCTGTGACGTCTTCGTCCTGCAGAGCCACACGGCGCCGATCAATGAGTGGATCATGGAGCACCTGCTCATGGTCGACGCGCTCAAACGTGCGTCGGCCAAGCGGATCACGGTGGTGACCCCGTTCTTCGGCTACGCCCGCCAGGACAAGAAGAGCCGCGGCCGGGAGCCGATCTCGGCCCGGCTGATGGCGGACCTGTTCGCCACGGCCGGTGCGCACCGGCTGATGGCGGTCGACCTGCACACGGCGCAGATCCAGGGCTTCTTCGACGGGCCGGTCGACCATCTGTTCGCGCTGCCGATCCTGGCCGGCTACATCGAGGACAAGCTGGACCTGAGCCAGGCCACCGTGGTGGCGCCGGACGCCGGCCGGGTGCGGATGTGTGAGCGCTGGACGGACCGGCTCGGCTGCCCGCTGGCGATCATCCACAAGCGCCGGGACCCGGACGTGGCCAACCAGGTCAGGATGTTCGAGGTGGTCGGCCAGGTCGCGGGCCGCACCTGCATTCTGGTGGACGACATGATCGACACCGGCGCGACGATCACGAAGGCGGCCGAAGCGCTGTTCGAGCAGGGTGCCGCCACGGTCATCGTGATGGCCACGCACGGTGTGCTGTCCGGTCCCGCCGTCGACACGCTGAAAAACTCCCGGATCAGCGAGGTCGTGATCACCAATACGCTGCCCGTTCCGCCGGAACGGCAGTTCGACAAGCTCACCGTGCTGTCGATCGCGCCGCTGATCGCCCGCGCGATCAACGAGGTGTTCAGCGACGGCTCGGTAACCAGCCTGTTCGACGGCCAGAGCTGAGCCTACTCCCGGCGCCGCCTGAAGGCCTGAAGGGTGACCGTCGTCCTGCCCCCGGTGACGCCGCCAGGACGACGGTCACGCCTCAGCCCCCGTCCTGCGGCTGCACCGTAACGGCCGGTGCCGTTCGGCCGCTACGGTGCAGCCTTCACACCCGGCACAAAGGCTGTGCCGCCCCCCGCCCCACCTGCGCTGCGGCCGCACCGGCCGCACCCTATCCGCCTGGTGGCCGCCGTCTTCCGGTGATGGCCGCCAGCCCTGCGCTGCGCGGCCCACTCGCGCGGTACCCCGTCTGACGCGAGCGGGCCGGCGTCCCTTGTGAGAGGCCCCAAGGGACGTTCCCGAGGGCGCTTCCCGCTGTGATCACACCGGCCTGGAGGCCGGGTGAAGACGCCGGGAGAGTGGCCCTGTCCTGTCCTGTGCTGTTCTGTCTTGTCCGGTGACCCGGCCACCGCGAACCGCGCCCCTGTAGCGGTTCCCGGTGACCGGGCCGGCCGGCCCCGCCCTTGGGGCCGGTTGTCCTGCTCCGGCCCGTCGTGGCGGGATTGGTTATCATCGTGCCGGTTAGGTGTTGCATGTGAGTTGAGTGGCGATTATGTCCCTAACGGTGCTGGCTGCGCGGTGCCCGCGGGGTGCTGCGGTCTGCTGGCGACGGGGTGGACGCTGGATGCCGCTCATGGTCGCCGCGCTAATTTACGTACCGATTGATCCGTGATTAAGTGGGCTCTGTTGTCCGGCTCGGGGATGCGATCTGGGTCCCGCGGAGCTGACGAGCGTGGAGGCTTTCGCGGTGCCGGGCGGCTGACGTCACTGACCCCGGAGGCAGAGGAGATCGTGAACCCCGGCGGATCAGAATTATGCGGTTCCGCATACTGGGACCGCTCGAGGTTCAGACCCCAGACGGCTGGGCCCCGATCGGGGCGGCCAAGTGGCGTGCGGTCCTCGCCCGCCTCCTGCTCAGCGCGGGGCAGATCGTTTCCACCGACACCCTCATCGACGAACTATGGGGAAATACCCCCCCGGCCCGCGCCACCAATCTGATCAGCATCTACGTTCTCAGGCTGCGGCGGCTCATCGGGGACAGTGATGGACGGGTCCTGAGGACACGCTCTCCGGGGTACCAATTGCTGCTCGGCCCGGACGACCTGGATGCGCAGCTATTCGCGATCTTGATGAGCCGGGGCCGGGAAGCGCTTGCGGCCGACGATCTGGAGCGGGCCGCCCAGCTGCTGGCGGACTCGCTCCTCCTGTGGCGCGGCCAGGCGCTGGCCGATGTTCCGCCGTCGCCGTACGTCGATGCCGAGGCCGAACGTCTGAATGAGCTGTCTCTTGCCGCACTGGAGCTGCGCATCGAGGCGGATATCGCCTGCCATCGCGGCGGCCTCGCCATCCCCGATCTGCGCAGGCTACTCACCGATCAGCCACTCAAGGAAAGGCTGTGGCTGCTGCTCATCCGTGCCCTCGACGGGGCTGGGCGGCACGCGGAGGCGCTCGGCGCTTATGAGCAGGCGCGTACCGTCATCGCTGACCAGCTCGGCGTGGACCCCGGGCCGGAGATGCAGCAGGCATTCCAGCGTTTGCTGTCCAGCGGGGTCGCGCCCTCTCCTCCGGCCGGGAAGGAAAAGCGGAGACCGGCGCGTGCCCGGCGGACGGCGCCCGCGAAAGGGAACGGGCGAAAGCAGCAGGCCGGCGTCGGCGCTCCGGCCGAGGCGCCCGTCATCAGCCTCGAAGTGGCCCAGTCGCCAGCACAGACGACTCCAGCGGGGGCATTTCCTTCCGCGGGGGCCACGCCCACGGCGGGAGCGAAAGTTACAGCCGGGAGCGGGACCGCCCGCGACGCGGCCGGTCCGCCGGAAGCGGCCGCTGATCCGCGGGCGCCCGGCGTCATCGCCCTCGGCGCGATTCATACGGGCGCTGGTCCGGTTGACACGGCGCCCGTCTCGCCGCTGGCCGATCCGGGGCCGATGCAGCTTCCTTCCGACATCCGGGACTTCACCGGGCGTGAGCTGCATGTCGAGCAGCTGTGCACCCTGCTGTCCCCCGATGAGAATCCGGGGGCGGTTCCCGTCGCCCTCGTGGCCGGTGCGGGTGGCCTCGGTAAGACGACCCTGGCGATCCATGCCGCGCACCGAATCCGATCGGCATACCCGGACGGGCAGCTCTACGTGGATCTTCTGGGCGCTAGTTCCCGGCCGCTGAGCACGGCTGAGGTGCTGGCCCGGTTCCTCCGGGACCTCGGGGTGCACGGTTCGCAGATCCCGGTGGGAGAGGAGGAGCGCGCCGCCCTGTACCGGACCCGGCTGAACGGGCAGCGGATGCTGGTCGTGCTCGACAACGCGCGGGACGCGGCGCAGGTCCGGCCGCTGCTGCCCGGCAGTGGGACCAGCGCCGTCATCGTCACCAGCCGGAACCGCCTGCCGGACCTGGTCGGTGGTGGCCTCGTCCATCTGGACGTGCTCGACGATCATGAGGCGCTCACGCTGTTTAGCCGCATCGTGGGAGCGGCGCGTACGGCGGCCGAGCCGGACGCCACGGCGGAGCTGCTCCTGGCCTGCGCCGGGCTTCCGCTCGCCATCCGCATCTCCGCCGCCAGGCTGGCGTCCCGCAGCACATGGACCATCCGCTCCCTGGCGGACCGGCTCTGCGATGAGCACCGCCGGCTCGATGAGCTGAAGGTTGGCGATCTCGCCGTCCGGGCGAGCTTCGAGGTCAGCTTCGCCAGCCTGCCGGCGGTGGCGACCCCCGGCGGCATCGACCCGGCCAGGGTGTTCCGCATGCTGGGTCTGTGGCAGGGACCATCGATTGGACTCAGCGCCGCCGCTGCGCTGCTGGGCGAAGATGAGGCCAAGGTCGCTGACGCGCTGGAGTTCCTCGTCGATGCCCATCTCCTGGAGTCCACTGCGCCGGACTGCTACCAGTTCCACGATCTGCTGCGGGTGTACGCGGCCGAGAGAGCCTTGGCCGAGGAACCGCCGGGGGCCAGACACGAGGCCACGCAGAGGATCATGGCCTGGTACCTGCATACCGCCAGCGCGGCAAACGCTGTCGTTGCCCCCCAGCGGGACAGTGTGCCACTCGAACCACTGCCGCCTGGCTGTACGCCGCTGGCCTTCAGGGATATCCGCAGTGCACTGGACTGGTGCAGCCAGGAGCGGACGAACATCGTCGTCGCCACCCGGCAGGCCTCCAGTGAAGGGCTGCATGACATGGCCTGGAAACTGCCAGTGGCGGTACTCGGGTGCTTTGACACGCTCAGTTACCGGACGGAATGGCTGGCTTCTCATCTCGTCGCGCTGAGCAGCGCGCGGCAGACCGGTGACCGGCAGGCCGAAGCCTGGGTGCTGAACAATCTCGGGATGGTCTGCATCCAGCAGCGCATGGATGAGGCGATCGATTACTTTGACCAGGCGCTGGCCATTCGCCGCGACCTAGGTGACCGGCGCGGTGAGGCGCAGGTGGCCAACAATCTCGCCGACGCCTATATCGAGCTCGGGCGGGCCGAGGAGGCACTGGAACCGCTCAGGCGCGTCCTCAATCTGCAGATAGAGGTCGGGCACCGCTACGGCCAGGGAGTCGCCTTGAACAACCTGGGCGAGGCCTACCTGGAGCTGGGCCGTCCTGAGGACGCTATCGACAACATCACTGAGGCTCGCAGCATCTTCGTCGAGATCAACACTTTGCGTGGAGAGGGCTACGCGGCGCATAACCTCGGCCGGGCCTACCTGAACCTGGGCCGCTCGGATGAAGCGGTCAGCGACTTCCAGAGTGCGCTGGCCATCCGGCAGGCCGCTGGTGAGCGTCATCACCAGGCCGTGACGCTGCTGTTCCTGGGCCGGGCGTACCACCGTATCGGCAAGATTGAGGACGCCCGGAGATGCTGGGGCGACGCCCAGGCGATATTCGAGGACCTGGGCGACGAGCCGCGGATGACGGAAATCCACGCGGAGTTGACGTCCATTAGTGTCCCAGCGTGTGAGTGATCCCGCTGCCCGCGTGATTTTGTATACGTTTCTCATTGCACTTAATCTTTTTCTGAGAGTTAAGTCAAGTTAGCAAATTATTACTGCATGGCCACCTGCTGATTCGGCGGGTTATCAGAATGACCGGACCTAGCCCCCTATACCCTTTGCCCCGTTAGGGGATTTTTCGTTCGTCCTGGCACACGGGGCACAGGAAAGGAAGGACGACGATCCATGGAAAATCGCGACGAGTCCAGGCCGGCCATGCAGCAGGACGCTGATCCGGCTATGCAGCAGGACACCGATCCGGCTATGCAGCAGGACGCTCGTCCCGCCATGCAGCAGGACGGTCAGCAGGGGTAGTTCCGAGCCATGACGCGCGGTCGCGCGAGCGGAGCACTCGTCGGCGGCGTCCGTCAGGTAATCCCTGTGGGCAGGGCAGACGCAGCAGCGCTGCCCTGCCCATGCCATTGCCCGGGCGGTGACGGGTGCCGGGCCACCCGGGCCGGCCGCCCAGAACGCTTAACGCGAAGTTCTCGGCTACACTGCGGAGGCGCGGCCGTTACCGCCGGCGCCGCCGTTCGCGGTGGCGCGGCTTCTGCGGGCCGCACGGATCCCCTGGGCCATGGCCAGGGGACGGCATAACAGCCGCCCCAGCACAACCGGGCGGTGCTGCCATCCAGAAATACCACCGCATGAGGAGTGACCACCGTGCCTGAGGTCCGCATCGCCGCCGAGCCGCGCACCGACTTTGGCAAGGGCGCCGCCCGGCGTACGCGTCGTGAGGGCCTGGTGCCCGCCGTGCTGTACGGCCACGGCGAGGAGACGCGGCACGTCGTGCTGCCCGGGCATGAGCTGATGCTCGCGCTGAAGACGCCCAACGTCCTGATCCGCCTCGACGGTGTGCCCGGGGTGACGGGCCTGGCCCTGCCCAAGGCGGTCCAGCGCGATCCGATCAGGGGCTTCATCGAGCACGCCGACCTGATCCTGGTCCGCCGGGGTGAAAAGGTGACCGTGGACATCTCGGTCCGGGTCAGCGGCGAAATCGCGCCCGACGGCCTGCTGGACCAGCAGGTCGTCCAGCTCCCGGTCGAGGCCGAGGCGACGAACATCCCCGACGGTATCGACGTCGATGTCACCGGTATGGAGGTCGGCAGCTCGATTCACGCCGGCGACCTCACCCTGCCGCGCGGCGTTAGCCTGCAGGTCGACCCGGACACGCTGATCGTGCACGTGCTCGCTGCGCCGACCGCGGCACAGATGGAGGCGGACATCGCCGGTGAGGGCGCCGAGACCGCTGAGGTGCCTGAGCCGGTCGGCGAGGTCAGCACCGACGACTCTGGCGAGAGCGACGCCGGCTGACCCGTCAGCCTGCGGACGATGTGAGCCCGGCGATGCCAGAAGAACGCTGGCTCGTCGCCGGGCTCGGCAACCCGGGCCCGGAATACGCCGGGACCCGGCACAACGCCGGGTACCTGGTGGCCGGCCTGCTCGCGGACCGGATGAGCGCCCGGTTCAAGGCTCACCGGACCCGCAACGAGGTCGCCGAGGGGCGGCTCGCCGGAGTACCGGTCACGCTGGCTAAACCGCGCACCTACATGAACCTGTCCGGGGGCCCGGTGGCCGCGCTAGCCGCCTTCTATAAGATTCCCCCGGCGCGGATCGTGGTCATCCACGACGAGCTGGACATCCCGTTCGGGGCAATCCGGCTGAAGCTGGGTGGCGGTGACAACGGCCACAACGGGCTTCGCTCGATCACCCAGTCGCTCGGCACGAACGAGTACTGCCGGGCGCGGTTCGGCATCGGGCGGCCGCCGGGCCGGATGGACGCCGCCACGTTCGTGCTGCGGGACTTTTCCGCGGCCGAGCGGAAGGAACTGCCGCTTCTCCTCGACCGCTGCGCAGACGCGGTGGAAACCCTGCTGTCCAAGGGCCTGGCCGTCGCGCAGAACACCTTCCACGCCGACTGAGACGCACAGCGCGCGGCCGCGCCGTTTGTTTCGGTGCGGGCGGGAAGAACTGACATGATCCGGGCGCTTACCCTTGCCAAACACACCCACCGACCGGTTTCCCGCCCGGAAGCAGCCAAGGAGCGCCGATGGCGACGGAGGACGATCGTCTCGCCCATGATCTCGCCGCCGAGGCGGGCCGCCGCCTGATCGACCTGCGCGCCCGGGGCGGCCAGCCGGATGACCTCCGTAGGGCGGGCGATCGCCTGTCGCACGAGTTCCTGGCGGCTGAGCTGACCCGGCTGCGGCCGGGGGACTGGGTCCTGTCCGAGGAAGCCGCCGACAACCCGGCGCGGCTGACCGCGGACCGGGTCTGGATCGTGGACCCGTTGGACGGCACCCGCGAATTCGGCGACGCCGGCCGGACGGACTGGGCGGTGCACGTCGCCCTGTGGGAGCGCAGCGGGCCAGGCCAGGGCCGCCTCACCGCCGGCGCGGTCGCCCTCCCGGCCGCCGGCGAGGTACTGAGCACGGTGGCCCCGCCCGCTCCGCCGCCGGGGCCGCCGCCCGGGCGGCCGCGGATCGTCGTCAGCCGGAGCAGGCCCGCCGCGTTCCTGCCGGCCATGGCCGAGCTTCTCGGCGCGGACCTCATCCCGCTGGGATCGGCTGGGGCCAAGGTGGCGGCCGTCCTGCAGGGTCACGCCGACGCTTACGTGCACGCCGGCGGCCAGTACGAATGGGATTCGGCGGCCCCGGTCGCGGTGGCCCGGGCCGCAGGGTTCCATGCCTCCCGGATCGACGGCCGCGGACTCACCTACAATCAGGCCGATCTGCTGATACCGGATATTCTGGTGTGTATTCCTGCGCTGGCCGGCGGCCTCCTGGACGCGATCAGCTCCGCCCAGGCCAGCGAAGCTGACGGCGGTCAACGATGACGGTCGTCCTGGCAGGCACCGCCTGCCGTGCCCTTTTCCTGTCCCCGATGCCTCCTGGACGCCGTTGATGCGCACCGATTACACCCTCTCTCAGCTTGACGTGCTCGAAGCCGAGTCGATCCACGTGATCCGGGAGGTCGCCGCGGAGTTCGAGCGGCCCGTCCTGCTGTTCTCCGGTGGCAAGGACTCCGTGGTCATGCTGGCCCTGGCCGAAAAGGCGTTCCGGCCGGCGCGGATTCCGTTTCCGGTCATGCACGTCGACACCGGCCACAACTTCGGCGAGGTCATCGAGTTCCGCGACAAGCGCGTCGCCGAGCTGGGGGTCCGGCTCATCGTCGCCTCCGTGCAGGATTCCATCGACGCGGGGCGGGTGAGCGAGGAGACCGGCCGGTGGGCGAGCCGGAACCGGCTGCAGACCATCACGCTGCTGGACGCGATCGAGGACAACCAGTTCGACGCGCTGTTCGGCGGGGCCCGGCGGGACGAGGAGAAGGCGCGCGCCAAGGAGCGGGTGTTCTCCTTCCGCGACGACTTCGGCCAGTGGGACCCGAAAAATCAGCGGCCCGAGCTGTGGAATCTGTACAACACCCGGATCCACCGCGGCGAGCACATCCGTGTCTTCCCGCTGTCCAACTGGACCGAGCTCGACATCTGGCAGTACATCGAACGGGAAGAGCTGGAGCTGCCCTCGGTGTACTTCGCCCATACCCGCCAGGTCTTCGAGCGGGACGGGATCCTGCTGGCGGACAGCCCGTACGTGACCCGGGGCGAGGACGAGCAGCGCTTCGAGACCGTGGTCCGGTACCGGACGGTCGGCGACATGACGTGCACGGGGGCGGTCGAGTCGACCGCGCTCGACGTGGCCACGGTCATCTCGGAGGTGTCGGCGACACGGATCACCGAGCGGGGCCAGACCCGCGCCGACGATCGCACCAGCGAGGCGGCCATGGAAGACCGGAAGCGGGAGGGCTACTTCTAATGGACATTCTGCGGTTCGCCACGGCCGGTTCGGTCGACGACGGCAAGAGCACGCTTATCGGGCGGTTGCTGTACGACTCCAAGGCGATTTTCGAGGATCAGCTCGCCGCCGTGGAGCGGACCAGCAGGGACCGTGGTGAGGAGTACACCAACCTCGCGCTGCTCACCGACGGCCTGCGGGCCGAGCGCGAGCAGGGCATCACGATCGACGTCGCCTACCGCTACTTCGCGACCCCCCGCCGCAAGTTCGTCATCGCGGACACGCCCGGGCACATTCAGTACACGCGCAACATGGTCACCGGCGCGTCCACCGCTGACCTGGCCGTCGTCCTCGTCGACGCGCGCAACGGGCTGACCGAGCAGAGCCGCCGGCATGCCTTCCTCGCGACGCTGCTCCAGGTCCCGCACCTGGTGCTGGCGGTCAACAAGATGGACCTGGTGAACTACGACGCTGCGGTCTTCGAGCGGATCGTCGCCGAGTTCTCCGCGTTCGCCGCGAAGCTGGACATCAGCGACCTGACCTTCATCCCCATCTCGGCCCTGCTCGGCGACAACGTGGTCCAGCGCTCGGCCAACATGCCCTGGTACGACGGGCCGTCGCTGCTGCACCACCTGGAGCACGTGCACATCGCCTCCGACCGGAACCTGATCGACGTGCGGTTCCCGGTCCAGTACGTGATCCGGCCGCACCAGGCCACCGACCCCGGACTGCACGACTACCGGGGTTACGCCGGCGAGGTGGCTGGCGGTGTGATCCGGCCGGGGGACGAGGTCATGCACCTGCCGTCCGGCTTCACGACGACCGTCCGCGCCGTCGAGGCCGCGGGCCGGCCGGTACCGGAAGCGTTCCCGCCCATGTCGGTGACCCTGCTGCTCGATGACGACGTGGACATCTCCCGGGGTGACATGATCTGCCGCCCGCACAACAAGCCGACCGTCACCCAGGACGTCGAGGCCATGGTGTGCTGGATGATCAGTGATAAGCCGCTCACCCCCCGCAGCCGCTTCATCGTCAAGCACACCTCGCGCACGGTCAAGGCGATCGTCAAGGACCTGCACTACCGGATCGACGTCAACACCCTGCACCGGGATGAGAGCGCC
>Ga0209890_10001292_pt1 | contig 11364 bp, 8 predicted proteins | sample OrgsoiDNA2013049_FD_185799 | JGI IMG/M metagenome (GOLD analysis project Ga0209890, IMG submission 185799) | Permafrost soil microbial communities from the Arctic, to analyse light accelerated degradation of dissolved organic matter (DOM) -... | ecosystem: Environmental > Terrestrial > Soil >... | reverse complement strand
ATCGTGGAAGGCTTGCGTCATATCGGATAAAGGCACTTATTATGGCGATACCGATCAGCTATAACATCCGCAACATGATTCTCCGCAAGCGCCTCACGCTCATGACGGCGCTGGGAATCGCGCTTACCGTCACCACCACGGTTTTCTTGATGATGCTTCTGGCGGGAATGCAGAAGGCCTTCGTTTCGAGCGGTGATCCCCTGAATGTCCTTGTGTTGCGCAAGGGCTCAACCTCAGAGCTTACCGGCGGCTTCACCAAGGACAAGATGCCGATCCTGCGCCAGCTTCCAGGAATCGCGCTAGACAGTCACGGACAGCCCATGGTTTCCGGCGAGTGGGTGGTTGTGGTCATACTTCCGCACCGGGATGGCACCGGAGAAGTTAACGTCACGCTGCGCGGCATGGAGCAGGATGGACTGGAATTGCGGACTAAGAAGGCCAAACTGATCGAAGGCAAGTGGTTCGCCTCAGGTCTGCGTGAAGTCGTGGTCAGCAAATCCATCCACAATCGTTTCTCGCACACCAACGTCGGCGACATGATTGATTTCGGCAAGGGCCCATGGAAAGTCACGGGTATTTTCGATGGCGGCGGGTCTGCTTATGACTCGGAAATCTGGACCGATATCAACCAGGTGTCCAACCAGTTCAACCGGCAAAATGCGGTCGGCAACGCATATCTTCGGGCCACCGACGCTGTGGCGGCGGACGCGCTAAAGCATCGCGTCGCCGACGATCAGCAGCTTCAGCTCGATGGCATGCTGGAGACCGAATACTACGACAAGCAGACCAGCAACGGCGGCGGGATTCGCCTGATGGGCTTTATTGTCGCGCTGACCATGGCCATCGGGTCCGTGTTCGCCGCAGCCAATACCATGTACGCAGCGGTAGCGTACCGGTCGCGCGAAATTGCCACGCTGCGTGTTATCGGTTTCCGCCGCGGAAGCATCGTGACATCGTTTGTTTTTGAGTCTGTGTTGCTGGCGTTGTTGGGCGCGGTTATCGGAATTGTTTTGATGTTGCCGTTTAACGGCATGAGCACTTCAACGTCGAACCAGGTCACGTTCAGCGAAGTGGAGTTCAGCATGCGGATCACGCTGCAGGTGGTGATTACGGCGGTGCTGTTTGCCGTCGCCATGGGACTGATTGGCGGCGTGGCTCCGGCGTGGGGCGCGGCGCGAAAAGAGATTCTGGCAGCACTAAGAGACTAAGGGACGAGAATGTTAACGGATACCAAACACAAAGACCTGGAAGGACTGCGAATCGATCGCTCGGCACCCGCCACGGATGCGAGTCCATCGCCGTGGGCGAGAAGCATCATCATCGGCGGAATTGCCGTCATCGTGCTGCTTGGCCTTGCAACGCTCGCCTATCGCCTGTTAGGTGGCTCGGCCCCGGAGGTGGATGTGGTCCGCGCTGTGGCCGAAGGCGGCGACGTCAGCGGCAGCGTGGTGTTGACCGCCACCGGCTACATCGTGCCTCATCACACCATCAACGTGAACTCGAAAGTCACCGGCCGCTTGAAGTGGATTGGCGTAGAAAAAGGCGACTTGGTCAAAGAAGGCCAGATATTGGTGCGGCTCGAGGACGACGAGTTTCGCGCGCAATATCAGCAGGCGCGCGGAGCGGCTGACAGCGCTCAAGCCTATCTGGATGAATTGCAGCACGGTTCGCGTCCGGAAGAGATTGCCCAAGCGCAACACAATCTTGATGAAGCCCGCGCCACGCTGGCGAATGACAAGCTGACACTGGACCGTACCCGCGACTTGGCCAACCAAGGCGTAGTCTCCCGGCAGGCGCTGGACGACGCCGTCGCGAAATTCGATGCCGACCAGCAGCGGGTGAACTCGCTGGATAAAGTCGCCCAGCTTTCGAAACTCGGACCTCGGGTCGAGGAAATCGCTCGCGCCAAGGGAGCTCTCACGCAAGCCGAAGGCCAGGCCGCATACGCGAAGTCGCTGCTCGATGCGACCGTGATTCGCGCTCCGGTCAGCGGCACAATTCTCGATCGCACCGCCGAAAAAGGCGAGTTGATTACCGCGCAGTTCGCCAGCGCGGCAGCCGGTGGTCCGCAAGGCTCAGTAGTGTCCCTCGCCGACCTGAGCGACATTCAGGCCGATCTCGACATCGCGCAGGATGATTTCGCCAAACTTGGCCCGCACACCAAGGCGATTGTGGGCGTGGACGCTTTTCCGGACCTGCACTGGAATGGCGTGATTGCTGAGGTCTCTCCGGAGGCCAACCGGCAAAAAGCGACGATCGAGGTCAAGGTGCAAATTCTGAATCCGGATTCGCATTTGCGGCCGGAGATGAACACGACCGTACGTTTCATCGCCGATGAAAATAAAAACGCAAGCTCCCAGCCATCCGGCGCAGTTGTGCCCTCTACGGGACTGCGCGACGCCGATGGACAAAAATACGTGTTGATTGCTTTCGATGGCAAAGCTATGCGGCGAGACGTGAAAGTGCTTTCGCAACGCAGCGGCGGTGCGCTGGTCAGCGGCATCAATGGCGGCGAAACCATCATCACCACGGCTCCCGAAGGTTTGAAAGACGGCGACAAAATCAAGATCAAGGGACAGTCATAGTTATGAGCACAGCTATCGCAAACAACGTTGCTACCGCAACCAAGGTGGTACAGGCCAATAACGTCAGCAAAGTTTTCACGCGTGATGCTTTTAAGGTCACCGCGCTCGATAACGTTTCCATCGAAATTGCCGGCGGAGACTTCGTCGCCCTGATGGGGCCGTCCGGCTCCGGCAAGACGACTCTGCTCAATATGATCGCGGCCATCGACCGGCCTACCGCGGGCGAGCTGCTGGTCCTCGGCCAGAATATTTTCCGTTTCAGCGACAGCCAGTCGGCGAAGTGGCGGAACGAACACATCGGGTACGTGTTTCAGACCTTCAACCTGATCCCGGTGCTGACCGCGTTTGAGAACGTCGAGATGCCCTTGCTGCTGACCAAGTTGAATGCCCAGCAAAGAAAAGACCACGTGATGACCGCGCTCAAGCTGGTGGGACTCGAAGACCGCGTACATCACCTGCCCAAGCAGCTCTCCGGCGGACAGGAGCAGCGCGTGGCCATTGCCCGCGCCATCGTTAGCGATCCCACGCTACTGCTCGCTGACGAACCAACTGGCGATCTGGACAGCCAGTCTGCAACCGATGTGTTGGAAATTCTGAAGCGCCTGAACGAAGACTTCCACAAAACGGTGGTGATGGTCACGCACGATCCCCACGCCGCCTCGTACGCACACTTAACCCGGCACCTGGAAAAAGGCATGCTGCTACCGGCATAACTCGTGTGGCGCGGACACTCCTGTCCGCGTGTCTGTGGCGAAGAAAAAGCCTGAGGCAAAACCTCAGGCTTTGTTTTTACCGGGTCTCAAACAAAAAAAGGCGGACAAGAATATCCGCTACGGCTGGAACCCGGCCACGCCGGTCTGCCAGAACAAGAATGCAAACTCGTCGGCCAGTTCCACATCGCGTTGGGATTTAGTAGAACCCATCCCGTGTCCCGCGTCGTAGTCCACGCGCAACAGCACCGGTTTCCCGCTGGTGGTTGAAGCCTGCAGCCGCGCCGTCATCTTCGCCGCCTGCCAGGGCGCCACTCGCGGATCGTTCACACCGGTGGTCAGCAGCACGGCTGGATAGGCATTCGGCTTTACGTGCTGGTATGCGTCCATCGCGTACAGCCCCTTGAATCCGTCCGGTTCCTTCACAGTTCCGAACTCAGGGATGTTGGCCGGGCCGCTGGCCATTAACTCGGAACGCATCGAGTCGGAATCGCCCACGCGAATAAAAGCCAGAGCGAACAAATCAGGGCGCTGGGTAATCCCTCCGCCAATGGTGATTCCGCCCGCGCTGGTCCCTTCACCCGCCAGCTTCGCCGCGGAGGTGTACTTGTTTTCGATCAGATACTGCGCACCGGCAATAAAATCGTCGATCGTGTGCTGCTTGGTCAGCTTTTGTCCGGAAGTGTGCCAATCCTCGCCGTATTCTCCGCCTCCGCGAACATGCGCGACAGCATAGACTCCCCCTCGTTCCAGAAACGCCAGCAGGGTCGGACGAAAATACGGATCAAGGGTGATTCCATAAGCGCCGTAACCTTCAAGCCATGTCGGATTCGAACCATCCATCGTCATGCCGCGCTTATGAATGATGGACAGCGGAACCATGGTTCCATCCGCACTCTTCGCCTTGACCTCTTCAGACATGACGTCTGAGTAGTCAACCGGAGATAGAGGAACGATCCCAGTGTCGGCAATCTGAAAATTCGGTTTCAGCGCGTACCACAGCGGCGACTTCGTCCAACTGGTCAACTCCAGCCACGCGCCTTTCTCCGTTGGATTCGTGAACAGAGACTGAATCGCGCCGTCAAAGGGCAGCTTTACCGCCTCCGCGTTCCCACCGCCAAAAGGCAGGCGACGCAAACGCCCAATGCCGCCGTCCAGGTCTTGGATATAAAGCCCGTCCGCCGCGACTTGAATGTTCACCACCACAACTTCACTCGGAGGTACAACCAGCGCGGCTTTTGCCAGGTCTGGATTTGAGAGGCTGGTGCGCAGCACCTTGTAGCGCGAAGCATCTTTGTGGGAGAGCAGAAACAGGTCATCGCCATGCACGTCGAGCGCTGTGATGTCATCGGAATCGTCGGCAACTTTCTTCCAGGCGGTGTTCGCTGTCGGAGTGTTGTTAAACGACGTGACATACAAATCCTTCTCGTTCTTCACCCCGTGGATTACTAGGCCGACCAAAGACTTCGGCGCTGCCGGAGAGTAGAGGACGACAGAAAAGTCGTCTTCTGTAACTTTTATATTTGGACTCACCCCGTAACCAAAGACCAGCGGATCGTTTTCCGGATTGGTCCCCAGGGTATGCCGGTAAACCTTCAGCTTCTGATACTTCGCCGTGGGCGGGGAATCGGGGCCAAGCTTCTGCGTGCGCGGATAGAAGAACGACTTGCCATCCGGCAGCCAGCTCGGCGATCCGAACTGCGCACGATCAATCACATCGCTCAAAGCCGTGCCGGTGGCCGTCTCCAGGAAGTGCATCACACTGTCCTCGGAACCGCCGGGAGAAATTCCATAGGCAACGTACTTGCCGTCCAGCGATGGCGCGAAGTAATCAATGGAGAAATGCTTGCCGTCCGCCGTGGTCAGCTTTTCCGGGTCAACCAGCAGGCGCTCCGGAGCATTCAACGTGTCGCGGACGTACAGGCGGCGATTGTCGGAACCCGGCTCCGCCTTCAGGTAGAAGTAGTGTCCGCCCCAGACCTGCAGCCCGGATACGGATGGGCCAGCATTGTCGAGTTGCTTGATGCGATCCAGCAGCTTGTCGCGGCCGGGAATCTTCGCCAGCGCTTCGCGGGTGTAGTCGTTCTGCGCCTTCATCCACGCCACCACTTCAGCGTCGCTGGTGTTCTCCAGCCAGCGGTAGGGGTCGGTCACCTTGGTGCCAAAGTAGTCGTCAGTGACTTCGCGGACAGGTGTTTTCGGTAGCTGCGCCTGAGAAAAGGCGAGTCCAGTTAGAAAAAACGTTGCAGCCAGAATGGCGAGAGTAGTCCGTCGCATAGGTTTCCTCCAAAGCGGCCAAGCGCTGTTAGATGAATAGCAGGAAGAAACGATAGCGCGAACTGACGCCTGTCGTCCAGCAGAGGTACGCAGAAAGCGGTAGGTTAGTTCGCCTCGTAAACAGTTTTTCCGCCGACCACGGTTCGCAGCACGCGGGTGCCCAAAATTTTCGCCGCGGACACCGCCGTGAGGTCGCGATCGAGGACCACGAAATCCGCCAACTTCCCTGGAGCGAGTGTTCCTTTATCTTTTTCGGCAAATTCGGCGTAGGCCGAGCCCGTGGTGTAGGCGGCAATAGCCTGCTCCATGGTCAGCCTCTGCTCGGGGTAATATTCCTGGTTGCCGTCCTCGCTCCTGCGCGTGACCGCGGCATAGAGCCCGCGAAACGGCGCGACAGGCTCGACTGGATAATCAGTGCCGAATGCCAGTGTGACTCCGTGGTTCAAAAACTCCGCCCAGGCGTAGGAGTGGGCCGCGCGCGTGGGCCCTAACCTCGCCACCGCCCAATGCATATCGCTCAGCAGATGGCTGGGCTGCATGGACGCGACGACCTTCAGCTCGTGGAACCGCGCCACCTGCAGCGGATTCGTAACTTGCGCGTGCTCGATGCGCAGGCGATAGTTCTCAGTCCCGTCGCGCGCCTTGATCCCCTTCGTGTGGGCCGGCTTCTCGGCGTCGGCGAAGGCATCCAGTCCCATCTGGACAGCTTTGTCGCCGATGGCATGAAATCCGATCTGGAAGCCGGCCGCCAGGCGATCCTGCGTCATCTGGTTCAGCGTGGGCTGCTCGAAGCGGGTCAAGCCAGAATTAGTCGGATCATCGGAATAAGGCTGCAACATGGCCGCGGTGTGGGAACCCAGCGAGCCATCCAGGTAAGCCTTCAGCATTCCGGTGTGCAACATGTTGTCGGTCTGCGGGTGGGCGTCGCGGCGCTGCTTTAGAGTTTCCACGGGCTCGGCAAAAGGAATCCATTCGGAAACTCGGGCCGTCAACTTGCCTTCGCGTTCTAGGTCTTCGAAGATTTGAAAGTCATCCCAGTAAGCCTCGCCGTTTTCCGAATCCGAATTGTCCTGCACCGACGTGACGCCGGATCGTGCGATGTCCTGCAATGCGGCCTCGATTGCCTGTCGGCGCTTGTCCGGCGTGGGCGAGGGGATCGCCTCCTTCACCATCTCCTTCGCAGTCTCGCGCAGGATCCCGTCGGGCTGCCCGGTCGCGTCGCGCCCGATCTCGCCGCCCTCAGGATCCTTACTGGCCAGCGTCACCCGTGACAGCTTCAATGCCAGCGTGTTGGCAACAGCAACGTGCCCGTCAATTCGTTCCATATACACCGGGTGATCGGTGGTGACTTCATCAATGTCCCAGCGATTGGGGAGTTCTTTCACCTGCCAGAGAGTCTCGTCCCACCCCGAGCCGGTAATCCATTCCATCGGCGCTGCCGTCGCTACCCGCTTGCGAATCCGCTCGCGAAATTCTTCCAGCGATCGGGTGCCGGTCAGATCAACCGTAAGCTTCTTGAAGCCGGCGTTGGTCAGGTGCATGTGCGCGTCGTTGAACCCGGGCATTACGAAATGACCTTTGAGATCAACCACGGTGGTCGCCGGGCCCTTCAGTTTCAGGATGTCGGCTTCATTACCCACGGCCAAAATACGGTCCCCGCGCACCGCGAGGGCTTCTGCCCGCTGGATTTCATGAAAAGAAGATGCTCCAGCCACTCCGGTATAAATATTGGCGTGAATGTAGATCGCGTCTGCTTTCACAACCGGAGCGGGAGTTTGAGCAATCGCACGGGTAGTAAGCAGGAAAGCTGAAAGCAAAACCGCCGAAATTAGGAAACAAAATTTTCGAATCATTTCACCGTCCCGGCCAGAGCAAGAACAATCAGCAGGATACGCTGAAGACCAAATTCTCTCCCCGTGGTGTCGAACCACTCGTGCAGCGTGTGTGCGCCGCCGCCTGCGCCGCCCGCGCCGATGGCGATGGCTTCGCGGCCCAGGGCGATCGGAATGTTGGCGTCGGTGGATGCCCGCTGCACCTTCGCGGTATTGCCGAGGTAGGTGTCCACCGCGCGAGCAATTTGTAGAATTCTGGCGTTGGGCCGCAGCTCGCCGCCCGGCCTGGTGCCGATGCTCACGATTTCCGGTTCCAGCGCCGGGGGCACTGAATTATGGTTCTTGCCGCAGCGAATTTCTTCCTCCTCGATCGCCTGCTCAACCGCGGCACGCAACTCCAACTCCAGGCGTTCGATTTCAAATGCCGACGTCGAACGGATATCCACCCTCATGCCGGCCGACTCCGGAATTGAATTCACCGATGTGCCTCCGCGGACCACCCCAATATTGAAAGTAGTTTTCGGCGACGACGAAACTCGGGTCTGAGAAAAAAGATGAATCGCCCGTGACAACGCCACGATGGGGTTGGGTGCGCCAAAATCGCTCCATGAATGCCCGCCGGGCCCGCGAAGGGTCACTTCAAATCGCCGGCTGCCCAAAGCTTCGGCGACGATTGTATCCGTGCCTGCACCGTCGATGACCACACTCGCGGTGATCGAATCTTTCCACCGCGAATCGGAAAAAATCGAGCGCATGCCGCGCAGATCGCCTTCACCCTCTTCGCCAACGTTGCCGATAAACAGCAGCGATCCGGTCGCGGAAATCCCGAACCGCACCACTGCGGCCGCCACCGCCAGAAGCGCCGTGATTCCGGCCGCATTGTCGGAGACGCTCGGTCCATACAGTTTCCGGCCGTGCTGGCGAGCGTCCACCGGGGTTCCGGCTGGAAACACTGTGTCCAAATGCGCACTGATGGAGACGCACGAAGCCCCGACCGCGGGTTGCGAGCCGAAAACATTGCCCAGGTTGTCCTTCTCGACAAACCCTAATCCCAACGAGCTAAATTGCCTGGCTAGCCACTCCGACCGAGCTGCCTCGCCAAACGGCGGCGCTCCAATTCGCGCCACCTCCAACTGCCAGTGCGCAAACTGCGCTTCTTGATCGCGAAACCACTCCATTGCCGACCGTACTTCCGGCAAGGACGCCAGGCGCGCGATCTCCTGTTGCATCGTAGGCGGTGGTTCCGTAGCGGGGGCGCGTGAAGCTGGACTCATGGCCAAATGTGCTCATCTTACAACCAATCTGGCGAAAATTTGCGCAAATACCGCCCCTGGGACGCGAGACTCTTGGTTCCTGGCATCGATCTCGACGGCAGCAGATTTTTTCGCCGCGTGTAAAATCTGAACTACTCTGGATGGCGGTTGATTGTCATGATCATGAAACTTCTACGAATTATCTTGTGGCTGATCGCAGCCGAAGTCGTGCTGACCCAGGCGGGCCTTGCGCAAGAAGGGCCCCTTGAAGCTGGCCCTCCCAAGGGAGCCACTCCGCAAGAGATCATCCAGAGATTCACCGCCAACGAAAAGGAATTCAAGAACGCGCGCAAGAAATGTACATATCGGCAATCGGTGATAATGCAGACTGTTGACGGGGAAACGGTTGCCGAGGAGTACCACCAGGTTGCCGATGTGAGGCTCGATGACAGCGGAAAGAAGATCAAGACTATCGTCCTCGCCCCCCAGCCCACGATGGTCCTCAGCCCGGAAGATTCGGAAGACATCGAAAGCCGTCTGCAATTCACTCTGAGCACCGACGAACTTCCCGAGTACAACGTGTCTTACGCGGGGCAGCAGAAGGAGGACGACTTACACTGCTACGTGTTCGACGTTGTGCCCAAAGAGATCGACAAGAACAAGCGCTACTTTCAGGGAAGAATCTGGGTGGACGATCGCGATTTGCAGATTGTAAAGATGACGGGCAAGTCGGTGCCGGACCTCCTTCAGAAGAAGAAAGGACAAAACCTCTTTCCCAAGTTCACCACCTACCGTGAGGTGATCGGCGGGAAATACTGGTTTCCAACTTACTCCTCGACGGACGATATGCTGCATTTTCCGACCGGAGACGTACACATCAAAGGAACTGTAAAAGGCAGTGACTACAAATGTTCCGCGCCGTAGGTAAAACGCTCAGAAGACCGGCGGCAAAACAAAGCAGTCGATCCTGCCTTCATTGCATCTAATTTCTAGACAGCACAGCACGTGTCGCCACTCTCTATGAAATTCGCCCGCAAAACTTTGCCGCTTCTTGCCACCGTTCTCACCCTGGTCTGCACCGCCTTCGCGCAGGAGGGCCCGCTCAGCGCTGATCCTCCGAAAGGCACGACCCCGGAGGAGATCATTCAGAAATTTTCCGCCAAGGAAAAGGAATTCAAAGAGGCGCGCGACAACTACACCTTCCGCCAGAATGTACGCGTACAGACCCTGGATGGAACCACGGTCACTGGCGAATACAACGAAGTTTTCGATGTGACCTACGACAACCAGGGGCACCATCTGGAGAACGTCGTCTTCGCTCCGCAGAACACTCTGACCTCGATCATCATGATGCCCGAGGACATTCAAAGCCTTCGGCACTTGATGCCCTTCGTGATGACTTCGGACGACGTCCCTCAGTACGACATCCTCTACGTGGGTCAGCAGCAGGAAGATGAACTGCACTGCTATGTCTTTGACATTGCGCCGAAAAAATTCGAGCCCAAGAAGCTCTATTTTCAGGGCCGGATCTGGGTGGATGATCAGGATTTCCAGATCGTGAAGACGTCTGGCAAAACCGTTCCCGAGACCCACAAGAAAAACGACGAAAACCTTTTCCCCAAATTCACTACCTGGCGTGAACAGGTGGACGGCCAGTATTGGTTTCCCGCGTACACCCTGGCCGATGACACTTTGCATTTCCGCAAGGGAGCTATCCAAGACGTCCACATCCGCGAAGTCGTCAAGTACACCGACTACAAACGATTCGGCTCCAAGGTGAAGATAACTTACGAAGGCAAGGAATTACCCAAGGACCAGTCTCCGGACGAGAAGCCGAAGGAAGAGCAGAAACCGCAATAAAGCAGCTTTCAGCCGTCAGCTCTCAGCCGTCAGTTAGACCCAGACCTTGGGTAGAGCAGACGTGTTGGACTCAGAGGCTGTAGCTGAAAGCTGAGAGCTGACAGCTAGTAGAAAAGATACTTCCGCCACTTATCATCCGACCGGCCCATCAGCCGCATGATGTGGCGGCTGGTGTGCAGATTGAAGGCGTGGGGCTCGCGCATCAGCTTCATGCCAGCCTCGAGCGGGAACTGGTTTCCCTTGCGCCGGTTGCAGGAATGGCAGCAGGCCACCAGGTTCTCCCAGCTTGAAGCGCCGCCGCGCGAACGCGGCACCACGTGGTCCAACGTCAGGTCGCCCGACGACACAACTTCCCCGCAGTACTGGCAGGTGTTTCGGTCGCGCAGCAGAATGTTCTTGCGCGACAAAGCCCTCGTCTGATGCGGGATGCGGCGATACTCCAGCAATCGGATGACCGACGGCACTCGCAGCGTGAAGCGTGCGGCGTGCAGAAAATGTCCGTTCTCCTCTTCCGCCATGGCCACGCCCTTCAACACCAGCACAATCGCGCGCCGCGCCGCGCAAATGTTGATGGGCTCATACGACGCATTCAGCACCAGCACGGGCGCATGCAGCGCGTGGCCGTCGCTGGACGTATGGATTCCGAAAGCTCCGGCAACCGAGTGCCCGTCTTCCAGTCCCGAATTGTGCCTGTACGACCCCATCTCTAGTTCTATATTTCTATGATGCCCGCGCCACGGTTTCGAAATCCGGATCGGTTGCAAGGCTCATCCCCGTTTTCGTCCCCGAGTTCTTCAAAGTACGCGCCACGGTTGCAGCCCAAATTTTTTTCGCTCCCGCTTTCCGC
>Ga0209890_10001291_pt1 | contig 11367 bp, 9 predicted proteins | sample OrgsoiDNA2013049_FD_185799 | JGI IMG/M metagenome (GOLD analysis project Ga0209890, IMG submission 185799) | Permafrost soil microbial communities from the Arctic, to analyse light accelerated degradation of dissolved organic matter (DOM) -... | ecosystem: Environmental > Terrestrial > Soil >... | reverse complement strand
GAAGGGTTTTGCTAGCGGGAAGGCACGCTGTTTTTATTGCGCAGCTTTACGACCTGATCCAGCACGCGGTGCGCCACTTCCCATTTCGAGGTCTCGGGAACCTCGACCACTTCGCCGTGAGAGATGATCGTAAGCGCGTTGCGGTCGGAATCAAAGCCGATGCCCTCGCGCGAAACGTCGTTGACTACGATCGCGTCCAGCGACTTCGACGCCAGCTTCTTACGTGCGTTTTCGAGCACGTTCTCCGTCTCAGCGGCAAATCCCACGACGACCTGCGACGTCTTCCGGCGCGCCACTTCCGCTAGAATGTCCGCCGTCGGTTCCAGGTCGAGCGTCATCTCGCCTTTGCGCTTGATCTTCTGCCCCGCCGCCGCTTTTGGCCGGAAGTCTGCCACGGCCGCCGTCTTGATCACCACCGTACTCTCGGGCAGCAATTTCAAAACCGCCACCAGCATCTCTTCCGCTGTCTCCACCCGGGTCAATTCCGCCGCGCCCGGAGCGGCAAGCGCGGTCGGCCCGCTCACCAGCAGCACGCGTGCTCCGCGGCGCAGCGCCGCTTCCGCAATGGCATAGCCCATGCGCCCACTCGACCGGTTGGTCAAATACCGTACCGGATCGATCTTCTCCCGCGTCGGCCCCGCCGTCACTAGCACCGTTTCGCCCGCCAGATCCTGCGCGGCGCCGAGCGCTTCCATCACCGCCGCCACAATCGTTTCGTTCTCCGCCAGTCGACCCGACCCGGTCATCCCGCACGCCAGATAACCCTTGCCAGGCTCAACAATGCGAACGCCGCGCTGGCGCAGGATTTCCAGATTCGCCTGCGTGGCCGCGTGATTCCACATGTTGACGTTCATTGCCGGAGCGACCACGACCGGGGCGGTCGTCGCCAGATAGAGAGTGCTCAGAAAGTCGTTCGCTATGCCCTGCGCGAAGCGGGCCAGCACGTCGGCCGTTGCCGGAGCCACCAACAGCGCATCAATCGCCTGCGCAATCGCAATGTGCTCGATCGCCGACTCGACATTCGCCTGCTCGTCTCCCGACCCAGACCCGAACATGCTGGTGATTACTTTTTCTCCGGAGAGCGCTGCGAACGTTAGCGGACGAATGAATTCCTGCGCCGCAGCCGTCATCACTACTTGCACACCAATTCCGCGGTCTTGCAGCAGGCGCACGATTTCCGCTGCCTTATAAGCTGCAATTCCACCGGACACGCCCAGCGCAATTTTCATAGCAGGAAGGCAGCGGCTATGGCTTCAAGATCCAGCCCCACCTACAGAATTGATGCCAGCCACCGGGGAAAATGCAAACCCCACGCGGGCGGCAAAAGACAAAGCCGGCACTCAATTTCAGTGCCGGTGCTCCGATGTCTACGCGTCTTCCGCGAACACTTTGTTCAGAGTCTCGCTCGCGGTCACTACCGGCAATTTCGGAATCTCCGGAATCAGCCATTTCACCTTGCCGGCCTTGATTTCATCCTGCGCGATGCGGCAGGGTTTGCGCGATCCGGTATCGATCACCGGCGGTGCGCCGCCCTGCAGTTGCCGTGCCCGCCGCGCCGCGACCAGAATGTAGCGATAGTTGCTGTCGAACCCTTCAATCAGCTTCATATACTCTCCCCCGAAACTTCATGTTCCTTTACTACCTGCGGGTGAAACGAAGCCAGAATCGGCTGCACCCGCTCCCGCGCCTCTTCCAACTGGCAAGCTTGCGCGGCCTTGACCAACCGCTTTTCTTCTTCAGAAAGTTCCGCCGCGCGGTTCTTTTTTAACCGCTCCGCCAGCACTATGTCCTTCAGTTCGTCCGCGGATTGCTCAAGTAGGTTGTTAACTAAAATGTAGTCGTATTTCGAGTAATTCTCAATCTCACGCCGGGCCGTATCCAACCGGCGACGGATAACCTGCTCTGAATCGAGGCCCCGGGTCCGCAACCGCCATTCCAACTTATCCCGGTCGGGCGGAAGAATAAAGATGCTCACCGCTTCCGGAATCTTCTCCTTGATTTTACTCGCTCCCTGCACATCGATGTCCAGTAACAGGTCGTTACTTTGGTTTTCCGCTTCGAACAGGAACCGTCGCGCCGTACCGTAGTAATTTCCGAAGACCGTCGCGTGCTCCAGAAACTCATCCGCCGCGATCATGGCTTCAAATTCCTGCCGCGAGACAAAGAAATACTCCTTGCCATTCTGCTCGCTTCCGCGCGGCGGGCGAGTGGTGTAGGAGATCGAAAAGTCCAGGTTACGAACCATCTTGAATAGTTTGTTCACGAGCGTGGATTTGCCCGAACCCGACGGCGCGGAAACAATGTAGACGATGCTCATTCCAGATTCTGTACCTGCTCCCGCGATTTTTCGATCTCCGATTTCATCAGCAGGCCCATCTCCGTAATCTTCAACGCCTCGCCCGCCAGTCCCGAAGTTTTCGAAAGCAGCGTGTTGGCCTCGCGGTTCATCTCTTGCAGCAGGAAGTCCATCTTCTTGCCGACCTCGCCGCCCTGGTCGAGCAAGCCGAGGAAATGCTTCACGTGCGCATGAAGCCGGACCAATTCTTCCTGGATGTCGCTGCGATCCACCAGTACCGCCACTTCCTGCAGTATCCGCTCTTTGTCCACCTGTGCGCCGAGCAATTCCTGCATGCGCGACTGCAGCCGTTCCGAGTAGCTGCGCAGAATGGTGCTGCGATGGGCGTCGACCCCGGCAGCCGCTTTTTCCAGATTTGCCATGCGCGCGCGCAACTCCGTGTTGATGCTTCGGCCTTCTTCTTCGCGCATCTCGTTCAGCCGCGAAAGCGCTTCATCCACTCGCGCCATCACTGCGGTATCCAGTTCGTCTCCCGATTTCTCAGCTCCCGCATCCATCGCGCCCGGCATCCTCAGAACCACGTTCAGATCGGGCTCACCCTCAACCCCAAATTCATCGGCCGCCGCGCGAAACGCCTCCACGTAGCCGGCAATCAGTTGCCGGTTGATCGCGACCCCGTTGGTGCCCGAGCGATCCAGGTTCAGGATCACCTCCACATGGCCGCGAGCCAGTTTCTCTTTCAGCATCCGGCGCAGTTTCATCTCCAGCGCGTCGGTATCGGACGGCAGCCGGAAATGAAGATCAAGAAAACGATGATTCACAGATTTCAGCGACAGCGCAAACGCCAACTGGGCATTGACCTGCCCTTTGACCTGCGCAAATCCCGTCATGGAGCGAAGTGGCATAAGGTTCGTCTCGAAACACGCAGGCATTACAAGGGCACAACTGCCTTCGGCGCGTCGGCTTCCGCAAACTGCAATTCGTAAAGCCGCCGGTATGTGCCCAATTTTTGCATCAGCTCTTCATGCGCGCCAATGTCGCTGATGGTGCCGTTTTCGAGCACCACGATGCGATCCGCCCGGCGCACGGTCGAGAGCCGATGCGCAATCACAAACACAGTACGCCCACTCATAAGATTTTGCAGTGCCGATTGCACCAGCGACTCGGACTCGCTGTCCAGCGCCGACGTCGCCTCATCCAGAATCAGAATCGGCGCATTCTTCAAGATCGCCCGCGCAATCGCGATGCGCTGCCGCTCCCCGCCCGAAAGCCGCACCCCGCGCTCCCCGATCATCGTGTTGTACCCTTCGGGGAGCCCGTGAATGAATTCATACGCTCGCGCCGCTCGCGCGGCTTCTTCCACCCGCTTCTGCGACACATGCGGCTGGCCATAGGCGATATTGTTCCTGACCGTATCGTTGAACAACACCGTCTCCTGCGTAACAATCCCGATCTGCGATCGCAGCGACTCCAGGGTCACATCCCGCACATCATTGTCGTCAATCAGAATGCGCCCGCTGCTGACGTCAAAGAAGCGCGGGATCAGGTGCACCAGCGTGCTCTTACCGGCGCCACTCGATCCCACCACCGCCAACACCTCGCCTGCCTTCACTTCCAGTTTGATGTCATGTAGCACCACCGGCGAATCTACAGCGTTCTCATAGGAAAAAGACACGTCCTCAAACCGGATCGCCCGCGCAAACTTCCCCATGCGCTTCGCGCCCGGCCTCTCCCGCACTTCGTCTTCGATATCCATGAAGCGGAAGATTTCCGACGAGGCGCCCACCGCCTGCTGGAAGTTGTTGTTGAACATCGAGAACTTGCGTACCGGATCGTACAGCTTAAATACGGCGATAATAAACGTGAAGAAGGCCCCTTCCGTGAACCCGCGGTGGTTGATTTGGTCGCGTCCCAGCAGGAGCAGCAGCGCAATCGCAATCGCGCCCAGAATGTCCATCAGCGGAGAACTGATGGCGAACGCCGCCACCAGCCGAAGGTTCGCCCGGAATAGTCGCCGCGCCGCGCCGCGGAAGCGTTCCAATTCCCAGTTCTCCATCCCAAACGCTTTTACGATTCGGTTCCCGGTAATGGTCTCGTGCAGAATATTCTGGATCTCAGCCAGCTTGTCCTGCCCGCCCCGCGTCGTACTGCGCACTTGCCGGCCGATTCTTCTCGACGAATACAAAATTACGGGAACGAACAGCAGCAGCACCCACGCCAGCTTCCCTCCCACCAACACCACGACCGCGGCGGTAAAAATCAAAGTGAAAAACTGCTGCAGGAATTCCGATAGCACGCTGGACATAGCGAACTGCACCTTCTCAACATCGCTGACAATCGTCGAGAGCAGGGTGCCCGTAGTGTGCTTCACGAAAAAAGCCGACGAACTCCGCAGGATGGCGTTATACAAATCGTCCCGCAGGTCCGTGATCATTCCAAAACCCGCGTAATTCACCAGGTAGGTTCCGGCGTAGTCGAAGATCCCCTTCAATACCGTGGCGGCCACCAGCGCAAAGGCCACCACCGTCCACGGATTGTGAAAGTGCGACGGAACTAACTGCTCGAGATTGAGAAAGCGTTCGGTGCCCGGAAGCTTGAACAACTGTATGGTCTTTTCCTGCGATCCAGGATTCAATACCCGATCGAAAATCGGGCGGATCAACAGCACCCGGCCGGCATCCAACAGCCCCACTAGCGCCATCAGTACCACCGAAGCCAGAAACGGGCCCCCGTAAGGCAACACGTAGCGCAGCAGGCGAACCAGCGGACGGGGCGTTGCCGGTGTTCGTTCACTCTTCGCGCCCGCCACTGGGGAGGTTGCCATGCGTGGTAATGCCAATTCTACATGTGATTTGGCGTACGGACGCGGCTGGCCGCTTGTTGGCTTGCTGCGGTTCCCGAGACGGAGCAAGACCGATCCTACAAGGCGGAAGAATGTTCGAGTCACCCGCTATTTCGGACTATCTCGATGCACAACCTTCACTTTGTATCCCGCCTTTCGCAGCCGCTTGTTGACATCTTCGGCGATCATCACTGAGCGGTGCTGCCCGCCCGTACATCCGAAGCTGATGGTCAGGTAGCTCTTGCCCTCGCGAATGTAATGCGGCAGCAGGTAGACCAGCAGTTCCGAGATGCGGTTGATGAACTCCTGCGTCTGCGGAAACGAGCGGATATATTTGGCGACCCGAGGATCGCGCCCCGTCAGCGCGCGAAACTCCGGCACGAAATGAGGATTGGGTAAAAAGCGCACATCAAATACCAGGTCGGCATCGTCTGGCAGGCCGTGTTTGTATCCGAAACTCACGCATGAGACCAGGATCGTCTGCTGGCTCCCCGACTGCTGTTTGAAGCGGTCGGTCAAGTGCGCCCGCAATTCGTGAACATTAAACTTGGAAGTATCAATGACCAGGTCGGCAATCTTGCGAATCGCCCGCAGATGCCGCCGTTCGGTCCCGAGCGATGCCCGTACTGTCGTCCCCGTCCCCAGCGGATGCGGCCGCCGCGTCTCGCTGAACCGCCGCAGCAACGCGGCATCACTCGCTTCCAGATAAATCACCCGCGTCGGGATCGTCCGCTTCACCGACTTCAGCATCGCCGGCAGTTTCTCCAGTTGCGAACCCTCGCGCACATCTACAACCAGCGCCGTGCGCGGAATCTCTCCCGACTGCAGCGCCAGCTCGGCAAAGCGCGGAATCAGCTCGACCGGCAGATTGTCCACGCAGTAGTAGCCCAGATCTTCGAAGGCCTTCAGCGCGGAAGCCTTTCCCGACCCGCTCATACCGGTAATGATGACCAGTTCCGCCGCGGCGTGCGGCTCGCCCTTACGCCCGCGAGCCAGCTTTCCCGCGGCGCGCGTTACTCTCTTGAGTGTGCTGCGGAGTGGCATGACGGAAATCTTAGCATTTCAGCGGGAGTAGAGCCGCAGAACAAGATAATGACCCAACTGGATACGGCCGACATGAAGAGCGGTGGCTTTCGTAAATCCAGTCGAAGATGGTGGGCGCTGTAGGATTTGAAAACACTAGTGAACGTAGTTTCAACAGCTTGGCAGGCCCTGGATGACACTGTAGGCGCTGCAACTACACGTTAGGCACGCAAACAGAGCGCAGCTAGCGCGCAGGCCCCTGGATATTTACCGTGTCATTCTAACTAGACACACCGGATCAGGGACTTAGCAGGTACACAGGGAGCGGGTGAGCACGTGTGGAGCGCTCAGACACTGGTTCCGTTCCCGGATTCGTTCCCACAGCGGGCGCGGTTGTTCTCGCAAATGACCCCCGCGACAGTTCTGCCGTGTCGGATAACCGCTCGATTGGAATAAGCGATAACCCAACCGTCGGACGCGATTCGCGTCGCCCTTGACAGTGGCAGGCTGGCCCTTAACGGACCGCGAACAAAGCAGCAAGATCAGTTAAGTCCGTTCTTGGCGGACGCGTGTGTGAGTCGAAACAGCACAAAAACGTAGTTTCAACACGATGCAGGTCAGCGGATGACACCTAAGACCACGAAAAGCATTGGGAGGCACGCAAACGAAGCGCAAATAGAGCGCACGGTTCGCGGAATGACCGAGGTGGAGACTCGAATCCAGACGTCTCCCGTGTCAAGGTCGTGTTCAACGGTTACTGATTGACATTCAACGGCACCGGCACCTTTGGCGTTGCAAGGAACTCTCAGGAACTGTTATTGGACCCTGATCGGACCCAGATGTTAGAGACCATTTTTATAAGTTCCGAGTTGCCCGTGACTCGACCGCAACTCGAAAATGGCTATGATATTACTTACGAACTGAGACAATGCCGAGTCTAGACGGCAACGTACCAGTCTGGTCCGTCATCTCAAGGCTAGCTACAGGAAGCGTCATGCGAAGGTCCCTTATGAAACGCCGAGAATTTTTCAAAGCCGCTGCAATTTGCGGCGCCGCAAGCACACTGCCCGCAGCCTTGGCTCAGGAAAAACCTATCTCAATGCAGGAGAACGGCCCCATGAATCAGATTCCGCTGACCTCATCTGCAGGAACCCGAAAGGGCGACATGCTTTACCGTACGCTCGGACGCACCGGAGAGCGGGTCTCCGCCATTGGGATGGGTGGGTTCCATATTGCGCAACATGGGCTCACCGAGGACGAGAGCATCCGCCTGGTGCGCGCCGCCGTTGATCGCGGCATTACGTTCATGGATAACAGTTGGGACTACAACGAAGGCCAAAGTGAAATGCGGATGGGTAAGGCCTTGAAAGACGGATATCGTCAGAAGGTATTTCTGATGACAAAAATTGATGGCCGCACTAAAGAGGTTGCGGAGCGGCAGATCGAAACTTGTCTGGAACGCCTCCAGACAGACCACATCGATCTGGTGCAGCATCATGAAATCATTCGCTTCGATGATCCCGATCGCATATTTGCGGAGGGCGGAGCCATGGAAGCCGTTCTGGAGGCCAAGAAAGCGGGCAAGATTCGCTACATCGGATTCACCGGTCACAAAGATCCGCACATTCATTTGTATATGTTGAAAGTAGCTGCCGAGCACAGCTTCCGCTTCGACACGGTGCAGATGCCTCTGAACGTGCTGGATGCGCATTTTCGCAGTTTTGCGCAGATGGTTTTGCCCGAGTTGGTTAAACAAGAAATCGGCGTACTGGGTATGAAGTCAATGGGAGATGGCGTGATCCTGAAGAGTAAGGCAGTGTCGCCGATGGAATGTCTGCACTATGCGCTGAGCCTGCCGACGTCGGTCGTGATCACGGGGATTGATAAGCAGGAAGTGCTGGACCAAGCCTTTGAGGCCGCAAAAACCTTTAGGCCCATGAATCGAGAACAGATGGCGCAACTGCTGGCGAAGACGAAAGAAGTTGCGATGGCCGGAAAGTACGAGTTGTTCAAAACCTCATCTCACTTCGATTCCACAGCGAAGCATCCGGACTGGCTGGGCGGGGATACGCGTGGCGTTCAAGAGCTTGCTCCGCCGAGCGCGTAGCTTTACCGGCGATTCGCGCCCAGTACAATCCGACGATTCTGTATGGTCGCTAACCGGAAGCTATCCGGCTTCCATTACGGGATTAGTCCTGTGAAGTCGGCTTGGCTTCGGTCAACTTCCGGGTTGGGCGTGGCTCGGGCGCAATCGGGCTGGAACCCCCCAGCGGAGAGTAGCACGCCTGCCTTCTCTAGTTCTTCAGTTGACGTTTGAGTTCAGGGTCGCCCGCTTGTAGCAATCACCAAGAGCTGCGCTGATCTATGGGCAGTAGTCGTCACAGAACGAAAGGTGTTTCTTTGTGAAGCCGGAAGCTAGCCTGCTTTCAGCCCATTCGGAACCATGGGCAGCGAGCGGATCCGCACACCCGTTGCGTCGAAAATGGCGTTGCCGATGGCGGGAGCTAAACCTACCATTGGGCATTCGCCTGCGCCAGCCGAAGGGATGTCCTTGCGATCAAGGAGGACGGTCTCGATCATGGGCACATCGCTGAACCGCGGAACACGGTAGCTCGAGAATCGCTCGTTCAGGACACGTCCGTTTTCGAACTCGATGGCCTCGAAAAGCGCGCCGCCCAGTCCCATGATGTTTGAGCCTTCAACCTGATTGCGCAGGTTGTCGGGGTTGACGATGGCGCCACATTCGAAAGCGGTGACCACGCGCACCACCTTGACTTCGCCCGCTTTTCGATCGACCGTGACCTCAGCGCAGGTCGCGATGTTTCCAGCCTTCTCGAATCCACCGCCCATTCCGAAGCCATGGCTCGCAGCCTTCGCCCGTCCCCAGCCGAACTTCTTTGCGGCTGCTTCAAAAACGGCGCGAAGCCGCTCGTTCTTCAGATTCTTCAGGCGGAAATCCAGTGGGTCCATGTTCACCAAATGAGCCAGTTCGTCCATGAAGGACTCGCGGGCGAAGTGATTCGCTGTGGCCGCCAGTGCACGGTACGACCCCTGCCGCAATGGAGAACGCGTGGGATGAAATTCAATTCTCTGGTTCGCGATATCGTAGTAAGTTTTGATTCCTGCTTCGCCGGAATTGTAGTTATGAAACTCCCAGGCTACGATTGTGCCGTCGCCGCGAAGACCGCTGGTGACTTCAATGACGCCTGCGGGACGGAAATACGCCCATGTGAATTCTTCTTCGCGGGTCCACACCAGCTTGACGGGCCGCTTTGCCGCCCGCGCCAGTCGCGCCGCTTCAATCGCGGCTTCGCCGGTGTGCTTGCCGCCGTAACCGGACCCGGTGTCCGGCATCAGCACCCGGACACGTTCTTCTGGAATCCGAAAAGCCTCAGCTAGCTCACTCCGCACGCCGAAAGGGCGCTGCGTGCCCGTCCAAACCGTCAAGTTGTCACCCGACCATTGCGCCAGCGCGGCGCGAGGTTCGAGCGGCGCATGGGCGATATAGGAGACGGTATAAGTTTGTTGCAGACGATGATCGGCAGAAGCCAGCGCTTTCTCCACCGAGCCTGCTTCATCGCGGGACGCATTCTCTGTCGGGTCCTTATCCTCGACCACATTCTTCTTCAGATATTCAAACAGCTCCTTTCCCGAAGGCTGCGGTTCGGTCTTCCACTCCGCACGAATGGCCTTGACAGCACGGGAGGCACTTTCTACGCTCGGCGCCACCACTCCGACAAAGTTGCCGTCGTGGACAACGGTGACGGCCGGAATTTGTTCAGCTTCGTGCGCGTCAATGGAAACAAGAGTCGCTCCGAAAGAAGCAGGCCGTAGAATCTTGCCGTGAAGCATTTCCGGCAATTTCTGGTCGGATGGATACCGATGCTTCCCCGTGACAAAATCCCGTCCATCGACCTTAGGCGATGATTGACCTTGAACCGTCCACTGGGTCGGAGGAATGGGGGAGTCTTCCGCAGATATGGTTTGGGTGAGCTGTTGCCCCTTCACAAGGACTGCGTATTCAACAGACCGTTTGGTCTCTGGATCCGTGACCTTGCCGTCAGCGGCGACCAGGCGCTTGCGATCGATCTGCCATTGGGTTGCCGCCAAACCAATTAGTAGATTGCGAGCGGCCGCGGCACCTTTCCTCAGTTGTGGACTCATAGTGGGGGTGGTGCGACTGCCGAAGGTCCCCATGTCGAACGGAGTAAGCTTTGTGTCGCCCATGACCATTTGGATTTTGCTCACCGGGACGTGCAGTTCTTCGGCGACGCACTGGCTGAGAGACGTCCGAATGTTCTGCCCGACCTCCACCTTGCCCGTATAGACCGTCACGGCGCCGTTTTCTCCAATGTGCAGCCAAGCTCCGATTTCTTGGGGGAGCGATTTGTCAGGCCGCTTGCCTGTGCCGGATTCCTGCAATGCATGCGCGTTTTTCTGCATACCGACAATCAAAATGCCGGCGCCGAGGAATTTGAAGAATTCGCGCCGATCGACTTCGAAGCGGTACGCAGGCGGCGCGGTAAGTTCGTAGCGTTCGGGTTCCAGCGGAATCTGGGAATCTGGCTTGCCGCTCATTGGCTGGACTCCTTCATGGACTGATTCAGAGCCTTGGCCGCCTTTTGGATCGCAGCCACAATACGTGGATGTGTTCCACAGCGGCATATGTTGCCTTCCATGGAATGCGAGATGTCGGCCGCGGATGGGTTAGGGTTCGCGTGCAGGAGCGAAGCGGCCGTCATGATCATCCCGGACGTGCAATAGGCGCATTGCATCGCGGCCTCTTCAAGGAAGGCCTCCTGCAACGGATGCAAACGGTCACCCTGGGCAAGGCCTTCAATCGTCGTGATTTGCTTCTGACCGACGGCGCCCACCGGCGTGATGCAAGATCGGCGGGGACTTCCATCGATGAGGACCGTACAAGCGCCGCACAGGCCTTCTCCGCAGCCGTACTTGCTTCCCGTCAGATCAAGTTGATCTCGCAACACGCTGAGCAGACTGATGTCCGCATCTGCGTCAATGGTGCGGGCGCTTCCATTCACATTTAGCTTCGTAACCTGAGCCATGCGAACACCTCGACATCGGAGGAGTGTTGAGGCAGAAGAACTCCAGGGCAACTGAGAACCCATTGGCATCTCTGAGCCTCGCGTCCATAAATGATATACCTGAAGTAATTCATCGTGATGGAAGGCGACGTGTAATGATT
>Ga0209890_10001288_pt1 | contig 11381 bp, 11 predicted proteins | sample OrgsoiDNA2013049_FD_185799 | JGI IMG/M metagenome (GOLD analysis project Ga0209890, IMG submission 185799) | Permafrost soil microbial communities from the Arctic, to analyse light accelerated degradation of dissolved organic matter (DOM) -... | ecosystem: Environmental > Terrestrial > Soil >... | reverse complement strand
TTCGACATCACGATGGACGCCGAGAACCACCACCTGCACAAGCCGGTCTACATCGGCGAGGTCAAGGCCGACGGCCAGTTCCACGTGGTCTGGAAGACCGACGGTCCGATCAAGGCCGAGGCCTGGAGCCCGTACATCCCCGACGACAAGGGGAAGAAGGCCGATTGGCTCTATCCCTGGGCTTGCGGCAACTGCACGGCACCGAAGTTCAGCGCGGGCGGGGCGGTCACGGCGGCAAAGTGACGGATCACGCGGATCAAGAGGGACGGGAAGACGGGTCGGCGTGGGCATGATCCGCGAGAAGTCTTTCGTGGGGGGGCGCGGAGGCTCAATCAGAGTCTCCGCGTCCAGGTCGGGACGACGGTTGTTGCTAACCTCCGTGATCGTCGCAGTCACGGGTGCCGTCGCCTGGTCGACTGCTCACGCCGGCCCCCTCGAAAACTCCGGGGACGCGGCGTTGCAGACGGCGCAACTTCAGGCAGCCATCGACGGGCTGGCGACCTCTGCGGACGACAAGATCGCAGAGAGCGTCACCAAGCTGGGGGCGCTCGACGATCCGCGGGCGATCCCGGCGCTGGACGCGCTTGGCGATGAACGCCTGCGGCTCGGGGCAGACGGTCACGCGTACGTTTGGGATTCGAAGACCCGCGACCTCCGCAATGCGGTGACCGGTCAGGTGGTCACGCCGGAGCCGCGGCCATTGAAAGAGGTCGAGGTCAGCAACGAGATTCGTCGGGTGATTGGGCCAGTACAGGCTCAGCTCGAGCTGGCGTCTCCGGACCAGGCCGTTCGGCTGGCGGCGGCCAAGGAGCTCTCCAACGGGGGCGACGCCCAGGCGCCGGTGCTGCTCCACCGGGCGCTGTCGCGGGAGAAAGACGGGAAGGTCCGTGAGGCGCTGACGTTGGCGCTCGCCCGCGTCGATCTGGCGAGCGCCGATCCGAACGCCCGCCTCGCGGCGCTGGACGTGATCAGCAAGACCGGGGACGACGACTTCCTGTCGATGCTGCAACAGATGCTGGCTCCCGGCGACAACGGCCAGCCGCACGAGCCGGACGCGCGCGTCCGGCTCGCCGCGGCGCACGCCCGCGACGGCATCGTCAGCCATCAGCGCTTGATCGGCTTTGCGGGCGATCTGCTGCACGGGTTGTCGCTGGCCAGCGTGCTGCTGTTCGCGGCGCTCGGTCTGGCGATCACCTTCGGTCTTCTGGGGGTCATCAACATGGCCCACGGCGAGATGCTGATGCTGGGCGCCTACGCGACCTACACGGTGCAGACGATCATGCATGGGTCGCGCTTCTATCTGCTCGTGGCGATCCCGGTCGCCTTTCTGGCCACCGCGCTGGTGGGGGTCCTGCTCGAGCGAACCATCATTCGCCACCTCTACAAGCGGCCGCTGGAGACGCTGCTGGCCACCTGGGGGATCAGCCTCGGTCTCATCCAGGTGGTCCGCACGGTCTTCGGGGCGCAGAACGTCTCCGTCGCCAACCCCGACTGGCTGGCTGGCGGATTCGAGATCGCGCACGGGCTGGTGCTCCCCTGGGCGCGCATCGCGGTGGTCGGCTTCGTGATCGTCGTGTCGGCGGCGGTCTGGTTCGTCTTACAGCGCAGCCGGTTCGGCCTCGAAGTCCGGGCGGTCACTCAAAATCGCGCCATGGCGGCCAGCATCGGCATCCCCACGAAGCGGGTCGACGCGCTGGTCTTCGGTCTCGGGTCGGGGATCGCCGGCCTCGGCGGGGTGGCACTCTCGCAGCTCGGAAACGTCGGGCCCGAGCTGGGGCAGAGCTACATCATCGACTCGTTCATGGTGGTCGTGCTCGGCGGCGTCGGGCGGCTGGCCGGTGCGGTGGCGGCGGCGCTGGGTCTGGGCGTCGTCAACAAGCTGATCGAGCCGGCAGCCGGGGCGGTCGCCGGGAAGATCGTGGTGCTGGTGTTCATCATCCTCTTCATCCAGCGGCGCCCGCAGGGCCTGTTCGCCATCAAGGGACGGGTGGAGGCCTGAGCTTGGACCGCCTGCGCGAAATGCACTCGCCTCGCGCCTGGATGTTCCTCGGCGGCGCGGCGCTGCTCATCGGCGTGGTGGCACCGCTGGTGGCCCCCGTCTACATGGTGCCGCTCTTGGGGAAGTTCCTCTGCTTCGGCATCGCCGCGCTGGCGATGGATCTGGTCTGGGGCTACGCGGGGATCCTCAGCCTCGGCCACGCGCTGTTCTTCGCGATGGGCGGCTACGGGATGGGGATGTACCTCATGCGGTCGATGGCCGGCGAGGGTGTCTACCGCAGTCAGCTGCCCGACTTCATGGTCTTCCTCGACTGGAAGACGCTCCCCTGGTACTGGCACGGCTTTCAGAATTTTCCGTTCGCGGCGATCATGTCGTTGGCGGCGCCCGGCATCCTGGCGCTGGTGTTCGGGTGGTTCATGTTCCGCTCGCGCATCCGCGGCGTTTATCTCTCGATCGTCACCCAGGCGCTCACCTACGCGGCGACGCTGTTCTTCTTCCAGAACGCGGCCGGCTTCGGCGGCAACAACGGTCTCACCGACTTCAAGCGGCTCCTGGGCGCTTCGCTGCACGATCCCGGCACGCGCAAGGCGCTCTACGTCGCCTCGGCGATGGCGCTCTTCGGGACGTATCTCCTTTGCCGCTTCATCGTGACCAGCCGACTCGGCCGGGTGGTCACGGCGGTGCGCGACGCCGAGCTCAAGAGCCGGTTTTGCGGCTACGAGTCGACCAACTACAAGCTCTTCATCTGGACGCTCTCGGCGGTGCTCTGCGCGCTGGCGGGCGCGCTTTACGTGCCGCAGGTCGGGATCATCAACCCGAGCGAGATGCAGCCCTCGAACTCGATCGAGATGGCGATCTGGGTGGCGGTCGGCGGCCGCGCGACGCTGTTCGGCGCCGTGCTGGGTGCCTGGCTGGTCAACGGCGGCAAGAGCTGGCTCACGGCGGCGCTGCCGTCGGCCTGGCTCTACGTGCTGGGCGCGCTCTTCGTGGCCGTGACGCTCTTCCTGCCCGACGGCCTGGTGGGCCTCGGCGCCCGCATCAAGGCCAAGCTCGTGGCGCGCGCGAACGCCAAAACGACGACGTCCGGGAGGACGCTACCAAACCCGTCCAACGACGTCGCAACTGCCGCGGCTGTCGGCCAACCAGCCCCGCCGCCGACATGAGCGCGCTGCCCGTGATTCCCATGCAAGAACCACCAGACGATCGTCCGACGCCGATCTCCCACCTCCCCATCCCCGAGGGGGCGCGCCCAACGCTCGCGCTTTGGGTGGAGAATCTCTCCGTCAGCTTCGACGGGTTCAAGGCGCTCACCGACGTGACGCTCACCCTGGAAAAGGGCGAGCTGCGCTGCCTCATCGGTCCCAACGGCGCCGGCAAGACGACCCTCATGGACTGCATCACCGGGAAGACCCGCCCCGACAGCGGTGCCGTCTATCTCGGCAGCCGACTCAACAACCTCACCAGGCTCTCCGAGGTTCGGATCGCGCAGCTCGGCATCGGGCGCAAGTTCCAGCGTCCGACGGTCTTCCAGGGCCACTCGGTCTACGAGAACTGCGAGCTGGCGCTGAAGGGCAACAAAGGGGTTTTCCACGCGCTGTTCGCGCGGCTCACGGCCGCCGAACGGACGCGCATCGACGAGATCCTCGAGCTGATCGGTTTGAAAGACCACGCCAGGCGCCAGGCCGGGTTGCTCGCGCACGGACAGAAGCAGTGGCTGGAGATCGGGATGCTGCTGGCGCAGTCGCCGAGCGTGTTGCTGGTCGACGAGCCGATCGCCGGCATGACCCACGCCGAGACCGAGCGGACGGCCGAACTGTTGCGCAGCCTGGCCGGCGACCACACGGTCGTCGTGGTCGAGCACGACATGGAGTTCGTGCGCAGCATCGCCAAGAAGGTAACGGTGCTCCACCAGGGGAAGGTGCTGGCCGACGGACCGATGGCGCAGATCCAGAAGGATCCGCGCGTCATCGAGGTCTATCTGGGGGACTGATTGGCGACTGACATGCTGGCAGCGACCAAAATAAACCAGTTCTACGGCGGCAGCCATACGTTGTGGGACGTGGACCTCGAGGTCCCCAAGGGGGACTGCGTCTGCCTGATGGGGCGCAACGGCGTCGGCAAGACGACGCTGCTCAAGGTGATCATGGGGCTGCTCCCCACGGTGTCGGGCGAGATCAAATTCGGCGATACCAAGCTGACCGGCGCCGCGCCCGAGGCCCGCGCCCGCGCCGGAATCGGCTACGTCCCCCAGGGGCGCGAGATCTTCGCCCAGCTCACCGTCGAGGAGAACCTGCGCATCGGGCGCGGTCGGAACGGTGCCGTCGGGGAGATCCCCGAGCGGGTGTTGACGCTCTTTCCAGTGCTGAAGGAGATGTTGAAACGCCGTGGCGGCGATCTCTCGGGCGGTCAGCAGCAGCAGCTGGCCATGGGGCGCGCGCTGGCGATCGATCCACAGCTGCTGATCCTCGACGAGCCGACCGAGGGGATCCAGCCCAACGTCGTGCACCAGATCGGCGACGTCATCATCCGCCTCGTCGACGAGGGGGTGACCGTGCTGCTGGTCGAGCAGAAGCTGACCTTCGCGCGCCGGATCGGGCGCAGCTTCCGGATCCTCGACCGCGGCAAGGTCGTGGCCGGCGGGAAGATCGCCGATCTCACCGACGACCTCGTCCGCCAACACCTGACCGTGTGATGTGACGGTGTGATGTGAATCGTCTGATACGAAAGGAAGGGCCATGAGCAAGGTGACCATCAAAGCCGAACCGGGTGAGATCGCCATCGATCCGGCGCGCACCGCCATCGTCATGATCGACATGCAGCGCGACTTCCTCGAGCCGGGCGGCTTCGGCGAGACGCTGGGGAACGACGTCTCCTTGCTGACCAAGGCGATCGCGCCGGCCAAGGCGCTGCTGACCGCCGCGCGAAAAGCGAAGATGCTGATCGTCCACACCCGCGAGGGGCACCGCCCCGACATGGCCGACGCGCATCCCGCCAAGGTCGAGCGCGGCGCACCCTCGATGCGGATTGGCGATCCGGGCGCGATGGGGCGCATCTTGATCCGCGGTGAGGCGGGGCACGACATCATTCCCGAGCTGGCGCCCGAACCAGGGGAGCCGGTGATCGACAAGCCCGGCAAGGGCGCCTTCTACGCCACCGATCTCCAGACGATCCTGCTCAGCAAGGGGATCGAGAACCTGATCGTCGGCGGCGTCACCACCGAGGTCTGCGTGCACACGACGGTGCGCGAGGCCAACGATCGCGGCTACCGCTGCATCGTGGCCGGCGACTGCTGCGGCTCGTACTTCCCCGAGTTCCACGAGATGGGCCTGAAGATGATCAAGGCCCAGGGCGGGATCTTCGGCTGGGTCTCCGACTCGACCCGCATCCTGGCCGCGCTGGCCTGAACGGCGTCGGTCCGCGGACCGTCGCTTTACTCAGTGCTCGCCGTCGCGGAGTTTTCGCCCGGTGCGGCGTCGCGCTGACGTGACGAGTCCCCAACTCAGGGTGATTAAGAAGCCGAACGGCAGGAGAGCGAACGACGTCCCTCTCGGGAGCGAGCGATCAATCACTGCCTGGTCGGGATTTCGCCGGTCCGCATAACAGATCGCCTGCGCGCCGGGTGGGTACCGTTGCACGATATCAGCCGCATCCCGGTACGACCGATTGGTGTCTTCAACCAGCTCATAGTTGCCCGACGCTCGCTCGCGTCCGTCGAGCTGGTATCGAAACACGATGAAGGCCGCATAGCCGGTCCTCATTTTCTGACTGTGTGCCCGGACGCGGCTCGCGACGACGGTGCACGGCAGTGGGCGCCAGTGCGTCGCGCGCTCGAAGAGCAGCAGCGACCGAACGCCCAAGAAGTAGGTCGTCAACAGGAGACTGACGATGAGCATAGTCATCGCGACGCGTCTGACGACCCGTTTCGCAGTGGCATTCGCCGTGCCCGGCGCTGCCCCCGTCGGATCTGGTTCGGATCGAAGTGACGCGCGCGCTGCGTAAAGAAAGAGTCCGCCCATGGCGCCCGCGAAGGTGAGCGGAAAGAGGAGGGCGAGGCCCCACCAGAGGCTGTCTCTCCGGAGAACTGCGACCTGGGGATTGCGCGGGTCGACGTAACAGGGCCAAGTCGATCCCGGTTGCCAGAGCTCTGCCAGGCGGTCCGCATCAGGGTCTCTGATCGACGATCGCGCATCGACGCGATCGGATTCGTAGTTCCGTCCTTCATAGTCGTAACGGAACCTGACGGAGAGAAACGGGTCTCGGTCGGATCGCGGCGACGCCAACGCGCGAGCCTCGACGATGGTGGCCGTTCCTTCTGACCACCTGTAGACCTTCGCCTCCGCCCACCACGATCGAGCCATCAGAACGACCAGGAAGAGACCGCCGACCAGGATGGTCGCGCCAAGAAGGAAACCGACGATCGCGCTTGCCACCCTGCCTGCCCGCGTCGGCGGTAGGTCGGGCGGCGACGAGAGCGTCGGGCCTTCCACCACGGCTTCAGTACGGCACGTCGCCGAACCAGCTGTCAACCCACCGGGAGGTCGATTGACCGTCAGTCCGCCAACATGCCCTGGCGGATCACGAAGTCGGCGACGGCCCCCACACCTTCGCCGCCGCGGATCGAGGTGAAGACGAACGGGCGGTCGCCGCGCATCTTGCGGGCGTCGCGGTCCATCACCTCCAGCGACGCGCCGACATGGGGCGCCAGATCGGTCTTGTTGATGACCAGGAGATCGGACCGCGTGATTCCGGGGCCACCCTTGCGCGGGATCTTGTCGCCGCCGGCCACGTCGATCACGTAGAGGGTCAGGTCGGCCAGCTCGGGGCTGAAGGTGGCGGCCAGGTTGTCGCCGCCGCTCTCGATGATCACCAGATCGAGCATCGGGAAGCGTGCGGCCAACGCCTCGACGGCGTCGAGGTTGATCGAGGCGTCCTCGCGGATGGCGGTGTGGGGGCAACCGCCGGTCTCGACACCGACGATTCGTTCTTCGGCCAGCGCGCCGCTGCGGACCAGGAACTGCGCGTCCTCTTTGGTGTAGATGTCGTTGGTGACGACCGCGATCTCGAACCGGTCGCGCAGCTGCTTGCAGAGCGCGTCGACCAGCGCGGTCTTGCCGGAGCCCACCGGGCCGGCCACGCCGACCCGCAACGGTTGCAGTCTGGTCATGCGAAACCTCCAGGACTTGGGCGACTCGTCATGAGCGAAACAGCCTGGAGTAGAGCGTCTCGTGCCGGGCGCTGGCGATCGCCTGTCCCGGTGCCGCCGAGCCGATCTCGTCGTCGGGCAGCGTGAGCGCGCGGTTGACGACCGCCGGGATCGCCGCGCCGGCTGCCGCCAGCAGGCGCTGCCCTGCGCTCTGGCCGAGCGGAACCAGCCGCACCGCCGCGCTGGTGATCGCCTCTGCCCAGGAGAAGGCATGGCCGGCCAGCGCAGCTTCAATCGGTACCTCGAACCGCACGGCGGCGAGCGCGAACATCGCGGCGTGGGTGACGTGCATGCGGGTGGTCCAGGCCGCGGCGTCGTCGATCCCCAGCGCCAGCAGGACGCGCGCGAGCGCAGCGCCGAGCTGCCGATCCTCGGCGCGAATCTCGCGCGTCGGCCGGCAGGCGGTCAGCCAGGCGCTCCAGCGCTCGACCGTCGCGACGTCGCCGGCGCGCCACGCGGCGATGAGGCGCACCAGCACCGGGAGATCGAGCGTGGCGAAGCTCGATTCGAGGAGACCAAGCAGCCAGGCCGCCGCCTCGGCCTCGTCGGTGACCCAGCCTTCGGCGACGGTCTGCTCCAACCCCTGGGAGTAGGCGAAGGCGCCGATCGGCAGCGCCGGGCTGACGATCTGAAGCAGGCGCATCAAGGCAAGATCGCCCGCCAGGAACGTGCCCCCTTCAGTGCTCATGGTGATCTCCTCCGTGGGCGTGTGCTTCGCCGCCGTGGCGATAGCCGCCCGCTTCTGGTTCGAACGGTGCCCGGCGGGTCGTCACCGCCAGCCCCATCTCTCCGACCATTCCGTCCAGCACGTGGTCGTGCCCGTAGGCGAGCCAGCCGGGGCCGATCTGCACCGGCACATGGCGGTTGCCGAGGTGGTAGGCCGCGCGCGCCAGCAGCAGGCGATCGTCGGCCTGCACGAACGAGAGCGTCTCCTCCGCGGCGCGCACCGCGACGACCAGCTCTCCGGTTTCGTCGCGCAACCGATCGCCGTCGAGGAGCCGCGATCCGCGCGGAAGCAGGAGCGCGACCTCTCGCCCGTCGTCGAGGCGCGCGCGCAGGCGGCTGCGTCGGCGATCGCCGAAGGCGAGGGTGAGCGTCCCGGCGACGACGCCCTTCTGGACATCTTCGCCGACGACTTCAGTGAGGCTCGGCATCTTCATGTCAGGCATTTCAAAACAGAAAATAACGCTGGGCGAGCGGCAACGTCTCCGCCGGCTCGCAGGTGAGAAGGAGGCCGTCGGCGCGGACCTCGTAGGTTTGCGGATCGACCTCTATGACCGGCAGCGCGTCGTTGAGGATCAGGTCCTTCTTTCGCACCGTGCGGGTCCCCTTCACGGCGACCGTGCGCTTCTGCAGGCCCAGGCGCGCCGGGACGTCCGCCTCCAGCGCCGCCTTCGAGAGGAACGTCAGGCAGGTGGCGTGGCGGGCGCCGCCGAGCGCGCCGAACATCGGGCGGTAGTGGACCGGCTGCGGCGTGGGGATCGAGGCGTTGGGATCGCCCATCGGCGCCGCGATGATCATGCCGCCCTTGATGATGACCGCCGGCTTGGCCCCGAAGAAGGCCGGCCGCCAGAGCACCAGATCGGCCAGCTTCCCGACGGAGATCGAGCCGACCTCGTGGGAAATGCCGTGGGTGATGGCCGGGTTGATCGTGTACTTGGCCAGGTAGCGCCGCACGCGGAAGTTGTCGTGACGGCCGCCTGCCGTGGCGTCGTCGCCGAGCGCGCCCCGCTGCGCCTTCATCTTGTGGGCGGTCTGCCAGGTGCGGGTCACCACCTCGCCGACGCGTCCCATCGCCTGCGAGTCGCTCGACATCATGCTGATGGCGCCGAGATCGTGGAGGATGTCCTCGGCGGCGATCGTCTCGCGCCGAATGCGCGACTCGGCGAAAGCCACATCTTCGGAGATCCCGGCGTCGAGGTGGTGGCAGACCATCAGCATGTCGAGGTGCTCGTCGACGGTGTTGACGGTGTAAGGGCGCGTCGGGTTGGTCGACGACGGCAGCACGTGCGGCACGCCGCAGACCTTGATGATGTCGGGCGCGTGGCCGCCGCCGGCACCCTCGGTGTGGAAGCTGTGGATGGCGCGACCCTTGAACGCCGCCAAGGTATCCTCGACGAAGCCCGACTCGTTGAGCGTGTCGGTATGAATGGCGACCTGCACGTCGTACAGCTCGGCGACGCTCAGGCAGCAGTCGATCGCCGCGGGCGTGGTCCCCCAGTCCTCATGCAGCTTGAGACCGACGCAGCCGGCGACGACCTGCTCGACCAGCGACTCCGGGCGGCTGGCGTTCCCCTTGCCGAGGAGGCCGATGTTCATCGGCAGCGCGTCGGCCGCCTGCAACATGCGCGCGATGTTCCAGGGCCCGGGCGTGCAGGTGGTGGCGGCGGTTCCGGCCGCCGGTCCCGTGCCGCCGCCGATCATCGTCGTCACGCCCGACATCAACGCGTGCTCGACCTGCTGCGGGGAGATGAAGTGGATGTGGGTGTCGATGGCGCCGGGGGTGAGGATGCAGCCTTCGCCAGCGACGATCTCCGTGCCCGGACCGATCACGATGGTGACGCCGGGTTGCACGTCGGGGTTGCCGGCCTTCCCGATGGCGCTGATGCGCCCCTCCTTGATGCCGACGTCGGCCTTGATGATCCCGCCCGGGTCGAGCACCACCGCGTTGGTGATCACCAGATCGGCGACCTGGGGGCCGACGCGTTGGCTCTGCCCCATGCCGTCGCGGATCACCTTCCCGCCGCCGAACTTCACCTCCTCGCCGTAGATCGTCCTGTCGCTCTCGATCTCGATCAGGAGGCCGGTGTCGCCCAGGCGGACGCGGTCGCCCGTGGTCGGTCCGTACATCTCGGCGTAGGCGCGGCGATCGATAGATTTCATCGGTTGGTCTTCATCACAGTTTGCCCATGATCTCGCCCCGGAAACCCTGCACGACGCGCTCGCCGTCGTAGGCGACCAGCTCGACGGTCCGGGTCTGGCCCGGCTCGAAGCGGACGGCCGTCCCCGCCGGGACGTCCAGCCGAAAACCGCGCGCGCTCTGGCGATCGAACTTCAGCGCCGGATTGACCTCGAAGAAGTGGTAGTGCGAGCCGACCTGGATCGGTCGATCGCCGCTGTTGGCGACCTCCAGCTTCTTGGTCGCGCGCCCGGCGTTCAGCTCGATCGTCCCGGGCAGGGTGGTGACCGCGCCGATCCCCAGTGGATTGCCCACCGGGATTGGCTGGTGGACGGTGACCAGCTTGGTGCCATCGGGGAAGGTCGCCTCGACCTGCACCTCGGTGATGAGCTCGGCGACCCCCTCCATGACGTCGTCGGCGCCGAGGATGCGGGTCCCCTCCGCCATCAGCTCGGCGACCGTCCGTCCGTCGCGGGCGCCCTCCAGAATGGCCGCCGAGATGAACGCGACGGCTTCGGGGTAGTTCAGCTTGAGGCCGCGCGCCTTGCGCCGCTCGGCCACCAGGGCGGCGGTGAACAGCAGCAGCTTGTCCTTCTCGCGGGGAGAGAGCTCCATGGTCCTCCTAGGTGGCCCAGATGCGCGGCGCTGTCGCGGCACGGCCGAGCAACGCGGGGCGGACACTCTGCCAGATCGTCTGCGCGAAGGCCCGCGCGCGCTCGGCCCCGCCGCCGAGATGCCGCACGACCAGCGCCGCACCGTCGCCGAGCACGGTGACCGCCGCGCGATCGCCGTCGGGCGTCTTCGCCGCCAGCGCGCGCAGCTCGTCGACTAGCGCCGCCTCCGGCGCCGGCGAGGCGACGATCAACGTCAGGACTGTCGCGCCGAAGAGACCCCAGCTTGCGTTCTGTACCGGCGCGCCTCCTGCGAAGCGACCACGCTCGATCAAGATCGGCGCGCCGTCGCGCCGCAGATCGAAGATCTGCCGGCACGATCCGCGGGCGAACGGCTCGCGCCGCGCTGGGAGCCCGAAGCAGATCGTCTCGGCACCGAAGAAGCGCGCGTCCGGCGCCAGGTCGACACGCGTCTCGATCTCGACCGACGCGCCGTCGTAGACGATCGTCTCCTGCGGCAGCCATTCCAGCGTCCCGCCGTGGTCGACGGTCAGCGCGTGCGATTGGCGCGCCACCGGACCCAGCGTGCGGTAGGCCTTGCCGGCCGCCGGCGTCGTCACCAGCGTGTGGGCCGCGGGGCCGACGCGCAGGTCGAGCCGCAGCTCGTCG
>Ga0209890_10001287_pt1 | contig 11383 bp, 9 predicted proteins | sample OrgsoiDNA2013049_FD_185799 | JGI IMG/M metagenome (GOLD analysis project Ga0209890, IMG submission 185799) | Permafrost soil microbial communities from the Arctic, to analyse light accelerated degradation of dissolved organic matter (DOM) -... | ecosystem: Environmental > Terrestrial > Soil >... | reverse complement strand
GTTCGGGCTGGTGTTCGTGCCGCTGAGCACGGTGGCGTTCCTGACGCTGCCCAACCATCTGCGCACCGACGGCACCTCGATGCTGACCCTGATGCGCAACGTCGCCAGTTCGATCGGCATTTCGATCGTGATCGCGCAGCTGACGGAGGGATCGCGGCGGGTTTACGCGGTGCTGTCGCAGCACGTCAATCCGTTCAACAACAACATGCAGATGCCCAATGTGCGCGGCATGATCGACCTGTCTACCGACGCCGGCCGCGCCATGGCGGACGTGATGGTATCCTTGCAGGCGCAGATCATCGCCTTCTCGCTGGACTACCAGATGGTGATGCTGTTCACGCTGTGCGCGATCCCGCTGGCGATCATGATCGGTTCCACCAAGGCCGCACTGCGCAAGCAAGCGGCGGCGCCGGAACATGCGGTGATCGAGTAGCACCTCGCCGAGCGATGTCACGTCCTGGGCGCGGATCTCGATGCGGGCGGCATCGGGGCCTGCGCCGGGCCGCCCGGGGTGACATTCGCGCTGGGCCGCTTGCCTGAATGAGGCGCCGTGCCCCGCTTTCCGGAAGCACAAGCTTCACACGTCGAAAAACACCGTCTCGTTTTCGCCCTGCAGGCGGATGTCGAAACGATAGACCGCGTTGCCGTTGCCCGGCTCGCGCACCGCGATCAGCGTATTACGGCGGTCCGCCGGCACCAGCGCCAGCACCGGGTCGGCGGCGTTGGCCGCCTCGCCACCCAGATAAATCCGCGTGTAGAGATGCAGCAGCATGCCGCGCGCGAACACCGCGAGCAGGATATGCGGCGCCTGCGGCTTGCCGTCGGGATCGGGCACCGGGCCGGGCTTGATGGTGTCGAACGCATAACCGCCGTTGGCATCGGTGCCGCAGCGGCCGAAACCCCGGAACGCCGAATTCGGCAGCGCGCGCTTGTCCTGCGGATCGGCAAACCGGCCCTGCGCATCGGCCTGCCAGATCTCCAGCATGCAATCCGATACCGGCTGGCCGTCGCCGTCGAACATCCGGCCTTCGATCCTGATACGATCTCCCGAGACATCCGGCGTGACGAGGTTGTTGGTAAAAGCGTCGTTCCATTCGTATTGGCCGTTCGGCGTTAGCCCATACTTGAAATACGGGCCGACGGTCTGCGATGGCGTAATCCCCTGCTCTTTAAATGCCGGCACTATTTTGTCTCCATCGGCGTGGCGCCGCGGCCGCGCAGCACAATGTTGAAGCGGTAGCACAGCGCCCATTCCGGCTGGGTGTTTTCCAGATCGAACGAGGAAACCATCCGCATCCGCGCCTTCTCATCCGGCACCGAATTGAAAATCGGGTCAAATTCGAACAGCGGGTCGCCGGGGAAATACATCTGCGTCACCAGCCGCGAGATGAAGGCGTGGCCGAACACCGAGAAATGGATGTGGGCCGGCCGCCAGGCATTGTGATGATTGCCCCATGGATAGGCGCCGGGTTTGACCGTGACGAATCTGTAGTAGCCCTCGGCGTTCGATTGCGCGCGGCCGGCGCCGGTGAAATTCGGATCGAGTGGCGCCGGATGCTGATCGACGACGTGGATATAGCGGCCGCAGGCATTGGCCTGCCAGATCTCGACCAGCGTATTGGGCACGCCGCGGCCGTCCTCATCCAGCACATGGCCATGCACGATGATGCGCTCGCCGAGCGGCTCGCCGGTGTGCTGGGTGGTGAGATCGGCATCGTTCTCGCGCACGGTCTCATGGCCGTAGACCGGTCCGGTCAGTTCCGACAGCGTGTGCCGCATGATGACCAGCGGCTTTTGCGGCGAGCGTTTCAGCGTGCTACGGTAGCTGGGCGACAGACGCGGCGAATGCGCGGTGTTGCTCGCGATGGGGTAGGTGAGTGTCATCGGCGATATCCCTCGATACGTTCCCCGTCATTGCGAGCGTAGCGAAGCAATCCATAACCAAGGCGTCAGACTGGATTGCTTGGTCGCTGCGCTCCTCGCAATGACGTTCGGTGGTTAATTCAACATCTCGATCGCCATCGCGACGCCCTGCCCGACGCCGACGCACATCGTCGCCAGCGCGCGCTTGCCGCGGCGCTTCTCCATGCCGTGCACCGCGGTCATCGCGAGGCGCGCGCCGCTCATGCCCAAGGGATGACCGAGCGCGATGGCGCCGCCATGCGGATTGACGAAATCGGCATCGTCCTTGACGCCGAGCTGGCGCAGGCAGGCTATTCCCTGGCTGGCGAACGCTTCGTTGAGCTCGATCAAATCGAAATCGCTGATTTTCAGGCCCAGCCGCTCCATCAGCTTGCGCGTCGCCGGCACCGGACCGATGCCCATGATGCGCGGCGGTACCGCCGCCGAGGCGAGGCCGAGAATGCGCGCCCGCGGCGTCAATCCGTGCTTCTTCACCGCCGCTTCGGAGGCGAGAATCATCGCCGCCGCGCCGTCATTGACGCCGGAGGCATTGCCCGCGGTCACCGTGCCGGGATTGCGCACGATCGGCTTTAATTTCGCCAGGCCCTCGAGCGTGGTTTCGGGACGCGGATGCTCGTCCTTGTCGACGCTGATCGGCCCGGCCTTGCCGCCGGGCACCGAAACCGGCGTGATCTCCTCGGCGAAATAGCCGGACGCGATCGCGGCACCGGCCCGCTGCTGCGAGCGGATCGCGAACGCGTCCTGGTCGGCGCGCGAGACCTGAAACTCCTCGGCGACGTTCTCGCCGGTTTCAGGCATGGCATCGACGCCGTATTGCGCCTTCATCAGCGGATTGATGAAGCGCCAGCCGATGGTGGTGTCGAAAACCTCCGCGTTGCGCGAAAACGCTTCCGGCGCCTTGCCCATCACGAACGGCGCCCGCGTCATCGATTCGACCCCGCCGGCAATGGCGAAATCAATCTCGCCGGCGCGGATCGCGCGTCCGGCCGCGCCGACGGCGTCGAGCCCCGAGGCGCAGAGACGGTTGAGCGTCGCGCCCGGAACCGATTCCGGCAGGCCGGCCAACAGCAGCGCCATCCGCGCCACGTTGCGGTTGTCCTCGCCAGCCTGGTTGGCGCAGCCGAAATAGACCTCATCGACCGCGGCCCAGTCGAGCTTGGGATGTCGCGCCATTAGCGCCTTGATCGGGGTCGCCGCGAGATCGTCGGCGCGCGCCTTGGCCAAAGAACCGCCGAAGCGGCCGATCGGGGTCCGAACGGCATCGCACACAAATACATCACCCATTGAATCTCTCCCTGAATACGCCGTTTTCGGCGCCGGCCGGCTCGAATTGAGGCCGAGTTTTAGGAGCGCCACCGCGGCAGGTCAATTGACGGCCTCGCTTCCGGCGATGCTTTGGCGCGAGGGCCGTTATGCCCGGGCGCCCGGGGTATCTTGCGATCAACCGCGGATCAGGTGGAAAACACATCATGCGGCGGCAAACCGATAGGACGGGACGGTAAAATTTTGTAGTTTGCGGCCCACGATGACAATCCAGCAATCCATTCCCGTTCCGCCCGACGCCACGCCACCCGCCGAAGCGGCGCGGGTCACGCCGATGATGGAACAATACCTTGAGATCAAGGCCGCCAATCCCGGGCTCTTGCTGTTCTACCGGATGGGCGACTTCTACGAGCTGTTCTTCGAGGACGCCGAGATCGCCTCGCGCACGCTCGGCATCGTGCTGACCAAGCGCGGCAAGCATCAGGGCATGGATATCCCGATGTGCGGCGTGCCGGTGGAACGCTCCGAGGACTATCTGCATCGCCTGATCGAGGCAGGACATCGGGTCGCGGTGTGCGAGCAAACAGAGAATCCGGCAGCGGCGCGGGCGCGCGGCAACAAGAGCGTGGTCCGCCGCGACGTGGTGCGGCTGGTGACGCCGGGCACGCTGACCGAAGACACCTTGCTGGACGCGAGGGCCAACAATTATCTGCTGGCGATTGCGCGGGCGCGTGGATCGGCGGGCGCCGACCGCATCGGCCTCGCCTGGATCGATATTTCCACCGCCGAATTCATCGTCACCGAATGCGCGACCGGCGAGCTCGCGGCGACGCTGTCGCGGATCAATCCCAACGAGGTGATCGTCACCGACGCGCTGTATGGCGATGCCGATCTGGGGCCGCTATTGCGCGAATTGCTCGCGGTGACGCCGCTGACCCGCGACGTGTTCGACGGCGCCACGGCCGAGCGGCGGCTGTGCGATTATTTTGCCGTCGCCACCATGGACGGCCTCAGCGCGATGTCTCGGCTGGAAGCCACCGCCGCGGCCGCCGCCGTCACCTATATCGACCGCACCCAGGTCGGAAAGCGCCCGCCGCTGTCGCCGCCGTCGCGCGAGGCCGCCGGCACCACCATGGCGATCGATCCTGCGACCCGCGCCAATCTCGAGCTGACGCGGACGCTCGCAGGCGAACGGCGCGGATCGCTGCTCGATGCGATCGACTGCACCGTGACCCCGGCCGGATCGCGGCTTCTCGCGCAACGGCTGGCGGCGCCGCTCACCGACAGTGCCGCAATCGCGCGGCGGCTCGATGCGATCGCAACCTTTGTCGCGGAGCCCGCCATCCGCGACGAACTCCGCACCACCCTGCGGGCGGCGCCCGACATGTCGCGCGCGCTGGCGCGACTGTCGGTCGGACGCGGCGGCCCGCGCGACCTGGCGGGGTTGCGCGACGGCATTGTTGCGGCCGATTCCGCGCTGGCGCGGCTGGCGCAGCTTGAAGAACCGCCGCCGGAAATCGCCGCCATCATGGAGGCGTTGCGCCGCCCGTCGCGCGAGCTGGCGCGCGAATTCGAACGCGCGCTGGCCGAACAATTGCCATTGATCAAACGCGACGGCGGCTTTGTGCGCGAAGGTTACGAGGCCGCGCTCGACGAGACCCGCAATTTGCGCGACGCCTCCCGCCTTGTCGTCGCCGCGATGCAGGCGCGCTACGCCGACCTGACAGGCGTCAAGGGCTTGAAGATCCGCCACAACAATGTGCTGGGCTATTTCGTCGAGGTCACCGCGCAGCACGGCGACAAATTGATGGCGCCGCCGCTAAATGCGACCTTCATCCATCGCCAGACCCTGGCCGGCCAGACCCGCTTCACGACGTCCGAACTCGGCGAGATCGAAGCCAAGATTGCCAACGCCGGCGACCGCGCGCTCGGACTGGAGATGGAAATCTTCGAGCGGCTATGCGCGCTTGCCATCGCCGCCAGCGACGATTTGCGCGCCGCGGCGCATGCGTTTGCATTATTGGATGTCGCGACCGCGCTGGCAAAGCTCGCGGTCGATGACAATTATGTGCGGCCCGACGTCGATACCTCGCTCGGCTTCGCCATCGAGGGCGGCCGGCATCCGGTGGTCGAGCAGGCGCTGAAGCGCGACGGCCACCCCTTCATCGCCAACGCCTGCGATCTCTCGCCGGGGCCAGCGCAGAAGTCAGGCCAGATCTGGCTGATCACCGGTCCGAACATGGCGGGCAAATCGACCTTTTTGCGCCAGAATGCGCTGATCGCGCTGCTGGCGCAGATCGGCAGTTTCGTGCCGGCCACCCGTGCCCGTATCGGCATCGTCGACCGGCTGTTTTCACGCGTCGGGGCCGCCGACGACCTGGCGCGCGGGCGTTCCACCTTCATGGTGGAGATGGTGGAAACCGCGGTCATCCTCAATCAGGCCAGCGAGCGCTCGCTGGTCATTCTCGACGAAATCGGCCGGGGCACCGCGACCTTCGACGGCCTGTCGATTGCGTGGGCGGCGATCGAGCACCTGCATGAGAGCAATCGCTGCCGCGCGTTGTTCGCCACGCATTACCATGAACTCACCGCACTCTCGGCCAAACTGCCGCGCATGTTCAACGCCACCGTGCGGGTCAAGGAGTGGCAGGGCGACGTCGTATTCCTGCACGAAGTGCTGCCGGGCTCGGCCGACCGTTCCTACGGCATTCAGGTGGCAAAGCTCGCAGGATTGCCCGCGCCGGTGATTGCGCGCGCCAAATCGGTGCTCGCAAAGCTCGAAGCGCAGGACCGCGGCCAGACCGCCCGCGCGCTGGCCGACGATCTGCCGCTGTTCGCGGTGCCGTCCCGCGCGGCAGCCGAACCGGCGCCGCCGAGCGAGGCCGAACAGTTGATCGAGGCCGTGAGGGCGCTGCATCCCGACGAGATGTCGCCGCGCGACGCGCTGGAGGCGCTGTATGCGTTGAAGGCGAAACTGCCGAATCAGTAAAGACCCCTCATCCTGAGGAGCCGCGAAGCGGCGTCTCGAAGGATGAGATGTGGCTCTCATGGTTCGAGACGCGCGAAGACGCGCTCCTCACCATGAGTGGTTATCGCACAACGGGCCGCCGCCCGTTCCACCAAAGCCCCAGATTCCAGCTCACGCAGACCAACAGCGCCAGACTGAGACCAACCGCCGAGCCGAACCGCAACGCTGCGACATGCAGCACGGCAATCGCAATGCCGAGGCCCATCAAGCCCCACCCGCTGTTCGCGATCACGGCCGCGGTCGGCGGCCCGCCAATGCGCGGGTGCAGAATCAGCATCATGGAAGTGAACACTACCGGAAACAGCGCGATCATGCCGCTCACCTTGGGGCCAGCCCAACCCGACAGCGTGACCACCGTTGCCACCAGCGTCGCAACCAGCGAGGCCCGCAGCGGAATGTCGTACCAGCGGCGCGTGATCAGCGGCATCCTGACATGGCGGAAGCGGTCGAGCAGCGGCACGCAGATCGCAAAGGCCGCGGCATTCACGATCAGGCCGCCGGTGAGCGACCAGTGGATCGTCCGTTCCGCTGCAGCCAGCGCGATCCACACCGCGACCGCGCCCAGACAACTGACAACTGCGCTTTGGCGCTGCGCCAGCACGACATAGGTCAAGCCTAAGAAGATCGTCGCCGCATTGATCGCCAGGCTCGCCAGCGCGCCCTCGGCGATGAACGCGGCATCATGGTCGAGTGCGAGAAACACATAAGACGGCCCCGCCGAAATCGGCAGCGTCGCCACCAGCGCGCCGATCACCGGGCCCGAACGCTCGGTGATGACGGAAGCCGTGACCACGAACGCGGCGGTCACCGCCATGCGCAGCGCAAGCGTCAGGATGAAAGCGAGTTCGGGGGACATTTTTCCGTCGTCCCGGCGAACGCCGGGACCCATAACCACAGCCGTTCATGTTGCACACGCGGCGTGGATCCCGGCGCCATTTGCGCAGTTGCGCACCAGGCCGGGACGACGTCGCATTGGGAGGGCTCACACCCGGTGCATCGTCACCGAAATCTTCGGGCCGTTCTTGATGGTCTGGTAGACCACGCAATAGCGCTCGGTGAGTTTCAGCAGCAGATCGAGCTTGTCCTGCGGCGCGTCGGTGCCGACATCGAACCGCAGACGAACTTCGGCAAAACCAACCGGCGCCTCCTTGTCGACGCCGAGCGTGCCGCGGAAATCGAGATCGCCCTCCGCGGTTACGAGGCCCGTCTTCAGCGGCACCTCGATCGCGGTCGATACCGATTTGAGCGTCACGCCGGCGCAGGCGACCAGCGCTTCCAGCAGCATGTCACCGGAACACAATTCAAGCCCGGAACCTCCGGTGGCCGGATGCAGGCCGGCCACCGCCAAAGCACGGCCGGTCTCGACCTTGCAGGCGATGCCCTCGTTCTCGATCGAACCCTTGGCTTTCAGCGTGATCATGGCCGTTTTCGGATCGGTCTTGTAGCGCTCCTTGATCGGGGCCTGCGTGGCGCGGAGTTCAGCGGCGTCCATTGTTGTTCTCTCCCGGATAATGCGTATCGGATATAGTCGGGGATTGCGGCGATGTCACCACCACATCGCCTCGCCGGCGTTCGATTTCGGATCTGCATCCGGCACCTTGCGGTCGAGCGAGCGATCCAGCGCCGTCAGCACGCGGCGCTTGAAGTTGTCGAACGGCGGCGAATTGCGGTCGCGCGGCCGCGCCAGATTGATCTGGATCTGCTCGAACAGGCGGCCGGGCCGCGGCCGCATCACCAGGACGCGATCGGCCAGCACCACGGCTTCGTCGACATCGTGCGTGACCAGCACCAAAGTCGGCCGCGTATCGGCCCAGAGGTCGAGCAGATGATCCTGCAAATCCCGCCGCGTGAACGCATCGAGCGCGGAGAACGGCTCATCCAGCAGCAGCACTTCCGGCTGCGGCACCAGCGCGCGGGCGATGGCCACGCGCTGCGCCTGCCCGCCGGAGAGTTCACGGGGCCATGCCTTGGCCTTGTCGGCGAGACCGACCCGGGCCAGGGCGCGCGCAACCTTTTCGCGGCTGACATCGGCCGGCAGATCCGACAGGCCGAAACCGATATTGTCGGCGACGCTGAGCCAGGGCAACAGCCGCGGCTCCTGAAAGATGATGCCGATTTTGGCGTGCGGCGCTGAAATCCCGATGTCGTCGAGTGTCACGGTGCCTGACGTGGCGCGGTCGAGGCCGGCGATGGCGCGCAACAATGTCGACTTTCCGCAGCCGGAGCCGCCGATGATGGCGACGATCTCCCCTTGCCTGATGTCGGCGGAAAAGCGCTCCAGCGCATGGACGCCGTTGGGATAGATTTTGCTCAGGCGATCGAGCACCAGCATCAGGCGGCTCCGCTTTGGCGGCCGAAGGCATCCTGCCAGCGCAACAGCGGGGCTGCGGCGATCTCGATCAGCCAGTCGGTGGTCTTGCCCAAGATGGCGAAGATCACGATCGCGGCCAGAATTTGCGCGGGCTTGCCGAGCTGCTGGCCGTCGATCAGGAGATAGCCGAGCCCTTCGGACGCGCCCATGAACTCGGCGGCGACCACGAACATCCAGCCCAGGCCAAGACCCACCCGCAACGCCACGACATAGGCCGGCAATACCGCCGGCAGCAAAATGCGCCGGATCATCGCCGGTCCGGAGAGACGAAACGTGCGGCCGACTTCGACGATCTTGCGATCGACCGACAGGATCGCGCCCATCACGCCGAGATAGACCGGGAAAAACACCCCGACCGCGATCAGCGCGATTTTCGAGGTTTCGAAAATGCCGAGCCACAGGATGAACAGCGGCACCCAGGCGATCGACGGGATCGCGCGCAGCGCCTGCACGGTGGGATCGAGCAGCCGCCCCGCCAGGCCCCAGTAACCCGAGACGGCGCCGAGCATCGTGCCGGCGACGACGCCGAGGCCAAAGCCCGCGACCACGCGCGTCAGCGTCGCGATGATATGCCGCGCAAGTTCGCCGTTGCGCGCCAGCTCCATAATGGTGGCGAAGATTTTTGTCGGCGGCGGCACCAGCCGGCCGGTGGAGAAACCCAGCCAGACGATGATTTCCCAAGTCAGCGCCAGGCCAAGCGGCAGCAATAGCCCCAACGCCGGCCGAGCATAACGGCGCAGGCGGCCGGATGGCGCGGGACCAGCGATCGCATCGGCTTGTTCAAGCGCGGGCAGCTCTACCGTCATGGCCATAGCAAAGACGCTTCTCGCCTGGGATTGCAAGGCGGCGGATAGAAGGGGCTGTGCGCGGATCGTCACCGGCGCCGCGCTCCCTCTCCCGCGCTTGCGGGGGAGGGTCGGGGTGGGGGCAAGCCGCGGATGGTGGTGCTGGAGATCAGAGCGCAACAAATTCAGATCGCGCTCGTGGCTTTCCCCCACCCGCCTTCGCTTCGCGAAGGCGCCCTCCCCCGCAAGCGGGAGAGGGAAGAAAGACACCTATCAATTCGTCGGCAGCGGCACCTGGTCGTCGATCAGCGCGTCGAGCGTCGCCTTGACGTCGACCTTGGCATCGACCACGCCGGCCTGCTGCAGCGCCAGTCCGGCGGCGAGCATGGAGTCGCGCTGCGGTGCGCCGATCCGGCTGTGGGTCAGTTCGGTACGCTCCTTGAGTTGCTTGTCGACCACCGTCTCCGGCAGTTTGGTGACCGCGATGAAGGTCTTTTTGAGGTCGTCGTAATTGGCCACCGAATATTTGCGCGCCTCCTCGTAAGTCGCAAGCACCCGGCGAACCACGTCCGGATAGTCCTTCAAGAACTGCTCGCGCACATTGAGGATGCCCCAGGTGTTGGCGTCGGGCTTGCGGAAGAACAATTTGGCGCCGTCCTCGACTTCCGCCTGCGCCATCATCGGGTCGAGACCGGCCCAGGCATCGACATCGCCGCGGATCAGCGCGGTCTTGCCGTCGGCGTGCTGCAGCAGCACCGGGGTGATGTCCTTCTCGGTCAGGCCCGCATCGAGCAGCGCGCGCACCAGGAAGATGTGCGGATCGGTGCCCCGGGTGACAGCGACGCGCTTGCCCTTGAGGTCGGCGACGGTGGCGATCTTCGAATCCTTTGTGGTGACCAGGGCCGTCCATTCCGGGCGCGAAAAGACATAGATCGACTTGATCGGATTGCCATTGATCCGCGCGACCAGCGCCGCGGAACCCGCGGTCGAACCGAAATCGATCGAGCCGGCATTGAGGAACTCGAGCGCTTTGTTCGAGCCCGCCGATTGCACCCAGACGATGCCGATGCCGTCCTTGGCGAATTCCTTCTCAAGCAATCCCTTTTGCTTGAGGACCATCGACACCGGATTATATGTCGCCCAATCGATATGAATTTCCTTGAGCGTGTCGGCTGCGGATGCGCCACCGGGCAGCAGCGCCGAAACGGCAATGATCGCGGCCACCGCGCGCCGTGAAATCCTCAACATCGTCGTTATCTCCAAGGCAGTGGATGATCAAAGCAGATTGCAGGAAAGTGTCGACGCGGGCGAGCCTTGGCGACCCCCGGCGGGTGCGGCGCCCTCTCCCCGCCCAGAAACGCCGTTTCATTTCAATGAGTTAAGTGAACAAATCAACGAGAAAATACGTACGTCGAACATGTCAAGATGAGAACAGCTTTGCTCAAAGCCGTGGGAATACAGCATGGATCTGCTGTTACCTTGACGGGAATGTTCCCGTGACAGCGTTCACGCCGTCCGATATCGGAATAGGGGATGGACAGCATCGTGACAGAACCCCGATCCGAGGCCGACGACCGCTTCGATACCGCGCGAATTACCGCCGCGGTCGACGCGCTCGCGGCGAAAAACGCCGGGCGCGAGGATCTGTTTCGCGCCGCCGTGGCGCAGTTGCTGAAAGCCGAAATGACCGCGGCCCGCGCGGTGGCGCAGCAGGTGCTGCTCCGGGATCGTCACGGGCGGCGCTGCGCCGAACGGCTGTGTTTCGTCCAGGATGAAATCATCCGCATCCTGTACGCCGCCGCCACGCGCCATCTCTATCGCTCCCCGATCCCGTCGGGAGCGGAGCGGATGGCGGTGGTCGCCACCGGCGGCTATGGCCGCGGACTGATGGCGCCGGAATCCGACATCGATCTCTTGTTCATCCTGCCCTACAAGCAAACCGCCTGGGGCGAGCAGGTCGCCGAAGCCATTCTGTATTGCCTGTGGGACATGGGCCTGAAGGTCGGCCACGCC
>Ga0209890_10001283_pt1 | contig 11413 bp, 11 predicted proteins | sample OrgsoiDNA2013049_FD_185799 | JGI IMG/M metagenome (GOLD analysis project Ga0209890, IMG submission 185799) | Permafrost soil microbial communities from the Arctic, to analyse light accelerated degradation of dissolved organic matter (DOM) -... | ecosystem: Environmental > Terrestrial > Soil >... | reverse complement strand
CATAGATCAAGATCCCAGAGGCTCCATAACATACTGGGTTGGTTCCGCAATTCGGGGGGTTTATGTAGATGTCGTCAACTACATAGTTGGATGCGACCGTGCCGGTCGCGCCATAACCTATCTGAATGCCGTTCTGGGCGGTAACCGTAGTGGCGCCGAGACCGATGATGGTGTTCCCGGTGACCGTGACGTTTGGTCCCGCGGTGCCATTGTCGGGCCCGCTGGCAGTAATTCCATTCTTGTCGTAGTTCCGCACGGAATTACTTGAAATCGTGACTGCCGGGCTGCCGCTGTTGCTTTCCACATTGATCGCTAGGCCGTCTTGGCAACCCTGAAGACCCGTGGGCAAAAGCACATTTCGGACGGCATTGGCGGTTATAGTCCCGGAAGAGTTCTGATAGTAGATTCCTATCGCGTCAATCGAGCAGTCGGTCAGCCCGTCGTTGGCGCCATCCACGGTGAGATGGGAAATAGTGACCGCCGCATTTTGGACAAAAATCTGCGCGGCTGTCGGAAAGCCAAAAATGTCCGTAACGCCATTGGTGACGAGGCCGCCACCAGGCACTACCACCACGGCAGCATCAGACGTTCCAAACGCAATGCCGATAAGCGTCAGATTCTTGTTTATTATCGACACCTGCTCGGGATAGTTGCCGGGGCAAACTTTGATCGTGCTTCCGGCGGGGACAGAATTTACCGCCAATTGAATGGTTGCGAAGTGGACAAGAGACGGTTGGCAGGCGGGATTAGTGCCAACTGCGACTGTGGTAGCAAAAACTTGTCCGCCGAGTCCGAGAAGCATGACCAAAGCCAGACAAGAGAACGTAAAGCTACGGGTAGGGTGCATTTATTATTTCTCCGTATGAGTTATTCGTGGGGTGGTGGTTGAGAGTGGGGGTTGATGTGGAAGAAGTAAGAGGTGAGGGGATAACTATATCCCTAAGTGCGGTATAACGCAACCCGAGGGTCCTAAGGGTCCTAAGGGCGGAAGCGCTGCCTCCGATTTGAGGTCGCTGCCAGCCTTCGTCGGCTGGACGGGCGAACGCGTCCGTCCCCACACAAGCTCTGCGTGGCTGCGCGAACTCTAGTCTTCGTGGCGTGCTGTGGCGTAGTATCCGCTGCGCGCCTGAACTTTCAAATCCGACTGCTTAGGCTTGATCTGGACTTTACGGAAGGAGCCGTCGCGGTTGGTGTTGGTGGGCACATAACCAACGTTGTATTGGCTGCGGAGTTCCTGGGAAATCTGGTCGAAGGCCTGGCGAAGTTTATCGATCTTGTTGCCGACTTCGATTACGCGGCCACCGGTTTCCTGGGTCAGTTTTTTCATTTCAGAATCGCCGGAAAAACCGCCGAAGCCGTAGAAACCGCGGTCGGCGATGAGCAGCACGTAGCAGATGGCATCGGCTTTCTGGGCAGCTTCGATGGCATCTTTGATCTTGAGGCGGCTGCCCTGGTCTTCTCCATCGGTGAGCAGGATCATCGCCTTGCGGCCGACTTCGTGGGCAAATTCGTCGTGCGAGGCAAGGTAGACGGCGTCATAGAGCGCGGTGCCGCGTGGGCCGGTTGAGGAGCACGGAATCGGGCCTTGCGGGCCAATCGGACCACCCGAGCAGCTGACTCCACCGTTGTTGATCTTGGCCTCGTTGAGCGCATGCCTGAGCCGACTCACGGAACTGGTGAAATCTTGCAGGAGGTTGATGTCGACGTCGAAGCTGATGACGAACGCCTCGTCTTTGGCGCGCAGCGTGCTCTCGAGGAAAGAGCCTCCCACTTCTTTTTCCATGTCGAGGACGCGCATCTGGCTGCCACTGGAATCGATGAGGATGCCGAGGGTCAGCGGGAGGTCGGATTCGGCCTTGAAATACTTGATGGTCTGGGGCTGGCCGTCCTCGGACAGGTCGAAGTTGTCCTTGGTGAGGTTGGGGATCAGCGCGCCATGCTTGTCCTTGACGTTGAAGAACAACTGCACGACTTCGACGTTGACCTTGAGGGTCTCGACGGACTGGTCTTGCGACTGGCTGTTCGAGTTGGAATTGGGACTGGAAGCGGAATTGGAGGTGGGCCCGGTCGAGGAGGTGGCCGGGGCCGCCGGCGGCGGGGGAACACCCTGCGCGCCTGCAAGAAGCGACAGGGTCGTCACCAGAGCGAATATGGCCAGGGCGGAGACACCCTCGGCCAGGCACGATTTGCGGAGTAATTTGGGCATCAGCGTTTTTATCCCGAGACTTTGCTAGTCTATCCTGTAAGACTTGTAACGGTTAGATGCACCAAAGAGGCACGGTTGGGCATCTGAATTAGTGAAAAAGCGCTGGGGACCGGTGGTGCGCCATGGCCAAACGGTCGAAGAAAGAAAGATAGAGGATTTCGGGGATGGCCACGAAGATTAGCGCGGTACTGATTCTGGGGCTGACATTGTTGCTGGCGGGCGTCTTGGCGGCGCAGCAGAAGCCGGAGGAGATCCCGGACGCTCCGTCGGCGACGCGTCCGATACCGCCGCCGGAGCCACCCAGTCCGCGGCCCGGGGCGGATGTAGAAGAGGAGAGCCAACCCGATGCGCCGCCAGATAATTCCGGTGCGGGTGTAACCACGGGATCGAAGGAGATGCCCCGCAGCGCTCCGGATTCGACGGGTGACAAAGCAGAACAGAAGCCTGCCCCGCCGCCGATGCCCGAGGTTAAGACGGTGCCCGCAGGCAGCGTTCCGCGGGATTTGGAAACCGGGAGTGATCTCTACACGATCTCGGTGACCAAGAACCTGGTGCTGGTTCCGGTTACGGTCAAGGACAGCGCAGGCCGGCTGGTCGGCGGCTTGCTGCCCAAGGATTTTTCGGTTCTGGAAACCGGCCAAAAACAGACGTTGGAGTTTTTCACCAGCGATGCCTTTGCGCTTTCGGCGGCGGTCGTCTTCGATACGGGCATGCCGGATGTAGGTTTAAAGAAGGTGCAGGAAACGCTGTCGGCGTTGCAGGGAGCGTTCAGCCAGTTCGATGAAGTTGGACTCTACACCTACAGCAGCACGGTCGGCCAGGTGGCCGACTACGCCGGCGTCGGTAAGCAGTTGACCGTGGCTCTGAACCAGGTCAAAGGGTACAGCGGAGCAAATAATGGACCGCCTGTGACGAGCGGGCCTCTCGGTCCACAGGGACCGATGATCAATGGTCTCCCGGTTGGCGCTCCTCCTGTGACCCCGGTTAGCACGCCGCCAAAAATCGCGCGCGTAATGAATGACGCGATCCTGTTGGCGGCGCGCGATCTTTCCAAGCGTGACCGCGCCCGGCGGAAGATCATCTTCATCATAAGCGATGGACGGGAGCAGGGCTCGACCGCCAGCTACGCCGATACGCTGAAGGTGCTGCTGACGCAAAACATCACCGTGTACGCTGTGGGAGTGGAAAGCGCGGCGATCCCGGTATACGACAGGCTGCAGAGGATCCACCTGCCGAAGACGAGGGGCTTGATGGGCTACAGCGACATTCTGCCGAAATACGTCGCGGCAACCGGAGGAGGAACGGTATACCGCGAGTTGGCGCAAGGGGACATCGAGCGCGCCTACGCCCGGGCGGTCGGAGACGCGCGCAATCAGTACACCCTGGGTTATTCGCCCAAGAAGGGCATTGGCGGATACCGGCAGATCGAAGTGCGGGTGCGGCGTCCGGACGTGAAGGTGTATGCCAAGGACGGATATTATCCGCTGCCGACGGTGCTGCCGACGCCGCGATGAGCGATTGGAGCGGGCTAAGCATTTGAACCCGTAGTGGTTTAGTAACGTGGGTAACCTGCGCCAGAGCCTTCCGGTGTGGTATAAAAACCAGCAGTAACCGATACTGTATTCAGGTGGATTTCTAGCGAGAGGGCTCGCGCCTTGAGGGAGTGGTTCGCGAGGGTCTTTTCGCAGTAGTTTCTGAGGAAACCTTTTGAGTTTCATCAACTTCGCAGCACGCGAGATCAACTGCAAGATCGTCTATTACGGCGCCGGGTTGGGCGGCAAAACGACGAATCTGCAGTTCATCTTCCAGAAAACAGCCGAACAGCAAAAGGGCAAGATGATCTCGCTGGCCACGGAGACGGATCGAACCCTGTTCTTCGATTTCCTGCCACTGGATCTGGGCACGGTGCGGGGCTTCAAGACGCGCATTCACCTGTACACGGTTCCGGGACAGGTCTTTTATGACGCCAGCCGCAAGCTGATTCTCCGCGGCGTGGACGGCATCGTGTTCGTGGCCGATTCCCAGCAGGAGCGCCAGGACGCCAACGTCGAGGCGCTCGACAACCTGATGTCGAACCTCAAAGAACATGGCTACGACTTCAATAAACTTCCCTACGTCCTGCAACTGAATAAGCGTGACCTGCCGAATGTGCTGCCGGTGGACGCTCTCTCCAAAGAACTGCGCAAAAAAAACGAGCCGATGGTAGAGGCAGTGGCATTCCAGGGCGTGGGCGTGTTCGAGACGCTGAAGGAAATCGCGCGGCAGGTGCTCACGGAGTTGAAGCAGGGCGGGTAGGGTAATTGCGAGTCGTTGTCGGGTCGTCTCCTTTTCGTCGATCACCTGATGCCCCGAGCCCATCCAGTTATCTCATCCGTTATTTCAGGTCCTCGTCGCGGAGCCGATTCTGACGTTGGGCGGTCCCAAGATTGGCGCAGAGCAGAAATGTGGGAGCTTATCTAATTCCAGAAACAGATTGACAATCATATCTCTACTACCCTAGCCTTAGGTCTTCCATGACTCCGCTGACCCATCGTCATCACCATCATCACCATGCGATGAGCGTGTCGGCGGGGAACCACGGATAACCAAAAGCACTCATAGGAAATCCAAGCCCGCTGGCGCAGACCTCGCGCAGCGGGCTTTTTGCTTTTGTGCGAGCTTGGAAAGTCTGGCACCAAGATTCTGCCGCACGACAACTAGGAGGGTTCGATGGAGATCGACTTCGACAAGATGCAGGGCCTGGCGCCTGCGGTCATTCAGGATGCGGGCACCGGGGAACTGCTGATGGTGGGCTTTATGAACCGGGAAGCGTTGGATAAGACGCTGCGCACTGGATTCGTGACGTTCTACAGCCGCACTCGCCAGACGCTGTGGACCAAGGGAGAAAGTTCCGGCAATCGCCTAGAGGTGGTTGACGCCTGGACCGACTGCGACCGGGATACAGTGCTGCTGCGCGTCCGTGTGTTGGGCGAGGGCAAGGTCTGCCACACCGGGACGCGGTCCTGCTTTACGCAGGAACTTCCGCTGGGAAGCGCGCCGATTGGGCAAAAAAAGGTTGGGCAAGCGAGGGCGGAACGATGAAATTACGACTGGGCATCCCCAAAGGAAGTTTGCAGGAAGCGACGTTGAGCCTCTTCACGCGCGCCGGACTGCGCGTGTATACCAGCGCCCGCTCTTATGTTGCGACGACCGACGATCCCGAGATCGAATGCCTGCTCATTCGGGCTCAGGAAATGGCCCGCTATGTCGAACACGGCGCGCTGGATGCGGGATTGACTGGCCTGGACTGGGTACTCGAAAGCGGCCTCGATATCGTCAAGGTCACCGACTTGATCTATGCCAAACAAAGCATGGGCAGGGTCAAGTGGGTGCTGGCCGTCCCGGAGGAATCAACCTTCCAGAAACTCGAAGACCTTGAAGGCCGAATCATTGCCACCGAGTTGGTCAGTTTCACCCGCAATTATTTCGCGAGGCGGAACGTTGCCGTGCGCGTCGAGTTCTCCTGGGGAGCAACTGAAGTCAAGCCCCCGTTACTAGCGGATGCGATTGTCGAGGTAACGGAGACGGGGAGTTCACTGCGCGCAAATCATTTGCGAGTCCTCGAAACACTTCTTGAGTCGAACACGCAACTGATCGCGAACAAGGCCGCCTGGGCCGATGCCGCGCGGCGACAGAAGATTGAGAACCTGGCCGTCATGCTTAGTGGCGCTATGGCTGCGGTGGGGCGTGTGGGTCTGATGCTCAACGTGCACAAAGCGGACTTGCCTGCAGTTCTCGGTTTGCTAACCGCGCTGAAAAATCCGACAGTCGCGCCTCTGGCCGATGGCGACTGGGTCGCGGTCAACACGGTGATCGAGGAGAACACCGCGTGGACGCTGATTCCGAAGCTCAAGCAAGCGAACGCTCAGGGCATCGTCGAATACCCGCTGAACAAGGTGGTGATGTGATGCGCAAGAAAGTGAACCGCGACGTTTTGCGCATTTTCGAGGGCGTTGAGCAAACTCGTCTGGTGACGTCGCTGGCCGGGCGCGGCGTGACCGATCTGGCAGAGGTCGAACCGGCAGTCCGCCGAATTGTGCTTGACGTCCGGCGCAACGGCGATGGCGCCGTGCGCCGTTACGCTACACGTTGGGACGGATTGGGCAAGGACGAACCGCTGCGGGTTCTCGAGGGTGATCTTCATGAGGCTTGGGAAAAAACCGATCTAGAGCTGCAGCACGCAATCCAGCAGGCGGCGGAAAATATTCGCCGCTATGCGGAGTGGCAAGCGCACCGAGCGCTCAATGAATGGCGGCGAGAGATTCAGCCGGGCGTCAGCGTGGGCCAGTTGGTGCGCCCACTTGAATCGGTGGGTTGCTACGTCCCGGGTGGCCGCTATCCTTTGCCTTCTACGTTGCTGATGACGGTGATTCCCGCGCAGGTCGCCGGCGTCAGGCAGATTCGCGTCGCGTCTCCGCACCCTTCCCCGGCAACATTGGCGGCGGCGGCATTCCTCGGCGTGCGGGAGTTCTATCGGTTTGGCGGGGCACAGGCCATCGCCGCCCTTGCCTATGGAACTGAAACCATTCCGCGCGTGGACAAGATCGTGGGCCCGGGCAACCGATACGTGGCCGCAGCCAAGAAACTGGTGGCTTTCGATTGCGCAATTGAATTTCTTGCTGGACCTACCGAAGCAGTCATCATCAGCGCAGACGGCGATCCGGCTTGCATCGCTTCCGACCTGGTAGCGCAGGCGGAACATGATCCCGATGCGCTCTGCATCTTCATAACAACTTCGCGCGCGTTAGCGAAAAGGGTTCGGAAGGAAGTGCAAAGGCGCGCGCGCGCAATCCCGATCGCTGCCCAATCGCTCTCCTCTCGCGGCGCCATTCTTCTGGCCGTTTCTCTTGAACAGGCGGTCGAAATATCGAATCGCATCGCGCCCGAGCATCTAACAATTCCGGCGGCGTTGGCGCCGCTGGTGCAGCACGCGGGTGCCGTGTTCCTGGATGAGTTCACACCGCAGGCCGCGGGAGACTACATCTCCGGACCAAATCATGTGCTACCAACGGGCGGGATGGCCCGCGTGCGTGGCGGTCTCAGTGTGCTCGATTTCGTCCGCGTCATCGCCTGCCAGCAAGTGTCCCGCGCAGGAATCCGGCGAATCGCCCCGGCGGCCATTACACTGGCCAATGCCGAAGGCTTGAAGGGACATGCGGAGGCGTTCCGAGTGAGGTGCTCCCATGCTTGAAGCTCGCGAGGCGGTAAAGAATCTGCACGCTTATCGGCCCCCGTTGGCTGGCCGAACGGGGCTGCGCCTGGATTTCAACGAGAGCACAGTGGGGTGCTCGCCGCGCGTGATGGCCCGGTTGCGCTCGCTCGATTCCGAACTGTTGGCGCGCTATCCCGAGCGCGAGCCGGTTGAAAATGAGGTCGCGAATTTTCTCGGACTCGATCAGGCACAGGTTCTGCTCACCAACGGAGTTGACGAAGCGATTCATCTGCTATGTGCCACGTATCTCGATCCTGGGGACGACGCGCTCATCGTCGTGCCCACGTTCGCTATGTACGCAATCTTCGCTCAGGCCGAAGGCGCGCGCGTTGTCGAAGTGCGTGCGGGCGATAACTTCACATTTCCCTCTAAGGATCTGCTTGCTCAGCTCAGCCTGCGCACTCGGCTCATCGCGGTGGCAAATCCTAACAATCCAACGGGAGCGGCGGCCGCAGGCAATGTCCTGATTCAGATTGCGCAAGAAGCGCCGCGTGCTGCCGTGCTCGTCGATGAGGCGTATTTCGAATTTCACGGAGAAACGCTGATTGACCACACACGGCAGATGCAGAATCTTTTCGTGACGCGGACTTTTTCCAAGGCCTACGGCCTCGCCGGTTTGCGAATTGGCATTCTTGCGGGAGAAGCCCGGCAGATGGCGATGGTCCGCCGCGTGGCCTCGCCTTACAACGTCAACGCGGCTGCCCTCGCTGTCCTGCCCGAGGCTCTTCAAGATCAGGAGTACGTCGGCCGCTATGTCGCGCAAGTGCGAAGCAACCGGGAGAAGTTGCAGCAGGAACTTGGAAATCTTGGGTTGCATTACTGGCCAAGCCACGCGAATTTTGTCCTCGTACGCGTTGGCTCAGCTCACACGGAGTTCGCTCGGGCTTTCCGCGACCATGGAATTCTGGTGCGTGACCGGCACACCGACCCAGGATGCGAAGGCTGCGTCCGCCTGACCGTGGGATCCGACGAGCCCACGCAGACTCTCATCGGCGCTCTGCGGAACGTGGTTGAACAGCTTGGCTTGGGACATGAGGTGCGGGCATGAGGAAAGCCAAGCTGCATCGCAAAACCGCGGAAACAGAAATTCACATCGTCCTTACCATCGAGGGCCGTGGGAGGTACGAAATTGCCACGGGAATCCGTTTTCTCGACCACATGCTGGAACTGTTCACGCGTCACGGTGGGTTCGACTTAAAACTCGCCGCTCTGGGCGACTTGGATGTGGATCAGCACCACACCGTCGAAGATGCCGGAATCGGCCTGGGTGAGGCGTTTGACCGCGCGCTCGGCGACCGGCGCGGCATTCTGCGAGCCGGCTATTTTCTGATGCCCATGGACGAAACTCTCGCTGTGGCGGCGGTGGACTTTGGCGGCCGCGCGGTGGCCGTGGTTCAGACCAAGGTCCGAGCGACGCGGGTCGGCGATCTGCAAACGGAACTGGTGTGCGACTTCTTTGAAGGCTTCGCTCGTGGGGCGCGCGCGAATGTTCATGCGCGTGTGCTTTACGGGCGCTCCAGCCACCACAAGATCGAGGCGCTCTTCAAGGCTTTTGCACGCGCTCTGCGCGTGGCGTGCTCCCGCGATCGCCGACTGGGTCGCATGCTGCCAAGCACCAAGGGACTTTTATGATCGCCATCGTGGATTACGGCGCCGGCAACCTGAATTCGGTGAAGAATGCGTTTGACTATCTCGGAGCCGAAGTCGTCGTAACCGCTCAGCCTGAACAAGTCGCAACCGCAGACAAGATTGTTCTGCCAGGCGTCGGGCACTTCTCCGCGATGGGCGGCCTCGACAACACCGGCTTGCGAGACGTTGTGCTGCAAGGCGCGCGCGCCGGCAAGCCCTTCCTTGGGATCTGCTTGGGAATGCAGTGGCTGTTCGAGGGCAGCGACGAGGCCCCCGAATTGGCGGGAGCAGGAATTTTTGCGGGTAGATGCCGACCCTTTCCGTCGTCGGTGAAATCGCCGCACGTAGGATGGAACTCGCTCGCGGTCCGCGAAGGCTCGCGCTTGCTGCGTAACGTCGCATCCGAATCCTTTGTCTACTACACCCATTCTTTTCAAGCACCGGTGGTTGCCGCCACCACGGCGGCGAGCGAATATGGAACGCAGTTTTCCGCCGCCGTCGAACAAGACAATATTTTCGGAGTGCAGTTCCATCCGGAAAAATCGTGGACCGTGGGACTGCTCATTCTCAAGAATTTCTGTGAGGTTCATTAAGTGCTGACCAAGCGCATCATCGCATGTCTCGATGTGGACGATGGCCGGGTCGTGAAAGGCGTGCAGTTTCTCAATCTGCGCGACGCTGGAGACCCCGCGGAATGCGCGGCTGCTCACGCCCGCGACGGTGCGGACGAGATCGTTCTGCTCGATATTACGGCCACCAGCAATAAACGCCAGACGATGCTCGGAGTCGTCTCCCGCACGGCGCGTGGTTTGTTCATTCCATTCACGGTCGGCGGAGGAATCCGTGAACTCTCCGACGCCGAGGCCGTGTTCGATGCTGGCGCAGACAAGATCGCCATCAACTCGGCCGCGGTGAAAGACTCGAGGCTGATCGGAAAGATCGCCGCTCGTTTTGGCTCGCAGGCAGTCGTGGTGTCTATCGATGCCCGGCGGGTAAACGGCGGATTCGAGGTGTTCGTTGCTGGAGGGCGCATTCCCACGGGCCGTGACGCGCTGCAATGGGCGCGGGAGGCGGCCGCTTGCGGCGCGGGAGAAATCATGCTCACTTCCATGGACCGCGACGGGACCAAATCTGGTTTTGATTGTGAGTTGGTCCAGATGGTGGCCGACGCAGTCTCCATTCCTGTGATTGCGTCAGGCGGTGCGGGTTCGGCGCGAGACTTCATTGAGGTGTTCCAGAGCGGGCGCGCCGACGCCGCTCTTGCCGCTTCCATCTTCCATTTCGGTATCGAGAACATCGCACAATTAAAACGCGAGTTACACGCGGCCCACGTGCCCGTGAGGTGGCCATGCTGATTCCATCGATCGACCTTATGGGCGGAAAGATCGTGCAGCTAGTTCAGGGCGAGAAGAAAGAACTGGAGTTCGATAACTTCGAATACTGGATCGAACGTTTTTCCAAGTATCCCATCGTCCAACTTATCGATCTTGACGCAGCGCGCGGCGCCGGTGACAACCGTTCGCTCGTAAAGCAGATCGTGGGCCAACTGAATTGCCAGGTTGGCGGAGGCATTCGCAGCCTTGACACTGCGCAGGAACTTCTGAACCTGGGCGCGCGTAAGGTCATTATCGGGTCCGCGTTGTTAACCGAGGGCCGAATCAATGAGGAACACGCTCGCGTATTGGCGGACAAACTCCCGAGGGCCGCACTTATGTTTGCTCTCGACTCCCGAGGGGGCCGAGTTGCGATTGACGGCTGGCGCACGCAGACTGCCGTCACTGCCTTCGACATGATTCGCGTGTTAGAACCGTTCTGCGAGACCTTTCTCTACACCCACATCGACACTGAGGGCTTGATGGGAGGAATTCCGATGGAGACGGTTCATGCCATCGGGCGCGCCACGACGCGCCACCTCGTGGTCGCTGGCGGTATCACCGAGCAGCAAGAAATCGACAACCTCGACGCGCTGGGAATTGACGCCGTCGTGGGAATGGCGCTGTATGCCGGCAAGATTCGCGGTTGAAGAGCCTCAGTTCGCACGGCATTCTCGTGGTTAGTTCACGGCGCCGTGAGGACGAAGAAGATGGTGTTGCTGGTGATCCTTGGGCATGGTTCCGGCCACAACGAAAGATCCTCCACACATCGCCAAAGCCACCAATCCACTCGACCACTCGTTCCCGTTGTGTAGGTGCCCAGCGACTCTTGGTGCGTGAAGTAGCACGGTCCACAGCAGAAACATGATGCCCAACCAGGTCGACGCGCTGCGGCACCTTGTGTTTGGCGCAGAAACCCGAACGCGTCAAACAGTGGTGGGGGCGCCTCGGCGC
>Ga0209890_10001282_pt1 | contig 11418 bp, 17 predicted proteins | sample OrgsoiDNA2013049_FD_185799 | JGI IMG/M metagenome (GOLD analysis project Ga0209890, IMG submission 185799) | Permafrost soil microbial communities from the Arctic, to analyse light accelerated degradation of dissolved organic matter (DOM) -... | ecosystem: Environmental > Terrestrial > Soil >... | reverse complement strand
GCATCTCCACTTGCAAAATAGTCCCCTGGCCCCCCTTGAATATTCCTTGCCAAACCTTCCTGCCAAGAATGTGAGCCGCAAAGTAACCCGAACCGAAGATGGCATCCCAGGCAAACGCCAGATTAGGTTGCGGGGGATAACTCTCGGGTGCACCCGGAGTTTTAGTGTTTGCAGAAGCCGCTGTCACTTCTGTGCACTTTCCCTCGAGCACCTCTCCGTTAGCTACCGTCCAGGATTTCAGCAGCTTCACCTCTGCGCCTAGACCGAACATTGGTCGCTTGACCTGCCCAGCAAAGACCGGCGGCGGTGTCTGCGACGCCAGTGGACCTTGGAGAGGATAAAGCTTCTGTCCAAATGCAGGGATGGCCCCCGAGACCAGGCAGGAGGTTAGGATGGCGAAGATAACCGGAGTCTTCATTGTGGGAGTCTCCTATTCTGGACCGTCATTCCTCCGAATTATTCCCCCCTCTAGATTGCTCTACAGTGATTGGAGTCACGTCTGAAATGAACTGTCGAAAGCAGGCCTTTACCCTCAACTCCTGTGTCGGAACTCAATGCGTGCTATCGTCGAGCCTCTAGCAGCCCATTGTGAAACACTGCATTAGCTGATCTGCTCGACCAGCATCTCTCTGCCGGCCTTATCGTGGAACGCCATCGTCATCCTACCCGTGTCCACAGTCCACTTTTCTATCCCGCTCTGCGCTAAACCCCGGGACATCTCTAAAGTAAGTCGTCTCGCGCCGCTCGTGTCGGCGCAGGTGCGGTAGGAACATCTCTGGTTGACTGGTTTCAGCGACGGGAAGCACTTCGTGTACCGGTGGCGAGACGACCCTCTGGCCGCCCTGCCCGAAGTATTCCGAATGGCCGTCGGCCAAGTAGGAATCGTACCGTTCGACGCCGAGCGCCTTAAAGCGCCCGCACATACTCCGGAAGCGTCCTCGCGCTGCCGAGCCGGGCGTGGAGGTCGTTGATTTGCTCGATGGTAAACATGACGGATGTGGCCTTCGATACCAATCATCATTGCTCAGGCCTTTTCCCACGTCCCGCGCCTCGCGATCAAGTGTAAGATCGTGGCACCGCAAGTTGACGAGAACAGCGATAGCACTCATTCCCCAACCCAAAAGAAAATCGCCGGAGCTATTGAGCTCCGGCGATTCAGTTCCTGCTCACTACCGCCCGATCTTGCCGCTCGGGAGAAACGTCTCCGGACCGGGCTCATCTTCAGACCCGATGCGGAACAACGCCGCCTGCGCTTCGGCAAGCTCTCGCAGTTCCTGCATCTCGTCGACCACAGCGCCCTCCGGCTTGTCCTGCTTGCGCTGCACCCTGCGCTCTGCCTTCTCGCGCTGTTTCTGTTGCCGGGTCTGTTCTTTCTGGCGTTTAGTAAAAGTCGATCTTCCTCGTGGCATTCACAATTCCTCCTTAGCTCTATTGCTTGCGGTGCCGACTCGCCTCTCTACGCGTCCGGCTGCTTCCAGGAAACAAGAAACCTACCAGCGCGGCTCGCGCGGCTGGCGTGCGTGCCCCTGATAGTCGTCGCGCCCGCGGCCGCCACCGCCTCCTCCACCACCAAACTTCTTTCCCCCACCACCGCCGCCACCGCCTCTGGGACGGTCCGTCTTCGGCTGCGCCTCGTTGATCTTCAACGCGCGCCCGCCCAGTTCCGTTCCGTTCAGCGCCGCAATTGCTTTATCCGCTTCGGCGGGATTGGTCATTTCCACGAACCCGAATCCCCGGGCTCGGCCCGTCTCCCGGTCGGTCACAATGCTTACTTTTTCCACCGCACCGTGAGCCTCGAAAACGGTTCGCAACTCGGACTCGGTTGTGCTGTGGGGCAAATTACCTACGTATAGGTTCTTCATTGCAGTTCCTCTCTCCGTAAAACATCGAATGTCCCGGACCCGGTTCCGATCCGCTACTCATTTATGCCTTGACTGCCTTGGAGTCGGAGCCCGCTACCGCCGCTACCGGCTTTCCTTGCGCCATGTTCTTCAGCATTTCGCGGGTGCGCATCCGCTTCGCTGCGTTTTGTTTCCGGACTCGGTTAAACCGCGATTTATCGCCGTTAATTCTGGACATGGTGCACTCCTGTCATTCGGGCAGGTTTGTAAACCGTTGTTCTGCTGGAACCACTGTGGAACTGCTGGCGAACGCGATTGCAGCGAGCTTCAGCGCTGCGCTCGACCGCACAACTTCATAAGGAGCAGCCGCGTTCTGCCCCGCCTCGATTGCCGCTCGGCGACACTCGCTGGCACCGAAAAGACGCCTCTCGATCTCTCAATCGCGAAGGCGCAAATAGGGCCTGGGTCTTCGAGGTTAAGTATTTTAAGTATACCCTGTTTGCTGCCTTCCTGCTGCCGCACCGCAGAGCACGGTTACGCGTCCTGAATCTGCGCGTCGTGGCGACACTGGCCGTCGCAGGACGGGTTCGGAATGTGGACAGCCGCCCTCCGCTGTCCGGCGAGCGCAGCTCGACCGGTGTGGCCCTAGGACTGCCCCCACACTTCCCGCTTGCCAACCCCCTGTTCGCCGGGTAGAATTAAACCTGTACGTTAGTCCGAGTCGGAAGTGAGCAGTTCTCGCCTTCAACAGCCAGTAACCTCTCGCAGTACCTCCGAATCTCTCAAGCGTAAAATCGATTCACAAATAAAGGAACACCTAACACCATGGCAGAACAAGGAACAGTAAAGTGGTTTAACGACGCCAAGGGCTACGGCTTCATCAGCCGCCAGTCGGGCGAAGACGTTTTCGTGCATTTCTCGGCGATTCAAGCAGGCGGCTTCCGCAGCCTGCAAGAGGGCCAAACCGTGCAGTTCGACGTGACCAAGGGCCCCAAGGGCTGGCAAGCTGAGAACGTCCAGCCGCTGTAGACCATCCCCTTATTGCAAAAAGGCGATCTCAAACCAGAGATCGCCTTTTTCACGCCTGGGACAATTTTTTCCCGGCCCCTCACTCTGTCATCCCGACCGAAGCCGGAGCGCCAGAGACGGCGCAGTGGAGGAACCTTGTGCTTCCCCGCTGCAGCAATCAAAAATCAACAATTTGGTGAATCTTGGTGCCATCGAAGGGACTCGAACCCCCACACCCTTGCGAGTACATGGACCTGAACCATGCGCGTCTGCCAATTCCGCCACGATGGCAAGTGACTTACATTGCAGCGGCGACCAACCGTCGCCGTGTCAGGAAGACCTACATTTCTATTCTACAGACACGAAGCCGCCTGTCAAACCAGCCCGGGGTTTTCCTTCGTGAACCTTCGTGCCCTTAGTGGTTGATGCCTTTGCTTTTCCGCCGGAAGCCGGAAGCCGTCTCTACTCCAGCTTCGCCGTCATCGTAATCTTCGCGTTCAGCACCTTCGACACCGGACATCCCTTCTCCGCTGCCTCCGCATACTTCTGAAACGCCGCCGCATCCGCGCCCGGAACTTTCCCCACCACGTCAATGTGGCTCGCCGTAATCGTCCATCCCGAATCCAGCTTGTCGAGCGAAAGCGTGATCGTCGTCGAAATGCTCTCCGGAGTCAGATTCGCCCCGCCCAACTGCGCCGACAGCGCCATCGAAAAACATCCCGCATGCGCCGCCGCAATCAATTCCTCGGGATTCGTACCCGGAGCATTCTCAAACCGCGTCGTAAACGAATACGGAGTATTGTTCAGCACTCCACCCGGCGCCGAAAGCAATCCCTTCCCGTCCTTCAGCCCACCCTTCCAAACCGCACTAGCCTTCCGTTGCATTGATCTTCTCCTAGTTATGATTTCTCAAGCTCGCCCCCAATTGTAGTCGGAACCACGCAGAACTGTCAGGACGCAGAACTGTCAGGACATGGAACCGTCATTCGGAGGGCCACGCTCCTCGGGAAGGGCACGGCTTCAGCCGTGCCGTCGAAGCCTGAAGACTGATTCGGGCTTTAGCCCCTGAGGTTTGCTTTTTTGCGGCCGACTAGGCCAACGTTTGATGAAACGGAAAGCTGATAGCCGTCAGCTACCTCAGTAGAAATCCGAGCAGCTCAAATAGAACCCGCACTGCGGACACTTCAACTTGCACCGACTCTCGCGCAGCTTCGACGAGCAGTTCGGACAATACTGCCCCGGATCGGCCACCTTGCCTCCCGCCGCTTGTCCGTGCTCATTCCCTGCTGGCGTCGGCGTCTGTTCCGCATTCGTGTCCAAAGACCGTACCTCGTGTTCCCGCAGGCTGCAAGTGCAGATCTCGATCCCGCAGCGGATCAAACCTGCGGCGCACCCATCGATTCTTTCACGCCGCGCGATCGTTCGCCGCCACCGGAGTACGGCTCCAGCAGTCGGCCATGAGCCGCCATACTCCCAGCCGCTTCCATACTTTTACGTATTTCCCACGCTCCGGCACCAGCGTTCCATCCGCCTGACGGACCACCACCGAGAATCTTCCCACTTCCATCGCCATGTCGCCGGAATGTTCCACTCGCGTCGTTTCCAGACGTAAATCTCCGTAGCCCGCCTCACTCAATTGACGCAGCAACCGTTCCACGGGTTTTTGCCCGTACGCTGCTTCATGGTGCGGCGCCATCAGCACTCCGTCACTGGCAAACAGCCCTGCCGCCAGATCGTAGTTTCCTGTGTTGAAAGAGGTTTGAAAATCTTGCGTGAGGTCGCGGAGCTGAGACTCCACATCCCGAAACGGACGAGAGTCCACTGAAGGACTCGTGTAGGGCCGGTACATCTACAACCTCCTGGGGGAAGGCACGCGGTCAACTCACCATGGCCAGTACGGTAAGTCAACCGGGAAAGCTCGCTCATTCTAGCGCAAACCTACCTTGTGGAAAGAGAAAAGTTTTCCCCTCCACCGATTCAAAAAATGAATTGAGAAAAATCGTTAAGGCAGTTATCTCTCGAACGGAACCGAGCGGCTGGGCAGCCGCACCACACCGGACTCTCCGCTCATCCTCTTCACCGAACCTTGCGGCGTCGCCATCCCGCTTGGATTCTCGCGCTCCGCAATTTGCCGCTTCACGCGTTCCATCAGCACGACGAGTTTCTTCGACTCGTGGTCTCTCTCGGCCTGCTTGCACATCTTCTGAAAATCCTGTGGAGCGTAACTCACACGACTAGTCATGGGGGAAGGTTCCTCGTGCCAAGGAAGGCATAGCCTACCCTAGACCGCTCTTATTGCCAAGCCCCTTGCAAGCCCAGCCTCTTTACGATGTATTCGGCTGAAACAAGGTTTACTTCTTTCACAACAACCGCCCCCTTGCACCCCGCATTGCACACCCCTCCGCCATCCCAGCGATACGTGACCTTAGTGACGTTGAGCCGGTGACCTGTTTCTACGAAAATCACTGCAAGGCCGATTCCGCCTTGCGGGAGAGAGCGTGTGTTCCATCGTAAAATTCTGAGCCTTTGTCTATTTCTCGCGGTCAGCGCTTCGCTGGCAGCCGCGCGCGATCTCGCGCTGGTCTCCAACAAAGCCAATTCCGTCTCGACCCTCTCCGTTCCGGACCTCGTGAAGGTCTGCAAAGGCCAGACCGGCCACTGGCCCGACGGCAAATCCGTCACTTTCATCATGCGCAACCCATCCGCGCCCGAGTTGAAGTTCTTTCTCGAAAAGATCTACGAATTGCCCGAAGCCCAGGTGAAGGATCTCATTGCCTCCGCCAACCACGCACGCGCCGGCCATCCCGCCGTCATGATTGTCGATTCCGATGAAGACCTCGTCAATAAAGTCGCATCCATCCCCGGCGCCATTGGCGTCGTGGACGTATACGCCATCAACAGCAGCGTTGCAGTCGTCAAGCTCGGCGGCAAATTGCCCCTTGAGCCTGGATATCTGCTGCACGGAAACTAGCCGCGATGCATCACGGCTGAGCAGCGCCGCATCGATTGCAGAAATGTCGATCGCATGAGTAAAGAAGAAAAAGCCCAAGCCGCAGCCGCTGCCGCCGACTCTGGAACCGGCACGCGCGTCCCCGCCGACGCACCTGCGGGCAAAGTTACGTTCACCCGCCGTTTTCCCCGCTTCGTCCTCGATGTCCGCCTGCAAGTCAAAATGTTTCAAGCCGGAGAGTTCCGCACCTGCTGGGGACGCTCCACCGAAATGGGCCAGGATGGCATCGGCGCCACCCTCACGGGCAGCCTCGAAAACGGAGAGATCGTTACCCTCGAAATTCCCCTGCCGCTCGCCCCCTATCCCATCAAAGTTCGCGCCATTGTCCGCTACCGCCAGGGCCTCCGTTACGGATTCGAATTCCTCACCTTGAACGACGGCCAGCGCGACACCATCCAGCGCGTCTGCCAGTTCCTCGCCTCCAAAGCCTGAGAGAATGTCGCACAGCGGTTCCAGGTCTTAGGCCGAAAAAATACCTTGTCATTCCGAGTTGTAGCTTTGTCATTCCGAGTTGTAAATTTTGTCATTCCGAGCGAAGCGAGGAACCTGCTTTGTTTGTAAGCTTTGTCATTCCGAGCGATGTCGAGGAACCCTGCTTGGTTTGTAAGGTTTGTCATTCCGAGCGAAGCGAGAAACCTGCTTGGTTTGTAGGTCTTGTCATTCCGAGCGAAGCGAGGAACCTGGTTTCCCCGCCCCCGGCACGACTCATGCCCCTACCGCCCCGCGCTATAATCATTTCCAACACTTGCATCGAAACTCCACTTCCCGTCATCTCAATTCTGGAGGCCCAATCATGGCTCATGAACTACCCGCACTCCCCTACGCGTACGACGCCCTCGAACCCATCATCGACAAGCAGACGATGACCCTGCACCACGACATGCATCACGGCGCCTACGTGAAAAATCTGAACGCCGCCCTCGAGAAGCACCCCGACCTGGCTGGCAAGTCCCCCGAAGATCTCATTCGCGACCTCAACGCCATCCCCGAGGACATCCGCGGCGCCGTCCGCAACAATGGCGGAGGCCACGTCAACCACACCATGTTCTGGAAGATTATGAAACCCCAGGGCGGAGGCGATCCCACCGGCCCCATTGCCGACGTCATCACCAAAACCTTCGGCAACTTCAAGGATTTCCAGACCAAGTTCAACGACGCCGGAGTGAAGCAGTTCGGCTCAGGCTGGGTCTGGCTCGCTGGCAAGTCCACCGGCGAAGTGCAGATCCTCAGCACGCCCAATCAGGACAGCCCCATCTCGCAAGGCCTCTATCCCATCTTCGGCAACGACGTCTGGGAGCACGCCTACTACCTGAAATACAACAACCGCCGCCCGGAATATCTCACCGCCTGGTGGAACGTCATCAACTGGGACGAGATCAACAAACGCTTCGCTACCTTCAAGTCAGGTAAATCAGTTCAAGAACCGGCTCTGGCTCATCGCTAGAACCTGTAGGGCGGACACTCCTGTCCGCCCAGGTTTTGACTTTGCTCTTGCCATACTTCGGCAAGAAACATGTGGAAACAGCACATGTGGGAACAGTTCATGTGGGGACGGCCGCCTTCGGCCGTCCCGCCAAGCGAAGCGAGGCGGAACCCAAGGCAAGAACTGAAATCACAAAGCCCCCGCAATCAAACCGGGGGCTTGTTTCCTCTGTACCCTCAGTGTCCTCTGTGGTTACAAAGTTCTGCGCGCGCCTGGAACCGCACACCCCACCCCCCCGTACCATCCCTCAGACCATGTCCCGACCTCGCCGCGTCCGTTACGGAATCTTCGCTCTCTTCCTCTACCTGACTCTCTGCACCCTCGGCGGCATCTACCTGGCCGACGGCACCCTCCATCCCGCCCGCCGCCCGCTCACCGAAGATGAAGTCACCGCAGTCCGCCAGTCGGCGCAAGCCCTCGACGCCGATCTCACCGACGACTCCATCACGACCCCAGACAACATCATCCTCCGCGCCTGGACCATCCACCCACACCACCCCAGCGGAAATGCCGTCCTCCTCCTCCATGGCCTCGGCGACAACCGCATCGGCATGACCGGATACGCTCAACTCCTCCTGGCCCACGGATTCACCGTGCTCCTCCCCGACGCCCGCGCCCACGGTGTAAGCGGAGGCACACTTGCCACCTATGGTCTTCTCGAGCGAAACGATATCCACCAGTGGCTTGACTTTCTAGAAGCTCGAAATCATCCCCGCTGCATCTTCGCCCTCGGTGAATCCATGGGCGCCGCCCAACTCCTCCAGTCGCTCGACACACATCCGCACGTCTGCGCCATCGTCGCCGAATCCCCCTTCGCCACTTTTCGCGAGATCGCCTACGACCGCATGGGACAGCCCTTCCACCTGGGCCCCTGGGTAGGACGCACATTCCTCCGCCCGCTCGTGGAAGTCGCCTTCCTCCGCGCGCGCTGGAAGTATCACCTCAACATGGGAAATATCTCGCCGGAAGATTCAGTCGCAGCCACCAAAATCCCCGTGTTCCTGATTCACGGCCAAATCGACAGCAACATTCCAGTCCGTCATTCGCAAATCATCCACGCCCGCAATCCCAGCACCCAACTCTGGGAAGTCCCCAACGCCGACCACTGCGGCGCCCTCAGCACCGCCCCCCAAGAATTCGAACGCCGCACGCTGTCCTGGTTCGTCCCGCGACCGTAGCGCCGGCGTCCCGCCGGCTGTCGCGAGAGCATCTTGCTCTCGGACCTCTGCTGACCTATGATCCTGCCGTCGTCTTCATTTTGCCGGAGTGATGCATGAAGCCGCTTGCTCGCACATTCGCCGCACTCCTACCTGCTTTGGTACTGACCTTTTCCCTCGCGCTCCTGCTCGCAATCACGGGCGCGTACTTCTACACCTACAAACATGCGGCACACGGATCAGGCAGCATGTACATCGGAACAACCACTACGGGCATGGTTATACAGTCACATCATTTCTTGCATTTCGCCTTCATGTCGGCAGGAATGTGGGCGCTGAATCCAATCACGATTCTCAACGCTCCAGCCCATTTTATTGCCCTGCCAATCTCTTACTTAATATCGCGAGGGCCATTCTGGTCCCCTTATTTTCTTGGACCGGCGGGTTGGCGCTGCCTGTCATATCCGTTCTTAGCGCTACCAGCATGGTGCTATGTGGGCTTCGGAATCGACGCTCTCCTCGGACGCAAGCGCATTCGCACAACGAACCTGGTGTTGAGCGTGATTCTCGCGACGTTGTTCGGCACATTTGCCGCGGTCCTGAGGTTTGGCTTGGCTGAAGATCCGGATGTGGTGCCGGGATTGACCGAAGGCTTCACCCTCTGGACGTTCTTGTTCGCAACTCCATTCGCTGCCTGGTTGCGGCAGAAATTCGCACGACAGTCTCCATAGTCATCGTGCCGCCAGAGCGGAGACCTGTTCTGCTACTGCGCGCTCGGGGGCCCATTTCTCGAGTCCTTTGCAGGCAAGTGCGCTTTTCGATCGCAAGAAACTGCAACTGCCTTTCTGCATTTCCTGTGCGCCCGCTGTGGATATTCCGCCCGCCCACGGCACCCGATTCTTTCGCCGCCACTCTGCGCGTGCGAAAACCACCGCCATCCAGAGGCCGAATGGTGTGTGCTCTCACCCTTCACTTCATCTCTCTCCTCTGGCAAAGATCCGCGCCCACCTTTTTCCTCAACTGCACCAAAAATACTGAATTGACCAGCGCCCATTTCGCTCGTACAGTCACCTTCGCTCTCATAAAAATTCACGTCGTTCCAACCGAATGCATCCGGTTGGCGACCGCCATCAAAAATCTGAAGCCGCAAGTGATCGGGATCGCGCCACATGAAATTAGAAGAATGGAAAACTTACCGCACACGATTCTTAGTCAAAGCCAAAAAACTCAGCTCCGCCCTCACCTTCGTCGACCATCTCGGCCGCCAGCACTGCGGTCGTAAAGGGGACTACCTCGTCGAATCTTTTGACGGCGTCCTCAGCATCGCCCCTCGCCTGATCTTCGAGGACATCTACGTTCCAATGTCCCTGCTTGGCGAACCGGCCAGCAGCGAAACCACAATCCACCCACCGGCGCTCAACCGCATGGACTTCGAACCACTCCAGATCGAGGAGGTAAAGCTCCCCAAGAAACCGGCGGCCCGTCACAAGGTCGATACTCCAGCTCCGCTCTGCCAGCATTTGGTCCGGCATGACCTCGTCCGATCAGAAGAATCCACTCGCAATCGCGGCCGCAGACTCCCACAAGCCAGTCGCGACGGCCGTGTCTCCAGTTCGCGTATGGGCCTCATGTGAACACTGTAAGCGCCGCACCCGTCCTCAGATCGGGGCCGGGCCAGGGTTCCAGAAAGAACCGCGCCGGATGTTCTTGAAAACCTTATGGGATAGGTCCCGGAGGGACCAACGAAAGTAGCCCAGCGCTTCAAACGCTGGGTCGGGCATGCCCCATCAAGTTTCGTCCCGGAGGGACGACTGAAACATCTTTAATTGGGCTCGGGCTACCAAACCAAAGAAGCCAGAAAACCACGGCAACCCCAGCCCCTGCCGTGACATACGGTCCCAAAAGAGGATTTCTTGCCCAAGCTCAACAAACCGAAACCGTCCCTTGTTTTCCTCAATGTGGAAAACCCGGCCCCAACCCCGCATCAAGCCCGTCATTGCTAGGGATACAACCTGTAGTGTTTCCCGCTTGACAGGCACAATCTGCGGGAGTAACTTTGCAAATCCAAGCACGAAAATTCCGCCTCACGGGAATGAGACGGAATTCGCAATCAGTCAGAGATAGAAGATGCGGTCCGGTGCCCAGCCAGAGGTGACTCGGCTCCCTCCGCAAGCAGAAAAGGCTCAGGCGCCTGGGCTTCCAGATCCGTAAGCCCAGCGCCCGAAACCTTAAACGAAAATGCCTCCAGTAAATCCGGGAACCGGAAGCCGGAAGCCGATTTTGAGTGCGGTGGCCGTTCCCCGATCCTCCCCCCGGGGCGCGACAATAACCAGTACGCATCATCTGTAACCTGCCCGCCGGCAGACAAGGAATGTTGTCATCCCGAGCAAGCGTTTTTTGCGCAGCGAGGGATCTGGGCGAGCCGCGCAAAGCGTTGCGTTCTTTGCAACGCAGTAATCGCGCGTTTGGCTCGCGTCCTTACAACCGGCGTCGCAGTAGGACCCAGGAGCCCGCAATGGAAGGTTTAACTCGCCTCGTTTCAGAGTCTTTGGCCCGTCACGGTTTCGATCGTCCCGTGGACTATCGCCGCCTTAGTTGGTCGCGCTGGTTCCGCTGCGAGTCCCATCACAGCCTCCTGTTCGTCCCCAGCAAACCCGGCGTCTTCGCCGTAGCCGAAGAGATCATGGACTGGGGAACAGACCATGTGGGGACAGCCGCCCCCGGCTGTCCAGCCGAGCGAAGCTCGGCAGATCCAGTGTGGGACCGGGTCTCTGACCCGGTCAGGCCGAGCGAAGCTCGGCTGGATCTCGCCGGCAGCACCCCGGCCCCCCGCCGCATGCTCGCCGTCACCCAATTCTTCGAAGACGACGACATGGCCTTCGTCCTCGACCGCATGCTCTCGCGCCAGAATCCCATGGC
>Ga0209890_10001281_pt1 | contig 11421 bp, 12 predicted proteins | sample OrgsoiDNA2013049_FD_185799 | JGI IMG/M metagenome (GOLD analysis project Ga0209890, IMG submission 185799) | Permafrost soil microbial communities from the Arctic, to analyse light accelerated degradation of dissolved organic matter (DOM) -... | ecosystem: Environmental > Terrestrial > Soil >... | reverse complement strand
CCCACCCGTGAGGAGCAGTCGCTGGTGGCCGCGGCGGTGCTGGGCGACTTGTGGCGACGGCGGCAAGAGCGCAGGCCGGTCCTCATCGTGATCGACGAGGCGCACAACGTCTGCCCCGCCGAGCCACCAGACCAGCTTGTCGCGGTGGCCACTGAGCACGCCATCCGGATCGCCGCGGAGGGCCGCAAGTTCGGGCTGTACCTCCTGGTATCGACGCAGCGCCCGCAAAAGATCGCCGGGAACGTCCTCTCCCAGGCCGACAACCTCGTGCTCATGCGGCTCAACTCGCTCGCGGACGCGGCTTTCACCGAGGCGGCGTTCTCCTTCGTCCCGCCGAGCCTGATCGAGCGCGCGGTGACCTTTCGCCAGGGTGAGGCCCTGATCGCGGGACGGATCTCGCCTCAGCCCGCACTGCTCCGCTTCGGCGCGCGGGTCACGGAGGAGGGCGGTGCCGATGTGCCCGCGACGTGGGCTGCCCCCCGTTAGCTACGGCTTCGACACCGCCGACGCTACCTACCCGGCCAACGACACCGTCGCCGCGTGGGCAGCCCTCGGTTCCTGCTGACACCCGCCGGCGGGCCAGGCCCGGGTGGCCTGGCCCGCCGGCCAGACATCCAGCGCGGAGTCGATCACCATTACGTCCTGAGCCCAGTGGCTCAGGCAGCGGACCGGTGTGGTTGCGCGGACCGGTGTGCTTGCGCGGACCGGTGTGCTTGGGCTGCGACGGGAACCGGGGCCGTACGGTCGGCCGCGCGCGGGGCACGGCCCGCCGTCTCGGGGCGGCTATCTGGGTGCTTGATCACCAGCCATAGCGGGATCATCGTCGTGGCCAGGAAGAATACGGCCGCGAGCGGAATATTGAGCCAGAGCCAGCTCATGGTCAGCCTCCGTGGGACGGTCTCTTGGGATGACTCCAAGGCTGCCTGACGACCTTCTGACATCCTTGTCAACACCCTCTGCGGAGGCCATGAATCCGTAGCCGGCAGCGCTGTAGCGCCGTGCTTTCGCACTGCGGTCAGCCGGCGGGCGGGATCGAGCTGGCGCAGGTCGGCTGATTCAGGGCGCGTGGACCACGGCGACCGGGCAGGGAGCGTGTGACAGCAGCGCCGTAGCTATCGAACCGAGGGCCATCCGGGGGAGGCCGCCCCGGCCGCGGTCGCCCACCACGAGCAACTGGGCGTCCTGGGCGGCCATCAGCAGAGCGTCCCGCGCGGAGGCGCCGGTGACCTGCCGGTGCAGCTCGACGTCCGGGTGGTGCTTCTCCCAGGTGATGACCAATCGCTCGAAGTCCTCCGCGATGAGGGGTGCTGCGGCCAGATCCCCGGGAGCGTCGGCCAGCGCGCACACGGCCGTCAGCGGCACCCGGTGCAGCGCAGCCTCGGTGCCGGCGAAGTTCAGCGCGGCTTCTGCCGCCGCAGAGCCATCGACACCCACGACGACATGCCCGGGAACATAGCCGCCGGCCGGGCGCCAGTGCCCGCGCACGACGACCACGGGGCCGGATGCGCGCGCCGCCACCTGCAGGCTGACCGATCCCAGCAGGAGCCCGGACAGGCCTTCCAGGCTCCGGGAACCGACGACCAGCATGTCGGCGTCGGCGCTCTGCTCGCATAGGGCGCGAGCTACCGGTCCTTCGACCAGTACGTGCCGCACCCGGGCCGGGTCGGGGTGCGGCACCGCGGCCGAGAGAATCCACTGGGCGCTTTCCCGCGCTGGATCTTCCCCGGGGCCGAGCGGTGGTCCCGCGTCCCCGGGTGTCCAGGCGTGGCACACCGCCAGCATGACTCCGCGTTCCCTGGCCTCATGCGCGGCCCAGTGCACGGCTTCCTGGCTACTCAAAGATCCGTCGTATCCGACGAGAATCGCGTGATCGGTGGTGGCCACGGCGACCTCCCTGGGGCCTGGGTATGGCCTGAGGCTGGCCGGCCGTGGCCCGGCCGGCCAGAGACGGCGGTCCCGTACCGGCCGGACTTTCGGCCCGGGGGTGACCACGCTCCTGGTCAGCGGTTCCCGGCCGCCTTCGATATGAGGTCTTTCGGCCCTTTCCGCGGGAGCGGAAAGGCCCTGCCGCGCACAGCACGCGCGGGCGGACGCTGGGAGCATGAGTAGTCGACCGGACATCGCCGACCTTGGCCTCAGTATGGGCAAGAAGGGGCGGCTGCGCCGCATCCTGCACCAGAGCGGGCTCCGCAATGGGACGGCGCTGCTGCTTCCTTATGGTGTGGATCACAGCCGTGCACCGGAGCGCTCCGCTACCGGCCAGGCCGGTGATCCGACGGACGCGATCCGGCTGGCCTTCGAGGGCGACTTCAACGGTATCGTCCTGCCCGTCGAGCTGGCGGAGAAGTTCTACGGGGACTATGCCGGCGAACTGCCGCTGATCGTCATGCTGAACGGTTATTCGGACGGGCCGGGATCTGCGGCCGCCGTCGGGACCGTGGCCGATGCCGTCCGGCTGGGGGCCGATGCAGTTGGCTACCTTCTGTATGCGGATGGGCCGGCCCGGGATACCGGATTCCCGCAGTACCAGCGGGTCCAGGAGGACGCTGAGCACTACGGCATGCCCCTGTTCGTGTGGGTGTATCCGCGCGGTACGGCGGGTGAGGCGATGGGCGGCAGTGCTTCCCCGCACGACATTGCTGACGCGGCCAGCACAGCCAGGACCCTCGGCGCCGACGTGGCCGTAGTGACCTTCCCGCATCCAGAACGGCCGCCGAGCGCCCCGCACGACGAATATGCGGGGATTTCCGCTGCGGATGCGATCGACACGGTAGTCCGCTCGGCAGGCCGGACCCTCCTTCTGGTCTCCAGCGGCGCTGGCGGCAGTGACGAGGCAATGCTCGAGGAGGCACGCCAGGCCATGGCTGCGGGGGCCGCCGGGCTGATATTCGACCGGGACATCACCCAGCGCGGGCAGTCCGAATTGCTGCCTCTGATCACGCAGCTCAAGCACATTCTCGCGGCGTACTGCAACTGAGGCTGCGTCCCCCCAAGGACGGTCAGACAAGGAGTCCAGGCGATGGCGAGACCGGTTGTCGCAGGCAGCGACGGTTCGCAAGAGTCCCTGCAGGCGGTGGAATGGGCGGCTGCGGAGGCGGTCCGGCATTCGGTGCCGCTCCGGATCGTAACGGCGGCGGCCCCGTCGTGCCCGGCGGACGAAGAGGACCCGGCGGCGATGCTGGACGAGCTGATGCATACCGTCTACGCGCAGTCGCTCCGCACCGCCGCCAGTGAACTCGCCCGGACGGTCCCCGGTCTCATCGTGGAAACCGAGCTCCTGGACGGCCCCCCGGGGCAGATGCTGGCCCATGACAGTTCCACCGCGCAGCTGCTTGTAATCGGCGCATACGGCGTGGGCGGCTACCGGCAGCCGGGTCTCGGCCGGGAGGCCAGGTACCTGGCGACGCATGCCCACTGCCCCGTTGTCGTGGCCCGGGATCAGGGCGGCACCGTTCATGACGAGATCGTTGTCGGTGTCCAGGACATAGACGACGGTGCCGGCGCGATCCCGTTCGCCTTCGAAGAGGCTGCCTTGCGCGGCGCCCGGCTACGGGTGGTCCATGCCTGGTTCCCGCTCGACAGGTGGTTCGGTGCAGAGGCGGAGAACTCGGCCGAGGCCGCCTCGCGGCTGGCCCAGGGAGTGGACGAGTGGCACGGAAAATACCCGGATGTCGAGGTCAGCTATACGGGCGTGGAGGGGCCGCCGAGCCGCGTCCTGGCCGACTTCTCCGCCCACGCCGACCTTACGGTGATTGGCCGGCACGATAGAGCTGACGGCGAGCCCGAGGCCGGTAAATTCGTCCTGCACAAGGTGCTCAACCACGCCGCGGGCACAGTCGCGGTCATACCGTCCAGCTGAACCCGGCCCCCCGGACGGCCCGAGACTGATCCTTGCGCCAGAGGAGTGGCAACGGTTCGCAGCCGGCATCAGAGCCGGGCGTTGCGGCAACGACTGAGTATTCGCAGCCCAAACGCGGGGCTGCACGGGATTACGCGTAGCAACCGCATTAGCGTGCTCGCTGATGCCGTGAAGCACGGCACTCACGCACTATGGTCCGCCGTGCCAGTGCCGTTAGGAGGTTATGACCTCTCTGGATACATGCACATGGCCCATGTTGAAACAATTCAGTCTGAGTCCTTTACCGGCGTTGAGCTCTTCGGCGGTACTCGGGGCTCCGCGTGGCACCCCTTCTTTCCCCCGGCCCGGCAGACGTATCCGGCCGGCGCCTGACTGGGCGCCGGCCGGCTGATTGTGGTGGGCAGGGAGTGGGTGCCTGTACCGGAAAGGACTTCCGTCATTGCGCCTTCGCGGCGCGTATGGCCGTGGGCGCCGGCGATGTGGCCATGGCCAGTAATCGGCCACGTCTGCTCCGGCAGACCAAGGTCCGCATCCATCAGGACATTGAGCCGTGGCGTACGCCGCCCCCGGGGCGGCACCCTGAAAGGGCCAGCCGGGGCAGCCGGGCCGGCCTCCACAAGCGGCCCCGCGGGAAGCAGCGGCGCGTTTCCCGCGGGGTCAGTTCCGCTATTGGCACATCAATTGCCGGTGTCATCTTTCCATCAACCAACTTAGGCCAAGGTCCCGCGCCGTGGCCGCGAACGTCCGTGCATCCGGGGAAGTCTGGCCCTGAACCAGTTTCTGAACAATCCCTACCGTTGGTCACGTCAGAAAAAGGCCCTTCGCCCTTCGGGAGAACAAATGTCCGGAATCTATGCGGGAATCGATGGCTCCAGCCATTCTCAGCTCGCCCTGGAGTGGGCCATGCGGGAGGCCGTCATCCGCCGCGAGCCGCTGACCGTGATCGCCGTCCACGAAGTGCCGACCAGCGGCTGGGGCGGGATGATCGTGTACCCCCAAGACCGTGAGCTGCGGGAAGAGACCCGGAAGGCGGCCCAGGAGGCCGTGGACAAGGCGGCCGCCCAGCTGGGTGGCGCGGCGCCCTCGTCCGTGACCGTGCAGGCCAGCATCGGGCTGCCGGCCGCGCAGCTGATCGAGGTGTCCGAGGATGCCGACCTCCTCGTGATCGGTTCGCGCGGCGCAGGAGGGTTCACCAGGCTGATAGGGGGTTCGACCAGCGCCCAGGTTTCTCAGCACGCGCACTGCCCGGTGGTCATTGTTCGGTGATCGTCCCCGCCGCCGGCACTCAGGCGCCGATACTCAGGCGCTGGCCGTGCGGGCCAGCGCCTGAAGGCTGTGTACCGGGAGGTTGTGTACCGGGCCAGCTCGGCCCGATATCCGGGCACGGGCCCCTTGATCTGCCTCAGCTGCGATGCCCCGTCCACCGCGGGCCGATACTGCGCCATTCAGCATCCCAGGACCGGAACCGCCCACGGTCGAGGAAATGGCGGGCGACGGCCTGGACGCCCAGCAGCAACCCGGTCAGGGCCATGCTGGTGAGCACCACGGTGACGGCCACCTCGGCGAGGACATCCGCGTGCCTGCCCGGAGGTTCGGCGACCGCGCCGGATGCGCTCACCCAGACGGGAACGACACCGCCGGCGAAAGAGCCGATCGGGGCGAGGACGTGGCCGGAGCGGGCCGTGCCGTCCGGTGCCGTCCATCGCGCCGTCACCCACGTGTCCGGGACAGCTGCATAGGGGTCGACCGAGGAGGCCGGTGCGTTCTGGGTGAGCACGGCGTCGACCAGGTGATCGGCGGCTTGCTGAGCCTGGGCCTGGCGGCTGAACAGATGGTCGGCGGTTTGGCCTGCGATGATGGCGGTGACCGGGACGGCGGTCAGGATCAGGATCAGCACGGCAAGCCGCAGCCACGCGTCGACCTTGTCGGCGGGACGCCGCAGCGGGTTGTCGTCCAGTCCGAGCCTGCGGGCGTACCGCGCCCGGCGCGTGCCTGCTGTGGGGTTCCTGGCGTTGCTCATCGCGGTCACCTCCCGGCCTCAGCTGAAACGGAAGCCGAACTCGCGGCCCACGTCGCGCAGCGCCGCGGCGAGCGATCGAGACCGGCTCGGCCGGGTCGAGGACCTGGCGTGGTTCGTAGCCGGGCAGGAACGTGTCAACCTGTTCCTTGCGGCGTGATCGGGTGCGCGCAGATCACCGCGGGACGGCTCAGCGCCACCGCCTCGGCGACCGCCCGCGACCCCTCCATCTGCCTGAGCATGGTCCTATCCCCTTTGTGCGCCACCCCGGTGACCGGCCGTCCGGCGCTCGTCGACAAAGTGGCGGCGGTTATCCGTCGCACTACTGATTCCACGCCCAGTGGCGCGGCAGCGGCAGGGACGAAGGACCCGCGCGGGCGTGCCCTACGCCCATTGGGTGGCGGACGCGGCTGCGGCAGCGTGATAAGTGCAGGACCAGACGACCACGGAGGGAGGCCGGCATGGCTTCAGTGCCGCGGGGTTCGCAGGTCACGGTGACGGCGCTGGCCGGCCACCGCTTCCTGCACGGCCTGACCCGGGAGCAGCTCGCTGAGCTGGTTCCGGCCGCGCGCCTCACCGAGATCCCGGCGGGCCGCCGGCTGTTCGAAGACGGCGGCCGGGCGGACGGCTTCTGGCTGATCCGCTCCGGCTCGGTCGCCATGGACCTGCACGTGCCGGGTGAGGGCCAGGTCATCGTCGAGACGGTCGGGATGGGTGACGTGCTCGGCTGGTCGTGGCTGGTGCCGCCCTACGTGTCGATGTTCGGTGCGGTGACAGTGCAGCCGACCGAGGCCTTCCACTTCGACGCGCGGCTGGTGCGGGCCCTGTGCCAGGCCGACCCGCAGCTGGGTTACGAGCTCACCCGCCGGTTTCTCGGCGTGGCGACCGACCGGCTGCGGGCCAGCCGGGCCCGGCTGCTGGACCGCTACGTGCCCGCCCGGCCGTGGCCCTGACCGCCAAGAAAAGCCGTGGCCCTGACCGCCCAAAAAAGGAGTACGCAGATGACAACACGCATAGGTATCAACGGTTTCGGCCGGATAGGGCGCTCGTTCCTGCGCGTCTCGGCCGAGCGGCCGGATCTCGAGGTCGTCGGGATCAACGACATCATGGACACCCGGACGCTGGCGCACCTGCTCGAGTTCGACTCCACCTACGGCCGTTTCGGTCATGAGGTCGGCTACAGCGGTGACACCATCACCGTGGACGGGCGCCCGATCGCGGTGCTGAGCCAGCGGGATCCGGCGGGTATTGACTGGGCCGGGCTGGGGGCGGAGGTGGTGATCGAGGCCAGTGGCAAGTTCCTGGCCCGTGACCAGGCCGCGCTGCATCTGAAGGGCGGGGCCCGCAAGGTGCTGATCTCCGCGCCGGGTAAGAACGCAGACCTCACCATCGTCCTCGGGGTCAACGAGGACGCCTACGACCCGCAACGGCACGACGTGATCTCCAATGCGTCGTGCACGACGAACTGCGTGGCCCCGATGGCCAAGGTCCTGCACGACGCCTTCGGCCTCACCCGGGCTTTCATGACGACCATCCACGCCTACACCGGTGACCAGATGCTGCTCGACGGCCCGCACAAGGACCTGCGCCGGGCCCGGACGGCGGCGGTCAACATCGTGCCCACCACCACCGGGGCCGCCCGGGCGACCGGCGAGGTCATCCCGGCGCTGGCCGGCCGGCTCGACGGGGTGGCGGTACGCGTCCCGGTCGAGGACGGATCGCTGACCGATCTCGCCGCGGTGCTGGCGACCGAGGCGACCAAAGAGGCCGTCAACCAGGCGTTCCAGGACGCGGCGGCCACCGGCCCGCTGGCCGGGCGGCTGCGCTACAGCACCGACGCGCTCGTCTCCCGCGACATCATCGGTGACCCGTCCTCGTGCGTGTTCGATTCCGACCTGACCCAGGCCGCGGGCACCCTGGTCAAGATCTTCGGCTGGTACGACAACGAATGGGGCTACACGTCCCGCCTGGTCGACCTGGCCGCCCTCGTAGGCGGACAGCTCTGAGCGAAAGGAGAGCAGGCCATGGTCAGCATGCCGATCGTGGTCGGTACGGACGGCTCGGAGCAGGCCGGCCGCGCCGTCGAGTGGGCGGCCCTCGAAGCGGTACGGCGAGGGGCTACGCTGCGGATCGTATCCGTGCCGGCGATGCCGTCCCGGATGCGGGCCTACGACTCGTCCCCGGCCACAGTGGCGCATTTCATGCGGGAGTATTCCGTCGCGGCGCTGTCCGCCGCGGCCAAGCGGGCCGGTGAAGTGGCGCCGCGGCTGCCCGCTGACACCGAGCTGCTGACCGGCGCCCCCGTCACGGCGCTGATCGCCAGTGCGGCGGGGGCGGCCATGCTGGTCGTCGGGGCCCGCGGCGGTGGCGGGTTCGGGGCCATGGCGCTCGGCTCCGTGAGCCGGTACGCGGCCCTGCACGCGCCCTGCCCGGTCGTGGTCGCCCGCGAGGACACCATGGTGGTCCACCGCAAGGTGGCAGTCGGGGTGGCCGACCCGGCCGAGGCCGGCGACAGCCTCGGGTTCGCCTTCGAGGAAGCGTCCCTGCGCGGGGCCCGGCTGACCGCCGTCCACGCCGTCCACCACTTCCGGCTGGCCGCCACCCGCCACGGCCCGGTGGCCCCAGGGCCGGACGAGGCGGTTGCCGCCGCGGAGCTGGACAAGGCCCTGGCCGAATGGCAGGACAAGTACCCGGAGGTGCGCGTCCAGCCGGACGTCGTGTGGGGTCACCCCGGCCAGGTGCTGGCCGGCTACTCCGCGCACGTCGATCTCCTGGTCATCGGCAGGCACGGCGTCCCGGAGGGGGCCGCCAGCATCGGGTCCATCCTGCATCCGGTGCTTGGCCACGCCCACAGTGCCGTCGCCATCATCCCGTCCGCCCACTGAGAACACAGCCCGCGAGAACACAGCCGCCCGGGACGCTCAGCGTCCCGGGCGGCTGGCTGCGTGGGTGGCTATGTCGGACCCGCGGACCCGGCTGGGTGCCGGGGCTGCTTCGGCGGCTGCTTCGGCTCGGGCGGCGCCTGCACCGCGGGATTCGCCGGGGAGTTGTTCCATGACCGCCAGACCAGCCGGTGTAGGGGTATCCAGCGCGGGATGTCGCGCAGGCCCGGGATGAACGGCACCGCCAGCAGCAGGATCGTCGCGACTCCGGTCAGGTAGATCGCGATCAGGTCCACGTTGGCCGAGTTGTCGAAGCCGGGCACGTGGTACCAGAGCTGGAACAGCCACAGCCACGGCTGGCCGGGATAACTGCCGGTCTCGTTCATCACGCCCCACTGGTCACCGGTCAGGTGCTGGGCAGTGGCCTGATTGGCGTAGTAGGCCCCGTCATTCAGGAACAGCAGCGGCTCGGTGAAGTTGGTCCCGTAGAACGGCTGCGTGCCGGACAGGTCGGCGTCGATGGCCCCGCTGCGCGCCAGCGTGAGCTCGGTGGCCAGCATGAGCGGCACGGGGCCGTCATTGGCCCTGGGCACCACCGGGTTGCCGTTCACGAACTTGACCTTGGTCACCGCGGTGCCGTAGGCGGTCGCCCATTTCACCTGCTGGGCAGGGGAAGCCGCGTTGTAGATCCTGAGCGCGGCCGCCAGGGCCGGGTCGGTCGGTGCGTTCTTCGCCAGCGGGCTGAGCACGAAGGTCTGGGCGGCGTCGATGGGCTGCCGCACCCCGAGTATGTTCGCCGGGGCGAACAGGAGCGACTGCGGCGTGCCGTTGTTGTTGTAGGGCGGCCCGTAGGTCGCGGTCAGGCTGGTGCCGTTCAGTTCGGTCGCGGCGGTGGCCAGGAAGTCGTCCGGGGCGACCTGGACCCAGCTCCGGACTGTGACCGGGGGCACGTTGGGCGAGGACAGCAGCCCGGCCAGGCCGAAGGTCAGGGCGAGCACCACGACGGAGGCGATCGTGCCCTCCTTCAGAATGTCGTACCGCCGGGTCGGCCCGCGCCATGCGGCCTGGTCGGCGGCCCGGGCGGCGCGGCGGGCGGCCAGCCCGCGCGGCCGGCTGACCGGGAGCGGATGGCTCACGCCGCGCACCCGGACCAGCAGCACATGCGCGCCGATGATGGCGACCAGGATGATGGGGAGAAGGACGATGTGCCACATCAGCATCTGGCCGAAGTTCATCAGGTTGAAGAACGACCCGACGCCGACCGCGTTGAAGGCGTCCTTGCCGTTCGTGGCGATCCACTGGGAGTCGAAGTTCTGCTGCGACAGGTAGCCGGTGAAGCACTCCACCACCGAGGCCACGAACGCCACCACGCCGGTGATCCAGGTCATCGCGCGCCGCCCCCGCCAGGCGGCCATCCAGAACTTGCCCCACAGGTGGATGACCAGGAAGGCCATGAACAGCTCGACGCTCCACAGGTGCAGGCTGTTGAGGAAGTGGCCGACCGGGTTGTAGTGCCACCAGTCCGGCCCGCCCAGCGCGATCGCGCACCCGCTGGCGATCACGACGCCCAGCGCGGCCAGCGAGGCCACGCCGAAGATGTAGATCCAGGACCGCACGTAGGCGGGCTGGCGGTCCGGCAGCAATTTGCCCGGCGGCAGGACCCGCAGCGCCCAGTTGCGCACCCGGGCCGTCCACATGTCGTCGTCTGGCCCCGGTGTCCGTGCGGGCTCGGCGGCTGCGGCCCCGTCTCCAGTGTCATCGGCGAGGTCCGCGTCGTACGCGCCGCCGGCTCCGGCGCTGGCCGCGGCCTCCTCCGTGTCCTTTTTCCCATGCGGGAAGGGGATCAGCAGGGCCGCGCCGAAGATGACGACCATGACGGCGATCAGGACGAGGTTCGCCACTGACACATCAAAGATCGACCAGTGCAGGTATGTCCCGGGCTGATTCAAATCAATCGCGGCGGGCGTGGAGCCCGCAAACGCTATGGCTGCCATCAGATGCTCCGGCTGGAAGGCGGGACGGGCCCGCGCGAAACAGTGTGGCCCCCAACTTCCTCCCAGGTGGGTGGGCTCATCCAGGGAGGTGAGTCACTAGCCTTCCGGGACCTTCGTCCCCTGTGTTGCGCCTGGGGCAAACTGGGGTGCTCTGAACTTGGAACGGGGACTTAGGGCCCGGCAGATTTCGGCCGTTCTTCCTGTGACGTACCGAACAGGCCGTGCTGTGCTAGCCGGTGAGGGCGTTCCGCCCCGGTGGCCTGCTCCCGCGGACCCGCGCCGAACACCCGTCGCGGGGCGGGAACCCTCCGCGACATCTGGGTGGTGGGATCAATGGCTCGGCAGATCGATCCGTGGGTCGGCGTACCGCAGACAGTAGTGCTGGAGGAGAACCTGCTGGCCGTGCAGCTTCGCCTGCAGGGGCTCGACGTCAAGCTCCGCGAAGTGGAGGCGCGGCTCGAGCGGGTGGCCCTGGTGGCCGACGAGGCCAAATTGGACGTGGACCAGGCAAGCGGACAGACCCTGCAGCTCGAAGCGCAGCTGGCCGGTGTCGCCGCCGCCCTCCTCATGCTGACCGACCAGCTCTGCACCGCAGGTCCCGCCCGGTCTGCCCCCGCCGATGTGTCCGCCGCCGCCGGCGGCCCAGCCCCCGCCGATGTGTCCGCCGCC
>Ga0209890_10001279_pt1 | contig 11431 bp, 5 predicted proteins | sample OrgsoiDNA2013049_FD_185799 | JGI IMG/M metagenome (GOLD analysis project Ga0209890, IMG submission 185799) | Permafrost soil microbial communities from the Arctic, to analyse light accelerated degradation of dissolved organic matter (DOM) -... | ecosystem: Environmental > Terrestrial > Soil >... | reverse complement strand
ACGTGCGCTTCTTTGACCGCAGCCTCAAACGTGGGCAGATAAATCTCGCGCATGGTGCGCTCGTCGATGATGGAATCCGCGTCATGGCGCAGAAATTCCTGGTTATTGCCCATGTAATGCTTGATGGTCGCGCTCACGCCCTGGCTCTGCATGCCCGTGATGTAGGCGACGGCGGTGCGCGAAGCGAGGAAAGGATCTTCGCCGAAGTATTCAAAATTTCGTCCGCACAAAGGCGAGCGCGAAATGTTGACGCCCGGTCCCAGCATGAAGTGGACACCGCGGGCGCGAGCGTCCTGGCCAATGACGGCGCCCATGCGCTCGGCAAGTTCCCGGTCCCAGGTGGCGGCGAGGCCGATGCCGCCAAAGGTCGTGGAAGGCCCGTAATTGCGCACGCCAAATGGCCCGTCGGCCATCTTCAGCGCGGGCAGGCCAATGTGCTTGATCTCACGAATATAGAAATCGTTGAAGCCGCCGATGAGATCGATTTTCTCTTCGAGCGAAAGTTGCTTCAGCATCGCGTCCGCGCGTGCTTCGATGGGAGGAGTGGAAGCAGAAGGCGACTGCGCCCAGGCAAGGAAAGAAACGAGAAGAAGAAGGACGACAAATTTCAGTTTGCGCGTCATGACGAACCTCGGCAGGAATTGTAGTTCAAGCTGGAAAAAAGCCCGCGGCCGAAGCCGCGGGCGTCAGGGGTAGGAGCAGGTTAGAAGTAGAGTTTGACGGCAAGCTGAACTACGCGAAAACCTCCAGGGCCGGTGCCGTATGTGTCGGAGTACGTTCCCCAGTTGGCGTTCTTCTGCACGGTGAATGGGGTGTCGACGGGTCGATACTGCCAGGGCCCGTCGACATTAACGCCGTAGTTCTTGCCCGAGAAGTTTGCGTGGTTGAACGCGTTGAATGCCTCGAGGCGGAGCTGGAGATAGCGCGCCTCGTTCGCACCCAGCGGGATGTTCTTGAACAGGGACATGTCCCATGTCTGCATGCCACCGTTGCGGAGAGTGTCACGCGATCCGCGCACCGGAGGGCCGACGGTGGGAAGAAGCGGGTTCTTATTCAGGTCGAGCGCGTAGTAGAACGGGATCGCACCCCACATGTTGGAACCATCCACGCTTCCTGACGGGAACGAGAAACCGTTGTTCAAATCGACCGGCGCTCCGGTCATGAGCTGCGTGACACCGCTCAACTGGTAGTTGTCGGTGATGTAGGAAAGCCACTTCGGCCCGCCAAAGTGCTTGGTTACGCCGGGCAGGTCGTAGACATAGTTGGCGGCAAACACATGCGTACGGTCCCATCCCGCCGCACGGTAGTCGAGCAGGGCGTTAATGGGATTCTGCGTGTCCTGATCGCTATTCGCGGTAGCCAGCGACTTTGACCAGGTGTAGACCACGCCGAAGGTCAAGCCTTTGCTGAAGCGGCGCTGCAACGAGGCTTGCAGCGAGTTGTAATTGGAGGTGCCGTCCCACTGCAGGTACGAAATCTGTCCGTACCCCTTGTAAGGCACCAGAGGGGCGTTCGTGTATGAGGGATGTCCGTACGCGTATAACCCGCTGAAGCTAAGGCCGGCGTCCACATACATCTGAGGCAGGTTCGGCTCGACGTTGGGAACGACCCCGCCCTCAAAGTTGGCCGGATCCTGGGCAGCCCTGGTGAACGCCGTGCCATACGGAACCGCATTGATATCGCGCGACGTTACCAGGTGGCGAGAGATAGTGCCCACGTAAGCCAAATCAAGTGTGGTGTCCCTCGCGATCTCGTGCTGTATGCCGAAGCTGAAGCTATAAACCGTTGGCACCTTACCATTCCTGGCTGCACCGAGAATATTGCTCAGAACGCCGGTACCGAAGGAGGACTGCAAGCTAGGTAGGTTGACGATATTGTTGGCTGCCACCGCCGCCGTCTGAACGATCGCCGGGTTGTTAAAGACAGTGTTGAAGATCAGGTTGCCCTGGGTGCGGTCGTGCATCATACCGGCACCACCACGCAGAACCGTCTTGTGGGTACCAAACAGGTCGTAAGCAAAACCAATGCGGGGCTCGGGCATAATGCCGCGGCTATTCCAGCCCCCCGTCGGAATTTCGCCATTCTTGGTGTACCTCATGCCGTTCAACGGATCCCCTCCATCTGCAGGAACGATGTTGCCGTTCGAATCGATCGTCACAGCATTGGCGGGGTTGTAAGAGGACGGATCGAAGAGTGCAATCTGGTTGTTGGCGTCGAACTGTGGCGGAATCCAGGCAAAGCGCATGCCGAAGTCCAGCGTCAACCGGGACGAAGCCTTCCAGGTGTCTTGCACATAGAATTCCAGTTGGTTGTAACGGAATTTGCCAAGCGGACGCGCGGTGGACTGGTCAAAGCCGTCGAAGGCTCCCAACAGGGCGCTGGCTAGGGGATCGCCGCACGTAGTATTCGCGGGGCACGACGAAGGGGCTGTGGGACCGGTGCCGAAGTTGAACTGGCCGTTGATGTTGCCCCAAGCGGGTTGGTCCTTCCGGTTGCGCTGGTAGAAAACGCCAGCCTTTAGGGTGTGGTTGTGCCGTACCCAGCTCAGATTGTCATTGACGTTGATCGTAGTGTTGGCCTGTTTCCAGGGGGTGCCTCCCAGGTAGCTTCCGGCGAAACTGACGTTGTTGAGGCCGTTGAAGCCTAGATCCGGAATGGATTGGTCGGAAGATAACGGATAGAGCAACTGCATGTCGATGCCGTTCGCACCACGCGAGACGTTTCCGTTCACGCTCTCCGCCAAAGAGAGGGTGTGGCTAGGTCCCACCGAGAGCTCATTCAACACCGTCGGCGTGATGGTGCTGACCAGATTAACCGAGAGGTTCCAGCCCGGGTGCTTCTGCGTACAGCCGCCCTTGAAGTTGATCGCGGACGAACAAGCAAAGATGCCAAATGGTCCGGGAAAGTTCTCGAAGGGGGCAGTCGCAGTGTCGGAATTGTGGATCCAGCGCCCATAGAGACGGTTTTTGGCGTTGAGCTGGTAGTCGACGCGAAGGATGTCTTCGCGTCGCGGATCGTGGGCAGAAAACGCGTTCGAGTAGTTGTAGCTCTGCCCCGTGCCGAACCCGCTGACGTTCGGCAACGGAAACAGGTTGAGAATCTTCTGTACCTGGGCGAACACCGCCTGCTGCGCCGCCGAAAGCTGGGTCGGATCGATCTTGTTGTTCGTGATCCCTGGCCCGGCGATCACAATCGGCCTGAGGCTTCCGTCCTTATTGGGAGTTCCGTCGACGGATTGCGAGAAGTCCCCCTGCCGCTCCAGGGCAGTCGGCGTGTAGAACTGGGTGACACCGCCGCTAGGAACAAACTGCCGGTAGAATTCCTGACTCCAGAAAACGAAAAGCTTATCCTTCCGGACAGGGCCGCCAATTTGGTACCCGATGTAATTGTAGCGATAGATCGGAGGATCGTTGTGTGGCGGAGTAGCAGTCGGGTCTTGCGGATGCAATTGGTTATATTTATTGAACGGCTCGTTGGCATTCAAGCCCTCATGACGATGGAAGAAGCGGCCATTGCCGTGCCACTGGTTGTTGCCGCTTTTGGTGACGATGGCGATTTGCCCTCCGGCGGCCTTGCCGAATTCGGCCTGGTAGTTCGAGGTCAGGACCTTCACTTCCTCGATGGCATCGGTGTTGAGGGTGACGTGGGTTCCGCCGTTGTTGCCTGTGTCGACATTGGAAGCGCCGTCGATGGTGAACTCGTGCTGGTTGGCGCGTGTGCCATTGATGTTGTACGCATCGTTTCCGCCCGTGCCCGAAGCGTGACCATCAAACGTGCCAGACATGCCAGGGATGAGCTTCAGGTAGTCCAGCACATTGCGGCCATTCATGGCGACATCGTTCAACTGCTTGCTGCTGATCACATCCGAGCGCTCGCCCGAGTTCGCCTGCAGCTGGATCTGGCCGGCGTCGGCGGTGACAGTTACTGACTCCGTGGCCGCTCCCATCGCGAGCACGATTTCGCCAGCATTCAGTTTGTCGGCGGCGCTAAGTGCAACCCCGGTTGTTTCCGACTTCTTGAAGCCCTTGGCCTCGACCGTAATGTTGTACGTTCCGGGATACAGGCCGGGAGCGACGAAAGAGCCGTCACTGCCGGTCACAACTGTGCGCGTGATCCCCTTCGAGGGATTCGCGATAGTGACGGAGGCGTCCTTAACCATGGCGCCCGTCGGATCTTTCACGGCACCAAAGATGGTGCCGGAGGTGACTTGCGCCAGCAGGGGCGCGCACGCAAGGCATGCCATCGCAGCGATCAGAGCAATCATGAGGCTGCGGCGGGCAACGGCAACAAAGCTGTTCTGGGATGGACGCAACATGGGTTCCCTCCTCGGGGACAAATTCCTGGCGGCAACGTAGGGCAAATCGATTGTTCGCGAGACGTCTAGCATTCGTCTGTGACGCGGATCACATCGCCATTAAATTAACCGCTTTAGTTAAGCACAAAAGCGGTTTAGTATTGTTCGTTCGACATTAGGCATCCGGACGGTGCCCGCTGTCAAGAGCTTTCTGACCCGGGTAGAGTCTATGAAACAATCGTCTATGAAAAACAGGAAGCTGCCACTCTTGAGCGCCAGATTTTGAACCTCGAGTTTTGAACGCACCAGATTTAAGGAACTATGAAAAACGCGCGCCCCAGCAACGGTTCGGGAGCGACTCTCCCCGTTAAGCCGGTGAGTCTGCGGTCGCTGGCGGAATATCTGAAGCTGTCGCCGGCCACGGTTTCGGTGGTGATCAACGATTCGCCGGCGGCCAAGGCAATTCCGAAACATACAAAAGACCGAGTGCTGCAGGCGGCGCGGAAGCTGGAGTATCGTCCGAACTTCTTTGCCCGGTCCCTGAGCCTCAAGCGCGGATTCATGGTGGGCGTGCTGGTGCCGGAGATCAGCGAAGGCTATGCGGCGTCGATCATGCGCGGCATCGAAGACGAGTTGCTGAGCGAGGGCTACTTCTATTTTGTAGCCAGCCATCGCGGCAAGCCGGATCTGATCCAGGAATATCCGCGCATGCTGATCGACCGCGCGGTCGAAGGCGTGATTCTCCTTAATACTCCGGTGTCGCAGGCGCTGTCCGTGCCAGTGGTCGCAATCTCGGGACATCAGCGGGTGCCGGGCGTAACCAACATTGCGGTCGATAACCGGAAGGCAACCTTTGATGCCCTCGAACATCTGGTCAAGCTTGGCCACCGGCGCATCGCATTCTTTAAAGGGCATCGCGGCAGCGCGGATACCGAGTACCGCTGGAAGGGTATTCTGCGGGCTGCGGCGCAACTTGGCATTGAGGTGCGTTCTGCGCTGACGATTCAATTGCAGCGTGACGCGGAGAATCCCGGGCCCTCGCTTCCGGAAGAAGGCTACGCGACCGCGCAGGAACTGCTGGCGACACGGGAGCCGTTTACCGCGTTGTTCGCCTTCAACGACATTTCTGCGATCGGCGCGGTGCGCGCATTTCGGGATGCGGGATTGCGCGTGCCGGAGGATGTTTCGGTGGTGGGATTTGACGATATCCAGGCGGCGGCGTATCTGACTCCACGACTTACCACGGTGCGGCAACCGCTGCGGCAGATGGGAGAAATGGCCGCCAAACAGTTGTTGATGCGGATTTCCAACGGCCATGCAAAAGCGCCGCAGCTGATTTCGCTGGCGCCGGAGTTACTTGTGCGCGAGTCGACGGGTCCGGCGCGCGTGTTGTAAGCGGATTAAGACGGTGGAGTACGACGGCGGAGCGAAACGTGGACCGTGCCCACAGAACTTCAGGGTTTTGCCGATTCTTTTTTCGCGGGTTCGGACCGCTGGTAAACGCGCACGTAATCCACCAGCATGGTTTGAGGAAACACGGTGGTGGAGTCCGGGTTTCCGGGCCAGTCGCCACCCACCGCCAGGTTGAGAATCAGAAAGAACGGTTTATCGAAGACCCATTTCCATGCGGGTTGAAGATCGGCGCGACTGCGGCGCACGTAGAGATCATGGTCGACGTAGAAGCTGACGGAGTCCGAGTCCCACTCGATGGCAAAGACGTGGAAGTCATCGGCGAAGCGCTGCTTGGCAGGGAGTTTGTAAGACGCCTCGATCCCTGTGTCGCCGACGTATCCGGGGCCGTGAATCGAACCATGAATGATGGCGGGTTCCTTGCCGATGTTTTCCATGATGTCGATTTCGCCGCAGGCGGGCCAGCCGACTTTGTCGAAGTCATCGCCGAGCATCCAGAAGGCGGGCCACATGCCCTGACCGTCGGGAATTTTGATGCGGGCCTCGAAACGGCCATAGGTCTGCGAGAATTTGCCGAGGGTCTTGAGACGCGCCGACGTGTAGTTTCTGCTGACGCCGTCGGAGCCGGTGTATTTTTCCGATATCGCTTTGATCGCCAGATTGCCGTCGCGCACCGCAGCGTTTGCGCCGCGATCGGTGTAGTACTCAAGTTCCTGGTTGCCCCAGCCCCCGCCTCCGGTTTCAAGGACCCACTTGGAGCGATCCACGGCGGAACCGCTAGGGCCGTTGAATTCGTCGCTCCATACCAGCGTCCAGTCCATGCTTTTTGTGGGAGCTGCAGCGGTTTGAGAAGCGCAGGTGATGGCGAGGCCAATAACAATGAAGAGTGCGTGCCTCAAAAGAAACCGTTTCTGTCCGGACGGCATAGAGGACCCCTGCCGCGGGCGCGTTGCGGCGCAACGCGGCGTTGATGAGTTGTGAACTGGCACATTATTGCAAAAAAATCAGGAGAATGCGATGTCGATGGAGAAAACGAGGCGGGAGTTTCTAAGATCCTCGGCGGTGGGATTGGCAGCCACCGCAACGGCCCGGGCGTTGCCCATATTCGCGATGGATACACCCGGGCAGACTGGAGAAATCACAGCTTGGGTTACGAGCGAGAAGAACCGCTTTACCCGCGTGAGTGGGCTGCGGTGGCGGACCTCGGCAGCCAAGCCCTCCGACGAAACAATCGTTCTCAACCCGGAGAAGGAATTCCAGACGATTCTTGGTTTCGGCGCGGCATTTACTGACGCTGCCTGCTATACGTTCAACCGGCTCTCGCCGTCGGAGCGCGAGCGCTTGTTTCACGAGCTGTTTCATCCGGAGGAGATGGGGCTCAACGTTTGCCGCACCTGCATTGGATCGAGCGACTACTCGACCAAGGCTTATAGCTACGACGAAGGAGAAGCCGATCCGGAATTGAAGCGCTTCTCGATTGCGCAGGACCGCCAGTACATTCTGCCGATGTTGCGCGAAGCTCGAAAGGCAAATCCGGAGATTTTTCTTTTTTCGTCGCCGTGGAGTCCGCCGGGCTGGATGAAAGCCGGAGGATCGATGCTGGGCGGTTCAATGCGACGCCGGTACATAGAGGCCTACGCACATTACTTCCTGAAGTTTCTTCAAGCCTATGCCGCGGATGGAGTTGCGATTCAGGCCGTCACACCACAAAACGAAGTAGACACCGACCAGGACGGACGGATGCCGGCATGCATTTGGCCGCAAGAGTACGAAATTGAGTTTGTCGGCAAACATTTGGGCCCGTTGCTCGAAAAGCAGGGTCTCTCGACGAAGATCTGGATTCTTGATCACAACTACAACTTGTGGGGCCGCGCGGTTGCGGAGCTCGATGACGCCGGCTTGCGGAAATACTGCAATGCGATCGCATGGCATGGCTATGTTGGAACTCCGGAGATGATGACCAAGGCGCATGAAGCGCATCCCGACGCGGCGATGCATTGGACCGAAGGAGGGCCCGACTACACCAGCCCCGACTACCTGACGGACTGGGCAAAGTGGGGAGAGACGTTCACCGCGGCTCTGCGTAACTGGTGTGGGTCGTTGACCGCATGGAATCTGGCGCTGGACGAGCTCGGCCGGCCAAACATCGGGCCATTTCCTTGCGGAGGCGTCGTGACGATTCACTCCCAGACTCGGGAAATCACACGCAGCGGACAATACTGGGCGTTCGCGCATTTTTCGCGGACCATTCGCAGGGGCGCGCGCCGCTTCGATTCCGAGAGCATGCTGCCCGGGATCAGCCATGCGGCCTTCGCGAATCCGGATGAAACACGGGTGCTGGTAGTGACTAATTCCGGACCTGCCCGGAAGGCAACAGTGCAAATAGGAGCGATGCAGGCGGACATTGCTCTGGACAAAGATTCTTTGGCCACGTGGGTGTGGTCGAAAGCACGGTGAGTTTGGTAAATTCCATGCCAAATGTTAAGTTACGGTCCTCGATCGTTGGAACGCCGATCGCTGGAACGGCGCTGTTTTGCTTTCTAGCGTTCGGTCTCGCAGCCTGCGGCGGTGGTGGCGGCAACCAGCCAGTGCCTTTCACGCAGACGGGTCCGGATGCGCAGGTTGTCGTGACCACGGGCGACCAGTCTCTGCTGCTTCATTCGGGTCCAACCGCTACGTTCGGGACGGGCGGGAGCCAGAACTCGCAGGTCATCACGGTGAATGAGGCCACGCGGTATCAACCTATTGACGGCTTCGGCGCCTCGCTTACCGATTCCTCTGCATGGGTGATCTGGAACGATCTGAATTCTTCGCAGCAAGCTGCGCTGATGCAGCAACTGTTCAGCCCGACGGCGGGGATCGGACTGAGTTTCCTTCGCCAACCGATGGGGGCCACCGATTTCGCGGTGAATGGCAATTACAGTTATGACGATGTTCCGGCCGGACAAACCGACCTGCAGTTCGTTCAGTTCTCCATCGCGCACGACGTTCCTTACATCATTCCTTTGCTGCGGCAAGCGCTCGCGATCAACCCCGCGGCCAAGGTGGTGGCGCTCCCGTGGAGTCCGCCAGCATGGATGAAGGTTAGCGAGACGATGAATGGCGGGGATATGAACACCGCTTACTTCTCCAGCCTGGCGCAGTATTTCGTCCTCTATCTGCAGGCGTACCAGCAAGCGGGAATTCCGGTGTATGCCATCTCGGTGCAGAACGAACCGCTGAATTCGACCACTTCCTACCCGAGCGAGTATCTGACTCCGAGCGACGAATCAGATGTTATCGCTAACTATCTTGGACCGGCATTGAACAATGCCGGGTTGAGTGCGGTGAAGATTTTCGCCTATGAGCACAACTGGGATAACACCGACTATGCCGAGGCGGTTCTCTCCAGCGCTGCTTCTCCCTACATAGCGGGCAGTTCCTTTCATTGTTACAACGGCGATGTAAGCGCGCAATCGACAGTAAGAACCGCGTATCCCGGCAAAGACATCTGGTTCACGGAATGTAGCGGCACAGTGGGGTCGAACTTCGCCGGCGATCTGGTGTGGAACTCAAAAAACCTGCTGATTGGCGCAACCCGCAACTGGGCGCGCAGCATCTCGCTGTGGAATCTCGCTCTTGATCAGAACTCCGGACCGACGAATGGCGGCTGCTCCAATTGCCGGGGGGTGGTGACCATTGACACGCGCACGTCTCCGGCGAGCATCACTTATAACGTTGAGTATTACGTGCTCGCCCATTTGGCGAAGTTTGTCATGCCGGGCGCCCACCGCATCGACTCGAACACGTTCAACGGCAGCGGAGTCGAGGATGTTGCTTTTCAGAATCCCGATGGCTCGATCGTCCTGTTCGTCCTGAACTCGGGCAGCGTGTCCGGGGCCTTCTCCGTCAGTTGGAAGGGAACATACTTCAATTACACTCTGCCTTCCCAATCGGTGGCGACCTTTGAATGGAAGTAGGAGTAGAGTTCCACTAAGTTTGTTTCGAGTGCCAAGCATTGCGTTGTAACTACGAGTTCCAAAGCGAGGAAATACCATATGTTCTCGTCATTGGGAGTTTCGCGCAGAAGATTCTTGCAGTCGGCTTCACTGGTAAGTGCGGGGACGGTGATTCCTGGCCGTTGGCTCCCTGGGACGCTCGCTGCGGCTCCGCAGCCGCTGGAGCAGTTCGATTACGGCGATGTAGTGCTGGCTAGTGATCTCCATGAAAAGCAACTTGAAGAGACTCATTCCGTCCTCATGGGGTTGAGCGACGACAGCCTGCTGAAACCATTCCGTCAGATGAGCGGACAGGCCGCCCCCGGCGAGGATCTGGGGGGTTGGTACCACTACAACCCCGATTACAAGTGGGGCGAAGACGAAGCTGGTTTCGCTCCCAGTGCGACTTTTGGCCAATGGGTCTCGGCGCTGGCCCGCATGTATGCCATCAAACGCGACCAACCGACTCGTGACAAAGTGCTGCGCTTGAACCGCTTGTATGCCCAGACGATTTCAGGCGATTACTACGATAAGAACCGTTTTCCCACTTACTGCTACGACAAGATCGTTTGTGGGCTGATCGATTCGCACAGGTACGTTGGTGATCCTGATGCTTTTTCGATTCTAGAACATACCACCAACATTGCCCTGTCCCATTTTCCGAGGCACGCCGTAGAGCATGGAAAGGATTGGCGGCCAAACAAGGATCAGAGTTGGACGTGGGACGAGTCCTACACGATTTCAGAAAATCTTTTTCTGGCATATCAGCGCGGTGCCGGGGATCGGTATCGTGAACTGGGGCGCCAGTATCTCGACGATGAGTATTACGATCCGCTGGCGGAGGGCCGCAACGTGCTGGCCGGCAGGCATGCTTACAGCCATGTCAATTCGTTGAGCTCGGCCATGCAGGCGTATCTGACTTTGGGCAGTGAAAAACACCTGCGCGCAGCCAAGAATGCTTTTGAAATGCTCTCCCGGCAAAGTTTTGTCACTGGAGGATGGGGGCCGGATGAGCAACTTCGCGCCCCAGACAGTCCAGACGTTGCCGCTAGTCTCACCGAAAGCCACAGTAGCTTTGAAACACCCTGTGGTTCTTACGCTCACTTCAAACTGACGCGCTACCTGCTGCGCGTGACCCGCGACTCGCGCTATGGCGACAGTATGGAGCGCATGATGTACAACACCGTGCTGGGTGCGAAGCCGTTAGGTGCGGACGGCCGGACCTTCTATTACTCGGACTACAACTTCAAGGGACGTAAAGTGTACTCGGAACATCGCTGGGCGTGCTGCGCGGGCACGATGCCCCAGGTAGCAGCCGACTATCGCATCAACGCCTACTTCCGCGATTCGCAAGGCGTATACGTGAACTTGTACATCCCATCCACGCTGCGATGGACACAAGATGGCGCCCAGGTGCTGCTGACGCAAAAAAGCCTGTACCCACTTGACAACGTTGTGCAATTTGATGTGACGACTTCACAGGCAAGGGATTTTACCCTGAGTTTTCGGATACCAGCGTGGGCGACAGGGGCCTCGATTTCGGTAAACGGCCGCCGTGAGCAAGAACCTGTAACTCCAGGAAGTTTTGCGGCTATTCATCGCCAGTGGAAAACTGGCGACCGCGTCGAACTGGATCTGCCGATGACGTCGCAACTCGAACCAGTCGACCCGCAGCATCCGCGGACCGTCGCTTTACTATTCGGACCCCTTGTATTGTTCCCCATTACGGATACTCAGCCGTTGCTCACCC
>Ga0209890_10001277_pt1 | contig 11444 bp, 10 predicted proteins | sample OrgsoiDNA2013049_FD_185799 | JGI IMG/M metagenome (GOLD analysis project Ga0209890, IMG submission 185799) | Permafrost soil microbial communities from the Arctic, to analyse light accelerated degradation of dissolved organic matter (DOM) -... | ecosystem: Environmental > Terrestrial > Soil >... | reverse complement strand
GCGCGGGCGGCGTGACGATTGTGCAGGAGCCCGACAGCGCGCAGGTACCCCTTATGGTACTTTCGGCTCTCAAGCGCAGCCCGCCAGATTTCGTCCTGCCGCTTGACGCGATAGCTGCTGCGAACGCTGGCAGACGCAGATGCAGCAGCGCCCCGAATTGTTTCACAAGGTGAATGACCCGTATGCAGCAACGCGTAACGTGCCTGCTCGTCGATGATCTGGAGGAAAACCTCCTTGCGCTCTCGGCACTGCTGCGGCGCGACGATGTGGAAGTGCTCACCGCCCGCTCCGGCTCCGACGCACTGGAGTTACTTCTCGTGCACGAGGTTGCACTTGCGCTCGTCGACGTGCAAATGCCAAGAATGGATGGCTTTGAGCTCGCCGAGCTCATGCGCGGCAGCGAACACACGCGCGAAGTGCCCATCATCTTCGTGACCGCTACCGCGCGTGACCAGCACAGGCTCTTCAAGGGATACGAAAGCGGCGCTGTAGACTTTCTCTATAAGCCCATCGAACCTTACATCCTCGAGAGCAAGGCGGCCGTGTTCTTTCGTCTGTATCGCCAGAAACAACAGCTCGCGCAACAGCTGCACGAGCAGACCGAAACTTTGCGCCTCAATGAGATGTTTACCGCCGTTCTTGGACATGACCTGCGCAACCCGTTGAGCGCCATACTGATGGCCGCGCATATGCTCCAACACCAATCAGACAACGAGACCGTTCGTGGCACTGCGAAACGCATCTTGATGAGTGGCAGGCGCATGACCCGCATGATTGACGACATGTTCGATTTGGCACGCGCGCGGCTCGCCGGAGGAATCCCTCTCAAACTGACTCATGCCGACCTCGCGGAGCCCGTGCACCGGGTGGTGCGGGAATATGCGATTGCTTTTCCTGCGCGCCGCATCGATCTGCAGCAGGACGGCGATCTTACCGGCGAATGGGATGCCGATCGCCTCGCCCAAGTCGCATCCAACCTCATTGGCAACGCGCTGCAACACGGCGAGGCGGACCGGCCCGTGCAGGTTCAACTCGATGGCACGGGTGCCGAGAGCGTTGTGCTGTCGGTCATCAACGTGGGACGTATTCCGGCGGACGTTCTGCCGCACCTGTTCGAGCCGTTTCAAGGCGGCAAGCGCCAACCGGGGCAAAACCAGGGTCTAGGGCTTGGACTGTACATCGTTCAGCAGATTGTCCAAGGGCATCAGGGCAACGTCGATGTGCAATCCGGAAACGGCGAACACACACGCTTTACGGTAAGCGTTCCGCGCAAAGCCGCGAAGCCATAACCGTGCAGTGTGCGGATGTTTGCGTGCTTATCATGGCGGGCGCATCGCCGCACTTTGCCTCCAAATGGACTTTGTGAATAATGTGTTTACATACTGTCGCCTCGGCAGCCACGCGCCAGGAGTTGCATCATGATTCGTTCCTACGCGATCGCTCTGCTTGCCGTCCTCGGCACCGTAGCCGGTTGCGTCAACGCGGATGACAGTCACAGCCGCGGCGGTGACAAAGGCGGCAACGCCGATCAGAAATCGGAGGACGAGGAATCTCACACTGTCAACGGCTCGGTCCACGTCAAAGCGGATCAGAAGAAGGGTGAACTCTCCACCGTCAACGGCTCCATTCACATTGATGACAATGCCAGCGTCGCTGGCGCGCAAACGGTGAACGGCAGCATCGGCCTCGGCGCTCACGCGACTGCAGACTCGGCGCATACCGTGAATGGCTCGATCACGCTCGCTGCTGGCGCCAGCGTGTTGCACGCAGTTTCCGCGGTGAACGGCGCGCTCACTTTACACAGCGGCGCCGATGTCGCCGGCACCCTTTCGAATGTGAATGGCCATATCGTTCTTGAGGCCGCGCACGTGGGCGGCGGCATCAAAACCGTCAACGGCGACATTGACGTCGGCAGCAGTTCACACGTCGAAGGTGGAATCTTCGTCGACAAAGACAGCAACGACTTTCTCTGGTTCTTTCATTGGAGTTCCAGCAATATACCGCGAGTGGTGATTGGCCCCGGCGCGGAAGTACAGGGCAATCTTCGCTTCAAGCGCCACGTGCGGCTTTTTGTAAGCGAGCGCGCGACGATCGGGCCCGTGAGCGGCGCCACTGCCGTCACGTTCACAGGCGCAAGCCCGCCAGAATAGATCTGCGGCAGCCTGGATGAGCTGCAAACTAGACGTAGGCGTTGCGCGCACCGGTATCAGCTCGCGAATTCCTTGCGCATCGGTACGAACTCGATCATGACACCGGCGGCCAGCGGATAGCGGACCAGAGCGGAAGGCAGGTATCCAAGTGCCAGGTATAGAGGTACCCCGGTCAGCGTGCTCATGAGCTCAAAGTTCGTAAAACCCTGCGCACGTACTTCGACTTCGCAGCGCATGAGCAGTGCCCGGCCAATTCCCTGCCGCGAATAGTCCGGATCGACGAAGAAAGCGCGGATCTTGGCGGCATCGATTTTGGGATCGAGCTCGCCATCATCGCGTTCCGCGTGGCTGTCTCCACCGAATAGCGTACGCCGTCGACTCCAGCCGCCGCAGCCTACAATCTCGTGGTCAACCTCGGCCAATAAGGAGGTGCCGTCGTCGATCAGCTGCGTGTCAACGCCAAAGACGCCGCGTAACGCCGCGTCGAGTTGCTCGCTGCGGTAGTCGCGAGCGCCGAGTGCGCGTACAGAACGAGCGATAAGACGCTCGAGGCGCGATTGATCGGCACGAGTAGCCTTGCGGAGCTCGTAGGTCACAGCCAGCATTGTACGAGGCGGCGCTGCATAAATCCGGCGCGCGCGAAAGTCGTCGATCCGCTTGCCGGCCTGATAGGCTGCAAACACCTTCGGGGACGCTTATTAGCGTATCTCTGCTTCGGCATGATCGGCCAATCTTGCACGCCGCGGCCAGACCATTGCGTGTAGCGTCGCTCTGATTGACCTTCTGCGGCCTACACAAAAGAGCGCACGTCAGTCGCGCGCGGAGCCAATAATCGTCTTCGCGAGCAGCGGCTCGTTAGGCGCATAACCCATTCCTGGCGCGTTGCTAAGATTGATCCAGCCCGCATTGTCGACCTCGAGCGCCTCGGCCATCATGTAGTCGCGGCGCTCGAGGCTCCAGTCAGGCGGGTCGAATGGGTATTCAAGAAATGGAGATTCGGCAAGCCCCGCGGCGAGATGCGCATTCGCGCTTACGCCCATGCCGTTCGTCCACGTATGCGGCGTGAATACAAGGTGGTGCTCCTGCGCCATGATGACGATGCGGCGCAATCCGGTGATGCCGCCGACCAGCGCGGCATCGGGCTGCAGCACGTCCACACAGCCGCTGGTCACGAGATCGCGCAGCTCATGAATTTGACGAGTCATCTCGCCCGCGGCGATGCGCACATCGGTCGCCTCGCGCAATGCCCGCATGCCAGCGTAATCGGCTCTGTGCAACGGCTCCTCCATCCAGTACACGTTCAGCCGCTCAAGCTCACGTGCCACGGCGAGCGCATCCTTCAATGCCCATGACGCCTCGGTATCCCACGGCAGGCGCCAACCTTGATTGCAATCGACCAACAGCTCGAGGCGGTTGCCGACGCGCGCCCGCACGGCTTCGAGCGCGCGCACGTCATCGCGCCAGTCGCCGCGATGGAACCGCAGTTTTATGGCGCGAAAGCCCTGTCCGACAAGACGTTCGGCCTGCTCTGCGAGCGCGCCCGCATCGCGCAGCACACCGCAAGATGCATAGGCCTGAACGCGGTTGGAGAGTCCGCCGAGGAGCTTCCAGCACGGTTGCCCGGCAATTTTTCCGGCAAGGTCCCAAAGCGCAAGATCGAGCGGCCAACAGCGGCCGTAGTGAAAATCAATGTGCGAAAGTACGCGATAGTGGCGCTCGAGCGCGAGCGGATCCTGGCCTATGAAGAGGTCCTCGTGACCGGCAAAGCCGACCATTCGATCGCCTGAACCGTAGCCGACGAGGCCGTCGTTCGTCGCGACGCGCACGATCGTGGCGTCGCTATGAGCTCGTGGCTTGGTGTCCCAGCTCGCCTGGAATGGTGGGTGGAAGGCAAGCCGATGATGAGTGATGTCGATCGAACGAATTCGATGCTCGGAGGCCGCCACAATCACTGCCTGTTTGCTCGAATTCATCGGCGCGCCGTCCGTATCGTCTTGTAGTTGCCGAATCTGGCGATTGCTTGCCGTGAACGATCGCGGCAGTAGCCGCAGCGCCTGAAGCTGCCGAACGATCTGGCGGGACATGAACGGCAATGCGCGAAAGCCCGGGTGCCTTGCACCGATCTGCGGTAACCGATCCGTTGCGAGGCTGTCACGCTGCGATTCCATCTCGAGGCGCGCTCGAGGTCGTTGTTAATGCCGCTACAGGCTTTCACACTTGGCTCACGCGTCACAGCCGAGAAATTGAATAGTTCCATCGAAAAAAGGCATTGGCAGCAGGGGCGCTTTGGCGGGCGCCCAGCTCGCTGACGTTGCGAGCTGGGCGCAGCGGCGAGTATTGTGGCTTCCAGAACACAGGGCATCCGACTCGGGCGAGAACCGGCGGGTAGCCGCTAGAATGAGCGCAGCGCCGCAGGGCGCCATGCGCACACATCGAGTATCCATCGCAAGGATGAAGTCATGAGCGACTCGCCGATCGATCGACGCTGGCTTCCCTTGAACGCGTTACGCGCTTTCGAGGGTGTGGCCAAGCATGGCAGCTTCACTGCCGCTGCCAACGCGCTGCTGATTTCGCAGAGCGCGCTCTCGCGCCATGTCATCGCGCTTGAAAAACTCCTTGGGCAACAGCTCTTCGAGAGACGTCCGCACGCCCTAGTGCTCACCAAGGCAGGTCAGTATCTGCTGCCGGCGATCATGAAATCCTTCGACCGCCTGGAATATGCGCTCGACGACGTTCGCAACGAAGGCGCGCCGACGCTACGAACGCTACGCGTGCAGATGCCGCCGAGTTTCGCCGTGCAGCTTGCGGTGCCGATCCTGCGCGACTTCCGCCGCGCGAGCGCTGAGGTCGACATCGATCTCGTGAGTCCCTATGGGGTCGGACCGCCGCTTTCAGATGTCGACGTGGCGGTGGTGTATTCGAAACCGACGGTCACGGACCTCGTAACCGATCTGCTATGGCCCGTGCGCCTGAGCGTGCTCTGCCATCCGGATATCGCGGCACGGCATGCAGGCAAGGATCTCGCCGCATTCATCGAAGCGAACGAGATCGTGCATGTGCGCATTGCCGACCTGCCACGCCATCACGTGTGGTCGCAGTTCGTGCGTCAGGCGGGCATTGGCGCCGTCAACTTCGAACGCGGTCTCGTGTTTGATACCGCCGTGCTTGCAGTCCAGTACGCGTTGAGCGGCGCAGGCATCGTGCTCGTCGATACAAATCTCTTCGGCGAGGAGATCCGCGCTGGCCGTCTGGTGAAAGCCTTTGATGTCAGTCTCGACGATGGCTACGGCTACTACTTGATCACGCACCCGGAAGGCTTGAGTGATATTGCGATCGCGCTGTTTCGCTCCTGGCTCATCGAGCGCTTCGGCCATCGCGCCGGCTCTGCAGATGCGCCGCTCCGCTTGGCGGTCTCGAATGCATGAGCGGCGTGCGCCGCGCGTGCAGCGCCCGAGTCGTTACTCCCGCATGCTGAGATGCGCTGACGGCCGCGCATTGCATCCGGCGCAAGGAGATCTTTTCGATAATTTCATGAACCGCGTCATTGACCGACGCGAAAGCTGTGCGCGTACGGCGGTCGCCCGATGAGTCACTCCCGGAATCTCGAAGCGGTCGCTCCGGGCAGCCGCGCTCCGATTCTTACGATTACGGACTTGAGTGTCGCGCTGCCGAAAGGCGTGGACCGCAGCCTTGCAGTGGAGCGGGCAAGCCTTGATCTGCGGCGCGGCGGATCTGCGACCGGATCGCGGTGATGCAGGCGGGCAAAATCGTGGAACTTGGGCCGACGCGCACGCTCCTCACCGAGCCCGCTCACCCCTATAGTCGCGAGCTGCTTGAATCGGCTCCCGGGCGAGGATTCTTTTGATGCATGGAATTTACAAATGAAGAACCACGCGCAAGCGGTAATAATCGGTGGCGGAGTCGTCGGTGTGAGCGTTCTGTATCACCTGACGAAGGCCGGTTGGAGAGATGTGCTGCTGATCGAGCGGGCCGAGTTGACCTCGGGCTCCACCTGGCATGCGGCGGGCGGCATGCACACTGTCAACGGTGACCCGAATGTCGCCAAGCTGCAGCAATACACCATCAATCTTTACCAGGAACTCGAGAAGGTTTCCGGCCAGTCCTGCGGCATGCACATCACGGGCGGGATCATGCTCGCCGGCACGCAGGAGCGCCTTGATTGGCTCAAGATGACGCAGGCGCGCGGCCGCTATCTCGGCATGGATTTGGAAATCGTTTCGGTCGATGAGGCGGCAAAGCTCTTTCCGCTCATGGACAAGAAGCATTTCAAAGGCGCCATGTACGATCCCATCGAAGGACACGTCGACCCCTACGGCGTGACGCACGCCTATGCGAAGGCTGCGGAAATGGGCGGCGCCGAGATCCTGCGGCGCAACCGTGTGACGGATCTGAAGGCGCGCACGGATGGCAGCTGGGACGTCATTACTGAGCACGGTACTGTGCACGCCGAGCATGTGGTGAACGCTGGTGGGCTGTGGGCGCGCGAAGTCGGTCGCATGGTCGGACTCGAGCTGCCGATCCTTGCGATGGAGCATCAGTACCTACTCACTGACGACATGCCCGTGCTGGCGGGACTAAAAGAGCAGATCCACTGCATCGATTTTGAAGGCGAGCTCTACCTGCGTCAGGAGCGCGGCGGGATGCTGGTGGGCACTTATGAGCGTGCGGGTGTGCCGTGGTCGCAGCGCACCACGCCCTGGGATTTTGGACAGGATCTGCTGCCAAACGATCTTGAGCGCATCGCACCGAGTCTTGAGATTGCCTTCGAGCATTTCCCCGCGCTCGGCACGGCCGGCATTAGGAAAGTCATCAACGGACCATTCACGTTCGCGCCGGACGGCAATCCGTTGATTGGACCGATCGGAGGCCTCAAGAACTTCTGGGTCGCCTGTGGCGTCATGGCGGGCTTCAGCCAGGGCGGTGGAGTGGGACTGGCGCTCGCGCATTGGATGGTCGACGGCGATCCCGGCGCGGATATCTGGGGCATGGATGTCGCGCGCTACGGCGGGTGGGCAACCTCCGCCTACACAAACGCCAAGGTGCGCGAGAACTATTCGCGCCGCTTTCGCATCCGCTTCCCGAATGAGGAACTCGATGCGGCGCGTCCGCTGCGCACGACCGCGGTGTACGACCGCCTCGCGGCCGAAAACGCCATATTCGGTGAATACTGCGGGCTGGAGCACGCCCTTTGGTTCGCGCCAGCCGGAGTCGCGGCCAAAGAGAACATCAGCTTCCGCCGCTCAAATGCACACCAACACGTAGCCGCGGAGTGCCGCGCGGTGCGCGATGCAGTCGGCTTGCTGGAGATATCCAGCTACGGAAAATTCGAAATCGACGGCCTGGGCACGACCGAGTGGCTTAATCGCATGATGGCGAACCGCGTGCCCGCTGTGGGACGCATCGCGCTGACGCCGATGCTGAATGAGCGTGGCAAGTTGATAGGCGACTTCACCATGTGCCGCCTCGGCCAGAATCGGGTATTTCTCATTGGCACCTACGCCGCCGAGAGCTATTACATGCGCTGGTTCGAGCGGCATCTGCCAAAAATGGGAGTCAGCGTGCGTCCTTGCGCGATGGAGTATGTCGGGCTCTCGGTCGCCGGTCCGCTGTCGCGAGTGCTGCTGCAGAGCCTGGTTCACGATGATCTGTCGAACGCTGCGTTCCCGTTCATGTCGTTCCGGCAGATCGACGTCGGCATGGTGCCGGCGCTCGTCGGCCGCGTATCCTTTACCGGCGACCTCGGCTACGAGATTTGGGTCACCAGCGAATATCAGCGCGCGCTCTACGACCTGCTGATCGCGGCCGGCCGCACGTATGGCATGAGGCTCTTCGGTGGCCGTGCTTTGAACTCGATGCGGCTCGAAAAGAGCTTCGGAACCTGGGCGCGCGAATTCCGGCCGATTTACGGGCCCTACGAAGCAGGCCTCGGCCGCTTTATCGAGCTGCAGAAAGGCGATTTCATCGGCCGCACTGCCGCCTTGGAAGAGAAGCAGCACAGCGCCCCATTGCGACTACTCGCGTTTAGAGTCGACGCCGCGGATGCCGACGCGAATGGGGATGAACCGATTTGGCATGACGGCAAAGTAGTCGGTGCAGTAACCTCCGGAGGCTACGGTCACAGCGCGCAAGCTTCGCTAGCGCTTGGCTACGTTCCAAGTGAACTCGCGGCCGCGGACAGCAGCTTTGAAATCGAGATCATTGGCACGCGGCACGCGGCGCGGCGCCTGGATGCTGCCGCGTTTGATCCGCACGGCTTGCGCATGCGCTCCTGAGGACCCGCAATTCTTGCTTACATCAGCCCTCTCGCACATTGAATCAAGTATTGGAGATCAACATGACTTCACCAGCGCATAAGAAATCAGCAGCAAAAATGGGCAACGCAACCGGTGCCGCACGCCGCAAGGAACCGGGTCTCATGGCGCGGCTTGGCAAGGGCGCGGTCATCTGCGCTGAAGGCTATGTATTCGAGCTGGAACGCCGCGGCTACCTGCAGGCGGGCGCCTTCGTTCCCGAAGTGCTCATTGAGCATCCGGAGGTCGTTGAGCAGCTGCACCGGGATTTTGTGCACGCCGGATCGGACGTAACACAAGCGCTGACATACTACGTGCACCGGGAAAAGCTGCGCGTCATCGGGCGCGAGAAGGACTTGCTGCCCATGAACCGCATGGCGCTCAGCATTGCGAAGAAAGTGGCACGCGAGACCGGCACGTTGTTTGCCGGCGATATTTGCAATACCAACATCTACGAACCCGGAAACAAGAAAGCGCTGAGAGATATTGAGAAGATCTTTGCAGAGCAGGTTGGCTGGGCGGCGGAAGCCGATGTCGACTACATCGTGGCTGAGACATATTCATGGTGCGCCGAGGCGCTGATGGCGCTTGCAGCCGTCAAGAGGTACTCAAAGGTGCCTGCGGTCGTGACCGTTTCAATTCACCGCGAAGAGCTGCTGCGCGACGGTCTGACGGCGGCCGAGGCCTGCAAGCGCTTGGAGGATGCGGGAGCCGACGTAGTCGGTATCAATTGTCATCGCGGCCCCGACACCATGATGCCGCTCCTTAAGCAGGTCCGCAAAGCCGTGAAGTGCCACGTTGCAGGGTTGCCGGTGCCCTATCGAACGACGCGCAAGCAGCCGTCGTTCATGTCGCTGACGGATCCGTGCTGCGGCAATGCGCGCGCTTTTCCGACCGGGCTTGACCCCTTTGTGGCGACACGCTCGGAGATGTTCAATTTTGGCCGGGATGCCTTTGCTCTCGGCATCAATTATCTGGGCATCTGCTGCGGGGCCGGGCCGCACCACATCCGCGCGCTCGCGGAGGGCCTGGGGCGTCATCCGGAGGCCAGCAGGTATACCGCGGACATGTCGCGGCACGCCTTCTTCGGCACTAATAAGAAGATTCGCAAAGTGCAAACCGATTATCGCGGCCGGCTTTGAAGGGAGAAACCGTTCGGCGCAATCACCTCATCAACGGCTGCGACCGGCGCATCGATGTTGCGGCCGTTGATGCATCGATGAACGGCACTGAGCTGCATGATCGTGAGTCTGCGGCGACTATCCGCGAGAAACGCGAACTCAATGTCAGCGTTCAGCAGGTGCTGCCCTGCTATCGGGTGCCGCCCGAGCGCGAGGCCACGTTGGCCTGAGCATATCCACGTGCGCGCGGCGCGAGCGAAGCTGCAGCTAGCGGCCGGTTGTAAGCACGACGCGAAACCGCGCTTTGCCGCTCATCATGCGCTCATAGGCTTCAGCAGCACGCTCCAGAGGAAACACCTCTGTCATGGTCTTAACGCCGGTGAGCTTGCTGAAAGCGAGGGTGTCCTGGGAATCGATGGCAGTGCCGGAATACCATCCCATGATCGAGCGCTTGCCGCCGATCAGGGGAAACACGGCGACTTTGAGCGGCTCGTGAGGAGCGCCGACGATGAGCAGCTTGCCGTGAACGGCTAGGCCGCCTAGGACTGCAGTCATGGCTTCCGCGTTCGTGACCGTTGCAAGGATGACCTTGGCGCCGCCTGTCTTGAGCAGTTCTGCTGCCACATCCTGCTTCTGGCTATCAATATATTGATGAGCGCCAAGTTGGCGAGCGAGCGCCTCTTTGTCGCCCCCGCGCGCAATGGCAACAGTTCTAAAGCCCATCTTTGCCGCAAACTGCACGCCGAGGTGCCCAAGCCCACCTATTCCGAGAATCGCGACAGTCTCACCCGCGCGCGCGCCACTGTTGCGCAGAGCATTAAAGGTTGTCACCCCCGCGCACACCAACGGGCCAGCCTCAATGGCAGAAAGACCATCGGGGAGCAGGGCAACTGCTGTCCAGTGCGCGATCAGGTAATCAGCGTAACCGCCGTCATGCGTAAGGCCGGTGACCCGGCCCGACTGGCAAGCAAAGAAATCGCCGCGGCGACACGCCTCACAGTGACCGCAGTACCCGCCATGCCAGCCGACGCCGACTCGTTGGCCATGAGCAAAATTGATGACCTGCGAACCTATAGCATCAATCGTACCAACGATCTCATGCCCGGGGACGCGCGGATACTCGATGGGCATCGCGCCAGTCTTGACCAGGGAGTCACTGTGGCAGATGCCACAAGCCTCTACTTTGATGCGTACGGCTCCCGCGCCGGGCTGCGGGGTATCGCGCTCGACGAGTTCTAAGGGGCCGTTCGGTCGGGACACCTGCACTGCACGCATTGTTGCCACAAAATTCCCCAGTTGTGAGCCTCAAGCACTATGACGGACTTGCGCCGTTAAGAGCCATGAACGCAATGTCATCACCCCTCTTTAACGGATATACGGCATCGACACCGTCGCTGGCAACCGCCGGATGAAATGCATATCGCGAAACGCGCTGGAGTGGCGAATCGCGCCGTCTGCCAGGTGCGCTATGATGCGCCGTCCCCGCCACTCCACAGCCCATGCTTGAGCATTTCGGAATTCGCCGCCTGCGCCACGCGCATCTATTTATTGCTGCCGCTTTCGTGTTGCCGGCGGCGCCTATGTCCGCGCAGGCTCCTGCCGCACTCAAGCATTTCATCAGCGACGATTCACCCGTCTTGGTGCTAAACCACGTGTGCGTCATCGATGCGACGGGCGCTACGCGTCACCGGCTTCTGGAAATTCATTTCATCGATGCCGCCCGCGCGTTTGGCGGGTTCTTCGAGAAGCTGTTGACAATTGGTCCGGCCTGAACGAGCTTGCCATGCAAGCCTCTTTTTCTGCGTGCGCCTTGTTAAGATGCTGCAGCTCTTTGTTTAGGAGCAGCCTGTGCCCAACCGCGC
>Ga0209890_10001276_pt1 | contig 11448 bp, 8 predicted proteins | sample OrgsoiDNA2013049_FD_185799 | JGI IMG/M metagenome (GOLD analysis project Ga0209890, IMG submission 185799) | Permafrost soil microbial communities from the Arctic, to analyse light accelerated degradation of dissolved organic matter (DOM) -... | ecosystem: Environmental > Terrestrial > Soil >... | reverse complement strand
GCAAGATCGGCTGGCGTACGGACCAACCTTCGAGTCGGCACTGGCGTCGCTTTTTGGCGGAGCGGTCTCGTCACTGACTGCCCCATCAACGAGCGCCGCGGCTGTCCCCGCGGAGCCTGCGCGAGGCGCAACGGCATCCACCGCCTTACCTGCAGCTGATCTGAACGCGCTCATCGCGGAAGCCGCCAAAGACCTTGCCGACTATCAGCGCCTGACGGCGGAGGGCAAGCTCGGCGAGGCCGGGCAAAAGCTTGAAGAGTTGAAGCGGGTACTCGACAAACTGAACAGGCGCCCAAAATAGACTTGCTGCGGACTCGCTAGGACATTCCATTGTGTAACAGGGTTGCGCCCAGTGGATGTCAGCATGGCGATCGACAAAGTCCACACTTGCACACATTGGTTCGACTGATCGGGATGCTGCCAAATGGGCAACCCACAAACCAATCAACGGAGTCGTCGCTTTACAGGTTGGGTGACGAGGGCCTTGGCATGTCTAGGGCTCGTCGGCGCAACTACCTGGGCGGCCTTCTCATTACTGCGTGTCAACAGCCTGATTGCGGGGTTTGCGTACGTCTTAGTTGTACTGGTGGTAGCTGCGAAGTGGGGCTTGGCGGAATCGGTTTTGACTTCCGTGGCGGCGATGCTTTGCCTTAACTATTTTTTCCTTCCGCCGGTTCTATCGCTTACGATCGCTGATCCACAAAACTGGGTTGCACTTTTCGCCTTCTTGGTCACCGCCATCACTGCGAGCAAACTTTCTTCGATTGCTCGTCAGCGCGCTGATGAAGCGCAGGCCCGACGAGTCGAGGTAGAGCACCTCTACCAGTTCAGCCGGTCGCTAATGCTAATCGACACTACGAAGGATCTCGGTGCGATGATAGCCGAGCAGGTGAAACAACGCTTTGGATTTTCGAGCGTTGCCTTTTGCGATGGGCTGACCGGCAACCTCAGCATGGCAGGCGCACCAGACGCGAGTTTCGAGCAGCAAGTCTTGCGCGATATCGCGGTTGGTGGTGCGACTTGGTTTGTGTGGCGCAAAGAATCGACTGCAAAAGGCATTGAAGCCATTGTTGCTCCGGTCTCCTTGGGAGGCAAAATGGTTGGCAGCATTGGAGCCATTGGGCCCGCCGTGTCAGAACCTGCCTTGCAAGCGGTCGCAAACATCGTAGGAATCGCGGTCGAACGTGCTCGACAACAAGATACCGCTAGCAGAATGGAAGCTGCACGCCAGAATGAGCGCCTGAGGAGTATTCTTCTCGATGCTTTGGCGCACGACTTCACGACACCACTTACATCGATCAAGGGCGCCATTACGGCCGTGCGCTCCGCGTATCAACACCAAGCGGAGGAGGACGATCTGTTGGCCGTAGTCGAAGAAGAGTCAGATAAGTTAACTGGAATGATTGACGAGACGGTTGCCATGGCGCGGATTCAGCCGGGCAGGGCGAGAATTCAGCGCCGTCAACTTTGCATTATGAACCTAGTTCGCTCCTCCGTTGATCGCTTGAAAAGCCTCGTGGATGGTCGACCACTGGATATTCAGATTCATGAGAGCATCTCGCCGGTGAGCGCGGATCCTGACATGATAGGACTCGCGCTACGCAATTGATTGTTAATGCCGTCAAGTATTCGCCGCCTGGCTCAATAATCGCGATATCAGCTATCCAGGCTGACGATGCCGTCACAGTCCGAGTTCGCGACCGAGGGCCGGGCATTCCTCAAGAGGAGATCGAGTCGATCTTCGAGAGATTCTATCGTGGAAGCCGGATTCAGGATTCCGTGGCGGGAACTGGAATGGGCCTAAGTGTCGCGCGAGATATCATCAACGCGCATCAAGGGCGACTGTGGGCGGAGAATCGGCCTGAAGGCGGGGCTCAGTTCTCGTTCAGCCTCCCAATACTGAAGGAAGATCAAAAGCCATGAGCACGGAAAAAGTCCTCGTCGTGGATGATGAACCGCAAATTCGGCGAGTCATGAAATCAGCTTTAACCAAGCAAGGGTACATCGTGGCTGATGCAAGAAGTGGCGAGGAGGCGCTGGACAAGCTGCGAGAGGAGCGCTACGACTTGATCATTCTGGACCGTAACATGCCTGGAATGGGGGGACTTGCGGCTTGCCGATCGATCCGAGCAAGCTCGGATATTGGCATCATTATGCTGACGGTTCGAAAAGCGGAACCAGACAAGATCGAAGCCCTTGACGCGGGAGCCGATGACTACATTACGAAACCGTTCAGCATGCCCGAAGTACTGGCCCGTGTTCGAGCGAACTTACGCCGCCTGCCCCTCTCTCCACATAAGGGTCCAGTAGTGGTTGCATTTGATGGAGTCGAGGTGAATTTAGGCAGTCGTCACATTTCGATCGGAGGGCGGGACGTTCGCCTTACTCCAAAGCAGTTCGAAGTGCTTCATTATCTGGTTGCAAACCCGAACGTAGCGATCCCGCATATCAAAATCCTTCAAGCTATCTGGGGACCGGATTATGGTGACGAAGTCGAGTACCTGCATGTCGTTATCAACCAGCTTCGCAAGAAGATTGAACGAGATCCCGCGAAACCCAGATACATCCTCACTGAACCCTGGTTCGGCTACCGGTTTCAGTTGCCCTCCAGCCGATCCTAGTTTTCCTCCATCATCCTCCGTCACGATCTCCGATTTGATGCGTGCGCATTAGAGGCAATCCCTGAAAGACCTTTAGGAAATCTTTAGATGGTTGTCAGGACTTTCTTAGGGACCAACTCCTAGAGTCGATCGTGACGACGCTGATAGCAGCGGTCTGCATACGGTCTGCCACCGTTCCCAATCGATCGTTACAAGCCAGAAAGGTTTCAAGGCACTATATCTTACTAAAAATAGGGGGGTTACCTCCTCTCGGCTGCAGGTGCTGTGGGGAGGCTTCCCCGGCTAGCCACGAGGCTCCAGAAGTTGGCCGGGACCGGGACCATATCGTCGGAATAGTGAATGATAAAGGACGTTATCATTCCCTTATCGCTACCCCCCTGCCACCAGGGAGCGAGGATGTTCGACACTTCCGCGAAGCCGACCTCGGGACAACTTCACGTCTCGCTGGCAGAAAACCTCCGTGATTCGGGAGGAAAGATCCTTGGAGCTGTCTGTCCTCAACCTGCCGATCTCTTCGTGTGGGTGAATCTTGCCACTTGCCCGAAACGCCTCGACGACGGCGGCGGGCCCCTCCAAGGACCAGGGTCTAAGTCGCTCAACTACTTCATCTCCTGTACAAACGCCAGATTCGCGGGTTGGGTCGGAATCGTCTTGAACTCTTTGCCCGCGAGGAGTTGCTGCTGGTCGTCAACGCTTCGCTCCCAGGTCGCGAAGCTCACGCTCAGCGAAGCCATCGCTGAGTGAATGGTTCGAGTGATGTCGATTGCGTCCTGCACGCTACTGATTGCGCTGATGGGAGTGAAGCCCGACATGGCGATATCGATGCTGGAGTTGGCGATGTTGTATCCCATCTTGAATTTCTCACCCCCGGTCATTCCTTCGGTTCCCAGCTTGGAGTCTTCCAATCCTGGGTAACGGACAAACAGTCGCGTGTAGTTGTTGGCAAACCTTCGCGCCGGTGGACCCACAATGGGGGTGAAGGAGGGCAGATAAATCGGGGACAGCGTGATCTCCTGATGGGCAAGTTTCAGCTTGAGCACTCCTTTGTCGGTCTCGACTTTCTTGATGTCGACCAAGGTCAAGTCGAGAGAATCGAACCCCTGCTGACGATCGGCGGCGGGCTCCACAACCAGATCTCCCAGTCCGTCTTCTCCTGCCGCCTTGCTGGGCGGCGTCGGATTCCCTTTCTTGTCGTACAAAGAGAGGGAAATAAAACGCAGGCCGTCGCGATGCAACTCGCACTTCACCGCCTGGTCCTGCTTGTGGCCACGCATCTCGGCGTAAAAGGAAACCGGCAGGCCTTGGCTAGCAACGACATCGAAACTATTGATGGCCGAACGTCCGTCGTTGGCCTGTAAGAAGATCAGTCCCATCAACTCGTTGGCCTCGGCGCCGAGAGGAAAGAGTGCGAGGGCAATTTGAAGATGCTGGCTCGCCCGCCCCAGTTGCTGCTGCGCATAAGCAAAAGGAATGGCAAAGCCACCCACTCGGTTTCGAGCCTTGGCCTCCTCTTTTTTCTTCACGCGCGCACGTTTTACGCGTAAAGCGCTGCGCTTCTCGGATCCGTCGAATGTCAGCTTCATAGAACGGCTAAACAGATCAGAGACGATGTCGTCTGCTTCATCGATTTCTTCGTCATACTTTTTTCTCTTCGCGTCCAATGTGCTGAGATGTAGCGCCGCCTCATCTTTAGCACTTTGCTCGGAAGTGAGTTGCTGGTATTCCGTGAAATTCTCCCGCGCCCGATCCACATTGCCCATCGCTTCATAGAGCAGCCCGAGTTTCCATTTCGTGAGCGCGAACTCAGGAGCCAGAGCACTGGCCTCGTTAAGATCTGCAAGCGCGCGATCATACTTGCGCTCCGCGAGAGAGCCGTATATCGACGCATAGAGTCGGCGAATTTCTATCCCGCTCTGCCCCGGTAAGGTCAGCAGCGATTTCAGGTCGGCGATGCGGGTGTGCACTTCATCACCATCGAGGGCGCTGGGCGCCATCTCCAGATATTTTTCCAGAAGTCGGACCGCCTCCGCCGCCCGTGCATTTGACTCGGCACAATTCGCCAGATCGAAGGTCCCGGACGGACGGCTGACTAATGTGCCCCTGAGCTCGCCCAGTGCGTTACACAAACTCGACCTGGGACTTGCATTGGCACTGCTATGGGTGCTCGCCGGCGAGCCCATCTTCAGGTCGGCCGGAGAAACCGGCGGCGCTCCTGGAAGGTCGGAGGACGAAGGGTCGGGTTGAAGATCCGAATCCTCATTTCCGCCTGCATCTTCCAGCGACGCTTCCACGCCAATGCTTTCGGAGAGACGATTCACTAGGCTGATTCGACCCTTGTCATTGTCGTTTACGGACAGCCCGTTCTCGCCGGTGGTGAAGAACGTAACCAGCTGCAGAAGTCTCTGTTTTTGCTTGGGGTCTGCCGTTCCCGCTTTGGCTTTCCTGACATATTCGAGGGCCTGATTGCGATTACCAAGTTGGTAGTAGCAGAGTGCAAGATTGTACACAAGCAGTGGCTGGAAAGCCTGGAGCTTCATGGCTTCATCCAGCGCAGTGGCTGCCTCCTTGAACTTGTGAGCGTCGTAGAGCTTGCGGGATTCGCTGAGACTGCTCTTCACCCGCTTGTGAATTTCTTCATCCAGATGTTTGATGGCCTCAGTGACGTCCTTCGTTTCGATAAGAGCCTGAGACTCAGCATACTGGGTGCGTGCTTCCGCTAGTTGTCCTGCTTTCGCCAGTGTTTGGGCTTCCGCAGTCATAGTCTTGACTTGAGCTTCGAGCTCTTTTCTTTGAGTTTTTTCCAGATTGTCCGCTGCCAGAGCGGAACCCAGCAGAAAGACGAAGAGAACTCCTCTTGTTCGCATACGCCCTTTCAGGAAGCACGTTCGAGGCCAGAGCAGTGTTATACGTTACATCGATTGTCCAAGGATACGAAGGCAGGATCTTGACCGCGACGGTCCGATTCGGGCGCGTATTGCGGGCACGATACACTGCGCCCTTCCCACCAGCACCGAGCGGCAAGACAATTTCATACGGACCGAGTTTGGTCCCCGATGTGAGCCCCATGCGTTGCGCGTCATTATAGTCCCATAGAAAGGTGTCACTCACTGAGAGCCACAGAAGCGGTCCCATTTGTCGTTAGATTCTACCCATCACGCGATAACTCCTGGATTGCGGCAAACCGGAAGCTATCCGAGCCTCAATTGGCGATAAATCGCCATATCACTCATTGACCCCAGTCGGCCAATTCTCAATGAGCGTAATCGCCTGTGGCTGCTGAAGAAATTCTTCCCGCATTGGGAACCGCGACCTTACCCTTCTAAACAAAGTTGCTGCTCCTGCGCCACAGCAAGATGTATTCTGTCCCCGTGAGCGACAAATTCCACTGGCGCGATCTGTTGCCGAACCGCACGAGCATGGCAGTCATGGCGGTTGCTTTGGTGGTCATCGAGTATCTTCTGAAAAAAGGTATCCTATGGCACCAATGAAAGTGCTGGAAGGTCTGCCCGAAGGGTGGTCCCAGGAGCAGTGCGCGACATGCAAGATGGTATTTGCATTTTCACCGCTCGACGAAGGCTCCGGCATCAAGGCTAAGGATATCCTCGGAGAAGAACTTGACAGGCACATCCAGCAGAATCACATAGACCTACCGAGTGCCTGGAAGGCCGAAGAGTCCAACAATGTTTCAATTCGTCGATCCAGTTGTCGATAGCGGACATCGTCCATTCCGTGTTCACCCATGAAGAAGGGTGCATCGTTCGTATCGTAACAATCGAGCGGCGGTATCGGCTACGTGCTGGCAATATTGAACAGAGTGTCTAAGAAAGAAATTGAGGCGCTTTGGCAACCGCAAGAATTGACAGAGCTGGCGCGGATCGTGCCTATCGGGATTCCCCCAAGGACCGCTGATTTAGTTTCATCGCAGCCATTGTGCGACCGCACGCACGTGCCGATGCGGAACGACGGAATCCTGCCAGCCTTCGCCCGCGAAGTATTTTGCGTCAGGGCTCTTCGAAAAGAGCTGCTCACGGGCCATTCACAGCGTCTTCAGGTACTCGATAATCTGCATTCGCTCCTCTTCGGACAGCTTGCGGCCGATCACACCGCTACCCTTTGGGCCATCGTTGAATTCGTGACCAGCGTTCGAATTACCTGGCATGTCGGTGCGAAACTCGGTGGCGCCTTCGAGCGGATCGGTATTGAGGCCGAGTTTGACGGGGTCATACTGCTTATTCCCGAGGTAAAACACCTTCGGGCGCTCCGCAACTGGTGACAACAGCGAAAACAAGTTGGGAACAGAACCATTGTGAAGGTAGGGAGGCGTGGCCCAAATACCGTTGTGTGGCCGCGCCTTGTATGCCAGAGGCGTGCGCAGTTCGTTTTGCCGATAGCCGTTCCACTCCTCCTGTTGTTGCGGTGAGAGTTTTAGCTCGGCATATGACTGGTCGATTAGGTTTTGCGTAATGTACCTCAGGCCGTCCCGTGCCGATACAATTCCCTTTCCCAGCGGCCCGCTATCGGCGGTGCGGTTGTAAAAGTTCTGTGCCTCCTTGGGATCGGTTCCTATCTCACCCAAAGGAATCATGGTCACTTTGAAGAATTGTCTTCCCGCAGGGTTCGTACTGTTTTCCCAGTGTTCGGCGTTGCGGCCTTCGTTGGAAAGCATCGGCGACTGATGGCAGTGCATGCACAATTCGTTGTAGAGTCTTTCGCCTTTGGCTGCAGCGATGCGGTCGATTTTCCCGAGGATGTCTTCCGGCCACTTTGGCGACCAAACGCCCGCACCTGGCTCAGTGCCGCCTAACAGAAGCTCGATCTCGTGCAGATTATCGACGTGAATCGTGTTCTGAAATTGCCGTCCGGGATAACCTAGCAGGTTGATGCGCGACCGCACGCCGAGGGCCTCGCCGACATTTCTTCCCATCGGTTGCTGGATGGAGCCGTTGTACTGAACCCAGTCCATCCAGGATGCATCCCAGACCGGAGGGAAATTCACGGGGCCGTCCCCGATCACCAAGTTCTTATTATTGTTCAGCTCGGTTCCAAAGACGAAGTTGCCGATTCTAGCCAGTGCGTCAGTTCGGCCATAACCTTCAGGGGTCGGGAACAGATGCCGGTTCGCTTTGAACTCGGTAAAGCTGGTGTCGAGATAATATTTGAGCGCCCGACGCAAGAGAACTTGATCTGCGTGCGAGTGATTCGGACCAAGCACCCGGTTGGCAAATCTGTGGAAGCGGATAGGATCATAATAGGTCCAAGTAACTGCGAGACCGAGCGCCTCAGTAAATTTCTGCAGATCGATCAACGACGGCCCAGCGTCAATCCGGATCGCCTTTCCGCCAAAGAACAATTCTCCGGTATGGCAAGCCGCACAAGTAATGCCGAGCACAACATTTTTCTGCCCGGTGTTGGGATCAATGAAATGATCATCGCGCGCGAATCCAACCGGTAAGCCGTCGGGGTTTTGCAGGTAGGCGGAGTCCGGAATGAACCCGAAGCCCTGCATGTAGGAGTCTTCCCTGAAGGGCGGTGCCCCCTTGATAGTGAATCGCGGCTGCTCAAGCGCGAGAAACCAGGCGTAAGGCAGGAGCTCACTTCCCTGCGCCGTGTGGTAATACCGACGACGTTGATCTTCCGTCCAGTTTTGGGGAAGCCAGGCGACATCGCTTGGCCTTTCGATCTTCGGCACCTCCAAGCTGTTGTGTATGGTGAAAACCGCAATGACTGCTGCGCAGACGCCCAACACTACCAGCAACGCCAGCGCACTGATGACGCTCGGTCGCCGGAGCAAAGGCCGCTTTGAGGGTGCGATTATCTGCTGCTCATGCACCGGTCGCGGTGCCAGTTCGCAGGGACTTTCTGGTTCCGTAACGTACTGCTGCGGTAGATTCTTCGGCTTGTAGCCTGGTATGTCCCGAATGCGATCAAAAACACTTTGATGAATGTGGACACCATTCGGAACCGTCTTGGCGCGCCCCAGGTTAAGCCTGATGCCGCGCTTCCAGTTGGGCTCCGCTTCTCCCGCTACCGAAACCGGATATGAGAATACCTTCGGCCAAAGCTCAGCAATCCACCACGCACCCTTTAGCGATTCGTGTTGATTCGTAGTAAGCGGGTCAGGTGCCACGTACGGTAGTTTCCCTCCAAGAATGTCAGCCTTTCGATCCTGATCTAGTCGGAGTCCAGCACGTTCCGCCTCACAAACCATCCACTGCAAAGCAATCTTGGAGAGTTGGCTCTCTGGCTCGGGATAGCTGCCGCCAACATCGGAATGCACCCCAGCGAACCAAATCTCCCTAATGTCTTGCTGTGGGTCGTGAGGCGGACCGAACACATTTTGCCGAAAGAACGCCCTGCGCTCATCAATGGACACCGCGTGCCGAATGACCCGCATGTCTGGGTTGTGTGTTGCCTTCGTCCCCGGGAAGTGCGCAACGTTATATACCCAGCCGACGGAGCTAACGGTGTCCCACACTCCCACGAAATGCGCTTTGCACTCGCGACAAAAGGTCTTGTTGAAGTCGGCGGCGACGCCGAAGTCGATCTTCTTCTCCTTAATCATTCGAATCGAATACGGGATCAATCCCTCGTTGTCCTCGCGAAGCAACCCTATGATGTGCAGCATTCCGCACAGCGCCCGCGCGGTGTAAGCTCCGCGACTGAAACCAAAGACGTACAAGGTGTCGTCGGGCTCATACGTCCGCATTAGGAACTGATATGCATCGGCGATGTTGTCGGAAATGCCGTACCCAAAAGCCAGACCGATCACCTTGGTCCACCACTTGCTAATTCCAGTCAGAGCGTTCCGGGACCCCATTGTGCCCACTCCGGGGTGATAGTAGGCGATCTGAGAGTCGTCGTGCACGAGCATCTTATAAAGCTTCACGACGTTGGACTTGCTTTCGCCGAACTCGTTGCCGGTGCCGTCGCAACAGATCACGACATTCTTCGCCATCGCTCGACCTCGTTTCTAGAGAGTCCGAACTGGTTTCCTCCAGATTCTTATGGGTTGCCTAAATCAACCCATGCTCCGCTGTCCCATACCTCGATCTTGGTGATTGGGTGGATTTCCCAGAGTGTGGAACGCAAACCACCGTTGATCATGTCCTGGTGCTCGGGATCGAGCATTAACCATCCGCTGATCCGGACCTTTTGTTGGTTGTAAGTCGCATTGGCCTTGCTGCCGATGTGGGAGGTCCAGGGCTTCAGCTGAGCCGTCGTCCAATTCGGATGCTGTCTTCGAACCCGCGGGGTGCTCTCAACGATGATGGCGACGTCCTCTCCTTCTCCCACATTGGCGGTAAGGGGCATGTGCCAGTCCACGTCGTTCGCCAGTCTGGCGTGGCAGTTTGTTGATTCACCACCTTTCTTGGCGTTGACGCTGGAACTTTCCACTTTCACTTTGTAGAGATACGCTTCGACACTGATCGCAGCGCCTTCAACCGGTGTGATCGTCGCAAGCTGAGTCGGTGTCCAGTCCATGCGGCTCTTGGGAGCGCCTTTCGCATAGTCGAGAGTGTTGATCGCATCCCATGTGACTAGATGATACGAAGCGGGTAGATCTGTCCTGTTCTTTCGCCGGTTCGTGTCAGTATCGCCACCGTCTCCCGTGTCGCCGCACTCACCCTCATCGCTTTGGAACGAGGCGCTCTGCGGAGCGGGTTTCCCCCAATCGGATGAAATCGCCGAAGCCGGGACACCGTCGGGTGTGGGTCGGCCTCCACCGGTATTTATTGGCGCGGACTGCTGAATCCGCACGTTCTTGCTCCACACCCAACCGGTCTGATCCTCAGCCTTGACATGTAGGAATCCGTTGGTCGGTCCGGTCTCAAGCAGTTGTAGTGGAGTTTGAGGGCTGAGCTTCGCTAATGGAGTGGCGCTTGTAGACGGGTCTGGGCGCAAGTTCACGTTGCGAGTGACAACGGCTGTTTGGGAAGCTGAAAGACATACACAAGAAAGGACAAATACTAATGTGCGCAGTATGCGACGCATGTTCTGCCTCCATTTTTGGAAGACTTTACAGCATTTGTTTTTCGCCGGGGTTCGGTACCAGAACTGGGAACACAAAAACGAATCAACGTGGTCCGATTGGATGTAGCGGATTGTGAGGCTGGCTTTCCCGATTGTCAATCGCGAATTGCTTCTTGTTACAAAATCAGGACAACCTTAAACCGCAGATCCAGTCTGCGGCTCCACGAGCTCGCCACCCACGCAAGAACGATAGAAAAGAGAGCGCCAAGAAATCTCCCCCACCTCATCTACACTTGAGAGCAAAACATCCCAAAAAGGGGCAAGCAATGCGCGCGGCTCAGAAGCGTCGCTACTATCGCCAGTTTCAGAGTGCAGGCATACACAGGCGTAAACTCTGGACCCCAGCGGAAGACAGACGAATCACCGCAAGGAAACGGCGACGGATCGCAAGCTGAGCAATGCGCTGGGACGCTCAGTGCAGGCGATTCAGCAGAGACGGTTGCGACTCTGCAAGGCGTTGGGGTATCACGATTCAGCGCCTTTGGGACCACAACTAGTCGTGTTCCCTTTCGGAGTGGCAGTTCGAACGTTGTCACGTTCAAGGACCATTTTCCTTCGACATCACGTATCACAGTCATATACGCGCCCTCCTGTGTTGCCGCAAAAGTATAACGAGCAACGACGAGCTTTGTGCCAGCAGAACATGTCTAACCCAAGCTATTATTCTGAAATGTGACTGAAAAGCCAGATGCGCCCCCCAAGACACTGACTCGCAAGAGTCTTCTACGATCCTTTGCTCGATGGCTTGCTATCGGGGTGGTGCTGATTTGGTCGCTTGCCGCGATGGTGCTTCTGG
>Ga0209890_10001275_pt1 | contig 11451 bp, 7 predicted proteins | sample OrgsoiDNA2013049_FD_185799 | JGI IMG/M metagenome (GOLD analysis project Ga0209890, IMG submission 185799) | Permafrost soil microbial communities from the Arctic, to analyse light accelerated degradation of dissolved organic matter (DOM) -... | ecosystem: Environmental > Terrestrial > Soil >... | reverse complement strand
CATCAGCCAATCAGTCGGGGAGACCAACATCGAAGGCTTGATTTCCTTCAAGAGGGGCCACACTCGCGTGGTTGGCACCCAGGTCAAACAGAAAGTGGATATTTACGGCAACGACCACGCCGGCTGGGTGACGCTGTCGACGGCGGCGATCGAGGGATACAACGTGGTCGATACGATCACGGCCGATCGCGTCGTGGCGCAGGTTTCCACTGAGCATCCGATGACGGAAGGCCACGTTCCCAAGGTGACGTTTTTAGGCACGCGCTTCGAAAATCTGCGGGTGGGCGGATACCCGGTCCAAGTCGAACTCGATCTCGGCATCTGCGGCAATAAACCCGAAGGCGACCTGCCGTATCTGCAAGACAAAGGCTTTCTCGATCGCGTCAAGCGTCAGATCGAAAGCATCGTCGAGAGCAAAGATATTCCTGAAAGCCTGAAGAACAAATACGGTGCCGAGATCGCTTATATCGACGACCTCAAGAGGCGCGCCAAAGATGGTGCGAAAGGCGACGGGAGCGGCTATTCTAAGCTGCGATGTTCACTGGTCAAAAGCATCGGACCGATCCCGATTCCCGGAGTGAGGACGTTCGGGAATGTCATCTTCATCCCGAACTTCGGAAACGTGGCCTTGGCCGAACTCGAGGTCGGCATCAACTCCGGCCACAGCGACCTCCCGCACGGGAAGGACGATGGTCCTCGACCGCAGCCGAGCGACAGCAACTACTTCACTCTGAACATGTTCGACATGCATCTGGGGTGCCCGGTTGGGGGGATGACGAAAGGCCCCGGGGTTTCGAGCAACGGAACCACGAACCCCTAGGTTCTACTTTTCTTGTATGTCTGATCATTATCTGCGGGTTGGCCTGTAGTCGTCGGGAGAGCCCGCAGGTTGCTTTTGAACATGTCTACAAGACCTTTCTACACGGTGATCTGGAGCAAAGTCAGGAAGATGCCGATCGAGAATTCCAACAACTGCGCAATTCAGACCCGGATTGGGCTTGGAAATTCAGGGTTCTAGAAGCAAAATCCCTATTGTGGCGCGGGATGTATGCGCAGGTGCTGACGCTCCTTAGTTCTCCAACGATCCGATCCGGCGACAACGACTTGCAGATCGAGATCCTTGCGCTCGAGGGTGTCGCCCATGCCCGTCTACACAAATTTCCCGCAGCAGAGCAAACGCTAGAACAAGCGGTGCAAATGTGCCAAATATCCTCTGCGATCACGTGCGGCGACGTCATCATGGCTCGAGGCATCCTGGCCTTACAGCACGGCCAGACTGAGGCCGCAAAAGAGCTTTTCGAGCATTCGTTGCAATTCGCACGTGCCCACGATGATCACTTCCTGGAGGAAAACGCTCTCCTCAACATGGGAGCGACTTTGCTCCGAGAACAACACTTTGACGAGGCTATGGATTGGACGCATGCCGCGTACCAAGCGGCAACAACATTTGGCTTTGGTAACACTACCCAAACGGCTCTCGGTAACCTTGGTTGGGCCTATTACAACCTTGGCGACTTTGAAAAATCGCTGGAGCTGTCTCTCGAGGCCGAGAAGCGTGCCAGTCAAGTAGGGAACGTAGTCCTAGAGTTGTACTGGACCACGAACGCAGGGTACGTCTATGCGGGACTTGGCGACCTTGCTCGCGCCAAACAGTCGTATCTGAAAGCGTTTGACCTCGCCAGCAAGATCAACGGCAGAGAAGGTATCTACAACGCCTTGCGCGCGTTGGCTTTGGTGTCGGTTGAGGGCGGCGACCTGGAGGAGGCTCGCAAATATTCCGACGCCGCCATTGAAATTGCGCGGGCCGACAAGAACCGACTGGATGAACTCTACCCACTGCTGGTCAGGGGACTGATTGCTGCCCGGTCGCACGATGGAGCAGAAGCAGAACGAATATTTCACGATGTCGAGGAGGATCCGAACGGGAGCGCATCACTGAAGTGGAGAGCCGAACACGGACTGGCCCGACTCTATGAGGACGAGAGGCGCCCGGATGATGCCGATCATGAGTATCGTGCAGCGATCGCCACCTTCGAAGCTGCTCGATCCTCGCTGCAGCGCAACGATTCGAGGCTGCCCTTTTCTAACAATGCCTCTCGCATTTACGACGATTACATCCACTTTCTTGTCACACGCGGAAAGACAGACGACGCCTTGCGCTGGGCCGACGACAGCCGCGCCCGTACTCTAGCTGAGGGATTGGGATTGTTGGCCAAGGGAGGTTCGGCTGGACCTCCGCCGCTGAACCCTCAGCAGATTGCGCGGCGGGCGGAAGGCACGCTGCTTTTCTATTGGCTGGGCGAGAAGCAGTCGTACTTGTGGGCGATCACTCCGCGGAAGACCAGTTTGTTCACGCTTCCTCCCGGCTCGGAAATCGATGCGGCGGTGCAGCGTTATCGCAAGGCGCTCGGCGGACCGCAAGATGTTCTCCTATCTGCCGACCAGGATGGGCGCGAACTCTATCGCACGTTGATCGCGCCGGCGGAAGCTTTGCTGGCGGCTCCCTCCCGGGCTAACGCTCATCGGCCTTGTCGCTCTTGTGGCACGGCTGAAGCCGTGCCCTTTCCAGACTCTGCTCTTCGTGAAGCGAAGGTTTTCGTCATCCCGGATGGCAGCCTGAACAACCTGAATTTCGAAACTCTTCTCGTCTCAGAACCACCTCTGTCAGAAGCAAATCTAGTCGAAGCGAAGGGGCTCCAGCCCAGGTTGCACTATTGGATTGAAGACGTGACGATTGCGAATGCCAGCTCGTTACGGGTGCTGGGCGCGGCCCGTTCGGGCAAGAGCACCAGAAAAGAAAAACGCGGCCTGCTGCTCGTCGGTAACAGCGTCGCGCCTAACGCTAAATATCCTGAGCTCCCGAAAGCCGCAGCGCAGATGGAAAGCGTTGCTCGACATTTTCCGGCGGTCGGGCAGCGGATCCTTACGCGCGAGCAGGCGACTCCGGCTGCGTATCTGGCGAGCAGTCCAGAGCAGTTTTCCTATGTCCATTTTGTGGCGCATGGAACAGCGAGCCGTCTGAGTCCGCTCGACTCGGCGATTGTGTTGTCGAAAACTGGGCCGTCGAAGTTCGAATCGACGACGGCCGACACCGAAAACGATTCCTTCAAGCTCTACGCCCGCGACATCATTCGCCATCCCTTGCGGGCGGATCTGGTCACGATCTCGGCGTGCTATGGCGCCGGCGAACGCGCGTACTCGGGCGAGGGACTGGTCGGGCTCTCATGGGCTTTCCTTAGAGCCGGCGCTCACAATGTGGTTGCCGCCTTGTGGGAAGCGACGGACGCTTCCACCGAGCAACTGATGGATAAGTTTTACGACGAGTTAAACAAAGGAGCGAGCCCGGATGCCGCTCTACGCGCCGCCAAACTGTCATTACTCCGCGGCAGCGGATTCCACAATCCGTTTTATTGGGCGCCCTTTCAACTCTATGCCGGCTCGTGAGGGGGCACCTCCTGTGATTACCAAATAGTAAATAGGACTTACAACCCAAGGTTGTCCAGAAGAGATTTACGCGCCTCCAGTCGCCCGCTAGAAGCCTGGTAGAGTTGTGATTCCTTTTGCTTCCACGCATTCATAGGCGCGGCCGGCCGCGAGGCTCTTGTATTCTTCCGTTCTCCCGCTGGGCCATTGGATCACCAGACGATCGACCTTATCCCGCTTCCCCAGCCCGAAGGTGACAGGCAGTTCCGATTGCGACAGATAACTGGACCCACCTTTGACCAGGCGTGATTGGCTCGATGTTCCGTGAAAGATCTTGAGAGAAGCTCCGATGGCATCGCGATTGGACTTCGTTCCAATCAGGCGAATCCTGATGCTTCGGTTCCCGGCAGTCTGGTCGGTGCGGTAGAGATAGGCGGGGCCGTTGTTGGTGGTGATGAGCAGATCAAGATCGCCGTCGCGATCGAAATCGCCGTAGGCCAGCCCGCGTCCGACCTTTGGCTGACTGAATCCGCCGCCGATGGCAGCGGCCACATCGACAAACGTTCCCTTCCCGCCGTTCAGGAACAATTGCGGCGACTGCGCGTAGCCAACCCCACTGACATTGCGGACCGTGTCGTCGATGTGTCCGTTCACAACCGCCAGATCGAGCGAGCCATCCAGATCGGCATCGAGAAACACGCATCCGAATCCCAATTTATCCTTCGACGCCATTCCCACTCCGCTCGGCATGGCCACGTCCGCATAATTGCCGCCATCGGAAAGCCGGTAGAGGCCCGTCATCTCGTTGTCGAAATTCGTGATGGCGATGCCCGAGTTCCCTGAGTTGTCGAAGTCGGCCACGTCCACGCCCATTCCGGCGCGGGCTCTGCCCTCCGCGGAAAAAGCGATGCCAGCATCTACGGCTACGTCCTTAAACGTACCATTACGCTGATTCCGATAAAGCTTATTGGGCTGCGTGTCATTGGTCACCAGGAGATCGGGCCAGCCATCGTGATCGTAGTCGAGCATGGCTACGCCCAACGACTTCGAGCTGCTGTCGAAAATTCCGCTGGTGGGTGTGACATCCTCAAAAGTTCCATTGCCGCGATTGCGAAACAACCAGCAGGTCTCTCCGCGGTAGGCTTCGGGCGTGCAATACGACTTGTGCTTACCGTCGAGGCTGCAAAACACATCGTGCTCGGGAGACCACTTGACGTAGTTACACACGAACAGGTCGAGCAGTCCGTCGCGGTCGAAATCAAACCATAGAGCTGACGTGCTCAAAGCCTGCCGGCCGCCGAGACCGCTCGACTTAGTAACATCGATGAACGTCCCCTTACCTGTGTTTCTGAACATCCGGTTTTGACCAACGCAAGTAATAAGGATGTCAGGATAACCATCGTTGTCGTAATCTCCGATGGCTACGCCCATGCCGTACATTTCGACGTCGAGCCCGGCGCTGTAAGTTACATCGGAGAACGTGCCGTTGCGATTGTTGCGATAGAGCTTCAGCGCGCTTGCTTCGCGTTTGTGTCCGGGCCAATCAACTCCGTTCACGAGGAGAATATCCTGCCAACCGTCGGCGTCGTAGTCGAGGAATGCGCAACCGGCGCCAAGCGTTTCCGGCAGCAACTTGCCGCCATAGGCGCCGCTGTTGTGGCGAAAATGAATTCCCGACGCGGCAGTTACATCGACCAAGTGGAAACCGGGACCGGGCGCCAGCGACGGAGAAGCAGCGAACGCGGCGAAGCGCAAACCTGACAGCGACGTCGACGCCAAGCCTGCCATTCCCCAGAGAAACGAACGGCGATTCACGGAAGATCAACCAGCCCGTTGCGGATCGCGTAGACGACCAACTCGGCGGCTTTGTGGATTCCCAGCGCGTCCATCATATTGGCGCGATGGACGGCGACGGTGTTGGCGCTGAGGTCGAGCACGGTCGCAATCTCCTTATTGGACTTGCCATCCACGATCATTTGCAGGACTTCGAGTTCGCGCGGGGTGAGAGCCGCATGGCGCTTGCCTTTGAGATCAGTCGGTCGCTTGAGTTGAGAATCGAGCACAGTTTCGCCGTTCACTACTCGCCGGATGGCGGCACCCAACTCCAGGTCCACCGCGTTTTTCAGGACGTAGCCGCGCGCGCCGGCATCGAGCGCTTGCCGCACCAGAGTCTCCTCGGGATGCATGCTGAGCATGAGCACCAAAGCCTGCGGCTGCTTGGCGAGGATTTGGCGCGTGGCTTCCAATCCGTTCATGCCGGGCATGGCGCAATCCATGACAATCACCTTCGGCCGCAGCTCTTCCGCGAGTTTGATTGCTTCGAGGCCGTCGCCCGCTTCGCCGGCAACGGCAATGTCCGGCTCATCCTCGAGAATGCGGCGGAATCCGCGGCGCACCAGGGTGTGATCGTCAACCAGCAAAACTGAAATCTTATCCGCCATGGGAATCAAGCTTCTCTCTTGGGACTCGTAATCGAACCAGCGTTCCTCTTCGGTCTGCGTCTGTACCTTGCGCGGGCCGCAAAAATTCAACCACTCCGCCCATTAGCTCGGCGCGTTCCCGCATCGCCACCAGGCCAATTCCCTGCTTTGCGGCTTGCGGTTCGAAGCCTCTGCCATGATCTTCCACCTCGACTTCCAAAACTTGCGGCAGAAAGCGCAGGCGCACCCATGATTCTTTTGCTCCCGAATGTCGAGTCAAATTATTCAGAGCTTCCTGCACCACGCGATACACGTGAATGGCGGCGTTGCCATCTACAGGAAAAGATTCGCCCGACTTTTCATAGAATACGCGAATGCCAGCCTGCCTTTCCACCACCGGCAAATACCAGTCCAGCGTACTCTCCAGTCCGGTTTCTTCGAGCATCACCGGATGCAAGGCCTGCGAAAGGCTGCGCACTTTGTCTAGTGTGTTTTGCGCAATCTCGCAGACTTCACGCAACTCGGAGCGCAGCGCCGATCCTTCCGGAGCGTGATTTCCGGCGCGCGTGAGCATCATTCCTACGGCGGTCAAAATCTGTCCGAACTCATCGTGCAATTCGCGGGAAATGTGACGCAAGGTGGATTCCTGGGTGGAAATGAGCTTTTGGGCAAGTTCGCTGCGCTGTTCGGAAAGCGTCGCGAGTTGCGCGAACAATCGCCGATTCGAGCGAATAAGGTAAAGACTGGTCAAGAGAATGGCAATCAAAGTCGCCGTCAGGAACAGATACACCTGCCGCTGAACGCGGTCGTAAATCTGTCCAATGCGCAGCGCCGCCTGCTCTTCACTCTCATTGTTCTGCACCAGCAGCCGGGATACAGCCGTGCTCAGTGCTTCCTGCCGGGCTCGCAGCGAGATCCGAATCTGGGTTCTGGCTTCCGCCTGGTTGGGACCATGCGCCAGGGCAAAGGTCCGATCCGCAGCGTCCCAGAATTGAGCAACCGAATTCTCCAGGTATTGCTCTTGTTCGGGAGTGCGATTGACCGGGGCAACCTGTTGTTCGCGACGTAGCGCGTCGTCCAGATCCGTCCGGACGCGCTGGAACTGCGCCGACCACGCCGTCAGCGGATAGGGCTCATCGTTGTCCAGCATGTCGCGCATCGCCAGGGCCAGCGAGTTCAAATCGTTCTGGATGCGAAGCAACTGCAGAGAGTCTTTCCGGTTGCGGTCGACCAGATTGTTTTGCAGTTCGCGCAAGCCGGAAATCTGCCGCGTGATGTATCCCGAGTATACGAACACAGCCGCCAGGGTGATGATCAGTCCCAAAAATAATCCGGGGGTTGGAGACCGATGGGGCGCAAGCGAACCGAGCGCAGACGAACGTGGCACGCCCCGAGAATACAACGCGGACGGCCTAATTTACCAACCTCACCAGCGCCGCGCGCAATTCGTCCGACTTAAATCCAAAGGGACCCGGCTTGGCCTTGTAGCCAACGTGGCCCTTGGCGTCAATCAGGTAAAGGCGATCGGGCCAGCCCGTGTAGGCTTGCTCGGTCGAATTGCCGAATTGATCGATTACCGCGGGAATCTGGATGCCGAGTTTCCGCACACACGCCCCTGCCAGCAGCGCGCGCTCTTCTTCACTTTTCGGGCTGGCAAAAACAACTTTGTCTTTCAGATTGCTCTCCATCTGCCAGACGTCGCTGGGATGTGCCTCCGTGATGTAAACGACCAGGAAGGCAACTTTGCTCCCGTATTGCTCGTAAAGCTTGTTGAGAGCGGGAACCTCCCGCCGGAAAGGCGGTCAAGTATAACTGCCAAAGATCAGAACCACGGGCTGCCCTTGCGCCGTCAAGGTGGAGAGTTGCACGGAGGCGCTCTTGTCGAGCTTCATCAGCGAGAAGTCGGGTGCAGAGTCGCCAACTTGCAAGTTACCGGCCCGAGCGCGCGTCCACAAGGTTTCAAACGGAAAGAGGAGAAAGGGGACTGGGCCCGGCAACTTCGCCATGAACCGCCCGAAGGTTTCCGGCGGTTGGCGCATGATCTTGTAGAGCGCGCCGCAGCCAAGCAGCCAGAGCACAGCGACCACCGCGAACGCTCGGACCAATGCTCGCTTGACAGGTATTCCCTTTATGCTCAAATTCACCTCGCCATCTTAGCAAAGGGACAGCCGCCTCCGGCTGCCCAGGCGAGCGCAACTTGCCTTGTTTTTCGTTTGTCCATCTTTGCACTCAAGTGACGGGGCTTCGCCCCGTCAGACAGCCGAGGGCGACTGTCCCTACGCCTAAAAGAGAGACTTCAGCGCTACCTGGATCTTCCTCTGGCTCACATCCGCTTGGATTTGCCCGAAGGTCGGCGATTCGATGTCGCTGACCGGTAAGCGGATTTTGGTGTGGGTCTCGAACCACTTGATGGGTCCACCAGTTCCATGCGCTGAAACGTGGCCGGGCTTTGGGATTCAACCGGAAACAAGCCGCCTTCCTTCGAGGAAAACACGATCCGGGCCGGATCCTCCTCAAACGGATCTTGGGGCGGGAAAACTTTTTGTGCCCCAAAGCTCAGTCCGATTTCCTGACCCGGCGCAAAATTCTGGCGCGCGAAGAAGGCCGCCGGCACAACCACATCGCCAGAAAAACCGGTCGCGGTTTTCTTCCAGGTGGCCCGAATCTCATGGTCGTAATCGTGTGGACGGGAGCGCAGCGGGAAGAAGTCCTCGTTGCAGTAGACGCTGGGCTTCACACCGGCAAAATTTCCGGGACTCAGATAGAAGTCGAATACGCCGTTTGGCCTTCCGGGCTTTATGGCGATGGGTAATATCGTGTCAACAATGAGGCGAAACGCGTCTCCGTTCTGCACTCCTCTTCCCCAAAAAGGCTGGTAAAGTTGCGGATCGATGATATCAACCCCGAAGTAAAGATTCTCCTGGTCCCAAGCTAACGCGACCCGAGCGGAAAATCGCGACGACCCCTTCCAAAGGTCTTTCCCGTCCACGATCTGGGAATGCTTGTACAGCAGATTCAAAGTTCCGGACTCCCACTTCGAAAAATCGCCGTCAAGAACGGGTTTGCCGGAGAGCCTGGTTGCTTTCAGAACGTCGCGGTCGCGGTCCCACTGGATTTTGCCGTCCGGCAGGTGCTTGAACGCGCCGTCAGTCCGAACACGGGCCAGTTGATCGCGAAGCAGGTCCGGGAGCGGGGAGAGTTCGGACACCAGCTTTTCGAACCGTCGCTGACCCCGCAGAGCCGCGATTGCAAAACTCAAGCGAGAAACTTGCGATTCGACGGCTGGAACATCAACCGGGGTCCAACTCTCCTCAAAAATGGATCTGAAGATCAAGCCGTCTCCCCGATCAGCCGTAAAAATTCTTAGCAACGGGGCGAGCAGAGACGGCGCGTCCTGGCCATACTGACTGACGAGCGCATGCATCTGCGATTTCTCAGGATCGTATGCCCTCGGGTTCCACAGATAATCGGCCACGGTCTGGAGGGGAATCAGCGTGGCATGCGCCTGATACATGGGATTGGAAAACAGGCCCTCGGTCGCGGCGAAAAGTCCGGCGTCCCGTCCGCGCAGGGGATCCAGGTTCAGCCACCACGGGTTGCTGTCATTGGTCGGATAGTTGTCCCAGACGAGAGGTTTACGGCCGATATAGCCGCGCCATTTCTCCGCTTGAGTAGTCGTGATGGCCCGCGGGATGACTTCCGTTCCCGTCCAATCCAGCGGTATCTCAGGATGAACGCCCGCCCCTAGTTCCCGAATGTAGTCGCGATTGCCCCATTCGTTGGTGTAGGTGGTGGGACAAACCGTCAAACGACTCTTTGGAAAGACCGATTTGAGATGATCGTTCAAACGGTTAATCAGCTGGATGTGCGCCTGCGCGAGCGTTTTGAAGCGCTCGCGATCCTCTGGATGCACCAGGTCCTGTGGAACGTCGTCCAGGAAGAGGGCAAAATTCGAGATCCCCAGCTTGCCAACACTTTCCAACTTGTGGACGAGAGTCTGGAAATCCGCCTCGCTCGAATAGGTCATGGAAAGGCCGGGGCTGATGGCGAAGCTGAGGTCAACGAAGTTCTCGTGCGCGGCGGTCGCAAGTGCGCCGAGATGCTGCATCTGATCTGGCGGATATGGTTCCCGCCACAGCTTGCGGTGATAGGGATCATCCTTCGGCCCGTAAATGTAGATGTTCATGCCGTGCTGTCCTTCAAAGCGCAACACGTCAAGCCGGTCGGCGTGGCTCCAGGGCGGCCCGTAGAAGCCTTCCACAATGCCGCGGATGGGAAAGGACGGATAATCGGCGATGACCGATTCCGCGCCGCTCTCCTGCAGACGCACGGATTGCGGTCGAGGGATGAGATCGGTCGAAAGCTTCGCGGGCGTGATGGCGAAAAGATCCGGAATTCGCAGCAGAGCATTGTGCAGACCGGTGGCCGAGGCCGCTTGAATGCGTATGCGATCAGGCCGAGGGCCACGCGAAGCAGTGCGAAGTGAATAAGAGCAGCGCAGAATATAGCCTTCGTTGACCAACTCCGCCGTGGGTTCAACCTCTGAGCTTTGGGCCTCCTGCTTGAGCTCGGACAGAAAGGCGCGGGGATCGGCCGCGCTCTCCAGTTGGATCAGTAAGGTGTCGGCATCGCGCCGTGGGCGGGTCTTTTGCTCGACGTATTGCTCGACGTGTTGCTCAACGTTTTGCGCAACCGCGCCCGAGAAACGCAGCCGCCCACCATTCTGCGATGCAAGCGCGCGCAACTGACGCTGAATCCGGCCATCGAGCTCACCGCTGGAAACCACCGCCCAAGCCGTCTTGACTCGCGGGGTTGCGAACGGAGTGAATAGCATCACGACGGAGACAACAACCGGTACTAGCCTGCCTCGCATAGGGACGACTCTCAGTTCTTGCCCAGCGCCGCGGCGATTGCCTTCTCCGCCAGAGGCGCCATCACGGCATAGCCGGCTTTGTTCGGGTGGACTCCGTCCTCGGACAGTTCCGCCTTCAGACCGCGCTTCTCGTTCGCCATGGCCGAGTGGTAGTCGAGGAAAACCACCCTCTCCTTCGCGGCGTAATTCTTCATCCAGTCATTGAAAGCGCGAATCTTTTCCACCGGTGCCAGGTCCGGCCGCCACGGATATTGGAAAGCCGGCACGAGTGAAGAAAGAACCACACGGATTCCGTTTCGCTTCGCAAGGTCCACCATGGACGTCAGATTGTCTTCGATCGCTGCGAGCGTGATGGGGCCGGTGTTTTCCGCGATGTCGTTGGTGCCGGCGAGGATCACCACTACGCTCGGCTTTAGGGCGATCACGTCCTGACGAAAACGCAGAAGCATCTGCGGCGTAGTTTGCCCACTGATTCCACGATTCACATAGGGCTTGCCGTGGAAGGATTCAGGCAGGGCCCAGTTTTCCGTGATGGAATCGCCCAGGAACACGACTCTCGACTCTCCCTTGGCGGGTGCACCCAGATTGGCATCGTCGTCGCGAAACCTGGCCAGGTTCGGCCAGTCCCGCAACTTTAACTCCATCGCTGCGTTGTCTTCCTTAAGAGACGCGCAAGGGTCCACCGGTTGTTGCGCAGCCGCAGTGGCCGACAGAATCAAGCTGGCTAGAAAGATA
>Ga0209890_10001274_pt1 | contig 11452 bp, 8 predicted proteins | sample OrgsoiDNA2013049_FD_185799 | JGI IMG/M metagenome (GOLD analysis project Ga0209890, IMG submission 185799) | Permafrost soil microbial communities from the Arctic, to analyse light accelerated degradation of dissolved organic matter (DOM) -... | ecosystem: Environmental > Terrestrial > Soil >... | reverse complement strand
CGCCGCCAACCCCCCGGCACGTTCCGGGGCGGCCATGGTCTGGGACTCAACGGCCGGGGTGACCATCATGTTCGGCGGCTCAGGCAGCAACGGCAACACCCTCCACGACGTGTGGACATGGGACGGCTCGCGGTGGTCCGCAGCCACCAAGGGACCGGGGCCGCTCACCGACGTGCGCATGGTCGACGACCCCGCCGACGGCGGCGTACTGCTTCTCGGGGTTCCCGCTGTTGCGATCAGCAACGGTGGCGGCGCGAGCGGCTGCGTGAGCAGTGGGAGCGGCACCTCGGTGGGAAGCTCGGGATCCGCCTTGGCCACACCTGCCGCCGCCAACGGCGCGCCGGCCATCGCCATTGCGACAGCACCCGCCAACGTCCCGACCCCCGCTTCGCCGCCTCCCGGGTCGTCCGCCCTGCCCACCTGCACCCCGACCGTGGTGGCCCCGACCGAGCAGACCTGGCTGTTCACCCAACATGGCTGGAGCCACCCGACGGCGCCGGGCACAGCGATCACGCCGCCCGCGGGCAGCCAGCTGGCCTACGACTCGGCGACGCGGCAGGTGGTGGCCGTGTCGACGGGCTACTCCAGCTGCGGGCTGCCCCTCGGTGCCGCGAGCGCGGCGGGCGGGGCGATGGTCTGCCCGATGCTGGGCGCGCCCTCCGCCCTGGCGCGGCCGATTCACTGCAGCGCGGTGACCAGCTGCACGGGCGGCGCCACCGTCACCACCTGGACGTGGTCCGGCACCGTGTGGAAGGCAGAGCCGGCGACCGCGGTCGAGGCGGGTGTGGTCACCCTCCTGTTCCGTGACCCGACCACGCAGCACGCCACCCTGATGACGTCGAACAGTGGCGACGTGTGCCCACCAACGGGGTATTCGCCTGCCGCCAGCTGTGCAGCGGTTCCCCCCATGACGTCGACGTGGAGCTGGACGGGCACAGCCTGGCACCTGCTGTCGCAGCAGTTCATCGTCCAGGCGACGCCGTCATTGGTGGGAGCCTCGGTGACGCCCGTCAGCGGGCACATCGTGGTCCTCACCGGCGCCGGTGAGACGTGGACCTTCGCAGCGGGGCAGTGGACCCAGGACACCGTCACCGGCCATCCCAGCGTCCGAAGCGGTGCTGCCATGGCCGAGGGACCGTCGTCGACGGTGGTGCTGTTCGGCGGCTCGGCGGGCGGCTACGCGTACCCGCTGGCCTCGGGTGTCGCGCCGGCCGGCTCGCAGCCGACCGGCTCGCAGGCCACGCTGGGATCGGACACCTGGGTATGGAACGGCACCTCCTGGCGCCACATCGCCGGGGCCGCGCCCGCGCAGCCACCCGTGGTCGGGTGCCCCACGACGTCGTCAGGGTTGATCCCGCCCTGCGCGCCGGTGCCGGGCAAGGTGGCGCCGGCCACCCCGCTCTCCTCGCCGTTGCCCAACCTTCACATCGTTCCCCAGGGCGTGGCCACACCGACCCCCTGAACGGCACGGCCACAATGCCGGTCGTGGCTGACCGGACCAGCGTCGAGGAGATGAGCGGCGACGACCCCGAGGTCGTGGCCATGCTGGTCGACCTCGCCATGGACGAGCAGGACCACTACGACCATCCCCGCGAGACCCGCGCCGAGGTGCAGCGGCGGCTCCGCGTCGCCCCGACCTTCGTGGGCGAGAACCACCTCCTGGTCGCCCGAGAGAGCGACGGTCACGCGGTCGGCGTCTGCTGGGTGGTGATCTACGACCCCGGGACCGGCCTCGAAGCGGAGATCGCCGAGCTGTACGTGCGCCCCGAGGTGCGCGGCGGCGGCGTGGCCCGCACCCTGGTGAGCGAGGCGCTGGCGCTGATGCGGGGCCGGGTGGTCAGCTTCGCATGCGTCTGGACCCGCGACGACAACCCCGGGGCTGTGCGCGCCTACCGCTCCGCCGGTTTCGCCCCCACCGAGCAGGTGGTGCTGAGCTGGTTGCCACTCCCTGACGCCTGAGCGACGCCGCGCCGCGCGGGTCGCGAATAATGAGCCGATGCCGCTCGATCCCGTAGAGGTCGCCCACGTCGCCCTCCTTGCCCGGCTCGGCCTCGACGGCGAGGAGCGACGCCACCTGGGTGCCGACCTCGACCGCATCCTCGACCACGTGTCGGCGCTGCAGCGGGCCGACATCTCCGACGTCCCCGAGACGGCCCAGGTGGGGACCCTGGTCAACGTCTGGCGCGAGGACGTGCCGGCCGGGTCGCTGAGCCAGGAGCAGGCCCTCGCCAACGCCCCCGACACCGACGGCGAGTACTTCAAGGTGGGGGCGATCCAGGAGTGAGCAGCGCCGGCCTGACCGCGGCCGCGATGGCCGCCGCCCTGCGCCGCGGCGAGGTGACCCCCCAGGAGCTGCTCGCCGACGCCCGCGCCCAGGTCAGCCGCCTCGACAGCTCGCTCAACGCCTTCCTCGCGCTCACCGACGACCTTGCGGACCGGCAGGCCGAGCGGGCCACGGAGATGCTCCGCGATGACCGCTTGGGCGCCGGTCCTCTGTGCGGCATCCCCGTCGCCCTCAAGGACGTCCTCTGCGTCGAGGGCTACCCCACGACCGCGGGGTCGCGCATCCTCGAGAACTTCCGGCCTCCATACACCGCCACCGCGGTGCAGCGCCTCCTCGACGGCGGCGCGGTGCCCGTCGGCAAGACCAACTGCGACGAGTTCGCGATGGGCTCCTCGACGGAGAACTCCGCGTACGGTCCGGTGGGAAACCCCTGGGACGTGGAGCGCGTCCCCGGCGGCAGCAGCGGAGGCAGCGCGGCCGCCGTCGGCGCGGGCATGGTGCCGATCAGCTACGGCACCGACACGGGCGGCTCGATCCGCCAGCCGGCGTCGCTCTGCGGCGTGGTCGGCTTCAAGCCGACCTACGGGCGCGTGTCGCGCTACGGGCTGATCGCGTTCGCGTCATCGCTTGACCAGGTGGGGCCCTTCGCGCACACCGTGGAGGACGCCGCCGTCGCCTACGCGGCGGTTGCCGGGAACGACCCGCGCGACAGCACGTCGGTCATCGACGCCGTGGAGGACCCACTGAGCGCGCTGCGTGATGGGGTGCGGGGCATGCGCCTCGGGGTGCCGCGCGAGTACATGGGTGACGGGCTCGAGGCCGGGGTTCGCGAGCGCGTCACCGAGGCGATCCGCGTCCTCGAGGAACTCGGGGCGACGGTGGAGGAGGTGTCATTGCCCAGCACCGAGCTGGGCCTCTCGACGTACTACATCATCGCCCCTGCGGAGTGCTCGTCGAACCTGGCGCGCTACGACGGCGTCCGCTTCGGCATGCGCGTTGAACGTCCGTCGCTCACCGAGACGTACCTGCGCACCCGCGACCAGGGGTTCGGCAACGAGGTGAAGCGCCGCGTGATGCTGGGCACGTATGCGCTCAGCAGTGGCTACTACGACGCCTACTACCGGCGCGCCCAGAAGGTGCGCACCGTCATCGCCCGGGAGTTCGACACCGTGTTCGAGACGGTGGACGCCCTGGTGTGTCCCACGTCGCCGAAGGTGGCCTTCACCACCGGCGCCATCCAGGACCCCGTCGAGATGTACCTCAACGATGCGCTGACGATCCCGGTGAACCTCGCCGGTCTGCCGGGCATCTCGCTGCCGTGCGGGTTCAGCGACGAGCTGCCGGTCGGCCTGCAGGTGATCGCCCCGCGCCTCCAGGACGCGCGCGTCTTCCGCGTCGCCGCTGCGTACGAGGCGGCCACCGAGTGGCATCGCCACCGCGCACCCCTGGTGGCCGCATGACCGCGCCGGCCGCCGTCGACACCGGCTACGAGGTGGTGATCGGCCTCGAGGTGCACGCCCAGCTGCTGACGCGAAGCAAGATGTTCTGCTCCTGCAGCGCCGCCTACACCACAGCGCCACCCAACAGCAACACATGCCCTGTGTGCCTGGGCCTGCCCGGCGCCCTGCCGGTGATCAACCGCCAGGCGGTGGAGATGACCGTGCGCACGGCGCTTGCCCTCAACTGCGAGATCCCGCCCTTCACAAAGTTCGACCGCAAGAACTACTTCTATCCCGACCTGCCCAAGGGCTACCAGATCTCGCAGTTCGACCTGCCGCTCTCCCAGGACGGTCATCTCGAGTTCGACGTCGACGGCGTGCGCACGCGTTGCGGCATCACCCGCGTCCACCTCGAGGAAGACACGGGGACCATGCACCACGCCGGCGACGTGTTGCAGGAGGCGACAAGCTCGCTGGTTGACCTCAACCGCTGCGGCGTGCCCCTCATGGAGATCGTCGGCGAGCCCGACCTTCGCAGCGCCGACGCCGCCCGTGAGTACCTCGTCCGCCTCCGCCAGATCCTCGTCTACATCGGCGTCAACGACGGCAACCTCGAGGAGGGATCTCTGCGCTGCGACGCCAACGTGTCGCTGCGGGCGCGCGGCGCAACGGAGCTCGGCACCAAGGTCGAGGTCAAGAACATGAACTCCTTCCGCGCCGTGCACCACGCCATCACGTTCGAGATCGAACGGCAGGCGGCCGTCCTCGACGGCGGTGGGACGCTGGTCCAGGAGACCCGCGGCTGGGTGGAGGCTCGCGGCGCGACGGTGTCGCAGCGCAGCAAGGAGATGGCCCACGACTACCGCTATTTCCCCGAGCCCGACCTGCCCCCGCTCCAGCTCGGCCGAGACCTCGTGGAGAGCATCAGAGCCGCCATTCCCGAGCTTCCCGAGGCGCGGGCGGCGCGCTTCAGCAGCCAGTACGGCCTCTCCGCCTACGACGCCGCCGTGCTGACCGGGGTGCGCGCCGAGGCCGACACCTACGAGGCTCTGGTGGGCGCCGGAGTTTCTGCCAAGGTCGCGGCGAACTGGCAGATGGGCGACGTCGCCGCTCTGGCCAACGAACACCACGTGGCCCTCGCCGACAGCGGCCTCGGGGTGGGCGGCCTGGCCGCGCTTCTGGCCCTCGTCGAGTCCGGCGCCATCAACGGGTCCACCGCCAAGGAGCTCCTGAGCGAGCTCTACGTCGTGGGCGGGGATCCCGCCGCCCTGGTCACCGAGCGCGGCCTCGGCCAGGTTGGTGACCAGGCCCAGCTCGCCGCCGTCGTCGCCGAGGTCATCGAGGCGAACCCCAAGGCCTGCGCGGACTTTCGCGGTGGTCGCGAGGCCGCGCTGCAGTCACTGGTGGGACAGGTGATGAAGGCCACTCGCGGGCGCGCGGATGCCCGCATGGTCACTACGCTGTTGCGTGAGCGACTCTCCGGCTGAGCCGGCGCCGCCTCCGGTTGCGCCCGCGCAGCACCGCCGCGGCGAGCGCTTCGTCGTCGAGACCGGGTCGATGGTGCACGGCGCGCTGTGCCTGGCGCGACTCGACGACGGCACCTCCCTGATGGTCGACGGCGCGCTGCCTGGCGAGCGCGTCGAGGTGGAGCTGCACCACCGCAAGGGGAGGCTCTGGTTCGCCGCCACTGTCGATGTCGACGAGCCCTCGCCGCATCGGGTGACAGCGCCGTGTCCCTACTACGGTGAGTGTGGTGGTTGCCAGCTCCAGCACGTGGAGTACGGGCAGCAGCTGGCCTTGAAGGAGGCGATCGTGCGCGACGCGATGCGCCGCCAGCACGTGGTACTGCCGCACGACGTCGCCGTGCACGGCATGGACGACCCCTGGCGCTACCGCTGGCGCGGCGAGTTCCACGTCATCCCCGGAGATGCCGGCATGTCCGACGCACGCCTCGGCTTCAACCGGGTGCGCAGCTGGAGGCCGGTGCCCATCGACGACTGCCTGATCCACCACCCGCGCATCACGGGCTCCCTGCCGGCCCTGCAGCGCCTGGTGCGCGACGCCGGGGGCGCAGACCTCACCGCGCTGCACCTCACCGTTGGCGAAAGGGGCGACGAGCTGCTCCTGCGACCGAGGCCGACCCGCGCGATCCCGTCTGCGGCCGTCGACGGTGAGGCACGATCCGCCAACCAGCGCTGGAGCACCACGTCGACGACGCTGAGCTGGCGCGGCCACGATTTTCGCGTCCTCCCCGACACGTTCATCCAGGTCAACTGGAGCCAGCTCGAGACGCTGTACGGCGCGGTGCTCCGTGGTCTCGGTCCCGTCGCCGGTACCACCGTCATCGATGCGTACGCGGGCATCGGCGTCCTCGCGTGCGAACTGGCCACCGCGGGCGCGTCGGTCGTGTGCATCGAGAACAACCGCGACTCGGCGCGTTTCGGCGTGCTCAACAGCGAGCTCAACGGGTGCGCGAACCGCGTGCGGTACATCGCCGCCGCTGTGGAGGACGCGCTGCCGGTCGGCGGCGTCACACCCGGCGCAATCGTGCTCGACCCGCCGCGCGCCGGGTGTGACCGCCGGGTGACCGCCTGGCTGGCCCTCGCCGGCCCGGCCGCGGTCGTGTATGTCTCATGCGACCCTGCCACGATGGCGCGGGACCTCCGCCTGCTCGCGGTCTCCGGCCCGTACCGCATCGACTCCTTCGAGGTGATCGACATGTTCCCGCAGACGCATCACGTGGAATGCGTGGCCACGCTCAGCCGGAGTGAGCTGGTGGGCTGATCGCCGCGCGGGCCACTGCGCGAACGTCCAGGGTGACGGCTCCCGGCCAGGAGAACCGCCCGATCGCGTCGCGGCGGTCGCGGGCGCACCGGTCGCGGTCACGTTGGTGGTGGCGATCGCGGTCACACCGCTCGCAGCCATAGGTCGCGGGTTTGCGCGCACACCTACGTCGCGCCGACATCTGCGGGCCGGGGACGCCGACTGCCCGACGGCGCCCGTAACCTGCCCCTCGTCGGTTCAACGAGGCCCACCTGCCCGTCCGGTGCAAGGCTGATCTCCCACCCCTGTTCGTGGACCGCCCGGTGGTGCGTGCGGCAGAGCGAGACCAGGTTCGTCAGGTTGGTGCGCAAGTCTATGCCTAGCGATGCCGCTGCCTCTCGGGGTCATGCCACGGCCCAACCGATCTGCCGTCTCGCAGCCACGTACCTGCGTACAGCCGGCGGCGAGGGCCAAAAGGCCCGGGTTGTGCGGACGTTCTCCCCTAGTCCCGCGGCATGAGCTCGCGGCACGCTCATGCGCATGAACAGCCCGACGAGCGAGGTACCCGTAGTCACCACGACCGGGAGAAGCGCAGCAGTCCGCAACGGGACATGGCGCGATACAGCGTCCTCGCACGGCACGGGCGCGAGGGCCGATCCGCGCGCGACCGAATTGAACAGTATGGTTAGGCATCCAATGGCAGAAGCGCTCGCATGGGCCGCCGCGATTCTCAGCGCGATTACGGCTGTGGCTGGACTGTTCTGGTCGACTCTCTATCGCGACGCTCCCTTCTGGATTCAACAAGCGAGAGGCATCGACCTGGCGACGCTGCTCCTCGCCGTTCCGATCCTTGTCGTCAGCCTGTTGCTACTGCATCGGGGTTGGCCACCGGCGATGTCGGTTCTGATCGGAGTCCTGCTCTACGAAATCTACAACTACACGATCTATTCGACCTCGATCGTGATGAATCGCTTGTCTTTCGTGTACATCGCAATCCTGGGGCTATGTGTCTGGAGCCTGATTCTGCTTGCGCTACCTGTCGCCACGACATCGAGCGTTGTCCTACGGATCGACTCTTCTGTTGCCCGCGTGGTCGGCGGATTCCTTCTGGCCGTCGTCGTGCTCTTTGGCCTTCTGTGGCTTAGCCAAATCGCAAGTACAACCTTGACCGGTGTCGCACCTACCGACGTGACGCGATCCGGCCTACCGGCAAATCCGGTCTACGCGCTGGATCTCGCGATCTTCCTTCCGCTGGCCGTTATCGCGGCGATAGGGGTGTTGCGGGGAGTGGCGCCGGCCGCCAACTTCGCCGTGCCGATGCTCCTTTGGGTCTTCCTCACGTCTGCCGGGGTCGCCGGTGGCTTCCTGTTTGCAGCCCGAGCGGGCGACCAGGTTCCGGTAGCCATCCTGGTGATGATTGCTGCAATCGGCATTGTCGCGATCGTCCTGGCTGGAGTGGCTTCAGTGGGAGCCACTAAAGCAGTCACCTAGATGCTGTGGACCGTGGAAGATGCGCGACCCGGCGTCGATAGCCCTTTTCGAGGATCTATTTTTGGGTGAACCTATGCGGGTTCAGCGATTCACACCACCACCAGCTTCGACACCGAACCGGCGTGAGCGACCCATCGCTCCAGCCTGGAGTGACATGGGGGGTGAAGTTCACAAGCGCTGGCACGTATCAGACCACCTGCTGTTCAAGCAATGCGTCCCGCTTGGCGGGACGGGGGACAACCCGCCCGGCCGCATCGGTTGCGTCCTCAGGCAGCTCGCCGCCTGAGCAGAGGCTCAGGATGACAGATGGTATTAGCGATTGACGAGGTTGTCCACGCGGGTCTCGCAACCGTCCGCCCAGCGCCGGATGTGGTGTCCTACAGATTGGTAATGTGGGTCCATAACGGTCAGGGTCGGTACCTACGCCCGCATCTCGAAGGGACGCAAAGACCATCGCCATGAGCCTCGAACGAGAAGCGAAACTGGCGGTCACCGCGGCTTTCCAGCTGCCACCAATGGGCGGTCTGATCAAAGGGGCAATCGCGGTGACACGGCCTAGACTGGAACTCCAGGCGATCTACTACGACACCGCCGAATTCCAGCTTGCCCGCTGGGGCGTCACGCTGCGCCACCGGACCGGCGAGCCCGGTGTCGCCTGGACGCTCAAGCTGCCCGGCGCCGCGACGGGCCAAGCACTGGAACGGCAGGAACTGGGGTTTGCGGGTGACCAGATGTCTATTCCGCGAGAGGCGGCCGATCTCGTCCGCGCGTATGTGCGAGGCCGCGCGCTGATCCCGGTGGCTCGGCTGCACACCTCACGGAATCCCATCGATATTCGCGAGCCCGACGGGATTCTCCTCGCTGAAATCGTCGACGACGCGGTGTCGGTTCATGTGGGGCGGCGCGTGACACGTCGGTTCCGTGAAATCGAGATCGAGACGAAGGACGACGGCCGCAGGGGACGTGGAGTCCTTCGCTCGGCGGTGGATCGCGTCACCGCCGCAGGCTACACAGGCGAGCAACCGATGCCCAAGTTGATCCGGGCCATCGGCTCCCTCGCCTCGCGCCCCGCCGAGGTCGTGGTGCCCGATCTCGGCGCGCACCCGGGACCAGACAAATTGGCCCGACACGCCCTTGCCGGATCCGTGGTGCAACTTTTGCAGCAGGATGCCAGCGTTCGTCTCGGCGATGACGAGGAGGGTGTGCACAAGTTCCGCGTGGCCACGCGACGGCTGCGATCCGACCTCGGAACATTTACCGACTTCCTAAACGGAGAGCAGGCGGAGTGGCTGCGCGAGGAGCTTCGCTGGCTCGGGACTGAGGTCGGCAGGGTGCGCGACAACCACGTTCTCGCTGGTAACTTGCAGCGTGCCATCGATGCTCTGCCTGCGGATGACGTGACGCTCGCGCAGCACCTTCTCAAACGCCTTCGACGGCAGGCGCGAAACGCGCGGGAGTCGATGCTCGCCGCCCTGCGCAGCGAGCGCTACGACCTCCTGCTCGACGGGCTGGTCCGAGTCGCTGGCTCGGGGCTTCGGCTCCCAGAGGATGCGCTGCAACGGAGCTCGAAACGCGATGCCAGGATGATGACCAACCTGGTTCGCAAGCGCTGGGGGCGCCTGGCCGACGCCGTGGCCGCTCTCGGCGATGACCCGCCGGACGCCGCCCTGCACAACGTCCGGATCAAGGCCAAGCGATGCCGGTACACAGCCGAGGCAGTGACGCCGGTCGCGGGCGAGCGGGCCGCGCGCCTCGCGGTGGCCGTCAGCCGTCTGCAGACAGTTCTCGGTGATCACCAGGACACGGTCGTGGCGGAAAGGTGGCTGAGAGAGGCCGCCGATGCCATGCCGGTCAGCCGCCTGGTGGCCGGTGAGCTCATCGCTCATCAGCGTGCCGAGAGAGCCCGCCTGCGCGCGGAGTGGCCGTCAGTATGGACGACCGTGTCCGCAAAGCGCCTGCGCATCAGGCTCTGATACAGGAGTAGACCCCACCCTGCTGCCTCGTGCGGCGGCGTGACGGCCCTGTCCGACGAGCTCGTGCCATGTGGCGGCAAGTATAGGCCAATGATGGCGCTAACCTCGATGCCGGGGGAAGGTAGCGCCGTGCTCTGCGGCTCGGACTTGCCTGTGATGCAGCTTCAAGACGTTCGAGAGCCGCGCATCAGCTGCTCGCGCGGACATTCATGGCAAGCCAAACGATACGGCTCGGCAGGTGGCGGCGTCACGATGATGGGTGCGGGAGCTCTCTATCGGCGCTACGGGTCGGGGAGGGCCACGACGTGGTCGGGTACGTATGTGTAGGTGTCGCGGCTCGGGCGGACGTAGCCTTCGTCGGGCTGGCGCGGCGGCAGCGTCACGGGGATCTGCAGGACGTCCTTGTAAGGCACCTTCGACAGCAGATGGGCGAAGCAGTTCAGGCGAGCCCGCTGCTTGTCATCGGCTTCTACCACGAACCACCGTTCCTGCTCTTGATCGCTCACCGAGAACCAGTACTTGATGAGGATCAGTCCGGACTCGACCAGCAGCTGCTCGAAAATCGGGCATTGGCGCAGGAACAACCGGTGCTCGTCGTGGGTGCAGTACCCCATCACGTACTCGACGCCGCCACGGTTGTACCAGGATCGGTCGAAAAGGACGATCTCGCCGGCCGACGGCAGGTGCTCGATGTAGCGCTGGAAGTACCACTGTGAACGTTCGCGATCCGACGGCGACGGCAGGGCGGCCACGTTCACCACGCGGGGGTTCAGGTACTGCGTGATGCGGCTGATGGTGCCACCCTTGCCCGCACCGTCGCGCCCTTCGAAGACCACCGCCACCCGGGCACCGCTGTCACGCACCCATTCCTGAAGCTTAACCAGCTCCACCTGCAAACGCAGCATCTCCTTCTTGTAGGCCTTGGTAGTCAGGTTCCTGGCGTTCTTGTGTTTGGACGATGCCGTCTTACCCATAGCATCCATTGTGACGCCCCGTAGCCCTTCCTCCTCGAGCCCGGCGCCATCAAGATATCCGAGTAGAGGGCGCAGTATCTGGTTGACGCCGGGTAGGTCAGTGAACTGCTTGGGAGCTCACGTCGTGCTTCGCGCCCTGCCCGCATCCTCCACGGTAGGTTCGACGAACTCGACAGGCGGCAGGGACTCGATCGTAGAGAGGGGGAGAGTCGCAAGAGCTTCGACAAAGATCTCGCGGGCCCGCGCGAGACGCTCCTTGACGATCTCTCCAATCGCAATAACAGAGTCTCTAACGGCTCGGGCACGTTCGGCGCCACAGCAATGACTCCTCGCGCAGACACGTTAGGCGAATGTGACAGGGCCGCCTACACCCCCCCAACATCGTCGCCGTCGTCGTCGTCGTCGTCGAACGGGTCGGGGGCCATGGGCGTGCGCGGCCGATGGTGCACATAACTCACGTCGAAGAGCCGCTCGCCAGCCGTCTCGCCGCTGGAGCTGCGCCTGCTGACCACGATGTACGCAAGGGCG
>Ga0209890_10001273_pt1 | contig 11455 bp, 8 predicted proteins | sample OrgsoiDNA2013049_FD_185799 | JGI IMG/M metagenome (GOLD analysis project Ga0209890, IMG submission 185799) | Permafrost soil microbial communities from the Arctic, to analyse light accelerated degradation of dissolved organic matter (DOM) -... | ecosystem: Environmental > Terrestrial > Soil >... | reverse complement strand
TCGGCTCCGCCTCGACTGAAGGCAAATCCGTTTTGGTAAGGCCACGTGGAATACTTCAGACAGGCTCCTTGCATATGAGCCTATTTTACGCGATACGAATGGTGCGGGATCGGTCTAAACTAGGGTGTCGTGCCGCTGGCGCGCACGTTAAGACCTTAAGGGAACCTTCATGACAAGCAAACTCGCAACGTTGGCAAACCGCACTCCCACCGTCAAAATGCTGCTCGACGGCAAATTCATCGAATCGCAATCCAGCGAATGGCACGATGTCGTCAACCCGGCAACTCAGGAAGTGCTGGCGCAAGTCCCCTTCGCCACCGACGAGGAAATCAACGCCGCGGTGGCTTGCTCCGCCCACGCCTACAAGACCTGGAGAAACACGCCGCTGGCAAATCGCGCGCGCATCATGCTGAAGCTTCAGGCTCTCGTTCGCGAACACATGAGCCGCATCGCGGAGACCTTGAGCGCCGAACAAGGCAAGACCTTGGCGGATGCCGAGGGGGATGTATTCCGCGGTCTCGAAGTGGTGGAGCACGCCTGCTCGATCGGCAGCTTGCAATTGGGTGAATTTGCCGAGAACGTGGCGGGCGGTGTCGACACTTACACCCTGCGCCAATCCATCGGCGTGTGCGTGGGCATCACGCCGTTCAATTTTCCCGCCATGATTCCGCTGTGGATGTTCCCGATGGCCATCGTCTGCGGCAATACTTTCGTTCTCAAGCCCTCCGAGCAGGATCCGCTGACGCCCATGCTGCTGGCCGAGCTCGCCCTGCAGGCCGGCGTGCCGCCGGGCGTCTTGAACATCATTCATGGCGGCAAACGCGCCGTCGACGCGCTGTGCACTCATCCGGACGTTGCCGCGGTCTCGTTCGTCGGCTCAACCGCCGTCGGCACGCACGTCCACACCCTCGCATCGCAGCATGGCAAGCGCGTGCAATGCATGATGGGCGCCAAGAATCACGCGGTCGTCATGCCGGACGCCAACAAGGAGCAGTCGCTCAATGCCCTGGTCGGAGCGACCTTCGGCGCCGCGGGACAGCGCTGCATGGCCACATCCGTCACCGTGCTCGTGGGTGAAGCGCAGAAGTGGATACCCGATATCGTGGCCAAGGCAAAGACGCTCAAAGTCAACGCGGGCGTGGAAAAAGGCACGGACCTCGGCCCCGTCGTCTCGAAGAACGCGAAGCAGCGCATCCTCGGCCTGGTGGAGGACGGCATCAGGGAAGGCGCCAGGCTCGAATTGGACGGCCGTGCCGTCAAAGTGCCGGGCTACGAAAAGGGCAATTTCATCGGACCCACGATTTTCTCCGCGGTGACGCCCGAGATGAAAATCTATACCACCGAGATTTTCGGGCCCGTGATGGTCATCGTCGGCGTGAAATCATTGAGCGAGGCGATCACGCTCATCAACAATAATCCCTTCGGCAACGGCACCGGCATCTTTACGCAAAGCGGCGCCGTCGCCCGCAGATTTCAAACCGAGATCGACGTGGGACAAGTGGGCATCAATGTACCGATTCCGGTGCCCGTGCCGATCTTCAGCTTTACCGGATCGCGTGGCTCCAAGCTCGGCGATCTCGGGCCCTACGGCAAACAAGCGATGCAGTTCTACACACAGACCAAGACCGTTACTGCACGCTGGTTCGACGACGGCGGCACGTCCGGCGGCGTGAACACGACCATCAGTCTCAAGTGACGGATCCATGCAGTTAAAGGGAACATGCGCCGTCGTCACGGGCGGCGCCTCCGGGCTGGGCCTCGCCGTAGCGCACCGAATCGTGGCGGCCGGCGGCCAAATCACTCTGCTCGATGTGAACGAAGCGCAGGGCGCGGCGGCGGCCGCGGCGCTTGGGTTGAGCGCCGCCTTCATCGCGACCGATGTGACGGACGAATCCGCGGTCAATGGCGCGATCGACCGCGCCGCAGAGCAAATGGGTAGGCTCAATGCGGCAGTCAACTGTGCGGGCATCGGCACGCCCGCACGTATGGTCGGGCGGCAAGGCGTCATGGCGGGCGCTTTCTTCCGGAAAATGATCGAGATCAATCTGGTGGGCACTGTGCTGATAGCCAAGGCGGCGGCGGCCGTGATGCAGCGGAATCCTCCCAATGACGCGGGCGAGCGGGGTGTGATCGTCATGACGGCCTCGGTGGCCGCGTTCGACGGTCAGATCGGGCAAGTGGCGTATGCGGCCTCGAAAGGCGGCATAGTCGCGATGACGCTGCCCATGGCGCGCGAGCTGGCTTCCTCGGGGATTCGCGTGATGACGATCGCGCCGGGACTTTTCGCGACCCCAATGATGAAGGGCATGCCGCAGGAGGCGCAGGACTCCCTGGGCAAGCAGACGCCGTTTCCGCCGCGGCTGGGAGAGCCCGATGAATTCGCGGCGCTGGTGGCTCACATATTGGAGAACGCCATGCTGAACGGCGAAACCATCCGTCTCGACGGCGCCATTCGGATGCAGCCGCGCTGACCGGCCCCCGGCCGGTGAGAATGTCTATTTTTCGGCCGATGCATTCAAGCCGCTGCGAAGGAGTTCCCCATGATGAAGTCAATCCCTTCCGTCGGCGACTCCGCCGCGCGTTGCTCACCCGAAGAGCGGGCCATCCGGATCGATCTGGCCGCGGCCTATCGTCTGGTCGCACATTTCCATTGGGACGATTTGGTGTTTACGCACATCACGGCGCGTGTTCCGGGACCCGAGCACCATTTTCTCATCAATCCTTACGGCATGATGTTTGACGAGATTACGGCCTCGAGTCTGGTGAAGATCGACATGCAGGGCAACAAGGTCGTCGACAGTCCATGGCCGGTGAACCCCGCGGGATTCATCATACACGGTGCCATTCACGCCTCGCGCCATGACGTGCAGTGCGTCCTGCATACGCATGCGCGGAACGGTGTCGCGGTCTCGGCGCAAAAGTTGGGCGTGCTGCCGCTATCGCAGCAGTCGATTTTTGTGCTGCAAAGCCTTGCCTATCATGATTACGAAGGTGTCGCCCTGCGCGACGACGAGAAGCCGCGCCTGGTCGCCGACCTCGACAAGAAGAACTTTTTCATGCTGCGCAATCACGGGCTTCTCACCTGCGGCCGCAGCGTGGCGGAGGCATTCCAATTGATGTACACATTCGAGTCGGCTTGCGCGATCCAGGTGCGTGCTCAAGCGGGAGGCGGCGAACTGATACCGATTGGGCAGGGCATTATCGACACCGCGATGGAGCAGGCCCGCGCCGTCTCGAACGGCCAGGGACCCGAGAAGCTCGTTTGGCCGGGGCTTCTAAGACGGCTGGATCGGATCGACGCTTCCTACCGCGAGTGATCGGGAGAGTTCCGCCGTGTCAGCTCGCGCAGAATTTCGCGCCGCCGCGCCTCGCCGGCGCGCGGCCACTCGACAATTTCGTCGATAGTGCGGCGGCAACCGACGCACAGCCCCTGCGCATCGAGCCGGCAGATGTCGACGCACGGCGAAGGGACGGCGGCGTCGATTGGATTCGGATTCGGCATCGGGAGACAGGCTGTTACGCGGAGCGGCGCGTCGCCGCAGGCCGCTCCGACCATTGCCGCAACACCCGGTGGATTGCATCGAGACCGTCGGTAAGAGCCGCCGGGCCAGGCTGCAGAATGAGAGGCGATTTGATCTCGTGCAACTCCCCGTCGCGCACCGCGGGCACCGCATCCCAGCCGGGTCGGGAGGCGACTCGCTCCGGGCGGAAGCGCTTACCGCACCAGGACCCCAGCATGACATCCGGCGCGCGGCGTATGACCTCGCCCGCGTCGCCCAGGATGCGATCCTTGCCCAACGCGCAGAGCGCGCGTTCGGGGAACACGTCATCGCCGCCGGCGATGCCGATCAGCTCGCTGACCCAACGAATGCCCGTGATCAGCGGCTCGTCCCATTCTTCGAAATAGACCCGGGGACGGCGGCGCAATTGCGCCGCCGATTTCCGCACGCGTTCGATATGTGCCTCGAGCTCTAGCGCATAGCGTTCGGCCTGCCCGGGGGCGCCCACCAGCGCACCGAGCCGGCGTACATAACCCAAGATGCCCTCGACCGAGCGATGATTGCTGATCCAGACCTCGATCCCGCTCTTGATCAGCGCCTGCGCAATATCGGCCTGAATATCGGAAAAGCCGACCACGAAATCCGGCTTGAGCGCGAGAATGCGGTCGATCTTGGCGCTGGTGAACGCCGAGACTCTAGGTTTTTCACGGCGCGCCCGCGCTGGGCGCACGGTGAAGCCTGAAATGCCGACGATCAGATCGGAGAGCCCAAGCGCGTAGAGAACCTCGGTGGGCTCCTCGGTCAGGCAAACGATGCGCTGCGGAAATCGACCGTCCATGCGAGCACGGGGCCTGTCTGAGTATTCCACGTGACCTACAGTACACCCTCGGCCAAGGCGCCGGCCGCGCCGTGCACCACGCTGTGCGCCAGTCCCGATGCCTGCGACAGCACGTGATCCGCATAGAAGCGCGCGGTCGCGATCTTGGCGTCATGGAAGCCGGCATCGGCGCCGGCCCCGGGTGCAGCGAGCCGCTGGTGCGAGATCGACGCCGATCTCAGCAATTGCCAGCCGCCCGACACGATGCCGAACAGTTTGAGCAGCGGTACGGCACCCACCGACACGCTGCGGATATCCTTGTCGTAGGTCTCCACCACGTAGCGAATTGCCCGCTCCAGTGCGTCGACGGCGCCGGCCAGCGCCGCGGCGATTTCGGGCAAATTTGGCGCGGCGGCCATTGCCGCGCCGGCCGTCGCCGCGGCGGCCGTCGACCGTATCTCAGCGATCACGGCATGCGCCGCGCGGCCGCCGTCTCGTGCGAGTTTGCGGCCGATCAGATCGTTGGCTTGAATGCCGGTCGTGCCCTCATAAATCGGCGTAATGCGTGCATCGCGGAGATACTGTGCGGCGCCCGTCTCCTCGACGAATCCGACGCCGCCGTGAACTTGTATTCCCAACGAAGCGATGTCCACGGAATTCTCGGTGCACCAGCCTTTGACCACGGGAATCATGAGATCGGCGAAGGCCTGATGACGCTCCCGTTCCTCCGGGCGCGGGTGCAGGCGGGCGGCGTCCAGCGACACTGCGACCACTGTGCTAAGCGCCCGCATGGCTTCGGTCTGCGACTTCATGAGCAGCAGCATACGGCGCACGTCGGGATGGTGGACGATGGTCACGCGCGCGCCCCCGCGCACGCCGGCCTCGGTGCTCTGGATTCGTTCGCGCGCATAGGCGAGTGCCGTCTGGTAGGCGCGCTCCGAAATACCGACGCCTTCCACGCCCACCGAAAACCGGGCCGCATTCATCATGATGAACATGTACTCGAGTCCGCGGTTTTCCTCGCCGACGAGCTCGCCCAAAGCGCCGCCGTTCTGCCCATAGGCGAGCACGCAGGTGGGGCTGGCATGGATTCCCAGCTTGTGCTCGATGGATACGCAATGAACGTCGTTGTGCGCGCCTGTGGAGCCGTCGTCGTTGACCAGGAACTTCGGCACCACGAACAGCGAAATGCCTTTGACCCCTTCCGGTGCTCCGGCGACGCGCCCCAAAACCAGGTGAACGACGTTGTCGGTCAGGTCGTGATCGCCGTATGTGATGAAGATCTTCTGTCCCTCCAGCCGGTAGCGGCCGTCGCCGGCGGGCACGGCTCGCGTGCGTACCGCGGACAAGTCGGAGCCGGCCTGCGGCTCCGTGAGATTCATGGTCCCCGTCCACTCACCGCTCACCAGCTTCGAGAGGTAGGTGTCCTTGAGCGAGTCCGCTCCTCGCAGCTCGATGGCGTCGATCGTGCCGCGAGTCAGCATGGGGCACAGTGCAAAGGCCACGTTGGCGCCGTTCCACATCTCCTCGATCAATGCCGACAGGGCGCGGGGTAAATTTTGACCGCCGAACTGCGCCGGGCAGGACAGCGCAGCCCAGCCGTCGGCAACGAAACGCGCGTATGCTTCCTTCCAGCCGTCGGCCGTCAGCACCTGCCCGTTCTGCCAGCGCGCGCCCTGCACATCTCCGCTCTGATTGAGCGGCGACAGCACGCCGCTCGCGAATTTGGCGGCTTCGTCCAGTACCGACTCCGCCACGTCCAATGACATGCCGTCGAAACCCGGCAGCTGCGCGAGCAGTTCCCGATCCACGAGTTCGCGCAGCACGAACTTCATGTCGGCCAACGGCGCGTGATAATCGTTCATCTCGAGCCTACATGTTGCGGCGGTAGCGGCCGCCGACATCGTACAAGGTATGCGTGATCTGGCCGAGCGATGCGCCGCGCACGGCCTCCATCAGCACTTCAAAGGTGTTGCCGTCCTCGATTACCGTGCGGCGCAGGCGCTCGAGCAGCTTTGCCGCCTGCTCGGCATGGGATTGATGGAACGCCTTGAGCCGTTTGAGCTGCGATTGCTTCTCGGCATCGGTGGAGCGCGCGAGTTCGATCGGCGCCGGTGCGGCGCCGCTGTTCGGGTTGCGAAACGTGTTGACGCCGATGATGGGAAATGAGCCGTCGTGTTTCTGCCGCTCGTAAAACAGCGATTCCTCTTGGATCTTGCCGCGCTGATAGCCGGTTTCCATGGCGCCCAGCACGCCGCCGCGGTCCGAGATTGCGTCGAATTCCTTGAGCACCGCCTCCTCGACCAGATCGGTCAGCTCGTCGATGATGAAGCTGCCCTGGTTCGGGTTCTCGTTCTTCGCCAAGCCCCATTCGCGGTTGATGATGAGCTGTATCGCCATGGCGCGGCGCACACTCTCCTCGGTGGGCGTGGTGACCGCCTCGTCATAGGCGTTGGTGTGCAGGCTGTTGCAATTGTCGTAGATGGCGCACAGCGCCTGAAGTGTGGTGCGGATGTCGTTGAATGCCATCTCCTGCGCGTGCAATGAACGGCCGGAGGTCTGCACATGGTACTTGAGCTTCTGGCTGCGCTCGTTCGCGCCGTATTTGTTCTTCATCGCCACGGCCCAAATGCGGCGGGCGACACGGCCGATCACCGAGTATTCCGGATCCATGCCGTTGGAGAAGAAGAACGACAGGTTCGGGGCGAAGTCGTCGACGTGCATGCCGCGGGCGAGGTACGACTCGACGTAGGTGAAGCCGTTGGCGAGCGTGAACGCGAGCTGCGAGATGGGATTCGCGCCGGCTTCGGCGATGTGGTATCCGGAGATCGAGACCGAGTAGAAATTCTGCACTTGATGGTGCACGAAATATTCCTGCATGTCGCCCATCATCTTGAGCGCAAACTCGGTGGAGAAGATACACGTGTTCTGGCCCTGGTCTTCCTTCAATATGTCCGCCTGCACCGTGCCGCGCACCGTCGACAAGGTCCACGCCTTTATCTTCTGCTGTTCGTCCGCAGTCGGATCGCGGCCGTTCTCGAGCTGGAACTTCGCCACTTGCTGATCGATCGCGGTGTTCATGAACATCGCGAGGATCATCGGCGCCGGACCATTGATGGTCATCGAGACCGACGTCGTCCGGGCGCAGAGGTCGAAGCCCGAGTACAGAACCTTCATGTCATCCAGCGTCGCGATGGAGACACCCGCATTGCCGACCTTGCCGTAGATGTCGGGGCGCGGGTCCGGATCCCACCCGTACAGCGTCACCGAGTCGAAGGCGGTGGACAGGCGGTGCGCCGGCATGCCCTCGGACACCCGTTTGAAGCGCTGATTGGTGCGGAAGGCATCGCCTTCGCCCGCGAACATGCGGGTCGGGTCCTCACCCTCGCGCTTGAAGGCGAACACGCCGGCAGTGTAGGGATAAGAGCCCGGCAGGTTTTCCTTCAGCAAGAAGCGCAAAATCTCGGCTTCGTCCTCGAACTGCGGCAGCGACACCTTGCGGATCTTGGTGCCCGAGAGCGAGTCGGACGTGAGTTTCGTGCGAATCTCCTTGTCGCGGATCTTCACGACGTATTCGGGCTGCGCGTACAGTTCCCGGGTCTTCGGCCATTGCTCCAGCAGCTTGGCCGCGCCTAAGTCAAGCTCGGCGTTCTTTGCCGCGATCAGTTCGTCGAATCCGGCAAGCGTACGGCCGGAGGCCGCAAACAAGGCCTTGGAAGTGCGCAGCGACTGGCGCTCGCGCGCGCTGCGCGCCTGGCGTCCGACGAATTGGTGAAATTCGCGCAGCGAATTGGCAATCTCCGCCAGGTAGCGGGCACGCTCGGGCGGCACGATGGCGCGGCCGCGTGAGGAAGCCTTTACCGCGACCAGCGGCAGCTTAGGGTGGCCCAACTTGAGGCCCTTGTCCGTCAGGCGCGGCAGCATCCCCTGATAGAGCGCCGTGACCCCGTCGTCGTTGAACCGCGAGGCCATGGTCCCGTACACCGGCATGCTCTCCGCGGCTCGGCCAAACCATTCATGGTTGCGCATGTATTGCTTGCGCACGTCGCGTAGCGCGTCCTCCGATCCCTTGCGGTCAAACTTGTTGATGGCGACGAAGTCGGCAAAATCGAGCATGTCGATTTTCTCCAGCTGCGAGGCCGCGCCGAATTCCGGGGTCATGACGTAGACCGAGATATCGACCAGCGGCACGATGGCGGATTCGCCCTGGCCGATGCCGGATGTCTCCACCACGATCAGATCGAAACCGCTGATCTTGCAGCAGGCCAGCACTTCCGGCAGCGCGGCGGTGATTTCCGTGCCGGTATCGCGGGTTGCCAGCGAGCGCATGAATATCTTGTCGGACTCGATCGCGTTCATACGTATGCGGTCGCCGAGCAATGCGCCCCCGGTGCGCTTGCGCGAGGGGTCGATCGAGATGACGGCAATGCGGAGCCGGTCGCCTTGGTCGAGGCGCAGCCGCAGAATGAGCTCGTCGGTGAGCGAGGACTTGCCGGCACCGCCGGTACCGGTGATGCCGAGCACCGGGGTCTTGATGCCGGCGGCAGCCTGCAGCATCGCCTGGCGCACGCGCATCGAGTAGGACTTATTTTCCACCGCCGTGATCACGCGCGCGAGCTGGCGGCGGTTGCCGGAACGCAGCTCATCCAGCGCCTGAGGTTCAGCCGGGGCCAGTGCGGACAGATCGTAGTCGCTGGTGCGGATGACGTCGTCGATCATGCCCTGCAGACCCAACTTCGCGCCGTCTTCGGGGGAATACAGGCGCGTCACGCCGTAGGCCATGAGTTCACCGATCTCGGCCGGCACGATGACGCCGCCGCCGCCGCCGAACACTTTGATGTTGTCGCCCCCGTTTTGACGGAGCAGGTCCATCATGTATTTGAAAAACTCGACATGGCCGCCCTGGTAGGAGGTGATGGCGACGCCCTGTACGTCTTCCTGCAAGGCCGCATTGACGATTTCCTGCACCGAGCGGTTGTGGCCTAAATGGATGACCTCCGCCCCCGAGGCCTGCAGCACCCGGCGCATGATATTGACCGAGGCGTCGTGGCCGTCGAACAGCGAGGTGGCGGTCACGAACCGGACCTTGTGCGTGGGCTGATACACCGGCTTGGCGGCGATGGATACGGCGCTCATGGGATGCTCATGCAGAGATATCGGGTTGGTCGGGCCATTTTAGAGAACCTCGCCGGCGAAACAAATGGCGGATTCCCTCCTCGGATATGAGCGAATTTGCAACATTAATTCTTAAGAGCGGGCCTGAAATACTCAGGCAGGCTCCTTGTGCTCGGCGCACCAGTCCGGAGTGCGCTTCTCGATGAAAGCGGAAACCCCCTCCTGCGCGATGTCGTCCATCATGTTGCACGCCATGGCTTGCCCCGCGAGCTGGTAAGCAGGCGCTATCCCAAGCTCCAGCTGGCGATAGAACAGCGCCTTGCCCGCCGCAATGACGGCCGGCGGCTTGGCCACGATCGCAGCCGTGAGCCTATCGATCTCTTGATCGAGTCGATCCGCTGGCACGCAACGATTGATGAGTCCTCGCTGCAGGGCGGCGGGAGCATCGATGAACTCGCCCGTCACCAGCATTTCGAACGCGGCCTTGCGCCCGACATTGCGCGACAGCGCAACCGATGGCGTGGCGCAGAACAGGCCGACGTTGACGCCGGCCACCGCGAAGCGCGCGTCGTCGGCCGCGATCGCGAGATCGCACATGGCTACCAGTTGACAGCCCGCGGCGGTCGCCACGCCATGCACGCGTGCGATCACCGGTTGCGCCAGTGTCTGGATGCGCATCATCAACCGGCTGCAGTCGTCGAACAGCCGCTGATAGTAGCCTAAGCTTCGGTTGGCCTTCATCTGCTTGAGGTCATGGCCCGCGCAAAATGCCCGGCCCGCGCCGCCGAGCACCACGGCCCGCACGCCTAAGTCGGCCGCCAACGACTCCAACGCCCCATGCAGGGCCGCCAGCATCTGCTCGGACAGCACGTTTAACTCCGCCGGACGATTGAGCGTCAGATACGCGATGCCGCCCGTGCGGCGCTGCAAGACCAGCGGCTCGACATCACCGGCAGCACTCGGTCCGTTCATCGCGGCCTCAAGGATCATATGGCAGCCTCCAGGATCATAAGCTCAGGTCGGTCTCGGGCACTTTCTTGGGGAAAGCGCCGGCTTTGCTCAGCATTCCGGGAACATCGCGCCCCATGGCAGTGCCCAGCCATCGCGCGGAGGTGATCAGGCGCTCCACATCCAAACCCGTCTGGTACCCGGACCGTTGCAGCATGTACACCACATCTTCGGTGGGAACATTGCCGGTGGCTCGCGGCGCAAATGGACAGCCGCCGATGCCGCCCAATGACGCGTCCACGATCTTCGCGCCGGCCTGCACCGCCGCCCACACATTGGCGAGCCCCGTGTTTCGGGTGTTGTGAAAGTGCACGCGCACCGGCAGGGGTTTGATCGCCGCACCGACTCGCTCGACCAGCGCCGCGACCTCTCCCGGGCTCGCGACGCCGATGGTATCCGCCAGCGCGATTTCCACCGGTCCCGCGGCCGCCGCCGTCCGCGCCATATCCACCACCCTCGAGGGATCCACCTCACCGTCGAAAGGACAGCCGAAGGCCGTTGAAATTGTTATCTGCGCGCGGCGCGCATGGGCGCGGGCGAGACGCACGGTCTCGCAGCACATGGCGAGTGACGCATCCGACGACGCGCCTTGATTGCGCGTCGCGAACCCATCGGAAGCGGCGCACACCGCGCCGAGTTCATCCATGCCCGCCTCGATGGCCCGCAATGCGCCGCGCTTGTTCAGCACCAAGCCGATGAAAATGACCCCCTCGCGGCGCTGCAAACCGGCTGCCACCGCCTCGGCATCGGCCATCTGGGGAACGAGCTTGGGATTGACGAAGCTGGCCGCCTCCAACCGGCGCACCCCGGCGTCGAGCGCCAGGCGGATGAGTTCCAGCTTCTGCAAGGTCGTGAACAGCACCGCTTCGTTTTGCAGGCCGTCGCGCGCACCGACTTCAACTACTTCTATGTCTGACATATTGAACTCTTTTATTTCAATAGGTTAGAGATACAACATCGTATCATTTCTGAGGCGGCCCGTATCCACCACCGCCCGGGGTGCACACGACGAAGA
>Ga0209890_10001272_pt1 | contig 11462 bp, 9 predicted proteins | sample OrgsoiDNA2013049_FD_185799 | JGI IMG/M metagenome (GOLD analysis project Ga0209890, IMG submission 185799) | Permafrost soil microbial communities from the Arctic, to analyse light accelerated degradation of dissolved organic matter (DOM) -... | ecosystem: Environmental > Terrestrial > Soil >... | reverse complement strand
CAATTGATTGGCGCGCGCAAATAGCCGATCGACGCCGATCCCCAAAGCACGATCGCGATCACCGCCTTCACGACGACATACGCAGTGTCCAACCACGTACCCCCTTGCAACATCAGCGACGGGTCATACACCGCCATATAGGGAATCACGAACCCGGCGATGGCGATATGCGTCGCCTTCCACCCGATCTTCATCGGCGACGCTTTGGCAATCGATGCCGCGGCGAAAGCGGCGAGCGCTACCGGCGGGGTAAGATCGGCCATGATGCCGAAATAGAACACGAACATGTGCGAAACGATCAGCGGAACCTTCAGCGTCAACAGCGCGGGCGCAGCGATGGCGCTGGTGATGATGTAGTTGGGAATCGTCGGGATGCCCATGCCCAGCACCAGGCACACCGCCATGGTCAGGAACAGCGACAGAAACAGGCTCTTGGAGCCGATGTCGAGCACGAAGCTCGCGAAATTCGACGCTGCGCCGGTGAGCGTGAGTACGCCAATGATGACTCCTACGATGGCGCAGGCGATGCCGACGGCAAGTGCCTGCCGTGCACCACCAATGAGACTGTCGCGCATGATTGACAGCGTCTTGCGACCGCCGTTGATGAACAGGCAAACCACGCACATGAGCAGAATCAGCCCGACCATGAGCGCGATCGCCAGCCTGACGTCGGAGTCCGCGACGCGCGCGCAGCCGTAGAGGAGCAGACCGGTAGCGATCCAGAACGCGTAGCGAAAGCTCTGTGGACCGAGCCGCGCGGCCAGCGCGGCGCCAACAATCAATACCGCCGTCAGCGCCAGCCCCACGATGCCGGAAAACATGGGCGTGAAGCCGTCGAACAGCATGAACACCAGTACGGCGAGCGGCAGCATCAGGTACCAGTTATCGCGCATTGCGCGCCAAGGATTGGGACAATCGGCTTTTGGCATGCCGTGAAGCCCCTTGCGGCCGGCTTCGAGGTGCACCATGCAGAACGCTGTCAGGTAATAGAGAAACGCCGGAATCACGGCGGCCTTGACGATGGTGACGTAGGGCACGTTCAAGGTCTCGGCCATGATGAACGCCACCGCGCCCATCACTGGCGGCATGATCTGCCCACCCATCGAGGAGGTTGCCTCCACCGCGCCGGCAAAGATCGGCGAGTAACCGAAGCGCTTCATGAGTGGAATCGTGAACTGGCCGACGGTCAGGACGTTGGCCACACCGGAGCCGCTTATCATGCCCATCATGCCCGACGAGATGACGGCGACCTTCGCCGGACCGCCACGCGCATGGCCGACGAAGCCCAGCGCGATGTTGTTGAACAAGGCGATCATCCCCGCGTGCTCCAGAAACGAGCCGAAAAGTATGAAGAGGAAGATATATGTCGCCGATACCAGTGTCGGAATGCCGTAGATGCCTTCGCTCCCAAGATAGAGCTGGCCGATGATCTGGTCGAAGCCGTAGCCGCGGTGCGCGATTGCCGATGGCAGATACTGACCCAACAGGCCATACGCGAGAAATACGGCGCAGACGATGGGCAACGCCAGGCCGAGGACGCGGCGGGCGGCCTCGAACAGCAGGACGATGACGACGGTGCCAACGACCAAGTCGGTCATCGTAGCGTCGCCGGAACGCTGAATAAGGTCTCCTTCGAATACCCAGTGATAAAACGCGAGCGTGAACGCCATCACGCCGAGCAAAGCGTCGAACCAGGCGATCTTGTGGCGGTCGGCCTTGCTGCTGATCGGATGGATCAGGAACGCCAATAACAAGAGGAAGCCGACGTGCAGCGAGCGCGTGACCAGGCTCGACAACGGACTGAATGCGGCGATCACGAGTTGATAGATCGAGAAAGCGAGTGCGACCCCGGCAACGACCTTCCACGGCAGCCCTGCCAGCTCGCGTTTGACGCCGGTTTCGTCGAACGCGGCGTCGGACGCCGCGATCGCGGCCGGCATTTCAGGCGTGGCCACGGCAGCTCCGCGCGCGATTGCCAGACATCATTTCATCAGCCCGACTTCCTTGTAATACTTCTCCGCGCCGGGATGCAGGGGCACTGGCATGCCGTCCAGCGCATGTTTCAAATCGATTGCCCTCGCCGCAGAATGCGCGGCGGAGAGCTGTTCGAGACCTGTCCATAGCGCCTTGGTCATGGTGTAAACAACGTCGGTGCTGACTCCGTCGTGCGTGACCAGATAATTCTGCACCGCGGCTGCGGGCACGTCGGCCGTCTGGCCACGGTAGGTGTTGGCGGGAATCATCGCCGGAAGGTAGGCCGGATCGCCGGTCTTTTTCACGATTTCGGGTGCAATAGGCACCACGATGATGTCAACCGACGTTGCCAAATCGCGCAGCGCCGAGACGCCAAGGCCAGCGGACTGAAGCGTTACGTCGATCTGCCGGTTCTTCATCAACTCGACGCTTTCGCCGAAAGGCAGGTACTCGACTTTGGAAAAATCCTTGTACGACAGGCCCGCGGCGGCGAAAATCGCGCGCGCATTGAGCTCGGTGCCCGACTTGGGTGCACCGACCGAGACGCTCTTGCCTTTGAGGTCGGCCAGTGTCTTGATCCCCGAGTCGGCTCGGGCTACGATCTGAATGTAGTTCGGATAAATCGCCGCGATGCCGCGTAACTTTTTCAACGGCGTCTTGAATCCCGCGTCTTCGTTGCCTTTCCACGCGTCGGACAACGAGTCTCCAAGCGTGAACGCGATTTCGCCGCGTCCCGCCTGCAACAGGTTCAGATTCTCGACCGATGCTTTGGTTGCCTGCACCGAAGTCTTTACCGCCGGAAGCGCCTTGCCGATAGTGTTCGCGAGCGCGACACCAAGCGGATAGTAGACACCACTCGTTCCACCGGTTAAAACGTTGATGAACTGATCTGCCGCCCATGCTGGCGCGGCCGCAAAAGCGAGGCACAGCAGACTGCGGGCGAGTAGAGTGCTCATGCGTCCTCCAGAAAAGTGTGCAGTGCGACTGCAGGTACGGTCGGTGTTGCCGCCTCTACCGGCGGTCTGGGTCGCGAATTATAGCGTACCGCGGCACCGACGATCGACGCGATGGACGCGCGCATCTGAGCGTGACACCATTCCGCGACGATAGGAGAAATCGATGCGTCCGGTCGATCAAATGTTCCAGCGCTATGGCGAATTCCATCGCAACGCAACCAACAAGGCGATCCATTTAGTCTGCGTGCCGCTGATCGTCTGGAGCCTTCTCGGGCTGTTGTGGACTGCGTCGCCGATCGCGACCGCAGTTGCGAGCGGAGTTTCGTTGGTGTTCTATTTCTGGCTGTCGCGGCCGCTCGGATTCGGAATGGCCGCCGTAATCGTCCTCATGATCTGTTCGATGGGTCTGCTCGACGGCCGTTTGTTGGCCCTGTCGGCGACGACATTCGTATTGGCCTGGATCGGCCAGTTTATTGGGCACAAGTTCGAAGGCCGCAAGCCGGCATTCGTGGACGACGTGCGCTCGTTGCTGATCGGGCCGGCATGGATACTCGCCTTCGTATACCGGCGCCTCGGCATCGCGTATTAGCTATGCCGCGCGCGGCCCATACGGAAGAACGCTTCGGGCTTATTTCGAGCGCAATCTCGAAGTCGACTGCGCGGCGAGTAGCGTAGGGCGCTCAGCCAGCCTGCATGCTCTAGCGATCATTTGCTGTCATTCTGCAGCCAGCTCCCGACGATCCTTTCCAGCCCGACGCCGCGCGGCGAAAATCCGCACTCGGCGTAAAACGCTTCCTGGTCGTCGGTGAAAAGATAAACGTGCTGTCCCACGAGCGATTCGCAGAGGACGTCGATCATGCGTCGGCCGATGCCGCGCCGCCGATGGAGCGAGTGCGTCCACATGTCGACGATGTAGGCATTACAGACGCCGTCCGATAACGCACGCGCGGCGCCGACCACCTGCGCGCCATCGCGTGCGTAGACGCAGCGAAAGCTGGCCCGGAACGAACGCTCCATTTGCAGCGCGGTGCGGCCGTTGTCGAAACGGTCCGCGGCAAGCGCCGCCTTGAGCGCGGCCCAGTCGATTCCGTCGTGGCTGCTGGAGTAATCGATGCTCATCAGAAGGGCATCTCCAGTTCCGGCATCGATTCCTTCGCCACGCGCCGAAACTCGCCCTGGATGCGGGCGAGCGCAGCAGCGTCGTCGGCTTCGAAGCGCAACACGATCACCGGCGTCGTATTCGATGCCCGTGCGAGCCCGAAGCCGTCGCTGTATTCGACCCGAAGCCCGTCGATGCGAATGATGTCCGTCGCGCCGGGAAAGCTCGCACGCTCGGCGAGCCGCGCGATCAGCGCGTGCGCCGACGCAGCGCCGACGGCGACGTTGAGTTCAGGCGTGGACAGGCTCTCCGGCAGCGCCTGCAGCACCGCCGACGCGTCCGCGTGTCGCGACAGGATTTCGAGCAGACGCGCCCCCGCGTAGAGGCCGTCGTCGAAGCCGTACCATCTTTCGGCGAAGAAAGTGTGGCCGCTCATCTCGCCCGCGAGCAGCGCGCCGGTTTCCTTCATCTTGGCCTTGATCAGCGAGTGCCCCGTCTTCCACAGCAGGGGCATGCCGCCATGACGCTCGATCCAGGGCTTCAGGTTGCGGGTCGATTTCACATCGTAGATCACCGTCGCGCCGGGGTTGCGCGAAAGCATGTCGGCGGCGAAAAGCATCAGCTGCCGGTCGGGATAGATGATGCCTCCGTCCCGGGTCACGACGCCGAGCCGGTCACCGTCGCCATCGAAGGCGATGCCGATCTCGTTGTCCGACGCCGCGAGGCAACGGACCAGATCCTCCAGATTCCCGGGCTGCGACGGATCCGGATGGTGATTCGGAAAGGTGCCGTCGACCTCGCAAAAGAGCTCGGTGACGGCGCAGCCCAGCCGTCGAAAAAGCTTCGGCGCGTAAGCCCCCGCGACGCCGTTGCCGCAGTCGATGGCGATATTCATCGGCCGCGCGAGGCGGATGTCGCCCGCAACGCGATCGAGGTACGGCTGCGCGATATCGGCCGTGCGCACTTGTCCCGCGCCACGCTCGAGCTCGCCGCGCTCGATACTTGTCTTGAGGCCCTGGATCTCGGCATCGGCGAGCGTGGTGCCCGCGATCACCATCTTGAGGCCGTTGTAGTCGGGCGGGTTGTGGCTGCCGGTGACCATGACACAGCACTGCGTGTCGAGATGTTGCGCGGCGAAATAGCACATCGGGGTGGTGACCATGCCGATGTCGATCACGCCGGCCCCGCTGGAGCGGATGCCTTCGGTCAGCGCCGCCGCAAGCTCGGGTCCGGACAGTCGGCCGTCGCGCCCGACGACCAGCGTGTCGCGGCCGTGCTTCCGCGCGAGCGAGCCCAGCGCCTGGCCGATGTCGCGCACGATCGGTGCGGTCAGCGTCTTGCCGACGACGCCGCGGATGTCGTAGGCCTTGAATATGTCGGCGGGTAGCTGGATTTGAGTTGAGTGCACTTGAGCAGAGTGGACTTGAGCTGAGCGCATCGGAATTCGAGGGGACCGGATCAGGTGTGGAATTGCAACGCTGCAGCGCTCGATGCCGCGCTGGCTTCAGCGCGCAACCGACGCGACAGAACGCTCCTGCGCCGACTCGAAGAATTGTACCAGCCGCAGGGGAAGCCAATCCAAGCGTCCGGGAAAAGGCGCGCTGAGAAATCCGACGTGGCCTCCGCCCTCCGGCTGCTCCAGAGTCACCGCCGCACTTACCTCAGCACTGGTTGGCAGCGATTCGGCGGGAATGAAAGGATCGTTCCGAGCGTTGAGCACCAGCGTCGGCACCGCGATGCCGGAGAGCCACGGCTTGCTGCTCGCCCGCAGCCAGTAATCGTCCGCGCCGTCGAATCCGTGCAGCGGCGCGGTAACGACGTCGTCGAAAGCGTACATCGAGTCGGCGCGGCGAATCGACAATTCGTCGAGCTTGCCGGGAAAGCGGCGTGCCATGTCGAGGGCCTTCGGCTTGAGCGTCTGCAGAAAATGCTTGGCGTAGATGCGATTGAAGCCTTGTCCGATGGCAACCCCTGCAGCGGTCAAGTCGAGCGGCGCCGACACCGCGGCCGCGGCCTTGAGCAGCGCGCCAGCCCGGTCGCCCTCGCGTCCGAGCCAGTTCAGCAGTGCGCTTCCGCCAAGCGAAACGCCGACAGCGAACAACACCGCCGTCGGCTCGAGCGTGCGGATCGCCGAGAGCATCCAGCCGATCTCGGCGTGGTCGCCGGAGTGATAGGCGCGCGGCAACTTGTTGGGCTCACCGCTACAGCCGCGAAAATGCGGCACGACTCCGCGCCAGCCGATCGCCTGCAAATAGCGCATCAGGGCGCGCGCGTAATGCGACGAGGAGTCGCCTTCCAGTCCATGAAAAAGAACGACCAGCGGTGGTGCGCCTGCGTGCCCGGCCGGCCCATCGAGCCAGTCGAGATCGACGAAGTCGCCGTCGAAGGTTTCCAGGCGCTGTCGGCGCAGCGGCGGTCCGCGCCGCTTGAACAAGGCCGGGAAGATCGTTTGCGCGTGCGCTCCCACGAGCCACGGCGGGGCCACGTAGCCCATGCCCGACCTCATTCAACGCTCAAGCGCGCGCTCGAGCCGCTGGACGATGGTGCGCAATATCTTGATCCGCGCGTAGCTCTTGTCCTCGGCCTCGACCAGGGTCCACGGCGCGATTTCGGTGCTGGTGCGGTCGGCCATGTCGCACACCGCCGCTTCGTACTGATTCCACTTCTTGCGATTGCGCCAGTCTTCGGCGGTGATTTTGAAGCGCTTGAACGGCGTGTGCTCCCGCGCCCGGAACCGTCGCAGTTGCTCGGCCTTGCTGATCTGCAGCCAGAACTTGACGACGATCGCGTTGCCGGCGGTGAGCTGTTCCTCGAACTGGTTGATCTCGTTGTAGGCGCGCATCCACTCGTCGACGGTGCAGAGCCCCTCGACCCGCTCGACCAGGACGCGTCCGTACCAGGAACGATCGTAAATCGTAATTCCTCCGTGCGGCGGGACACTGCGCCAGAAGCGCCACAAATACGGCTGCATGCGTTCTTCCTCGGTCGGCGCCGCGACAGGCACGGTGACGTATTGCCGCGCGTCGAGGGCGCCGGTGACGCGGCGGATCGCGCCCCCCTTGCCGGCGGCGTCCGATCCCTCGAAGGCGAGAATCAGAGAATGATCGGCGAAGCGCTTATGCCGCGATAGCTTGGCGAGCTTGCCCTGGTACTTCTCCAAGTCGCGTTTGTATTCCGCACGGGAAAACTTTTTCGACAAGTCGAGATCGCGGATCAGCTTGACATTGTCGAGCACCGAAGGCGGAGTCGGGGTCACCGAATGCTTGAGCGGCGCCTTCTTGTCCGTCACCGTCAGCTTGACGATCGGCTGCATGGCGTCGAGCAGGATCTTGCCCACGGTGAGATTTCGATAGCGCTCGTCGGCGCCTTCTACCACGTACCAGGGCGCTTCGCCGGTCGAGGTCTCGCGCAGCAAATGTTCCCATAGGGCGTGCGACTTGTTGTAGACGCGATAGGCCTCCCAGTCATCTCGGGTCACTCGCCAGCGCGTGCGCGGATCGTCCTCGAGTGCCTTCAATCGCTCCTTCTGCTCGGACTTGGAAAGGTGGATCCAGAATTTGAGCAGCACCGCACCTTCGTCGGTGAGCATCTGCTCATGCTCGCGGATTGCCTGCAGGTGGGAGTGAAGGCGATCGTCGTCGATCGTGCCTCGTGCACGCGCGTACATCGCTTCGTTGTACCAGGCGTTGAGAAAAATGCCGATCTTTCCCTTCGGCGGAAGCGCGCGCCAATATCTCCACGCCGGAGGGCGCTCCGCTTCCTCGGGTGTGCGCGGACCGAACGCGACCACGCGGATGTGACGCGGGTCCATCCATTCAGTCAGCTTGTTCGCGGTTTCGCCGCGGCCGCCTGCCTGAACCCCGGAAAGGATGATCAGCACCGGGCCGCGCCGAGTCTGGGAAAGGTCGAATTGCGCGTTCAGCAAGGCGTTGCGCAGCTCGGGCTCCTTGCTCGCATAGGTCCTCTTCGAGATCTTGTGACCGATTTCCGCCGATTCGAGCATCGATATCCTTCGCGCGCCGTCAGCGCCAGAACGGCTTGCACTTGGTGAAATTGCGCCACATGCGATCGGCATCGGTAACCGCCCATGCCTCGGCGCCGGAAAGCCAGCCGCGCGCGATGCCCGCACCGTGGACGAGCTTCTCGGTTCGCGCGTCGGGGGCGAGCTGGTCGAGAAGCCGTTCGCCCGTTGCCAGGTCGTTCAAGTGACCGAGCGCTCCCTGCAGCTTGGCCAGCGCCGAAAGGTAGGCCTTGGTGCGGGATCCGGGAAAAAGAGGAGCGAACATCTCGGCCACGTAGCGAAGCTTTTTGGCCGCGATGCGCGCGACGTGGCGCTCCGCAGGGGACGCGCGACGCAGATGCACGCCGCGCTTGTCGAGCCGCCGTGCACGCCGCTCGAGAACCTCTTTGGCCAGATTTTTCGCCTGTACGCGCATGGCCGGAACGGCAGCAGGCGATTCCAGCGAGGCGAGCAGCGCGGCCGACGCGAGCAGCAGGCGTTGCAGTCGCGCCGACGCGGCGGCCGCACTGGCCTCGGCGAAATGCGCGTGACGCAAGCGCGTTACGCGGCCGCGCAAGGTGCCGACATCGCGCCGCGATGGCGGATGCCTGAGGGTGCGCGAGACGGCGGGTAGCGTCGCGCTTGCGAACACGTCCCAGTCGCGCGCCGCGCCGAGCGCGGTGGAGAGCCATTGCAGCTCCTGCACCAGGGGCTTGATCGTCGCCCCGCCGATCAAGCCCGCCGCGAGATTCAGCAATGCGCGCAGGCGGCGGATGCCTACGCGCGCCTGGTGCACGAATTCGCCGTCGACTCCGGCCGCGACGCTTTGTGCATTGACGCCGATCTGAATCAGACAGTCGCCGCCGAAGCGCGCCAACGCATTGCCGACCGACGCATTCGGCGCCAGGGCAAGCTTGCGCGCGCGTAGCGGCAAGCGCTGCGCGCGGCTCGCCAGCGCGTAACCGCGCTCAGCCTTGCTCGCCTGGGCCATCGCCAGCGGCAGATCCGCGGCCAGCGAGAGTGCAAGCTCGTGCAAAAGGCGCGGCTCGCCTTGCACCAGCTCGATTTCGATCTCGGTCAGCGGCGCGCGCTTGCGCCCGGCGCGGATCTCGCCGGCGTCGAGGCACAGCGTCGCTCGCGTGCCGTCGGCGAACGCGAGAGGCTGCGAGGTACGGTCGACGGCGGTGACGAACACCGGGCGCAGCCGCCCGGCGGTCGCTTCGAAGATACTTCGCCACGGCGTGGTCGATAACTTGCCGGTGTCGATGCGCGAGGTGTGCATCGTCCATTCATACTCGGGCCGCCGATGCAGCGCGCCGACGCGGTCTCCCGCTTCTTTGACTGTCTGCAGCCAGCGTTGCCCGCTGCGTCGAACACGCAGCGCGACTCCGGCCTTGCGCAACTCTCCGCTGCGGGTGTCGTAATAGGTGCTCACATCTTTCGTGGTGCGGGCGCGGCCGCGGAGCACCGCGGCGAGGGCAGGGTGCCTGCGCACCGTCGCCAGCGACTCAAGATCGGTCGTCAGCTTGAGTTCGACTTCGGTAGCCATCGGCTCTCGGCGATTCCTGGATGCAGGCGCCGCTTCGTTTACTGCGCCGCGCGGTGCCGGGCCGCGAGCGCGGCACGCTGGAGGTAAGTTTGACGCGCCAGAGCGATATCTTCGAGAAAATGCGGCAACTCGGAAATGAGCATCGCCTGCGGTCCGTCGACCAATGCCTTGGCGGGGTCGGGATGGAAGTCGACCAGCACCATGTTGGCGCCGGCAATGACGCCCTGCGCCGCGACGTGAAACAAGTCGAGGATGCCGTCGGGCGCCGCCGAGCGGCTTCCGACCGAGTGCGAAGGATCGATTCCGACCGGCATCCGCGTCAGCCTCTTGACCGCGGGAACGTGCGAAAAGTCGACGAAATTCCGATGCGGGTCGCCCATGTTGGTCTTCATGCCGCGCAGACAGAAGATCACCTTGCGGTTGCCCTCCGACGCGAGGTATTCCGCCGCGTTCAACGATTCGTCCAGCGTGATCCCGAACCCTCGCTTGATCAGAACCGGAAACTCCTGCTGCTTGCCGACCAGCTTCAGCAACTCGAAATTCTGGGTGTTGCGGGTGCCGATCTGCAGCATGACGCCGGTGGGTTTGCCGGTGGCCTGCAAGGCGGCACGAATCTCGTCGACATGCGATTCGTGCGTCACCTCCATCGAGATAACTTTGATGCCGTATTTTCCGGCGAGTTCGAAAACGTAGGGCAGGCACTTGGCGCCGAATCCCTGGAACGCGTACGGGTTGGTGCGCGGCTTGTACGCTCCCATCCGGGTGCAGACCTGGCCGTTGTCGCGCAGCGCTTTCATCATCGCGTCGACCGATTCCGGGGAATCGACGGCGCACAGCCCCGCAAAAACGCTGAGGCTGTCCTGTCCGAACTTGACCCCGTTGTACTCGAACGACGACGGCCGGTCGTCGCCCTGCTTGTGGCGGCCGAGGACGCGATAGGCCTCGGAAACGCGGACCGCCTTTGCGACGCAGGGCAGGACCTGCATCTGCTCCAGCGTCAGGGCGCCGGTGTTGCCGATCAGGTAAATCTCGGTCAACGTGACTTCGGCGCCGACCTCGCGATGAACCCGGTAGGAAATCCCGGGAAGATGGTCGAGTTGGCCGGTGAGGACCTTGTATTCGGTGCTTTCCTGGCGTGCGTTGGGTTCGAGTATCAGGATCATGGCGAGGGCCGGAGAACGGTCTTTTCCGTGGAAATTCAAAAATTTGGGTGATTTTAGCGCGAAACTGCCTCGTCGCATGGTGCGCTGCACAATAAAAATATGCGACACCCCATCGCGGTCGATCGCCGAAATCGTTGCTTCGGACAATCGCCGTGTCGTAGACTGGCCCTGAAGCCATTCGTCAGACAACATTCAAAAAACCACTTCCACGAGACCCCCATGAAAACCTTACTCAGCTTCGGCCTGGTGGCCATGTTTGCCTGCGCTCCCGCCTTCGCCGCCGATACCAAGGCGGCGGATACGAAAGCCACAGCCGCTATGACGCCGCAGCAGGAAAAAATGAAGACGTGCAACAGCAAGGCGACCGACATGAAGGGCGACGAGCGCAAGGCATTCATGAAGACCTGCCTGTCGGCCGCGCCCGCGAAGCCGGAAAGCAAGATGGCGATGTGCAACAAGAAGACCGCCGGCATGAAAGCCGACGAACGTTCCAAAGCGCAAAGCGAGTGCATGAAGGGCTAAGTACCCTGGAGTTGCCGAATACGGCTGGGTGACCTCCTGTCCACCCGGCCGCACTGACGAGGCGGCGCCGGAGCAATCCGGTCGCCGCCTCGTTTTATCTGTGGTCCGTTTTTCTCTGCTGCTCGAGCGCCGATGCTGCGCGGCGCTCTTTCGCCCCCTCGGGCTTCCGCATCATCCATCGGTCTGAACGACGAGCCGT
>Ga0209890_10001270_pt1 | contig 11465 bp, 9 predicted proteins | sample OrgsoiDNA2013049_FD_185799 | JGI IMG/M metagenome (GOLD analysis project Ga0209890, IMG submission 185799) | Permafrost soil microbial communities from the Arctic, to analyse light accelerated degradation of dissolved organic matter (DOM) -... | ecosystem: Environmental > Terrestrial > Soil >... | reverse complement strand
TCCAGATGAACGGGAACTTCTCCTTCGGCGACTACTTCAAGGCCGAGGCGATCACGTTCGCCTGGGAACTGCTGACGACCAGCCAGGAGCAGGGCGGCTACGGCCTGGACAAGGAGAGGCTGTGGGCGACGGTCTACCTCGATGACGACGAGGCGGCGGATCTCTGGCTCAGGCACTCCGAGATCCCGGCCGAGCGCATCGTCCGCCGCGGGATGGCCGACAACTTCTGGTCGATGGGAGTGCCGGGGCCGTGTGGTCCGTGCTCCGAGATCTTCTACGATCGCGGGTCCGAGTACGGCCGGGAGGGCGGTCCGGCGGTCGACGAGGACCGCTACATGGAGATCTGGAACCTCGTCTTCATGCAGAACGTGCGGGGTGAGGGTTCCAGCAAGGACGACTTCGAGATCCTGGGGGACCTGCCGGCCAAGAGCGTCGACACGGGGATGGGGCTCGAACGCATGGCCTCGGTGCTGCAGGGTGTGGACAACATCTACGAGATCGACGAGGTCAGTCCGGTCCTGGCCAGGGCGGCCGAGCTGACCGGCAAGAAGTATGGCGCGCACTCCGCCCACGATGCCGCGCACAGCGACCCCGACGATGTGCTCCTGCGCGTCGTCGCCGACCACATCCGGGCGTCGCTGATGCTCATCGGCGACGGCGTCACACCCGGTAACGAGGGCCGCGGGTATGTCCTGCGCCGGATGTTGCGCCGTGCCGTGCGCTCGATGCGGCTGCTCGGGTTCGACCAGCCTTGCCTGCCACAGCTGTTCCCGGTGAGCATGCAGCGGATGAAGGCCTCCTACCCGCATCTGGAGGCCGGTTTCTCCCGGATCTCGCAGATCGCGTATGCCGAGGAAGAGGCATTTCTGCGCACCCTCGCTTCGGGCACGACGTTGCTGGACACCGCGGTGGCCAAGGTCAGGGCAATGGCTCAGACAGGCGGCCAGAGCACCCTTGCGGGCGACCAGGCGTTCGCGCTTCATGACACCTATGGCTTCCCGATCGAGCTGACCCTCGAGATGGCCGCAGAACAAGGGGTCGAGGTCGACGAGGCAGGGTTCCGCCGCCTCATGAAGGAGCAGCGCGAACGGGCCAAGGCCGATGCCAGGTCCAAGAAGAGCGCGCACGGTGACACCTCTGTATACCGTTCTGTTGAAGACTCGCTCGGACGCCCGGTGGAGTTCACCGGGTACGAGGAGACCGTCACCGAGGCGAAGGTCGTCGGTGTGCTTATCGATGGCGTGTCCGTGGCCGCGGCCCATGCCGGAGACGAGATCGAGCTCGTGCTCGATCGAACGCCGTTCTACGCCGAGGGCGGCGGGCAGCTGGCCGACGCCGGGCGGGTGACGCTGGCCAGCGGCGGCATCGTGGACGTCCGTGACGTGCAGTCGCCCATCAAAGGGCTCGTCGTACATCGCGGAACCGTGGTCTCCGGCGAGGTGGTCACGGGGGAGCAGGCCCAGGCTCTGGTCGACATCGACCGCCGTCGCGCCATCTCGCGTGCTCACACCGCCACCCACATGGTGCACAAGGCCATCCGCGAGGCTCTGGGTGATACCGCGACCCAGGCGGGATCGGAGAATGCGCCCGGACGGTTCCGGTTCGACTTCAACGCATCCGCCGCGCTACCGCTTTCTGTTCTGTCCGAAGTGGAGGCCAGGGTCAACGCGGTCCTGATCGAGAACCTGCAGGTCCGCGCCGACGTGATGACACAGGACGAGGCGCGCGCCTCCGGCGCGATGGCCCTGTTCGGCGAGAAGTATGGCGAGGCCGTCCGGGTGGTCTCCGTCGGCGACTGGGCCCGCGAGCTCTGTGGTGGCACCCACGCTTCGAGCTCGGGGCAGCTGGGGCTGGTCAAGCTGCTCGGGGAGGCGTCCATCGGTTCGGGCGTGCGCCGGGTTGAGGCTCTGGTGGGCACCGACGCCTACGACTTCCTGGCTCGTGAGCACGCTGTCGTGGGACAGCTCACCGAGGCACTGAAAGTGCGCTCCGAAGAGCTGCCCGAGCGGGTTGCCAGCATCCTGAGCAAGCTCAAGGACGCCGAACGGGAGATCAACGCGATGCGCCAGCGGCAGGTTGTGGCAGGGTCGTCCTCCCTTGCGGCAGGCGCGAGTGATGTCTTCGGCGTCAGCTTCGTGGGCCATGACGCGGGCAACGGCGTCGGCGCCGACGATCTGCGGGGCCTGGCGACTGACCTGAGGTCGAAGCTCGGCAACGACCGCCCATCCGTGGTGGCCGTGGCCGGGGTGGCCAAGGACCGCCCGGTGGTCATCATCGCCACGAACGACACGGCCCGCTCATGGGGCCTCAGGGCCGGAGAGCTCGTCAAGGTCGCTGCGCAGGCACTCGGCGGCGGCGGCGGCGGCAAGGACGACCTGGCTCAGGGTGGCGGCACGGACGTGACCAAGGTCGGCGAAGCCCTGGCCAGGGTCGAACACGCCGTCGGTGAGCTCGTGACGGCGGGGCGCTGAAGGATGCGCACCGGGGTCCGGTTGGGGGTTGACGTCGGCAGTGTCCGGGTCGGGCTTGCAGCCAGCGATCCCGCAGGCATCCTCGCCACGCCGATCGAGACCCTCGATCGTGACCAGGACTCCGGCGGCGACCAGAGCGCGATTGCCGCGATGGTGCTCGAGCGTGAGGTGCTGGAGGTGGTTGTCGGGTTGCCGCGGTCGCTGTCGGGCGCAGAGGGTCCTGCCGCTGCCACGGCCCGGGTCTACGCGACCGCCCTGGCGGCCCGAGTCTCTCCGACCCCGGTCCGGTTGGTCGACGAGCGTCTGACCACCATCGACGCCCATCGCCAGCTGCGCGACAGCGGCCTCCCGGGCCGGGCCCAGCGGGCTGTGGTGGACCAGGCAGCCGCGGTGCTGATCCTGCAGGCCGCACTGGACGCCGAGAGGTCAACGGGGCTTACCCCCGGAGAGCTCGTGGCCGGCCGCAAACCGCGCACGCGCGCACCACGGACAGGCCAGGGGGTCCGAAATGATGAGGGTTGACCTGGTGAAGTTCTCGATCCTGGGGTCTCGTGGCGGGGCGCATGCCTGACAAGGCCCCCAGGGCAGCCGACATGCTCCCCACCCGACGCAGCGAGCGCCGTCGACGTGATCAGGAGCGTCAGGAGGCCGACCGGCTACGCCGTAAGAAACGTCGCCGTGTCAGGGGTACTCGCAAGGTGATGGTGATGCTGACGGCGCTGGCTCTGGTCGTCGGCACCGGGGCTGTCGCCGTCTCCGTGTTGTGGCCCCTGGTCACCAGCCTTACCGCGAGCAACGACTTCATCGGTGCAGGCTCGGGCACTGTGCCCATCTCTGTGAACGAGGGGGACTCGAGCCGGACCATCGGTGCGGTTCTGGAGAAGGCGGGCGTGGTCAAGACGGCCGGGGCCTTTGAGGAAGCCGCTGCCAACGACCGCCGTTCCGGTTCCATCCAGCCAGGTGTCTACACCCTGCACTCGAAGATGAGTGCAAAGTCGGCGCTGGCCCTGTTGCTGAACCCGGCCAGCCGTCAGATCTCCAAGGTCACGATCCGCGAGGGGCTGTGGACCTCCGAGACCATCACGGCGCTCTCCGCTGCCACAGGCCGCCCGCTGGCCGAGTACACCGCCGCACTGAAGAACCCGGCGTCGCTGGGTCTGCCGGCCTCGGCCAGGGGCAATGCCGAGGGGTACCTGTTCCCGTCGACATACTCGTTCGAGCCGCACGCCACCGCAGCCGCGCAGCTACAGACCATGGTGGCCAAGTCGCTCGACGAGCTCGGAAGGCTCGGTGTGACCCCCGACAGGGCCCAGCGGGTGCTGACCATCGCCAGCATCGTCGAGGCGGAGGCCCAGGCCGCAGCCGACCGCCCCAAGGTCGCCCGGGTCATCGAGAACCGTCTGGTCCGGGGGATGCCGCTGCAGCTGGACACGACCGTCAGCTTCGTCTCGCGTCATCGAGGCAAAGTGGGCACGAGCAATGCGGAAAGAGCCACCAGGAGCCCCTACAACACGTACCTCGTCAAGGGCCTGCCGCCGGGGCCCATCGACAGTCCCGGGTCGTCGGCCATGCAGGCTGCCCTCCACCCCGTTTCCGGGCCATGGCTCTACTTCGTGGCAGTGAACCCGACGACCGGAGAGACCAGGTTTGCCGTCAACGCGGCCGGCCACGCAGCCAATGTGAAGCTGTTCCTGACCTGGTGCACCAAGCACGCGGGCCAGTGCTGACCACGGCCAGTCGGCAGGCCGCCGTGCTGGGGTCACCGATCAGCCACTCCCTGTCGCCGGCTTTGCATATGGCGGCGTACCGAGCCCTGGGCCTGAGCCACTGGTCCTACGGCGCGCATGAGGTGCAGGCCCCGGCCCTGCTCCGGTTCGTGGGCGGTCTGGGCCCCCAGTGGGCAGGCCTGTCGCTGACCATGCCCCTGAAGGAGGCTGCCTTCGAGGTCGCCGATGAGGTCTCGGACCTCGCCCGGGAGGTCGGTGCCATCAATACGCTGGTTCGACGGGCGGACGGTCGCTGGAGCGGCGACAACACCGATGTGTACGGGGTGTCCCAGTCCCTGCGTGAGGCCGGATGCACCCAGGTGACCAGCGCCCTGGTGCTCGGTTCGGGGGCCACGGCGCGGTCCGTCGTGGCCGCGCTGGCGTCGCTCGGATGTGCGAAGGTGACTTTCGCGGTGCGTTCGGCGGCGCGCCAGGAGACGCTAGACCAGGCGACCCGCGCCGGACTTGAGGTTGATGTCGTGGGGCTGGCTGCGGTGGCGGACCTGCTGGGCGACACCCGGGTGGTCATCAGCACCTTGCCCGGCAACGCGCTTCCCGGCAACACGCTGCCCGAGAACGCGTTGACGGGCCGGCTGCTTCACGAGGGTCCGCGACCCGTCGGCCATCTCCTGATGGATGTGGTCTACACCGGGTGGCCGACGCCGCTGGCCCGGACATTTCACGAAGCCGGGGCGAGCGTGGTCTCGGGCCTGGAGATGCTGGTCCATCAGGCGGCCGAACAGGTGCGCCTGATGACCGGCCTGGTCCCGCCCGTCGATCAGATGCGGGCCGCCGGGCTGGCTGCGATGGCCTCGCGATGAGGCTCGCCCTCCCGCACCAGGGCGCCCCGTGGTGGGCGATTATGGTGCTTGCGCTGGTGGGCGCAGGCGTGGGCACCTGGCTGAGAGGCGTGCTGGCTGGCGGGACCTACCGCCGTTCACCCGAGAGGGGCCGGCCGCTGCCCGGGCACACCTGGTGGCTCGTGATCGCCGTGGCCCTGGCCTGGGCCGCTCTGACGTTTCGTTTTGGAGGTTATGCCCACTGGTCACTGCTGCCTGCGTACCTGTATCTGGGCGCGGTCGGTGCGGCGCTGACCTTCGTCGACCTTGACGTTCACCGGTTGCCGGACCTGCTCGTGCTGCCCTCGTACCCCATTGTCTTCGGGCTGCTGCTGGTGCCCACCGTGGTGACCGGTCAATGGGCCTGGTTGCTGCGGACCGTGTTGGCCGGCCTCGTGCTCTTCCTGGTCTATCTCGGGCTTGCCCTGGTCTCTCCCGGGGGCGGTGGGCTGGGCTTCGGCGACGTGAAGCTTGCCGGCCTGCTGGGCCTGCTGCTGGGTTGGCTCGGCTGGGGCCCGGTCATGGTCTCGGTTCTGGCGGCCTTCCTCATCGGCGGTGTTATTGCGCTGATCCTGCTGGCGGCGCGGCGCGCGAGCCGTTCCTCGCACATCGCCTTTGGTCCCTCGATGATTCTGGGCGCATGGGTGGCGGTGATGTTTCCGGTCATGTTTCCGGTCCAGGGCTTGGCCGGTTGACCAGTTCCGAACCCGCGCTGTGGCAGGATTTTGGCATGCTGCGTTGGTTGACTGCCGGTGAGTCCCATGGCCCTGCTCTGATGGCGACGCTGGAGGGGCTGCCCGCGGGGGTCGAGGTCACTACTTCCGACGTCGCCGCGGCACTTGCGCGTCGCCGCCTCGGCTTCGGCCGCGGAGCGCGGATGGCGTTCGAGCAGGACGCCGTCGAGTTCCTGGGCGGTGTTCGTCATGGCGTCACCATGGGGTCACCTCTGGCGATTCGTATCGGCAACTCCGAGTGGGCGAGATGGGAGACCGTGATGAGCCCGGATCCGGTGTCGGCCGAAGCTCTGGCCGCGGCGGATGACGTCGGTTCAGCACAGGAGGTTGCCAGGAACAAGCCGCTGACCCGCCCGCGACCCGGTCACGCCGACCTCGTGGGCATGCAGAAGTACGGGTTCGATGACGCTCGTCCGGTTCTGGAGCGTGCCTCGGCGCGCGAGACGGCAGCCAGGGTTGCCCTGGGCGCCGTGGCCTCGGCCTTCCTGAAGCAGGCCTACGGAGTCACGCTGGTCTCGCACACGGTGGCGATTGGCACGGCGCGAGTCAGTTCGGACGCCGACCTGCCGCGCGCGGATCAGGTCGAGGCTCTTGACGCTGATCCGGTTCGCACCCTGGACAAGAGCGGGTCGGCAGCGATGGTGGCCGAGGTGGAGGCAGCCAAGAAGGACGGCGACACACTCGGCGGCGTCGTCGAGGTCCTGGCGTACGGGCTGCCACCGGGTCTGGGCTCCTACGCCCACTGGGATCGGCGGCTGGACGCGCAGCTGGCTGCAGCGCTGATGGGAATCCAGGCGATCAAGGCAGTTGAGATCGGTGACGGTTTCGTCACTGCCACCCGCCGCGGATCGGTCGCCCACGACGAGATCGACCGTGACCAGGCCGGTGTGATCAGGCGGCGGACCGGGAGGGCAGGCGGCACCGAAGGTGGCATGTCGACCGGGGATGTCCTGCGCGTTCGCGCTGCCATGAAGCCGATCAGCACGGTGCCCCGGGCGTTGGCCACTGTCGACCTCGCCACGGGAGAGGCCGCGACCGCCATTCATCAACGCTCGGACGTCTGTGCCGTGCCGGCCGCAGGGGTCATTGCGGAGGCCATGGTCGCCCTTGTTCTGGCCCAGGCGTGCCTCGAGAAGTTCGGGGGTGACAGCGTCGCCGAGACATCGAGAAACTACCGTGGCTACCTCGACAACATCCCTGAGAGTCTGCACTCGTGGTGAGTGACCACGGCAAGGACCCGCACAAGGACCCTGGCAACGGCCCTGGCATGACCCTTGGCACGGACCGAGACGAACCGGCGGGCACGCGCCCCCGCGTGGTTCTCATCGGGCCGCCAGGATCTGGCAAGACGACCGTCGGTCACGTGCTGGCCACCCTTCTCGGCGTGCAGCTTCGCGACACGGATCGGGCGATCGAGGTCCAGGAGGGTCGTTCGGTCTCGGACATCTTTGTGCAAGAGGGCGAAGCGCGGTTCCGCGAGCTCGAGCGGGCTGAGGTGGGGTCCTCCCTTGCCTCCCACAGCGGGGTTCTGTCGCTGGGTGGCGGCGCGGTGATGGACCCGGCGAACGCGGCAGCCCTGGAGGGGCACACTGTCGTGTTTCTTGACGTCGGAATCGCCGATGCCGCCGCACGAGTCGGATTCAACCAGAGCCGGCCCCTGCTGATGGTGAACCCGAGAGCTCAGTGGACCCGGATGATGGACCTTCGGCGCCCGACCTATGAGCGGCTCGCGTCCCTCACTGTGCTGACGACCGGGCGGTCGCCGCAGGACATCGCAGCCGAGATCGCGCAACGACTGGAACACACCACTTGAACACACCACTTGAACGGACGACTTGAACGGACGACATGAGACGCAGGGGACTGGAGAGACGTGAGTGACGCAACGCGTGTCCGCGTGGGCGAGGGTGGCGACTCGGCATACGACGTCGTGATCGGAAACGAGCTGCGGGGGGACCTGGCCGGCCTGCTTGGTCCTGGTGTCGAGCGGGTGCTTGTCATACACCCTCAGGCTTTGCGCACGACCGGCAAGGCGGTGTGTGATGGCCTTGGGGCACAAGGGTTTTCGGCATTCCTCGCCGAGGTGCCTGACGGGGAGGAGGCCAAGTCCGCCGGGGCTGCGGCATCCCTGTGGTCAGTCCTGGGAACCTCTGGTCTGACGCGCTCGGATGCGATCGTGGGCGTGGGCGGCGGGACCGTGACAGACCTGGCGGGTTTCGTCGCCGCCACCTGGTTGCGTGGGGTCGCGGTGGTCCAGGTCCCGACGACGCTGCTGGCCATGGTGGATGCCGCGGTCGGAGGCAAGACCGGGATCAACACAGCCGAGGGCAAGAACCTGGTGGGTGCCTTTCACTCTCCGGCCGGGGTCCTGTGTGATCTTTCGATGCTGAAGACCCTTCCACCCGAGGAGCTTGCCTCAGGGATGGCCGAAGTCATCAAGTGCGGGTTCATCGCCGACCCCGTGATCCTGGACCTGGTCGAGGCCGACCCGCGAGGTGTGACGCGATGGGATGGTCCGGCCGTCCGCGAGCTCGTTGAGCGCTCCATCCTGGTCAAGGCGCGCGTGGTGACGCAGGACCCCAAGGAGTCCTCGCTACGCGAGATCCTGAACTACGGCCACACCTTCGCGCACGCCATCGAGCAGGTCGAGAGCTACTCGTGGCGCCACGGCGCGGCGGTCAGCGTGGGGATGGTCTACGCAGCCGAGCTGGCCCGCCTGACAGGCAGGCTGGACGAGGCGCTGGTGGATCGACACCGGTCGGTCCTGGGCAGTGTGGGGCTGCCGACGAGCTACCGCGCCGACCGCTGGCCGGAGCTGTATGCCGCCATGAGGCGCGACAAGAAGAGCCGAGGCTCCCTGCTCCGCTTTGTCGTGCTCGACGCCCTGGCCGAGCCGGGGCGCCTAGAGGGCCCGGACGAGTCGATACTGAAGGCGGCGTACGCAAGGGTCTCCCCCAGCTGACCTCAACACAACCCAGCTCTCCGGGTGCGCACCCTGCGCACCCGGCTGCTGCCGGGAACCTCAGCGGCAGGTCAGCTCACGTCGTGGGTCTCGATGACCTGGCGGACGGCGGCGAAGTGGCAGGCGCTCGGGTGGTCAAGACCGTCGTGCAGCATCAGCTCGGGCTCCTCCACCGAGCAGATGTCCTGGACCTTCCAGCAGCGGGTGCGGAACCGGCAGCCGGACGGCGGGTTGGCGGGACTCGGGACATCGCCCTGGAGCATGATCTGGTCGCGGTGACCGCGTAGCGTCGGATCGGGCACGGGCACGGCGGATAACAGCGCCTGCGTGTAGGGGTGCGACGGCCGCTCGTAGATCTGCTCCTCGTCGCCGGTCTCCACGACCTTGCCGAGGTACATGACGGAGACGCGGTCACTGATGTGTCGTACCACCGAGAGGTCATGGGCGATGAAGATGTAGGACAGGCCGAGCTCGTCCTGGAGCTTTTCGAACAGGTTGATGACCTGGGCCTGGACGGAGACGTCGAGAGCCGAGACCGGCTCGTCACAGACGATGATCTCGGGACGGAGCGCCAGTCCCCGGGCGATCCCGATGCGCTGGCGCTGACCACCGGAGAACTGGTGCGGGTAGCGGTTGATGTGCTCGGGGTTGAGGCCGACCACCTCCAGGAGCTCCTGCACCTTTTTCAGGCGGCTGCCCTTGGGCGCGACATCCTTGTGGATCTGGAACGGCTCACCGACGATGTCACCGACTGTCATCCGCGGGTTCAGCGACGAGTACGGGTCCTGGAGCACGATCTGGATGTTGCGCCGGACGGCCTTGAACGCCTTGCCCGACAGCGCGGCGATGTCTTCACCGTGGAAGAAGATCTGGCCCTCGGTCGGCTCGTCGAGCCGCATCAGCAGCCTTGCCGTGGTCGACTTGCCACAGCCGGACTCACCGACCAGCCCGAGGGTCTCACCCTTGTACAGCTTCAGGTCGATGCCGTCGACTGCGCGGACCGCACCCACCTGCTTCTTGAACAGGATGCCCGTGGTCAGGGGGAAGTGCTTGACGAGTCCTCGGACCTCAAGGACGGGCTCATCGGATCTGGAGGCTTCCATCGAGGACCTCCTTCCAGAAGTGGCATGCGCTGCGACGGTCGCCCGAGACGTCCTCGAGTGGCGGGACCTTCTCGGAGCAGATGGGCTGTGCGTAGGGGCAGCGCGGGTGGAATGCACAGCCGGCCGGGATGTCCGTCAGGTTCGGAGGGATGCCCTTGATCGTGTACAGCTCCTGGCCCTTGAGGTCCACCCGGGGGATCGCGGCCAGCAGACGCTCGGTGTAAGGGTGGGCGGGGTTGGCATAGAGGTCGAGGGAGGGCGCCTGCTCGATCAGGCTCCCGGCGTACATCACCGAGATCTTGTCGGCGACGTCAGCCACGACCCCCAGGTCGTGGGTGATCAGGATGAGGCCCATCTTGCTCTCCGCCTGCAGATCGGCCAGCAGCTGCATGACCTGCGCCTGCACGGTGACGTCCAGAGCGGTCGTGGGCTCGTCCGCGATGATGATGTCGGGGTCCAGGGACAGCGCAATGGCGATCATGATGCGTTGCCGCATGCCGCCGGAGAACTGGTGGGGGAAGTCGTTGACCCGCTGACGGGCGGCCGGGATGTGGACCCGGTCCATCAGCTCGATGGCCTTGATCTTGGCATCGGCCCGGGAGGCGCCACGGTGCACCCGGAACATCTCGCCGATCTGGAACCCCACGCTGTAGACGGGGTTCAGCGAGGACAACGCGTCCTGGAAGATCATCGCGATCTTCTCGCCGCGGTATCGACGCCGTTCCTTCTCCGGCAGGGTCAGCAGGTCGGTGCCCCTGAAACGGACGGATCCCTGGGTGACGTAGCCGGGAGGGGTGTCGAGGATTCCCATGATGGCCTGGGCGGTCACCGACTTGCCGGAGCCGGACTCGCCCAGAATGGCGAGGGTCTCGCCGGGCTGCAGGTCAAAGGTGACGCCGTTGACGGCCTTGGCCACCCCGTCGCGGGTGCGGAACTCGACGTGCAGGTTCTCGACCTCGAGCACCGCCGCACCGGGGTCCCGGCGGCGCCACGCGTTGTCGGCGGTGGTGTCGATCGTGTCCTGGGTCATCGCATTCACCGGAGCTTCGGGTCGAGGGCGTCGCGGACCGCGTCGCCGAGCAGCATGAAGGCGAGCACGGTGATCGACAGCGCCACGGAGGGGTAGAGGAGCACATGCGGGGCGGACCGCAACGACGACTGCGCGTCATTGATGTCCCCACCCCACGAGACCGTGGACGATGGAAGCCCGATGCCCAGGAAGGACAGCGTCGCCTCAAGGACGATGAACAGGCCGAGCGAGATGGTTGCCACGACGATGACCGGTGCGATGGCGTTGGGCAGGATGTGACGGCGCAGGATGCGCATGTCACTGGCACCGAGGGCTCTGGCTGCTGTGACGAAGTCTGCCTCCTTCACCGAGATGACAGCCCCCCTCATGACGCGGGCCACGATGGGCCAGCCGAAGATCATGATCGCGGCGGAGACGGTCAAGATGTTACGGAAGGGGAAGGACTGCAGGAAGACGATGGCGCCGAGCAGCAGCGGAATGGCGAAGAACACGTCGGTGACCCGGGACAGTACTGAGTCCGTGGCGCCCGCGTAGAACGCTGCGAGGGCACCGATGACGCC
>Ga0209890_10001268_pt1 | contig 11472 bp, 7 predicted proteins | sample OrgsoiDNA2013049_FD_185799 | JGI IMG/M metagenome (GOLD analysis project Ga0209890, IMG submission 185799) | Permafrost soil microbial communities from the Arctic, to analyse light accelerated degradation of dissolved organic matter (DOM) -... | ecosystem: Environmental > Terrestrial > Soil >... | reverse complement strand
CGTCCAAGTTGGAGACATCGAACAGTTCGGGCGCCACCCGCCGCGTGAACGATCCACGCAAGCCGATGGTCGGCGGTAATTCGAGAGGCCCGAACGCGCGGCTGAACCGCACTTGTTCCCCATCATCGATCGCTTGATCGCGTATGACCACCACGGCGTGTTCGGCGACGGCGCGATTCACGGTGTCGATCAATTCGTGCGCAGGAGGCGAGCGTAGGTCCGCCCCCAGCAATTCGGCCCCGAACGGGGCTGTCATCCGCTTCACGACCAGCGTCATACAGCGCTCCTTCGCAGTCTAGACCACGAGTAACTGTGGGTATTTGGCAACATGGGGCACATATTGTTGCTCAGGACGCGCCGCTGAAGGCTTCCCTGGGAATCGACTCGCCGCTCCTCCTAAGTCGAGTAATGCGCGAGGTCGAAACTGCTAAATGCCAGTTGGGAACCTGCAAACGGGGGTTGGCGAGGACTCGGGCCGCTCGGGGTCTTTACGGTCGTTTGCGGTGATACAACAGCATAGAGGGAAAAAAATGAGCTCCTCATTCAAACGCAGAATTACGAAGTCATGTGCATCCGCACACGGTAGTCGCTGGGCGGCGCTTGCCGTTGCTGGTGTGGCGTCGGTGGCGGCCCTTCCGGCGCTCGCCGCCGACCAATCCGCCGCCAAAAGCGATTCCCTCGAAGAAATCGTCGTCACCGCGGAATTCCGGTCGGAGAAGTTACAGAACATTCCCATCGCGATCACGGCGCTGTCGGCGGAGTCGATGGACTCGCGCAACATGACCAATCTGTTGGATGTGGCAAACGTGGCGCCCAACGTCACCATGTTCGAGAACTCGGCGGCATTCGGAAAAACCAATGCCGCGTTCATCCGCGGCATCGGCCAGGGCGACTTCAACCTCGCGGCCGGCGAGCCGGGTGTCGGTATCTATATCGACGGCGTGTACTTCTCGACGACCTTGGGCTCCGCCTTCGATCTGTTCGATCTGGACCGGGTCGAAATTCTGCGTGGTCCGCAGGGCACGTTGGAAGGCAAGAACGCCATCGGCGGCGCCATCAACATGATTTCGAAAAAGCCGACGGGCGACGGTTCGGGTTTCGTGGAGGCGACTCTGGGCGACTACAGCCGACGCGACTTTCGCGCAGCGTACGACATGTCCGTCATCCCGGATTCTCTGTTCCTGCGCGTATCGGTCATGGAGCAGTACCGCGCGGGATACGTGACCCGCTTATCGTATGGCTGCGAGAATCCGCAGCCGTCGGCGGCCTCTGCGGGAGGGCCCGGTTTCCCTCCCGTCCCGGTAACGACTGTCGATTCGCGTGGATACGCCATCAATAACGCAGCCCCGGATTACCTTCAGGGCAACGCGCCCAACACGCTGGGCGGGGGCTGCGCCATCGGCACCGAGGGCGGAATCGACGTGCGCGGCGCGCGCGGACAGTTGCGATGGATCATCAACGACAAGGTCGAAAACAACTTCACCGCCTGGGTGATCGACGACAACTCGGAAGCTGCAGCCGAAACGCTGGTGGCGGTGGTTCCGGCGTCGCTCAATGGCCCTTCGTTTTATGGTCCAACCGGGTTTAACGGCTATCTGCTGGCCAAGTACGGCCAGGAATTCGACAGCCGCTTCCTGACGAAGAATTTTTATACGAATTATTCGAATTTCATCGACTTGGATAAGCAGGAAGCCATACCCAACGTCAACACCATGCATCAATGGGGTTTCAGCAACGTGTTCGACTGGGACCTGCTGGCAAAGACGCACTTGAAGTCGATCACGTCGCTGCTGGGCTATTGGACCGACTGGTCCGACGACCAAAGCAACACGCCGTTGCCGATGGCGTGGGCTTACAACCTCGTCGATCATCAGCAGTTGACCCAGGAATTCCGCCTGACAGGCAACGCCCTCGATCAGCTCGATTGGGCCACCGGCGCCTTCTACTTCCATGGCACCAGCGTGAACCGCGGGCATATCAACGTGGCGCTCATCGGGCCGTTTCTGGATTTCGGTCAGAACAGTCCGGCAATCACGCAGAACGAAGCTCTGTTCGGCCAAGTGACGGAACACCTGACCGACAAGTTCGACGTGACGGCGGGAGTGCGCGAAACGCATGAAAACAAGGAATATACTTATCAGAGTTTCTTTGGCCGTCTAGGGCCCTACACCGAGAGCTACAATCATTTCGACTGGAAGGCGAATGCCGACTACAAGTTCACGCCGGACGTGATGACGTATGCGACGGTGTCAACCGGCTTTCGCGGCGGTGGGTTCAATCCGCGGCCCTTCTCCGCAGCGCAGATCAACAAATTCCAGCCGGAAAAGTTGACGGAATACGAAGTGGGTTTGAAGAGCGATTGGTGGGATCACAAGGTCCGTGCCAACGTTGCTGCGTTCTACGGCGAATACAAGGCGCTGCAATTCAACTCTCAGGCGCTCGATTCGACCGGAACCCCCTATACGGGAATTCAAAACATCGGTGCGGCGAATATCTACGGCTATGAGGTGGAAATCGACGCGCGTCCCGTCGGCGAATTGTCCATCAGCGCCTCGGTCGGATACACCGGGTTCAAGTACAAGGACCTTGGGGCCAATGTTGGTTGCGCCGCAGTCGCCAATCCCATCCCTGCCCCAGCGATCGGCGCGAATTGCGTGGCCGGCAATCCTTCCTACAGCGATCGCCCGGTCGGTCAGCCGAAGCTCAAGGCCAATGTCGGCGCCGCCTATGCGTTCGGGGTCCCGGGCGGGAGCACCCTTACGCCGCGGCTCGACGTGACGTACCAGGGTGAATCCTTCACGGACGTGGTCAACCGAACACCGGAGGGCACCATCGCCTCCCGCACCCTGTTGAACGGCCGAGTTCAGTGGGACGCGGCGAATGGCAAATGGTCGGTAGCCGGTTTGGGCACGAATTTGGCGAACAAGCAGTATTACGTCAGCCTGTTCGATCTGCGTGCGTTCGGTGAGGGCATGGAAACCGGGCAGCCGGGACGTCCGCGCGAATGGGCGGTGAACCTCAAGTATAAGTTTCAATAATTGACTGCGGTACAGGGAGCACGCATCCTGCGTGCTCCCCCTTCGCACCACGGTGCGTGACTGGAGTACGTCGGTGCGGACGGTGGACGTCTCGGCGATCATCAATAACCGACGCCTTACCGGCTTCAACTACGGCCTGGTCGTTCTCTCGTGGCTCATCACGGTGTTCGACGGCTTCGACATGATGATGGTGAGCTTCACCGCGCCGTACATGCGCGACGAATTCGGATTGTCGAAGACGATGTTGGGCTACGTGTTTTCCGCGGGACTCTTCGGCATGATGCTCGGCGGCTTCTTTTTCTCCTTCCTCGCCGATCGCATCGGGCGCCGCCCGACCATCGTGTTCGCCGCGTTCACGTTCGGCATACTCACCGCCGCCACCGCTTTCGCGGGTTCGTATCATGCGCTGCTCGCGCTGCGGTTCGTGGATGGCTTCGCCATCGGCGGAATGCTGCCATTGGCCTGGGCGCTCAACATCGAGTTCGTGCCGGTCCGCATGCGTTCGACCATCGTGACCATCATCATGATGGGGTATAGCTTCGGCACCGCGGTGGCCGGCCCCATGACCAACTGGATCGCGCCCCGCCATGGATGGCAAGGCGTGTATCTGGCGGGCGGCGCGGGAACATTGATTTGCGCGGCGGCCTTGTGGATGCGCCTTCCCGAATCCATCCGCTTCCTGGTCACCAAAGGGCTGAAGCCTGAACTCGTCGCGAAGACCTTGAAGCGCATGGATCCCGGCAGTGAGGCCACCGCGGCCGATGACTTCGTGTTGAGCGACGAGGCCCTGGCGAAAGGCCAGTTCCAGGTGCGCGACCTGTTCCTCGGCAAGCTCGCCGTCATCACCCCGCTGCTGTGGTTGGGATACGTCGCAAGTTCGCTCGCCATTTATTTCGCGGCATCCTGGGGTCCGATCGTTTTGGAATCCCTGAGGTTCCCACGTGACATATCGGCGCTGGTCGCGTCGCTTGGGGGGGCGTTGGGCGCGGTCGCCGGACTCGCGCTGATGAGGTTCACGGACCGCCTGGGCCCTCGAGCGGTGGCGTTCTACCCCGCGCTCGCGGTACCTGTATTGTTGATGCAGGGATTCGGCGTCATTCCCGTCAGCCTCTTCCTGAGCGTCAATGTGCTCGGCGCCCTATTGGTGTCGGGGTCGCACTTCGGCATTCTGTCGATCGCCGGCGTCTTTTACCCAAGCGCCGTCCGTGCCAGCGGCGCCGGCTGGGCAACCTCCGTCGCCAAGGTCGGCGGCATCCTCGGACCCATCATTGGCGGAGCCGTCTTGTCGAGCGGTTTACCGGTGATCCGCAGCTATGCGTTGCTCGCTGTCTGCCCCGCGATCCTGTTCTCCTGCGCTCTCGGCATCCATTTCACGCTTCGCCGCCGCGGTGAGGCGCCTGTCGGAGCGGAACCGCGCGTTGTCGTCGAAGGGTCGGCGATACCCGGGCAGTAACCTTCGGCGAGTTTCTGTGCACGCTCGGCGGCGACTCGTGAATACCGTATCGTGACCACCGAGCCGTACCTCTACTTCTCGAGGAGATCGCCATGAGTTCCAATATCGTGACGCTGGCCCTGGACGGCGATATCGCCGTCGTCACCGTCAGCAATCCTCCGGTCAACACCATCACGGCGGCCGTGCGAGAAGGGTTGTTCGCCGCAGTGTCGGGCATTCGTGCGCGTTCCGGGGTCTCTGCGGTCGCCCTCATCTGCGAAGGCACCACCTTTTTTTCCGGCGCCGATATCGGCGAATTTTCCGGGCCACCCAAGGAAGCGGAGTACCGCGATCTGTTTCGGCAATTCGAGCAGCTGCCCATTCCGGTCGTCGCCGGGATGCACGGTACGGTCATGGGTGGCGGTCTCGAAATCGCCATGGCCTGCCATTACCGCGTTGCGATGCCGGGCACACGATTCGGGCTTCCCGAAGTAACCCTGGGCATCATTCCCGGCGCAGGCGGCACCCAGCGCTTGCCGCGGCTGATCGGCGTCGAGAAGACTTTGGATTTCATCATCGGAGCGCGGCCGGTGGACGTGTCGACCGGCATCGGCATGGGATTCATCGACGCGGAAGTACACGGCGAGGTGCGGGGCGCGACGATCGATTATGCGCGCGCCCTGGTTGCGAGCCACGCCGGACCCCGCCGCACATCGGATCGTGAGGTGGACCCCGCCTCGGCAACTCCGGCCATCATCGACCGGCTGACCGCTCTCGCGAAGAAGCAGTATCCCAACCGGGAAGCTGCGTTGACCGCGATCAGGGCCGTGCACGCCGCGGCAACGCTGCCCTTCGAGAAGGGCCTGCTGTACGAGACCGAACTGGCCAATGGCGCCAAGGTCACCCCTGAATCCAAAGCGCTGGTGCATGTGTTCTTCGCCGAGCGCGACACGCGCAAGGTGCCCGGTCTGCCTGCCGACGTGAAGCCGCGCGCCATTGCCGGCGGCGGCGTTGTCGGCGCCGGCACCATGGGCGGCGGGATCGCCATTTGCTTTGCCAACGCCGGGCTGCCGGTCACGCTGCTCGACACGAATCAGGAATCGCTGGATCGCGGACTCCGCGCGATTGCCAAAACCTACGACTCCATGGTGCAGCGAGGGCGATTGACGGAAGTGGATATGAAGAGGCGGATGGGCCTGATCCGCGGCACGCTCGACTATGCCGATATGGCGGCCGCAGATGTCGTTATCGAGGCGGTTTTCGAAAGCATGGATCTGAAGGTGAAGGTATTCAAGGCGCTCGATGATGTGGCCAAGCCTGGTGCGCTGCTGGCCACCAACACCTCAACTCTCGACATCGGCGAAATCGCGGCGGCCACGCGCCGACCTGAGGACGTGGTCGGCCTGCACTTCTTCTCGCCCGCAAATGTCATGCCGCTGCTAGAGGTCGTACGCACGGATTCGACGGCGCCGGCAGTGATCCGAACCGCACTCGACCTGGCGAAGGTCCTGCGCAAGACGCCGGTGCTTGCGCGGGTGTGTTACGGCTTCATTGGAAACCGGATGATGGAAGGCTACGCCCGGGAAGCGGAGCGAATGACCTTGGAAGGCGCGACTCCGCAGCAAATTGACGGCGCGCTCGAAGCATGGGGAATGGCCATGGGCATACTCGCGGTCTTCGATATGGCCGGCATCGACGTCGGCGTCAACGTACACCGTGCCAATGCCCACAGGTATCCTCCCGATCCGACTTATTATCAGGCGGACTTCGCATTGCACGCCGCGGGCCGCCTTGGCCAGAAGAACGGCAAGGGCTACTACAAGTACTTGCCGGGGGACCGTTCGCGGCACGATGATCCCGATGCCATCCAAATTCTCAAGGACACGGCGCGGCGGTGGGATGTCCCGCAGCGCGTTCATGGTGCCGACGAGATCGTCGAGCGATGCATATACCCGCTCATCAACGAAGGCATTCGCATACTCGACGAGGGAGTTGCCTCGCGTGCCGGCGATGTCGACGTCGTCTGGTGTGCCGGCTACGGCTTTCCGCGCTATCGAGGCGGCCCGCTGTTCTATGCCGATGCCATTGGCTTGAAGACTGTATACGACGGTATTCTCAAATATCGCGATCAATTCGGCCCCATGCATTGGGAGCCGGCGCCGCTGCTCGCTCGATTGGTGGCGGAAGGGCGACTCTTGAGCGATTGGGACAGGGCACGCAACTGAAGAGAAGGGGTATACCGATGAATACGAATGAACTGATTGCAATCGACGTGCACACGCACGCGGAAGTGTCGTGCCGCCAACCCGCCGACGAAGTCTGGCAAGCCTTCGAAGACGCGGCCTCGAAATACTTCAAGGCGGGCAAGCGCCCGACCATTGCTGAGACGATCGCCTACTATCGGGAACGCAAGATCGGATTGGTGATGTTCACCGTCGATTCCGAGTATGAATTGGGATCGAAGCGGATCCCCAACGAAGAGGTCATCGACGCAGCGCGCGAGAACAGCGACATCATGGTGGCTTTTGCCAGCATCGATCCTCACAAGGGCAAGATGGGTGTGCGCGAGGCGCGGCGCCTCGTCAAAGAGGGCGGCGTCAAAGGCTTCAAGTTTCATCCGACGGTGCAAGGATTTTTTCCCAACGATCGGATGGCCTACGGATTGTACGAGGTCATCGCCGAGCACAAGCTGCCCGCTATTTTCCACAGCGGGCACTCCGGCATCGGCACCGGTATGCCCGGCGGGGGTGGACTGCGCCTGAAATACTCCAATCCCATCCACCTGGACGACGTTGCCGCGGATTTTCCGGACATGAAAATCATCATCGCGCACCCTTCCTGGCCGTGGCAGGACGAGGCGTTGTCGGTGTGTCTCCACAAGCCGAATGTTTACATCGACCTGTCAGGATGGTCGCCCAAGTATTTCCCGCCGCAATTGGTTCAGTATGCGAATACCCAACTGAAGCGCAAGATGCTGTTCGGGTCGGACTATCCATTGATTGCGCCGGATCGCTGGATCAAGGATTTCAAAGAGGCGGCCTTCAAGCCCGAGGTTCACGATCTCATTCTCAAGGAAAACGCGATCGCCGCTCTGAATCTCGCCTAAGGTCGCAGCTCCCGACGCTGGCCTTTTCCGGCGAACTCGGCAAAGCTACAGAGATCAGTAACGGGAAGAGTTACCAATTGTGACGAAGTCCGAGCACACGAGCGACAACGAGGTCCCCGACGAGGCGGCCGACATCGGTGAGATTGACGACATACTCGGGTTCCACATCCGCCTGGCGCATGGCGCCACCTATCGCCACTTCATGCAGTCCTTCAAGTTCTTGGGAATGACCCAGAAGCAGGTATCGGTGCTGTGGTTGGTGTCCGATCATCCCGGAATTGCGCAGGCGGAGCTGGCCAAGCGGCTGCAGTTGGACCGGGCTACGGTGATGGCGATCGTCAACCGCCTGGCCAAACGCAAATTCGTCGTTCGCGGTGAATCCGCGACGGATGGCCGGATGCAAACGCTCAAGCTACTGCCGACTGGGGCCAAGGCTCTGCAAGACGCGAAACGGGCAATCCGCGCACACGAGAAATGGCTCAAGCGCCGCTTCACCGCCAAAGAACTCAGGACGCTGATCGGGCTGCTGCGTAGGATCCACGGCTAGCGCCGCACTGCGGCGGCCAGCGCCATCACACACCCGTCTCTCACGCGCAGGTTTCCATCTGGCTATGTTCTTCGACAAACCTGACGGTTCCGGCCAGCGACGCAAAGGTGAAAAAATGCACCCCCTGGATTCCCAACGACGAATCGGCCGCCTGTTCACGCGCTAGTTCTTTCAGGAGTGCCGCGGGAGATTCGCCCGCCAGCATTCCCCGGGCGCCGGGACGTTCCTTCAGCGCCCGGACCGACGCGCCGACACCGCATATCAACGCGTACTTGAGCAGCGACGCACGGCCGGCGGGTCCGGCAACGCCGACGCGCAGGGGAACCCTCACTCCCTCGGAGCGAATCTGTCTGACCATGGCGATGATGGGCTCAGACTCGAAGCAGAATTGACTCACCAGCGTGACGTCGAGGTTGGCCCTGGCGGCTGCGGCGAGCTTCGCGGCGCGCGCGTCAATCAGATCGGCCGGGGCGATGCGCGGATGGCCTTCCGGGTACCAACTCAGGGCAATCCTGCGGATGCCGTGTTTGCCTAGCAGCCCGGATTCGAGAATTTGCAGGCTCGAACTCAGATCGCCCGCTGGTTGGTCGCGGTCGCCCGCCAGAATCAAAGCGCGATCCACGCCGGCCTCGGTTCGGAGCCTTCCAAGCAGCGCGTCGAGTTCGCCGAGATTCTTGATGTTGCGCGCGACGATATGCGGCACCGGCTTGAGGCCGGCGAGCCTCAATTGCGCCGCGACAGATACCTGGCGGTCGCCCGGGTCGGATGGCAACGAGGCGATGAACACCTCGGACCCCGGCTGCATCATCCGTATAGCGGCATCGATGGATTTGCGATCACCGGAAGTGACCTCGGCCGAGTAGTTTTGCAGCAGCTCACCAAGCGCGACCGCCGAACGTTCCTCCAGGTCGCTTGCCATGACTCCCACCTCACTCGTTTTGCACTGCGATTAGCGTCGCCGGTTGGCCCGAATATTGTATGTTACGCATACAATATTTATATGCAAGGCCTCCCATTATGCTAGCCTCCGAAAAAGGCGGCGGTGGCGCGGGCGGCGCCATCGAAATAGACTTAATGCATCGTTAACGAGGGGAGTTCAGCGAATGAAACCACGCAATCTGGAAGAGGTTCTTAAAGGCGCGGGCAACACGGTCAGCATGCTGCGCAATTCGCAGCTCGGGGCTTATGTATACCCGGTGGTGGCGCCGGAATTTTCCAACTGGCGCGATGAACAGCGTGCGTGGGCCGAAACGGCCGTGCTGTTCGATCAGTCGCATCACATGGTGGATTTATTCATCGAAGGTCCCGATGCCACCAAGTTGCTGTCGCACCTGGCCATCAACAGCTTCGCCGGCTTCGACATCAACAAGGCGAAGCAATTCGTGCCTTGCAACTACGACGGCCAGGTGATCGGCGACGGCATTCTCTTCCATACCGAACCCTCCAAGTACGTCTTCGTGGGACGCGCGCCGTCCGCGAACTGGATCATGTTTCATGCCGAGAAGGGGGGGTACGACGTCAGCGTCGTCAAGGACGATCGCTCGCCATCGCGGCCGATGGGCAAACCCGTCGTGCGTAAATTCTACCGATATCAAATCCAGGGCCCGAATGCGAAGGGCATCATCGAGAAACTGAACGGCGGTCCCTTCCCCGACATCAAATTTTTCAACATGGGTTTCATCAACATTGCCGGCCGCAAGGTCAGTGCGCTGCGTCACGGCATGGCGGGCGCTCCCGGCCTCGAGATCTGGGGTCCCTACCAGGAAGGCGACGAAATACGGGCGGCGATCCTCGAAGCCGGCAAGGACTTCGGTCTGCGCCAGGTGGGTTCGCGCGCCTACGCCACAAACACCCTCGAATCCGGCTGGATCCCGTCGCCGCTTCCGGCCGTCTATACGGGCGAGAAGATGAAAGCCTATCGGGAATGGCTGCTCGCGGACAGCTACGAAGCCACCGGCACGTTGGGCGGCAGCTTCGTCTCGAATAAGATCGAAGACTACTATCTCAATCCCTACGAACTGGGCTACGGACCGTTCGTGAAGTTCGACCACGATTTCATCGGGCGAGAAGCGTTGGAGAAGGTGAACAAGCCCGCGCAGCGCAAGAAAGTCACGCTGGCTTGGAACGCTGATGACGTGGGCAAGGTATTTGCGTCGCTGTTCCAGCCCGGCACGCCGCATTACAAGTACATCGATTTACCGCTGTCGAACTATGCATCTTCGAATTACGACCGCTTGATGGTGGGCGACAAGTTCGTCGGGTTCTCGATGTTCACGGGTTGCAGCTACAACGAGCGCTCCATGTTGTCGCTCGCCACCGTGGACCCCGACGTCAAGATCGGAAACGAGGTAAAAGTGGTCTGGGGCGAAGAGGGCGGCGGCACCAAGAAAACGACCGTCGAACCGCATCAACAGATCGAAATCCGTGCCATCGTGAGTCCCGTTCCTTACTCCAAGGTGGCTCGCGAGGCCTATGCCGAGGGTTGGCGCACCGGTAAGACATGATGCGAGTGCCGGCGCGCCGATGGCCCATTCTTCCCGCGTCGCTGTACATACTGCTCGGCGCATTCACCGACGCGCGCGCCGACGTCAAACACCTGCAATCCGACGAATCCACGGAGATCGCCTACCTCATGCGTCGGGGGACCGCCGACAGCCTGGCGACCGCTTCGCTGTTGGCCCATCTGACGCAAGCGTCCGACGATCAACGGGCGTCCGCAGCACCCGCGCCTCCCGATCCATCGCAGCTCATCGAGCGGGCAATTTCGATGGCGCCGAACCGGCCTGAATTGGTCTGGCTACAGCTCCGGGATTGCGAGACGCGCCGCTGCGCGGAAGAGGCGCGGATCGCCGCGCGCTTGAAGGAGATCGACGCGGACAACGGATTGGCATGGCTTGCCGACCTCAATGCGGCGCAAAGCAGGTCCCCCGATGAGGTTACCCGTGCGATCGCGCAGATGGGCGATGCGCAGAAGCCGCGTGTGTACTGGAATCAACTCGCCGTCATGATGTTCGATGCCTTGACGCATCGTGACCGGGCGGATCCGCCGACCGCCATCACGCAGCATGCGGATGACCGGCTGATGCATGTGACCGGCGTGCTGGCGGCCCTGAACGCTCCCGCCTTCAGACCGCTCGCCTATGCCTGCCGGCAGGACGACCAGGCGGCAACGGGTCGGCGCGCCGCCTGCGAGAAGGCAATGGCTCGCTTGGAGGCCTCGGACGCCGTCCTCACTCACCTCGTGCGCCTCAGTGTGCTGGAAGCCTGGTGGCCGGCTTCCACTAAGGAGGGCGCCGCGCTGCGGCAGGAACGATTGCAGCGGCGCTATCTTACCGTGGCATCGAACAGA